>ERZ826220.1479-NODE-1479-length-23256-cov-5.165984_pt1 | contig 23256 bp, 16 predicted proteins | sample MGYA00519927_ERZ826220 | MGnify/ENA primary metagenome ERZ826220 (study PRJEB31778, sample SAMEA3449225) | human gut metagenome | biome: human gut; feature: human-associated habitat; material: faeces | place: United Kingdom | collected 2010/2012 ... | reverse complement strand
ACAAGTGCCACTAATGTTATACCTTTTGAATTTTTAAATGTTTTCTTCATTTTTTCTTCACTCCTTCTTTTGTTTTATGCAGTGTGTTTCTGCACTTTGATTCTACCATAACTAAAACGTTATTTCAACAGTTTTGGTTATATTTTCTATTTATAATTTTTTCATTTTATTTTAAAAAACTAAGATATCCTTTTCTTAATTGATACCTTAGTTTTTAATTCTATTTGTAATTGTCAAGTTATTTCTCATTTGCGAAATAACTTTGCTTTTCTATTACCCTTTTTAAATCATTTATAAAATCAACTTTTTTTGTTTCATCTCTCAAAAGTGCTGCAGGATGCCAAGTTGGCATATACATTATTCCTTTTTTTTCAACCCATTTTCCCCTTGAGGCGGTAATTCCATATTCTTTTCCCAGAATATGTTTTAAAGCAACACTTCCTAATAGAACTATTATTTTAGGCTTTACCAACATAACCTGATTTCTCAAATAATTTAGACAGGCATTTGCTTCGTCCTCTTCTGGATTTCTATTTGCTGGTGGTCTACATTTCACAACATTTGCAATATATACTTCTTCTCTTTTTATTCCTACAATTCCAAATGCCATATCCATAAGTTTTCCTGCTCTACCAACAAAAGGTTCTCCTAACCTGTCCTCGTCTGCTCCAGGTCCCTCACCTATAAACATTATATCTGCATTTTTGTTACCTACTCCAAATACTATGTTTTGCCTTGTTTTACACAATTTACATTTATTGCAATTTATTATTGAATTTTCTAGTTTTTCCCATGTTTCAAACATTATTACACCTCTTAATATATCTACATCCTATTTAAAATTCTATAGACTTTTCTACATTACACAATTTTCTACTAATTTTATTTTCACATCTTCATCTGTGTTTATTTCTGCTTTTGTACCTATTGGAATTACTGTTTTTCTTTCTATATGTCCAAAATTATTTGATTTTATAATTGGAAATTTATATTCACCGTCTAAAACGTCCATTATTATTTTTTCAAGTGATATTCCACTTTCATGTTCATAATTTCCTATCCATAGACCTTTTATTTTATCAAATACTCCATTTTGTTTCATGTAATATAAAAAATTATTACATTCTTCTGGTTCTGTTGCAGGCCCTAGTTCTTCTAAAAATAGAATCTTATCTGTAAAATTCAAACTATATTTTCCTGCTATCATTCCTCTTGTCAAAAATAGATTTCCACCTATTAGTTCACCTTCTGCATTTCCTTTTTGAATTGTTATATATTCTTCATTTTCTGGTCCAAATTCTAAACTACCATCTACAAATCTGCTTAATGCTTGTTTGTAACTAAAGTCTGTTTCATCTGTTGCTATTGTTTTAAAATTTGTTCCGCTAAATGTTACTAGTCCTGTTTTTTCTGTTATCATATTTGTAATTGAAGTTATATCACTATATCCGCATATTATTTTAGGATTTTTCTTTATGAGTTCATAGTCTAAATATTCAAATGTGCTATTACTGTTGTTCCCACCTTTCGCACACCATATCATTTTCACTTCTTTGTCAGCAAACATTTCGTTTATATCTTCTGCTTTTTCCCTTGCAGTAGCGCTATATCCATTTGTGTTTGAAAATATATTTTTTGAATATTTTACTTTAAATCCGCTTCTTTCTACTATTTCTTTTGCTCTATTTAATTCATCTATATTATCTCCAATTATTGGACTTGATGGTGCCACAACACCTATTGTGTCACCTATTTTTAATTTTGATGGTAATAATTTTGGTAAACTCATACTATCTCCTTTTCTTTAAATTCATCATATTTTCTTTCTTCTTTTGAATACTGTTCTGGCTTTAGTCCTAGTCTTGTTTTCATATATATATAAATTAATATATATATTATTGTAAATGTTGTTCCTACTATTATCAAGGCATTTGCAGAAGTTGTAATTCCTAATATAAATGAAGCGATAAATCCAAATAGCATTCTAACAAAATTTCTAATCAAATTGTATACAGACGTTATTTGAGTGTCTATATCTTTATTTGCAAAACTCATTAAATATCTATCTATTATTGTATAATACATTCCATTTATAAAACCAAATATCATATATGCACCTAATATTATTATAGTTCCTATTAAGTTTTCTTTTATTTCTGTTATTCCACAAATTCCTGTTATTATTGCACTTATTGATAATATTAATGATAATATTGTAAGTGATTTATTTTTAAACATCTTATTAAATTCATTTTCTTTTTTTGATGCAATTGCATTTACAAGACTATTTATAGCACCAGCATAACCTATTACTACAGCTGATAATTTTATATTTTCTAAAAGACTAACTTCATAATTTTCTAATATTGCCAACAATGTGCAGATGAAAGCTGCTGATAATATTAATGCTTTTAGTCTTTCTGATTTCAAAACAAATTTAAATCCTGATTTTATATCTTCAATTTCATTAACTTCCATTGTCTTTTTGAAGTTGGCTTTTGCTTTTTTGTTTGGTTCTATAAATCCCATAGATATTACTGTTGCTATTATTAATACTATCAATGAACATACCATTGGTAAATATCCATTTATCACAAATAAATATCCAGCAATTATTTTTGAACTCATCTCTAGTACATAATACCATGTTGAACCTTTTGAGTTCAACTTTGAAAAAATTTGGTTTTTATATTTTGATGGTGGTATTGATTCTTTTAATATGGCTGATGCTACTGTTTCTTTAAGTCCAAATCCTATTGCTGATATAAAGTTTGCCAAAATCAAATCAAATATATTTCTACTAAATATTATAACAAGCATATGTGCTACAAGTAAAAAATTCCCTATTACTAAGCTCTTTTTTTTGCCTAAAAATGCTATTATTATATTTATTGGTATTTGTAAAATCATGACAAATAAGGCATAAAAACTGTCTGTTAATACTACATCTGATGCACTTATATTTTTTATTTGAGTTAAAAATAAAAAGTTTATTGTATAATAAAATAGCAAGTCCCATGATAGTGCTTTGTATATTGGAAATAATTTCATATTTATTTTTCTCATTCTTTGTTTTTCTTCTTTTGTTTCTTTTATTTCTTCTGTTTTCATATTTACCCCTTTTAATATTTTATATAAATTTTGCTTATTTTCCTAGTAATGATATTAATGCCGTATTTAATCCATACCCCTGTTTTTCTACTCTAAAAGAATGAATCAAATCTTTATTACACACACTGCATAAACCACTATCAATAATTTTTTCTTCTTTTAATCCTGCCTTTTCCAATATAATCTTGTTAATTAAAACAGTATCAATATTCCACTTTTCTTTATCTTTTTGTTTTTCCATTATATCAGTATTTTTACTTATATTCAAATCTTTAAACTCTTCTTCAAATAAATCTTTTACATCTTTATCAACTTCAAAGTGGCATTTTCTAATGCTTGGGCAAATACAACAGATAATATCTTGTGGTTTACAACCTAATTCATTTACCATTTTTTCAACTGTTTTTACAGAAATTCTTTGCAATGTTCCTTTCCATCCAGAATGTGTATTTGCAATTGTTTTTGTTACTGGGTCAAAGAATAAAAGCAATATGCAATCTGCATTTGTAGTTGATAACACTAGATTTTCTTTTTGTGTTATGATTCCATCTGTTCTACTATATTCTTCTAAATTTACATCTGGTAAATTTTTATTTATTTTCTTATTTGCAATTGCAATATTATCTGTATGTTCTTGATTTGTTTTTACTACATTTTTGTAATCAACTTTTATTGCATTACACAATTTTTCATAATCATTCATTGCCTTTTTAAATTCTTGTTCTGGTAATTGTTGTTTGTTTGCTCTTGCTGTTCTAAAATTAACTTCTGTTCCTATTGAATATGCATGTGTTATTACATCACTATATTCTAATAATTTTCTAAATTGTAAATATTGTACACCATCTTTGTTTACGTGTACAATGTTTTCATTACTCAAATCTTTCAAAATATTTTCTCCTTTTTGAAACAAGTGAGACAGTGCAAATTTGTCTATCTTTTTTGTTATTTTATCAAACCGTTTCTTTTAATTCATCATATTTTCTTTCTTCTTTTGAATATTCTTCTGGTTTTAGCCCCACTCTTGTTTTCATATAAATTCCCATTAGTATATACATAATTGTAAATGCTATTCCTACTATAATCATACAATATGTTATTTCCATTTTACCTAATAAAAATGATGCCATAAATCCCATTATTGCTGATGTCATATTAACAACTAAATTTTTTACAGCAAAAATCTTTGTATCAATATCCTTATTAGAAAAGTTTGTAAAGTATTTATCTATCAAAGTATAATACATCCCATGAGAAAATCTTGCCATCATTATTGCAAAAATTATCACTCCTATAAAAATTTTTGATTTATCTGCTATTATTCCTACACTACCTGCAATAATTGTGCTTATTGATGCTATTAATGCTACTGTTATTAATGATTTATTTCTAAATTTATTATGAAATTTTCCCTGCATTTTAGATGCCATTGAACTTACCACACTCATTCCTGCTGCTATAAATCCTATAATATATGTTGGTATTTTTACATATTGCAATATACTAGTATGATAATTTAATAATATTGATAATAAGCTTACAATAAGTGCTGACGCTATTATTAATGCTTTTAATCTATTTGATTTTAATATATATTTAAATCCATCTTCTATATTTTTTAATTGCTTTTTTACTATTCCATTTTGATTTGTCTTTTCTTTTCTTTTTACTGGTTCAATAAATCCCATTGACATTATTGTTACTATAACCAGCATTAGTAAAGATAATATAAATGGAAGATAAGTATTAAATTCAAATAAAATTGCTCCTATAATTTTGGAAAATGCTCCTAATATATAATATCCTGAAGATCCTTTAGCATTAATTTTTGCTAAAATATTACTTTTATATTTTGATGGTGGTATTGAAGCATTTAATATACTTGGCTCTGCTATCTCTTTTAGTGAAAATGCTAGTGATGAAATAAATTTTGCAAAAATCAAATCATATATATTCCCTGTCATCATGAACATTACTATATATAGGCAATTTAAAATATTCCCTAAAATTGCACTATTTTTTCTTCCTAAAAATTCTACTATTATATTTGCAGGTATCTGAAGTAATATTCCAAATAATGCTTTTACAGAACTTGCAAGTACAACATCTGCACTACTTAAATTTTTTACTTGTGTTAAAAATAAAAAGTCTATTGTATAATAAAATAAGTAATCCCATGCTAATTTTTTATATGTTGGATAAATTTTCATATTTGTTTTTCTCATTTTTTGTAATTCTTCTTTTGTTTCCATGTTTTCTCCTTTTAAATTTTTTATTAAATAAGAATTATTTTTCAATCGATTTCATTTTCCTAATTATATCATCTTTTGACTTTTTGTCTATATAATTATAATTATTTCCACAAAGTCTAGTATCAAAACCACAAATAGCCTTATACGAGCAATAATCACAAGGCTTTTGGCCTTTTTTATTATATGGTTTTATACTAATATTTCCAGTCAAAATTTCTTTTGCAATTTGCTTAATAGTTCTGTAAATATAATTTTGTAAAATCTCAAACTCTTCTTTATTAACACCACTTGTTTTTGCCTCTGATATATCTCCTGCTTTTGTTATTGTTGCCGGTATTAATTTTGATGTTCCTGATTCTAGATTTTTGTCATGCATTTTAATTACCTTTACGTCTGCTAGTATCAAGCCTTTCATTTTAAAGTTTTTTCTAAGTTCTTCTTCAATTTGCTCCTCTGTTATTTTTTTGTCTGCTTTTATTATTTGCTCTAATAAGCTGAAATATAGCACTCCTGCAGGCAATAAATCCTCTTCTTTGCATACTGCATCCATATATGTTAATAACTGAATTTGCAATCCTGCATATACTTCATTTAAGTCGATATTTTTTGCAGATGATTTGTAGTCTATAATTCTTAAGTACTTTCCATCTTCTGAATTTGCTGTGTCTATTCTGTCTATTTTTCCTATAATTTCAACTTTTTTTCCATCATCTAATTGTATTAAAATTGGTTTATATTTTCCTTTTTTACCAAATTCAATTTCTGTTCCTTCAATATTGAATTCACTATATACAAGTCCTTCAATTATGTATTTTAAGGCCTTTGCGACTATTCTTTTTAATCTTTTTACTAAAACTTTGTATTTGGGTGTTGCAACAAATGTATATTTTTTTCCCATATCTAGTTTTTCTTCTACAACATCATCTACTAGACTTTGTACTTTTTCTTCATCTGTTACTAATTCTGGAAAACTGATATTTTCATTTTTTACTTTTTTGAAAAATTCGTCTATTGTTTCATGCATAAATGAACCTGTATCAAAATTTTGCACTTTCAATTCTTCTTTTTCTTTTAGTCTTAAGCCATATTGCAAATAATATGAAAATGGACATTGTGCAAATTTTTCTAATTTTGATACACTTGCATTTAGTGTGTTTCCGTATAATTTTTCTATTGTTTCTTTGTTGATATTCTCTGGAATATTTGTATAATCAATTCCTTGCAAATCTTGCTGTACCTTTGAATACCACTCATTTTGATTTTTATAATATTCATAAATTGTATACCAAATATCGTCTATTTTATTTCCATTTTTTAGTTTTGATATATTTTCTAAAAGTTCTTGATATGTCATATTTTTGTTTGTTATTTCATAATTTTTGTTGATTACATCACTTTCTTCTTTTATTTCTGGAAATAATTTTTTAATTTTATTTACCATCATTGATGGCCTTAGTGATTTTCCTTCTGTTTCTGATGATGCATATGATAAATACAGTTGTTTTTCTGCAGTTGTGAAAGCTTTATAAATATTGAAGTTTTCTTCGTATAGATTTTCTATTGTTCCATTTGCAAGTTCAATTCCATCTTGTTTTAAAATTTCTCTGTCTTTGTCTCCGAAAAAACCTTCTGCTTTATTAATGCTTGGAAAACTTCCATCATTTAGTCCTATTATGAAAATAGTGTCTACTTTATGACTTCTTGACCTTTCTACATCACCTACAATTACTTGGTCTTGTGTTCCTGGTATTTTGCCTAATTCACTATTTTTTAGTCCTGTTTTCAATATTTGCATATATTTTGCAATGCTTAATTTTTCATCTCCAAATATTAAAACCATTTCATCAAATATATCTAAAATTATTTTATAACTTGCAATATATTCATTTGCTAAATCAATTTGTCCTAACTCTTGCAACTCATTTATTTTTGTGTTTATTTTTTCTTCTATTTGTTGCTCTTGCATAAATTCATATACTGCTTTTGTTGTTTCTTTAACAGTTCCAAAATTACTTTTTAATTTTAATAATGGTTCTATTATTTGTTTTCTTAATCTATTTAGATATTCAATTTCTTCTTTGTTCTCATCCTTTATGCCATATGTAAAATCGTTTTTCCACTTATTGTGCTTTATTCCCCATTTTGTACAGTAATTTTCTAATTTAAAAATATCGTCATTTTCTATGTCAGAAAATCCTATTTTTAAGTAATTGAAAACCGCTTCTTTTGAAAAGTTGTTACTGAAAATTTCAAATATTGAAAGCAAATATTGAACTATTATGTTTTGGTTCAAATCTCTCTTTTCGTCTATAAAAACAGGAATATCATATTGTGCAAAAATACTTCTTATTAAACTTGAATATGTATCAATATTTCTTGTAATCACTGAAATATCTTTATATCTTAATTTTTTATCTCTTACAAGTTTAGTAATTTGTTTTGCGACATTTTCAATTTCTGAATATTGATTTTTAGCCAAAAATAGTTTGATATTTTCTACTTTTTTATCATATTTTTTTGTTCTATTATTAAAAATATTTTTCTCTAAATATTGTAATTCTTCAGTTTTAAAACGTGGCAAATTAGTTAGATGTATAGGCTCTTCTAACTTTAGTTTTTCATCTTTTACCATGTTCATTATTTTAGAAACCGTAACTTTATTTGGATAAAATATGTCTGTATCTGGTTTTAGACTTGGCTCTAAACTATCTGTGCATACTGTTATTGTAACCTGTTTTGCAAGTTTAATGAATTTTTTTAGCACTTCATATTCTTGGTATGTAAAACCAGAAAATTCATCTATATAAATAAGGCTATCTTTAACAATGTTAGTATCTTCAATAATATTGCTTAATATTGTTAATAGGTCTGTGTCTTCAATATATTCACCTTGCAACTTTTGCTCAAAATTGCTGTAAATTAAAAACATATCATTCAATTTTGTTTTTAAATATTGGTCATCTGTTTTATCAATTTCTTGTTTTAAATCTTCTGGCAAAACACCATGCTTTTTAAACTCAGTAATTGCAGTCATTGATAAATCAATATTTTCGTCAGATTTACTTAAAAATTTTAGATTACTTTTATTTTCATTTAATATTGAATAAATAAGCATTGACTTACCACACTTAGTCAATTGAGTTTTTGTGTTTCCACCTAATTCTTGTAATACCCTGTGTGCCATTCGTGAAATTGTTAGCACTTCTGCATTTATTACGGCTTTTGTGTCAATTGCATCCATCAACTTTTTTTCTGCCGTAAACGAGAATTGCTCTGGTGTTATTATATATATTTTCTTTTCTGTTTTTACAAGTTTTGCTATTTCTTTAAAGCAGTATTCACTTTTACCGCTACCTGATTTTCCATAAATTATTCGTAAACTCATTTTATCTCCATTTCTAAAAAATCGGGATTTGGGGACGGGTCTTCAATCCCGTTTTTATTTTTTCGGGATTGAAGACCCGTCCCCCAATCCCGATTTTTTCGTTAATTTTCTCTTCTCCAATAAAATAAATATTGTTGTGCAAGACCTTTCAAATCCCCGAATTTTTCTTCTGCCAATTTTTCTATTTTTGCTTTGCTAACTTTGCTTTCATCGCTTTCCTTAATGTATAAATCATTCATAACTCTTCTAACCCACACATCAATTGGAAAAACATCAAATCTTTTCAAATCCGAAAATAATAATATGCAGTCTGCAACTTTTGGTCCAACTCCAGAAAGTTTTAATAGTTCATTTCTTACCTCTTGAGTGTTTGGATTTTTTCTTAATTTTTCTAAATCGACTTCTTTGTTTAATATCATTTGTGTTGTTTCATATAATCGAATATCTCTAAAACCTAGTCCAAGATTTCTAAATTCCTGAACAGTCACATCTTTTAGTTGCTCTGGAGTTGGAAATGTATAGTATTTTTTTCCATTCCATTCAATTTCATTTCCATATTTTTGTGATATTCTTTCTATTATTCCTTTGATTCTTGGAATGTTGTTATTTGCTGATATTATAAATGATATTATTGTTTCCCATAAATCTTGGTTTAGAATTCTTATTCCTTTTCCATATTCTATACTTGTTTTTAAGTATTCGTCTATATTTTCTAATTGACTTTTTATTTTTTCATAGTCTCTATTTAAATCAAAATATTTTTCTACAATTTCTTGAAGATTTCCGTCACACTTTCCTGTAAATGTAATTATTTCTTTTGTTTTATTTATTTCTTTTGCTCCATTCTTTTCTTTGCAAATCTTTTTTTCTTTTTTTTCTTTTTTTACTTGTATTACACCGTTTTTTATAACTCCTATGTAACTTCCGTCTTCTTGTTCATTCCATCTAAAGCATTGCCCACATTCGAATATGTCTTTTAATTCAAATGAATTTTGATTTTCTATTATATATTTTTCTTCTTCCATAGTGTTTTGAGTGAATTTACTCAAACTTCACCTCCAAAGTTTTTTACGAATTTTTGATTGTTAATATTATAATTTTATAAATGCGTTTATTATCTATATAATTTTATCATTTTTTTTTCTGTTATTCAATAATTTTTCTTGATATTAGTTCTATTTCGTGATATATTTAAATATATTAGAATATGTTGGGAGTTAATAAAATGAACGCTAAATTAGCAACAAAGTTAAATTTACTTAATTACATAAAAAGTTTTTCTATGCCTGATTATCCAGATTTAGGAATTTTGTCAAACACATTTTTATATGATATATTTATTGGTTCATGTAAAAATCTTGATAATTACACTTTATTATATGGTGATATTGATGGTTTAAGAAATTTGAATAATGAAATTGGTTATAAAAATGCCGACTTGGCGATAGAGGAATTATTAAAAACGATTTTGGATTATTTGCCTGAAAATATAACATCTGCAAAACTTGGAGGAGATGAATTTTGCTTTATCGTTCCAAATATGTCCACTGAAGATACAAGAAAAATTACCAAAAAAATACATGATGCGCTTGCAAAAAATGAAGAAGTTAAAGGTTTAGATATTACATTTGGCGCCTGTGATTCTTCTAATTTTAATAATATACATGATATGTATACATATGTTGAAAATAAAGTTAATATGAAAAAACATGGTCTTTTAAATATTAATGAAAATGTCGAAAATGTCAATGAATTTAATCAAAAATTGGACAAATTTATTGATTCGACCATTAATACATATATAAAAAACTTTCGTTTTTCTCAAAATCGTATATTCAATAATGATGATTTAAAGACTTTATCTTATCCTGTAATAAATTCTGTTTCTAATTTATTAGACACTGACAATATTGTAATAAAAAATGATTGTGATGATTTTATACATGAAAATAAAATTGATTCTGATATTGCATCAAAAATATATGATTTAGTATCAAAACCTAATATAAATTTTGAGGAATTAGATTCTTTATCTATCAAGGATTTAAAAAATATTAAAGATATATTGTCTACAGACTCTGTAACTGGCGCTCATAATAATGTATATAGAGACCATTATATTCTTCCTAATCTCGAAGAAGAAGGTGATCCTTTTAAAGTTATCTTAGCAGAGTCTTTGGGTATAAAAATTCTAAATTCTGTATCTTCTCATTCTAGTACAGACTTAAAGATAAAATCTACTTTTGAGAATTTAATTAAGAATTTAAATGAGATTATCCCTGAAGGATGTAATATTAGAACTTTTCCTATTCATTCAGGTGGTGGAACTTTTGAAATAATTGTGAAAAATGATTATAAAGATATTTTGAATGCAGATAAAATAAATCAAATTTTTAATAAAATGAATTTAAATCCAGATAATATTCGATTGTTTGGTTCAGTTAAGAATTGTCAAAATCCTTTAGATTATGACCGTATATACTCTGATTTAAATTGTATTTGTGAAATGGAAAAATCAAAAATAAAAAATTCTACAGATTATTTTCTTTCACCTAATGCTCTAAAATTATTAGACGTTTCTTTGGCTTCAGCGGTAAAATATTTCAAAACGCAATCAAAACATTTGGGCATTTACAATGAGAAATCAAAGTTGGACTTTTCTAAAAAAATTGTTAATTCTTTAATTGATAATTTTAATCAGTTAAATATTGATAATGAAAAAAATGGAAAAATAAACATTGATGATAATGAATATGTTAAATAGGGTTATGGTTCATTACTTATCTAAATAAATTTATTATTACAGTTTACAGCCACAATTTAATTTGTTGTTTGTGAACTGCAATAATAAATTTATTTTTTAAATCCTAATCCAACTACTTCTCTTGCATTTGCAATAATAATAAAACTTTCTGGGTCTATTTTTTTTGCTGTTTGTTTTACTCTTACAACATCTCCCCTTGAGGCCGCACATAATAATACTAATTTTTGTTCATCTTTATACATTCCTTTTCCATAAAGGCCTGTTGTTCCCCTTCCTATTTTTTCTCCAATAACCTCTGCTATTTCTTCATTTCTTTTGGAAATTATTATAAGTAATTTTGTAAAATAAATACCTTCAAAAATAATATCTATCATTTTTCCCATTAAATATATTGCAATTGCTGAATATAGTCCAATTTCTATTTCTTTAAATAATAATACATTTAGTCCAACAATAATGACATCTACTATGATTATAACATTTCCTGTTCTTATATTAGGATTATATTTTTTCACTAACATACTTATCAAATCTGAACCGCCTGTTGATGAATTTGCTTTTAAAATTATTGCTGTTCCTAGTCCTATTATAATTCCTCCGTAGATACATGCTAAAAATCTGTCTTGTGTTAATGGTTGTAATTTGTCTAAAATGTCAATTGAAAAAGAAAATGTTACTGTTCCTATAAATGACCTTATTACAAAGCCTTTTCCTAATTTATATGCTGCAAATATAAAGAGCGGTATATTTATTGATAATATTGTTGTTCCCATTGGAATATTTAAAAAGTAATAAAAAATTGTTGCAATACCTGCAAAACCTCCTGTTGATAATTGATTTGGTAATAAAATTAATGATGTTGCAATTGCCATGATTATTGCTCCAACTATTGTTTCTATTATTTCTGTAAAAAAAATTTTTATTCTTTTTTTGCTTGTTTCCATTTATGTTTCCTTTCCAGTGGTGATATATTAGAATAAATCTGAAAATAATAATCACCTTTATTACTATTATGGTAATTTTAGGTGATTTTATACAATTTAGAAAATTCTTCTTTTTTACATATTCTTTTAATTTATATTTTTAACTTTTTGTTTTTTTCGTTTCCATCCAAAAAATCATTATATGTTTTTGTTATTTCTAATTTTAATTTTCCTGGTTTTATTTTTTCATCTTGTTTTACAATTAAATCTACTTCATATAATTCTTGTAATTTATTGACGTTTTCTTTTTTGTGTCCTATTACATTGTTTACATCTATTGGATTAACAGTAACTTTAACTTCTTTTACTTTTACATTTAATTTTTTTATTTTATCAACAATTGCATCATACCATAAACCAGATTCAACTAATTGTCTAAAAGCTGGATGGAATGGACCTGCAACAACTTCACTTTGGTTGCTTCCTGGTTCACAAATTTCTTCTGTATTTTGTAGTCCAACTCTTATAACATCAATTTTTTTGTCATTGAACATTCTAACTAATTGTTTGCATGTTTCAACTGCTTGTACTACTGATAATGGTTCATATGTTCCATTATTATATTCTTTTTCAAGTTTTGTTCCTTTTATTACAAGCACTGGGTATATTCTTATCATTTTTGGCTTTAATTTTATTAATGCCTTTGCAGTATTTATTTCATCAATTCTACTACTTTCTGGCAATCCTACCATCATTTGATGGCCTAAATTGAAACCATACCATCTTATTAATTTTGATGCTTTTTCTACGTCTTTAAAAGTATGCCCTCTGTTTGCTCTGCCTAAAATATAATCATTTGCAGATTGCACCCCAAGTTCTATTGTTTTTACTTTATATTTTTTTAGTCTTTTTAGAATTTCTTTGTTGATGTAATCTGGTCTTGTTGATATTCGTATACTTTCTACTTGTCCATTTTTTATGTATTCATATGCAATTTGTAATAATTCTTCTTGTTGCTCTTCATCTATTCCTGTAAAACTTCCTCCAAAAAATGCAATTTCTTTTTTGGCGTCTTTATCTTTTATGTTTTCTAAAAAATATTCTATTGTTTTTTTTGCATCTTCTTTTGTTAGTTTCTTTTTTTGTCCACTTATTGATTTTTGGTTACAAAATATGCAGTCATTTGGGCATCCTAAGTGTGGTACAAATACTGGAATTACATACTCTTTACTCATATTTTCTCCATTCTTTCTTTATTTTTTGGGATTATTGTCAACTCTTCTCCATTTTTTTGATTTTTGAAATTGGTTACCTTTTCCCTATTTTTTAAATTTTTGAAATTTATGGTTGTTCCCATACAAAATCCCTCTTTTTTGATTTTGAACTTTTAGTTTTGATTTTCTAATGCCTTCTTAGCCGCCTGCATTTCTGCCTCTTTCTTGCTCTTTCCTTTTCCTGTTGCTAAAACTTTTCCATTTAAAGCAACCTCTGCTTCAAAAGATTTGTTATGGTCAGGTCCTGACTCACCTATTATTATGTATTCTATTTTCACATCACCATTTTTTTGCAACTCTTCTTGTAATACGGTTTTATAATCCTTTTCTCCTACATGTTTTGTTGCAACTTCTATTTCATTTTTTAAGTTTTCAATAATAAATTTTTTTGCAGGTTCTAATCCACCATCAATAAATATTGCTGCTATAACCGCTTCTACACTATCTGCAAGTATAGCTGGTCTTTCTTTTCCACCTGATAATTTTTCAGACTTACCAAGATTTAAGAAATCACTAAAATTATGCATTTTTGCAATTTTATATAAACTTTGTTCACATACAACCTGTGCTCTAACTTTAGTCATTTCTCCTTCTTTTAAATTTGGATAATTTTTAAATATATACTTACTAGATATAAATTCTAAAATGCTATCTCCTAAAAATTCCAACTTTTCATTGCTTTCCACATTGTTTTCATATGCATATGATGTGTGGGTCATTGCTTTATTTAATAAACTCTCATCTTCAAATTGATAACCTATATTTTTTTGTAATTCTTGTTTTTTCATACATTTTCCCCTCCCTTCTACAGGTAATATTATATACCATTTTTATAAATTTGCAAGCAGTTTATTTAAAAACTGCCAAATTAATATGTTTTAACATTTTTTTCTATAGACATATTTTGTATTATATTATATAATATTGTTGGAAAGTTTTATTGAAAGGAGAATTAGTAGTGGTAACTGAAAAAGAAACATTTAAAAATGAAAAAGCAAATTCACTTCCTGATGCATTTAAACAGTTAGAAGCTGCCCGCATGCATTATACTGAAGAATTGTTAACACATCCAAAAAAGCATAAAAAAAATAAACACAAATCTTACAATGTATATTACTCTGGTTCTTCTAAATCATCAAAGAAAAATAAATCAATAAATCAGGACAAGCTATCATTTAAGCAATGGTTAGATTATAAAATAAATAAACTTAGGTATGATAAAGATGAAATTAAAAAACTATGCTTTATTACCTCTGGAATATTTGCTGTATGTATAACATTGGCATCTACAAACTACATATTTGCTCAATACAATAAAGAAGAAGAAATTAAACAAAAAATTGCTACAAATGTATTTGAAACAAATAGTGAATCTCTAAACCTTGATAAAATAATAATAGATAATGTTGGTATTAAAAAATCAAAAGCAATTGTAAATGATGAAGAACGTGAAGTTGCATTTGAAACAAAAAAACAAGATAACCCTAATTTGCCAAAAGGAGAAGAAAAAGTATCACAAGAAGGTAAAATTGGAAAAAAACTTGTTAACTGTATAAAAACATATCAAGATGATGAATTTGTAGATGAAAATATATTAGAAGAAAAAATAGTTGAAGAACCAATAACACAAATTATAGATGTAGGAACATCAGAATTTTTAGCAAAATACCAAGTTCACATTGGTGACAAAATGTATGTTACCGAAAATTTAAGCTTAAAAGAAAAGCCAGAAGACACATCAAACAATTTATGTATTATTTTAGCAACACTAGACGTTACATTACAAGAATTAAATGATGAATGGTGTAAAGTTACATATGAAAGTTATACAGGTTATGTTAAATCTTCATTGTTAACATCAGAAGCTGTAACACCTGGTATAGGAGAAAAAAATAGGGTCCAAAAAATACGTAGCACATTAGATGCAAACATGTCATTAAATAAGCCAAGTGGGCTTACATTAGAAGATTTTAAAAAAATTCTTAGCAATAATGCAAGTGACACAAACAAAATATTTGAGCAAAACGCCGAAGTATTTTACAATGTAGAACAAAAATACAATATAAATGGAATATTTTTAGCATCTATGGCAATACATGAAAGTGGATGGGGATCATCTAAAATTGCCAAAGACAAGAAAAATTTATTTGGATTTGGCGCATATGATAGAAGTCCTTATGATTCTGCTGTAACATTTGCAACATATGAAGAAGGAATTGAAACAGTTGCAAAATACCTAGTTAAAAATTATATAAACGAAAAGAATGCTAAAATATATAATAATGAAACTGCAACAGGAACATACTATAATGGTCCAACACTTGTTGGAATAAGCACAAGATACTGTACAGATAAAGATTGGCCAACTAAAGTATATAAATATATGAACTATTTATATGAAAGACTTTAGTACCAAAAAGGAGTTAACATGAGATTAAAAATAAGAGTAAAAAACGAAAAAAAAGCTTTAATAATTTCATTTATATTTATAATTGCAATAATTTTTCTTTATTGCAATTATGTTTTTTCCCCAATTTTACAATATGTTTCTTATACAAATCAAATAGAAAACTTTGCAAAAAATAATAGTGAACCCATATTTAAAATAGGAAAAGTTGTTTTATATAGTAGTGCAGATGCTGTTGATAGCAGTGAAGGTGAAATTCTTAGAGACTTAGATATAAGCCAATATACAGATATTGCAATATATATTGATAATAAATCATATATACAAAATTTAAGCAATAAAAATACAGTAAGTGAGCTTTATATTGACAGCATAAAAATAAATCTAAATTCAAACAAGGGTACACAATCATTAAACTATAAAAATCCTTTTAATTTTGGAAAATATAGTGATTATGATGAAAATAAATCAAGAATTGACTTTAATATATTACACACAAATCAAGACAATGAACAAAATGATTTCTCAAATCCAACCTTTTTTACTGATTGTTCAAACCCTATAACTCTTAGCTATCTTAACAAAAATGTAAAAAAGAATTGTGAAATAACAAAAAATAATGAAACAGTAGATTTTAATGGAAAACTTTTAAAATTAGCTAATATTCCTATTTCTGATATCTCATATAATTTAAATTTTAAAATCCATTTAAAAAATAGTTTAGAACAATCATTTGTGTATAATGTTGACCTTAATATGCCACTTAAAGACAAAAATAGCAGTATTTATGATGGTTATATATTAAGTTATAAATATAATTCTAAAAATCCATATTATTTTATTAAAGAAAACTAAAAACAGGGCTCACACCCTGTTTTTTAATCTTCAAAAAAATTAATTATATCATTATTTAAATATTTTTCTGTATCAATTCCTTTGGCAGCTCTTTTAACTTTTGTAGAACCAACAGATTTATAAATATTATTATCATATTTTTCCAAAACAGGTTCATATGTATACACTGTAGCTGTCTTTGGCTTTTCATATTCTGTTTTGATTTGTTTTTGTGTTTGATTTTGCATATTTAAAATAGCATTTTTTAATTTTTCGTCAAATTCATCTTGCATTTGTTTTAATTTTTTTTGAAGTTTTTTATCATATTCATTTTGCATTTTGCTAACAATACTAGAAATTAACGTACTGTTTCCTTCTTGCATCTTTTTTAACTGATTATTTATTTCTTCTTCATTTTGTATTTGAAGCCTAGCTAATCTTTCATTTAATATATTTCTTGTATCTTTTTTTAGTTTTTCCACTTCTTTATTTAATACAGAAACTACCTGACCATTTACTCCTTCTAATTGTTCATTAATTATTTCTTGATTTTGTAATTTTATATTATTTAATTGTTTTGTAAATACCTTATTGCTTTTTTCTTGCATGTTTTTAACTTTAGCTTCAAGTAAACTATCATTTTTTTCTTGAACAATTTTTAATGTATTTTGTGCCTCTTTAGAAATATTATTTGCAATATTATCATTTAAGCAATTTACTTCATCTTTTAAAGCCAAAAATTTTTCATTAAAACCTGCTTCTGTATTTTGCGCATATTCTTTACTTTTCGCATCTATAAGTTCCAATTTTTCTTGTAATTTTAATGCATTTTCATCAATTTTACCATTTATTTCTTCTATGGTTCCTTGATAATTTAATTTTTTCATTTCTTCTGCTATAGCAAGTCCATATCTTTCTTCTGATACTTCTAATCTTTCTTCTACTGCAATTGCCAAATTTTTATACTTTCTAGAATTATCTTCTTGAGCTTTTTCTAGTTTTTCTATTTTTTCATTATATTCTTGTATGCTTTCTTTATTTTTTGCATTTTCCTCATTAAAGCCCTCTATTTTTTGTTCTAGTATAGCTTGTTTTCCTTCAAATTCTGTAATAATCTTATCATTGTTATCTATTTTATTTTGTATATTTTCTATTTTGTTTTTAACTTCTTCTTGTAACTTATTTGCCTTATTATCAATAGTTTCTTTATTTTCAGTTTTGATTCCATTAATTTTATTTTCTAGGTTTTCTTGAAGTTTTTTAAGTTTTCCTTCTGTTTCATTTTTAGAACTTTCTAAAACATCTTCTAGTTTTGCTTGAACGGCTTCAATATTATCTTTTTGTTTAGTTTCTATACTATCTATTTTGCTTTGTATTTCTTCTTGTAATTTATTTATATTTTTTATTTGTAAATCTTGATTATTATACTTTTTATTTAATTGTACTATTTCATTTTGTTTTTGTTTATCATTATTTTCAATTTGTTCAATTTTTGTAACAAGTTCTTCTTGCTTAGAGCCTATTGTTTCGAACTCAGCTTTAATATCTTCTATTCCTCTTTGATTATTTTCAATACCATTTAATTGTTCTTGTTGATTATATTGTATTTTTTCAATTACATTTATTTTTTCTTCGAAATTATTTAATTGACCTTCACAGTTTTCTTTTAAGTTTACTATTAAATCTTCTTGTTTTTGATTACTAACATTTATCTTTTCTTCTTGAGAATTTTGTAATTTTTCTATTACATTCATTCTATCTTCAAAAATATTTAATTGTTTTCCAAAGTCAGATTTTATATTTTTAACTTCTTTTTGATAATTTTCATTAAAGTGATTAATTAGTTCTTTTTTTGTTTCATTATTTTTTTCTAATTCTTCTATTTTTTGTCCATAATTATTTAGTTCTATTTCTTGTGCTTTTAACAAATCTACCATTGTACTTGATTTTGCTTTTTGTTTTTCAAGTTCCTGGTCTATATTGTTTATTATAGTTATATTTTCATTTTGTATTTGTTCTATCTTTTCTACTTGTGTATAAACCTCATTTACTTTTTTAGTATTTTCATCTATTTTACCAATTTTTTCTCCTTGGCATATTTGCATTCCTTCTATTTGACTTAATTTTTCTTCTGATTTTTTTTGATTTTCTCTTAATTCAGAAAATCTGTCTTTCATGCTTTCTACTTGTTTTTCTAAGCCTTTTGCTTGCAATTTTTCATTAACTTTACTTTCTAACTTTTCTATTTTTTGCTTTTCTTCTTGTAAGTTTTGATTAGTTTCCTGTATTTGTTCATTTATTTTTTCTATTTCTTTTGAAACTTCTTTTTGTTCTTGCAATTCTTGATTATTTTCTTGTAATTTTTGACTTATCTCTTCTATTTTCTTTGAGACTTCTTTTTGCTCTTGCAATTCTTGGCTATTTTCTTGTACTTTTTCACTTATTTCTTCAACTTTTTTTGCAATTTCTTTTTGTTCTTGTAATTCTTGGCAATTTTTTTCTACTTTTTTATTTACTTCTTCTATTTTATCTTGTATTTGGTATATTTCATCGTTTTCTTCTAATTTTTCTAATATTTCATTTCTTAAGGTTTGTATTTGTTTATTTAAATTCAAAATTGTTGCTTTTGTTTTCTCGTCTATGCTTGTAACTTCATTTTTTATTTTATTGTTTTCATTTTCGTATTTACTTGAAATTTCATTAATTTTTTTATTAATTTCTTCTTCTACTACATCATTTTTATTTTCTAAAAGTTCATTTACCTTTTCTTCTATTTGTTCAATTTGCTCATTATTATAATTTTCTTTTTCTTTTATTTCATTTATTTTCCCCTTTGTTTCATCTTGAACACTTTGGATTTCTTTTTCTAAAACCTTTATAATTCTTTTTATATCCGTAAATGTTTGCTCATATTCTTCTGCTGTATAATTGTCTTCTTGCTCATTTAATCTTTGGGTTATTTTCTTGTTTTCATCTATTATTCTATTTGCAATTTCTTCTACAAGTGATGTTAAATCCCCCATATCATTTTCTTGCTTTTCTACATATGAATTTATTTTTTTCTCAATTATTTTATTTATGTTTTCAGTAGAATTTGCATTTGATTTTCCTTGGTTATTTTGCATGCTAAAATTAAAAGTTTCAAAAATCTCTTCAAATTTACCTTCAATTAATTTTTTGCTTGAAGCTTTAACCTCTTTAATTTTTTTATTAATTTTTTCATTTTCTTCTGCATTTAATTTTTTTAAATCTTCAATTTCATTCTTAATTTCTACTATTTCCATTATTTCTTTATTCATAACTTTTTTCCTTCTCATTTTTATTGACTATATTTTATAATTTTAAATATAAATCGTCAATAGTATTTTGTCGATTATTTCACTTTTTTGTACTTATTTTTAGAAAAAAAAATAGAACCTATTAAAACGCAATAACACGTAATAATAGGTTTTATTTTATGGAGGCGACACCCGGATTCGAACCGGGGATCAGAGTTTTGCAGACTCGTGCCTTAGCCACTTGGCTATGTCGCCATTTAATTAATTATATTCCATTATTTTAAAATTAGAACACAATATTTTGGAGCGGGAAACGGGGCTCAAACCCGCGACCTCTGCCTTGGCAAGGCAGCGCTCTATCAACTGAGCTATTCCCGCATTTAAATGCATACTAAATTTTATTAGTAAGCATTTAAAATAATACCAAAAATACTGTGAAAAGTCAATACTTTTAAAAATTTTTATATATATTTTTTATTGCTTTTTTAACAGAGTTCAACTCTAAATTAGCTTTTAATTTTTTGTTAATGTATGATAATAATATGCACCATGTGGTGAACCATAATTTGATTTTCTACTATATCCTGATCTTACATAAGCATTACAATTGTTATTATAACTACTTTGCTTTGATGTCATACTGCCATTGTAAAAATACACACTTGGTTTATTTGGTGTATTAGAAGCATCAACTATATATGATTCATATGATATTAATTCAGGTGTTGAATTTGTATATGTTGTAGAAATATTTCCAATTGTTATTGCTGCTCTACCAGTTCCTGCATCACTTATTCCTATTACGCATGAATATTTAGAACTAATTTTACCACCATTTATATTTATATAATTTCTACTACTTGTACTTGTATCATTCATTTCTGCCAAAATTGCACACCAGGTTTCACCATTACTTTTAGGAGATGTTGTTTGAGTAATTGTTCCTCCATTTATTAGTATAGACGGATTTGCTTTAGATTGCGTTTTTAATGCATGGGCAGAAGATGCATTAATAGTTCCTCCACTCATGGTAAATGATGATTGCCCATCAACTGCAACTGCCATATTATGTTTTGTATTATTTATTGTTCCACCAGTCATATTCATTTTTGAACTATCGCCAAAAACTCCTATCAATGTATCTTTACATGAAGTCCTTGTATCACTTGATATTGTACCTCCTGATACATTTAATACTGATGCGTCTGAAGCATATATAGCTTTTCCCCCCAATGCTGATGTAATTGTTCCAGATTTAAAATTCAAAGTTGTATTTATAATTCTTACTGTTGGAGAACTTGAGCCTTGCACGCTCAACGTTGAACCTGATAAATCAATAGTTCCTCCACTAGAATATATTGCATTTGAACTTACTGGACTCATATCAGAATAATGTATATATGCAGTTCCATTATTACTCAATGATGTCTTATAAGAATTAAAGCTTAGATACCAACATATTAAAGTTCCATTACTACCATTATATATTCCATTTGTATTTGAATATTGTGTTGAACCTATATTAGCCTGACTAGTTGATGATGTTCCTCTAAGAGTTAACTTTCCATAATTATATATTACATATGTATTATCTTCACTCCATTCCACTCTATAAGTCCCTAAAGAAACTGTTATAGTTTTATCTGTTCTCTTATTATTAATTTTTTCTTTAACATTTTTTAATAATGTAACTGTTCCAGAAACTGTTCCATTTCCGCAAATCACTATTACTTGAAGCCGTTCCTATTGCAGATTGTAATGTTGGATATAGCACGTAACAATCTGTTTCAGTAGATACTGCAACTGGTGATAATGAAAAAGTCTTATATGATACATTACCTGCATTATCTTTTAACCAAATTTTCTTAGTATCTCCATACTTCATGTTAATATCTATTGTTTTACCAGTATGAGCCTTCCATCTGCTATCGGTTGATGATAATGATGTGCTTAAATCTACTGTGTCATAATAGCCTGCCATTCCTGAGTGTCCTTCTGTTATATCAAATTCAACATTATAACTTGCTGATGAGTATGAAGATGGCTTAGAATCTGAAATAGCATACTTAAAATCAGATAATTCTGGTGCTGTATTATCAAGATATTGTTCTCCTGTAACACTAGTTCCCGCCGCTAATGAATTTCCTGAAACATCCTTTACAATACTTTGTACTATTGCAGTTCCATCATAAATTCCAGTTCCATCACTTACAGTTACACTTGTTGATGCACTTTTAATTCCCGATGTAGAAACAATAATACTTAATGATTTAGATGTTATTGATCCATTTGTTGCAGGAATTCCAACATATGTTATTCCATATGTTCCTGCTGCAAGGCCGCTTCCTTCATCACTTAAAGTAATTGTTACATTTTGTGATTTTGCATAAGTTGTATTACTACTTACTCTAATTGTTGGTGCAATTGAATCACTTATAGTTATTTCATAATTTTTAGAAACCCCATTATAATTTGTAGTTGCTGCTATAGATACTATTATATTTATTTTTGAAGAAGTATACTGATTTGCTTTATAGCCTATAGTTACAGCTGTATTATTCTTTGCCGTTGCTGCATTTTCGCTTGTAACCGTTATATAATCCGTATTATCACTTGTAACGCTCAATGTTCCAGTTTCTGAATCTACATAACCAGATGGTGTAACTGTAAATAAACCTGTTCCATTTTGGTAACTTACACTTCCACTGTTTTCACTAAATGTCAATGTTAAATTTGCTTTATTTATTGTAAACGCTTTTGCAGCCCCTGTTAATTTATAGTTTTCAGCTTTAGCTCTTCCTCCTGCTACACTTGATATGCTTGCTGTTGATGTGTAACTTCCTGCATTTGTTCCTGTTGTTCTTGTTATATTTATTGTTTCTCCTGTTACTCCACTTTCTGCAGTTGCTGTTGGTCCTTGTGCTGCTCCATTATATGTAAATTTTATTGTTTCCCATGTTACTGCTACTTCTTTTGCCGACATTGTCCATGTTATATTCTTTGCTGCTGTTGTTCCATCACTCCATGC
>ERZ826220.1471-NODE-1471-length-23391-cov-3.530168_pt1 | contig 23391 bp, 10 predicted proteins | sample MGYA00519927_ERZ826220 | MGnify/ENA primary metagenome ERZ826220 (study PRJEB31778, sample SAMEA3449225) | human gut metagenome | biome: human gut; feature: human-associated habitat; material: faeces | place: United Kingdom | collected 2010/2012 ... | reverse complement strand
TCGGCGTGGTGATCGGCCACGAGATGACCCACGGATTCGACGACCAGGGCCGCAATTTCGACAAGGACGGCAACATGAACAACTGGTGGACCGACGAGGACGCCGCCGCGTTCAAGGCCAAGACGGACATTCTGGTCAAGCAGTTCGACGCGATCGAGGTTCTGCCCGCCAAGGAGGGACAGCCTGCGATCTTCGCCAACGGCGCATTGTCGCTCGGCGAGAACATCGCCGACCAGGGCGGCCTGCGCGTGGCCCGCACGGCCTACCGCAATTCGCTCGCAGGCAGGGAGGCTCCCGCCCCGATCGACGGATTCACTCCCGAGCAGCGTTTCTACCTGGGCTACGCCACGCTGTGGGCGCAGAATATCCGCGACGAGGAGATCGCCCGTCTCACCAAACTCGACGTGCATTCGCTGGGCAAATGGCGCGTGAACGCCACGCTGCGCAACCTGCAGGATTTCTACGACGCCTTCTCGATCGCCGACGGACCGATGTTCCTGCCCGAACAGGATCGCGTAATCATCTGGTAACCCGCTTAAGAAGCGGGTTTCAGGGGCGGTGCCGGGCCATTCTGGCTTACGATCCAGCTCTGCGCCCGCCCGCTTGAGAAGCGGGCTTCAGGGGCGGTAAACGCCCACCGGAATCACGCCCCGGTCCGGAGCGCTTCATTCAATAAAAAAGACGGCAGGGAAAACTCCCTGCCGTCTTTTTCGTCTCCGGGCGGTGCAGCCCGGCTTTCCCCGCCGCGCGCCCGGTCCGACGGCGGAGAACCGAAAAACCGGGCTCCGAAGCATCTATTTTTCGCATTTTCTTCTATCTTTGTGCTAAAGAAGAAACGATGACCCGACATAAGGCATATACGAAAATTCCGTTTGCGGCGCTGTTTTTCGCCGCAACGCTGATTTCTCCGGCGCTCCATGCCCTGAACATCCCGGACTACCGCTTCCACACCATGCCCGAGACCTCCTATTACGGAGGCATCCACAGCATCGCCAAGGACAGCGTCGGGCGTATGTGGTTCAGCGGCTACGACGCCCTGTTCATGTACAACGGCACGTCGTTCGTACGGATGACCGACCTGGTCACGAACCTCTCGCCGAATTCCTACTGGTCCTACGGACAGGTGATCACGGACAACCGGAAAGGCCTGTACGTAGGGACTAACCAAGGGCTGCTGCGCTTCAACTACCGGAAGCTGGAGTTCGAATTCGTTCTGGAGGGCAATATCGGCTCGGTCACAGCGAACAACGACGGGACGGTATGGCTGATCCGCAACAACGGCATCGAATCGTTCAGCCCCGAACGGCTGCCCGCCGTGACCCGCTATCCGATGCCTCCGGAGATGTCCGCACCCGGGCGGACGCTGACGCTGGTGTGCACGAAGGAGTACGTTTACGCCGCGTCGGGCGGCGATCTCTACCGCCTGAACCGGGAGACCGGGCAATACGTCCTCTTCGCATCCGTCGGCGGCGGCAGCTGCGTGATCCGCGACGTGGTGGAGTGCAACGGGTCGGTATATGTCCTCACGCTCATGGACGGGCTCTACGAATGCGACGGCAACGGCAGGATCGGACGGTATTTCCGACTGCCGCTCGAATACGAGAAATCCGCCGGCGCCAAGGAGCTTCACCTCGATTCGCAGGGCATCATCTGGGTAGCGACGCAATCGGGACTGCTGCTGCTGGAGCCGCTTACCGCCAGCACGCAGCTGCTGCGTTCCGACCTCCACTATCCCTACTCCCTGCCCAACAATTCGGTATGGTCGATCTTCCCCGATCCCGACGGCGGGATATGGGTCGGCACATACGGCGGCAAACTGGCCTACATGACCTTCGCGGACAACGGCGTGGACTATTTCAAAGCCACGCCGGGAGGGCTGAACCATCCCATCGTCAGCTGTTTCGAAGAGGATTCGGAGGGCAATCTCTGGATCGGAACGGAGGGGGGGGGGAATTAACCGCTGGGACCGCCGCGACGGCCGGTTCGTCTATTACACGCAGGAGAGCCGCTGCGGCCTGACGTCGAACATGATCAAAAAGCTGTGGCACGACGGAAACGACAGGCTGCTGGTCTCGGCGTTCAACGGCGGAATGCGGGTCTTCGACGAACGGCAGGGACGTTTCTCCGACCTGCACATGAACCATCCGGCCTCGGGACAGCCTTTGAGCGTCTATGACTTCGCCAAGGAGGGCGACCGGGGCATCTGGCTGACCGACCCGGACGCCGAGCTGATGTACAAGGATGCGAGTACGGGACGCGTGGAGACGGTCCGGCTGACAGACGCACAGGGAAACGCCGTCCGCATCCATATCGAAACGCTGTTCCACGACGAGCGGGGCAACCTGTGGCTCGTCGGGCACGACGGCGCATACGTCGTCGATCCCGCCACACGGCGGATTCTGAAGCGCCATTACATCGCAGAGGCCCCCTATTCGGTCAACAACCTCTGCTCCTACTGCGTCACCTCCGACTCCGACATCTGGTTCGGAACCCGCGGCGGCGGGGTCAACCTGCTGAGCCGCAACGGCAGTTACGTCAATTTCAGGGACCGGAACGGCGAAGGGCTGGAGGGCAAAACAGTCTTCGGCATCCTCGAAGACACCCCCTCGAAAGATGTCTGGTTCAGCACCAACGACGGGCTTTACTATTACGACCATACCGACGGGGTGATCCGCAAATCGCAGATCGACATCCCGAACCGCTGCGGGGCCTACTACGTGCGGGCTTGCTACAAGACCTCGAAAGGCGAAATGCTGTTCGGAGGGACGGACGGCTTCATCCTCTTCACCCCGGGAAAGATCAAATACAACGACCAGAAGCCGAAAGTCTATTTTACGGACCTGCTTATCAACAGCCGGCCGGCCGTGCCCGGCGCCAAGAACTCGCCTCTGGAGAAAGCCATTTCCACGCTCTCCTACCGCGGAGGCGAGGGCGACGTGATCGAACTGTCGCACCGGCAGTCGAATTTCGAAATCCGCTTCTCGGCGAACAGCTACCTGAACGCCGAGAAGAACCAGTATGCCTACCGCCTGCTGGGACACTCCGAAAGATGGTCCCTGCTGCCGCAGGGACAGAAGGCGGTGCAGTTCTTCAACCTGCCCGCCGGAAACTATGTCTTCGAGGTCAAGGCGGCCAACAACGACGGCCTGTGGGGCGACGAGGTTTCGGCGCTCGGCTTCAGGGTGCACCCCTCGCCCTTCCTCTCCCGCTGGGCCTACCTCGTTTATGCGGCGCTGCTCTCGGCGGTGGCCTACTTCATCTGGCGGTATTTCACCAACAAGAAGATTTTCGAACAGCGGCTCGAACTGGAGCGGATCAAGGAACAGAACATGAAGCAGCTGACCCAGGCCCGGATCAACTTCTTCACGAACATCTCCCACGACCTCAAAACTCCGCTCACGCTGGTCGTCGACCCGCTGAAACAGCTCAAGGAACACCTGCCCGCCAATGCGCCTGGCAATGCCTACGTGCACCTGATCGAGAAGAACGTGGGGCGCATCCAGCGCATGATCAGCCAACTGCTTCAGTTCCGCGAAATCGAGAGCCAGAAGATCACCCTGAACCGCCAGCCGGGCGATCTGATCCGCTTCATCGACAGCATCTTCTCGCTGTTCGAGTTCTACGCCAACAAGAAGGGGATCGAAACCGGCTTCAACTCCCAGTATGAAAGTTTCTACACCAAGTTCGACCACGACGTGATCGAAAAAATCTTCACGAACCTCTTCTCCAACGCGATCAAGTACGCCTCGGAAAACGGCTATGTCGGCGTGAGAATCTACCCGGCGCGGCAGGACCAGCGCCCGGAGTCCGCTCCGCCGGCCGCCGGCACCGAATACATCGCCTTCACGGTCACCAACACCGGGGCGGAAATCCCCGACGACAAGAAGGAGACCATCTTCGAATCGTTCAACCACCTCTCCGACCGCCGTCCCCAATTCGAGAGCAGCAGCGGCCTGGGACTGGCCATCGTCAAGGAGCTGGTCGGCAACCTCAACGGAACCATCACCCTCCGTTCGGGCAACTCGAAAGTCGCGTTCACGGTGGTCCTGCCCTTCACGCTCAACGCCGAAAAGACCGACAGCGCCGCCGAATCGTACGAATACACGGTCTCCGAAATCGATAACCTGCTGACCGAATCCGACGTCATGGCTCCCAACGACCGGCACGACCGCAAGGCGTGCAACATCGTGGTCATCGAGGACGACCCCAACCTGCGGAGCTACCTCGAACAACGGCTGTCGAAACACTACAACGTATACACCGCGGCAAACGGCAGCGAAGGCATCGCCAAAGCGGAGAGAATCTGCCCCCAGATCGTCATCACCGACCTGATGATGCCCGAAGCCGACGGCTTCGAGGTATGCCGCTCGCTGCGTTCGAACATCAAGACCAGCCATATCCCGGTGATCATGCTTTCGGCTCTGGGCAAAAACACCGAAAACAAGATCAAGGCGCTGGAATGCGGAGCCAACGTGTTCATCGACAAGCCCTTCGATATGGATTTCCTGCTCAAACAGGTTGCCAACCTCATCCGCACCCAGCAGGAACTCAAGGAGCGTTACAGCAAGAAGTACATCGCCGAACCGTCGAAGATCACCATTTCGTCGATGGACGAGGAACTGCTGAAAAAGGCGATGAACTATATCGAACGGAACATGGACAACAGCGACTACAATGTGGATTCGTTCGTGTCGGACATGTCGATCGGACGCACGCTCCTCTACCAGAAGATCAACGACATCACGGGCATGTCGATCAAGGAGTTCATCATGGACGTCCGGCTGAAACGGTCGGCCCAGCTGCTCCGGGAGTCGGACCTGACCATCTCCGAGATCTCGGTCCTGACGGGATTCGCCAATCCCAAATATTTCAGCATCTGTTTCAAACGGCATTTCGAACTGACCCCATCCGAATTTAAGAAGAAATCCTGACGCAAACCGCACGAAAGGAGCCGACCGAACCGGCTATGAATATCTCGTGCTTTCATATCCGCCGGAGCAGCGTCCGCATCTGCCCGCAGAAACCTTCCCGCCGTCGTCCCGCGCGACCGGCAGGGAGGTTTCATTTTGTCCGGGCGGGACTCTTCGCAGGTCTGCGCAGCGCCCGCAGCGCCCGGATATGATCCTTTTTTTTACCCCTCCGTACGAAATGGAACCATTTCCGAATAAACGACGCCCATCCGGTCGCCCCGTTTTATTGACCTTTGCAATACGGGGTCCGAAGTCCCCGGCGTCCGCTTTTCCTTTGAAATACATAAAAAATTTAAAAAATTAAAACCTGAAACCTATGAAAAGATGATCGGAAAACCACACCAGGCGACGAAGTGTCTCCCGCCCCTCCAGACAATCCCTTTATAACGGAGATACAAGCACTAACCAAAAAGAAACCTTTTATGATAATGAGCATGTACAAAAAGCTTATAGGCAGCCTGACGATTTCCCTCTTATTCCTGCTGTCTGCAACACCGTCGTTCGCCCAGCAGAACGACGTCAAAGTAACCGGTAAAATCACCGACGGAAGCGGCGCCCCGCTGGCGGGAGTCGTTGTCGTGGTAAAGGACGGCAAAAGCAACAACGGAGCCGTATCCAATACGCAAGGTGTTTATGAAATCAAAGTTCCCGCATCCTCGACGCTTCTTTTCACCTGTCTGGGCTATACCGACCAGGAAGTGAAACTCGGCGCATCGAATGTCGTAAACGTGACGATGACCGAAGACGCCCAGTCCCTCGACGAAGTGGTCGTCGTGGGTTACGGTACGCAGAAAAAGAAAGACCTCACGGGAGGTCTCGCCGTCGTCAGCAAACAGACGCTGGAAATGGTCTCGACTAACAACCTGATGGACCGTCTGGTCGGCCAGGTCGCCGGTCTGAACATCACGACCGGCAACGAAGCGCCGGGCAGCAACCAGACCCTGCTGATCCGCGGCCAGAACTCACTGACGGCCAGCAACGACCCGCTGATCATTCTCGACGGCATTCCCTACTCGGGCGGACTGGCCGACCTCGACCCGAACATCATCGAGAACATGTCGGTGCTGAAAGACGCGTCGGCCGTGGCCATCTACGGTTCGCGCGGCTCGAACGGCGTCATCTTGATCCAGACCAAGCGGGGTTCGCAGGGCGAATTCCATGTCACCTACAAAACGAAGCTCGCCATCGCCGAGCCGATGCAGCGCATCGAAACCATGGGTCCCAACGAGTTCATCCGCCTCAAACAGGACATGGGCCGGCTCAAGAACAATTACAGCGGCGAACAGCTCGATCCGCTGGTAGGTTCGATTATCAGCGCCAGCGAGAAGGTAAACTACGCCAAGGGCATCACCAACGACTGGCAGGACTACGTCTTCCGCACGGTCTTCACGATGGAGCACCAGCTGAGCTTCCAGGGCGGCAACGAGAAAACCACCTATATGGCCTCGGTTTCCTACCTGGACAACCCCGGCGTGGTTTACAATTCGAATTACCAGCGCACGAACGTCTATGCCAGCATCAACCAGAAAATGAACGACTGGCTGTCCGTAGGTCTCACCACGCAGTTCGTGAACCGTGAGACCGGCGGTGCGACGCCGAACCTCGAACATGCCATCAAGCAAAGCCCCTACGGCATCTACAAGGACGAGACCGGCGCCTACTACGAGGAGCCGATGGACTACTCGAACCTGCCCAACCCGATGAAGGACGTCAACGCCGACCAGAAACGCACGGGCCGCAACTTCATGGCCAACGGGTTCCTCGATCTCAAACTTCCGGTCAAAGGGCTCTCTTTCCGGTCGCAGTTCGGCTACAACTACCGCAGCCAGATGAACGGAACCTACTACGGCCGCAACACCGTAACGGGTAAGAAAGTCGACGGCCGCGCCGAGCTGGCCAACAACCACACGACGGACTGGACGTGGGAGAACGTGCTTAAATTCGACCGGAATTTCGGTAAACATCACATCGACTTCACAGGTCTCTTCTCCATGCAGGAGGCCCAGTATACAGCCGCTTCGCAAAGCGGCGAAGGCTTCGTGAACGACGACTCGAGCTTCTACCGGATGGACGGCGCCGAGAACAAGATCGCCATCAGTTCGTCTTTCTGGAAAGAGAACTTCGTTTCGGGCATGTTCCGTGTGAATTACGGCTTCAACAGCAAATACCTTCTGACACTCACCGGACGCGCCGACTCGTTCTCGGCCTTCGCTGAAAACCACAAATGGGCTTTCTTCCCCTCGGCTGCCGTTGCCTGGCATCTCGGCGAGGAGAGCTTCATCAAGGACAACGCCTCTTGGATCGACATGCTGAAGATCCGCCTCTCATACGGCGCCAACGGAAACAACGCCATTTCACGTTATCAGTCGCTCGACCGTCTCTACTCGACCAATGGTGTCAAATATATTTGGGGCGACAACAGCGACGCCGCCAACTCGGCCTACCTGCCGAGCGACGGTATCGGCAATCCCGACCTGCGTTGGGAGACCACCTATACGGCCAACCTCGGTATCGACTTCCAGTTCTTCAACGGCCGTCTGGGCGGTACGATCGACATGTACCTCTCCAACACGCACGACCTGCTGATGTCGCGTACCGTTCCCATTATGAACGGTTACAGCAAGATTCTCTACAACGTCGGCCAGACCCGCAACAAGGGTATCGAACTGACGCTCCATTCGCAGAATATCCGCAAGAAGGATTTCAGGTGGGAGACCGACTTCACCTTCTCGCTCAACCGCGACAAGATCGTCGCGCTGCGCGGCGACGGCAGAGACGACATCAACAACAAGTGGTTCATCGGCCAGCCGCTGTCGGTCTACTACGACTGGAACATGATCGGCATCTGGCAGGAAGGCGACGAGTTCACGTTCATCGACAAGGACGGCAAGGAGGTGGCCCACCAGACCGGAGCCACGCCCGGAGCCGCCAAACTGGAGGATGTCGACGGCAACGGCGTCATCGACTCCAAAGACCGCAAGGTGATCGGCAGCAAACAGCCGAGCTTCACGATGTCGATGGGCAACCGTTTCTCCTACAAGGACTTCTATTTCTCGTTCCTGTTCAACGGCGTCTTCGGCAAGTGGATGACGGACAACGTGGCCAACATCTCCTCGTATACGTTCGGTTCGGGCAACTACATCCACGGCGTGAAATACTGGACGCCGGAGACCCCCGACGCAGAGGTCGTTTCGCCGGGTTACCAGGCCTCCTTCAGCCACGGCTACTACAAGAAGCTCAACTACGTGCAGCTGCGCAACATCACGCTGGGCTACCGTGTCAACCAGAAATTCGTCCGCCGGATCGGCTTGAGCGCCATCGACGTGAATTTCAGCGTGAACAACGTCTGCGCCTTCTCCAACATGCGCCAGATGCTGAACTACGACAACACCTGGTTCGCATCGTTCCCGACCGCCCGTTCCTACGTACTGGGATTAACCTTAACCTTCTAATCAAGACCTGACTATGAAAACGATGAATTATATCAAGATCGGCATCGCGAGTTCGATCCTCTCGATAGCTGCGGGCTGCACCTCCTTCCTGGAAGAGGATCTGAAAAGTTCGCTGGCCCCCGACAACACTTACACCAGTTCACTGGGCTTCGAGGTGGGAGCCACGGGGCTCTACGCCATCGCCCGCTCGGAATACAACACCTGGGGTGAAAACGGCGCTTTCATGCACAACGGCGCCTGCGCCTACGAGGTCCTCCAGATTTCGACCGACCTCTGCCGCATGGGAACCGTCCGCGACGGTTCGCTGGTTCCGTTCGCCGAAATGACGCTCAACCCGTCGACGCTTTTCGTCGGCTCGTACTGGAACTGGGCCTACAACCTGATCGCTTCGGCCAACGAACTGCTGATCTATTCCGAAAAGAACGACAACTGGGACTATCCCACCGACAAACAGCTTTACCAGGCCGAAGCCCGTTTCTTCCGGGCTTACGCCTACCGCACGCTGGTCTACCTCTACGGCGACGTGCCTTGGGTCGAAACCATCCAGAAGCCCTTCCTGCTCTCGTTCTCGCGCGATCCCAAGATCGAGGTGCTGGGCAACATCATCAAAGACCTGGAATTTGCCAAGACGTATCTTCCCGACAATCCCGACAACGTGAAGGAGGGCAAGCTTACGACGTGGGCCGCACGCCACCTGCTGAGCGAAATGTACCTGCTGCGCGGCGCCGAAGGCGACTATAAGCTGGCCGAGGAGTATGCCCAGGACGTGATCGACTGCCCGTATTACAGTCTGGTGAAAAGCCGCTTCGGCAACGCCAAGAACGATCCCGGCGACTATTTCAGCGACATGTTCGCCGAAAACAATCAGAACCGTTCGGCCGGCAACACCGAGAGTATCTGGGTCATGCAGTTCCAGTACAACACGGTCGGCGGCGGCACGAATTCCGACGACTGGACCCGCCGCGCCTGGAATCCCCAGTACCACGCCATCGACGGATTCGCACTGGCCGACTCGCTCGGCGGCCGCGGCCTGGCGCAGATCTATCCGCTGAAGTGGTGGATCGGCGTCAAGGGAACCAACGCCACGACGGCCGGAGAAAAGGAGGGTTTCCCCGATATTCAGGAAAAAGGCATCTTCGAAGACGGCGACATCCGCAACTCGGAGTACAACATCAAGCGCAACTGGTACTACAACAACCCGCTGACGCCCAACAAGCTGGGACAAAAATGCCCCATCGACGACAAATCGTGGTCGCAGGCCCAGCTCTTCCCGGCGCTGAAGAAATTTTTCTTCGGTAAGGAGGAAAACCTCCAGCTTACCGGCGCATACAAGGACCGCATGAAATTCCGCCTGGCCGAGACCTACCTGCTGCTGGCTGAAGCCTACCTGCGTCAGGACATGCCCGATAAGGCCGCCGATGCCGTGAACGAAGTGCGCCGCCGCGCCAAAGTGTCCGACGTTTCCGACGAGGAGATGACGATGGATTTCCTGCTCGACGAGCGCATCCGCGAACTCTACGGCGAAGAGAGCCGCCGCTTCACGCTGATACGCACGGGCAAGCTGCTCGAACGCGTGAGAAAGTACAACCCCGAGGCGCGCGACCTCATCCAGGATTTCCACGTGCTGTGGCCCATTCCGCAGGCTATCCGCGACGCGAATGTCGGCAATTTCCCGCAGAATCCCGGATATGAAGGTTACGAAGGCTAAAAACCTTCGTCCCCGCCTCCGGGCGGATCAGACAAGAATGTGTCCGGCAGATTCCGGACCGTATCAGCAACCACGAAAAAAACAATTATGAAAAAGATAAAATTTGCATGCAACCTGTCGCTGCTGACCCTTTTCGCACTCGGCCAGTGGGCCTGTGAATGGGACCCGTACGAACACGACAGCGACCCGGTCCGGGAAACTCTGGAGCTGACCGCCTCCGCCTCCCAGATCGCTTTGGACGAAAACGACCTTTCGGCTACGGTACTGACCTTCGACTGGACGCCCGCGCGTCCGATGCCCGACGAGTATCTGGTGTCCTACACGACCAAACTGGACCTGCTGAACAACAACTTCGGTTCGTCCACTGCCATCGTGACGAGCGAAGACGACGGCATCTTCAGCCGGAGCTACACCTCCGAGCAAATCAACAACTGGGCTAACGAGCGCTGGAAGGTGCCCGTAAACAAGACCTTCACGCTGGCGTTCCGCGTCATCGCGGAGTATGCGGGCGGCCCCACATACGAAATGCCCGAAGTGCGCACCGTGGAAGTGACCGTAACCCCGATCAAGGTCGATGTCTTCGATGCCGACAAGGTGTCGCTTTCCGGCACGGCCATCAGCAGCGTGACGGAGATCGAAAAGACGGTCGAGAATGCGAACCTCTATGCCTGGTACGGCGAATTGAGCATCGGCGAGTTGCAGATTCCCGTCGAGCTGGAGGGCCAGACCTACTACATCGTTCCGAGCGACGGCAACGGCGCGCTCCGCGACGGGGAGCTTGTCGACGTGAAGATGACGGAAACCCCCGTTTCGTGGAATATCCCGAACGCCGGCAACTACCGCCTGCTGATCGACATGGAGAACAAGCAGGTGCGCATCTACTCGTCGGCAACCGACCTGAAGGCGCTGTCCGTCACATTCCACCCGAGCGGTGCGGAAGCCAATCCCGAGGCAACGATCGAAGTGCTCGATCTCTACGCCTACGGAGCAGGTACGGGCTGGGGCGTGCGCAAACTCAACCTGAAGCAGAGCTTCGCCGACCCGCAGATCCTGATCTATGACGCCGAAGAGCACAACGGCACGAAACTTTCCAGCGGCATGAAGTTCTGCGTAGCCCAGAATTTCTCGGTCGGCGATGCGGATTACAACCAGAACAATGCCTATTGCTTCACCTGTCCGCTGACGGCAGAAGGCAAGAAGCAGAACCTCACGCTGACTCTCGGCAAGGTGGGCGAACTGCACGGAGGCGCCGACGGAGAGACGCGCAACTCGTATTACACGATCCCCGCTTCCGACCTGCTGATCTTCGATCTGCGTCACGGAACGATCCTGGCCCGGAACAAATAACGCCGGACCGCACGACTGAAAAATATTGCCGTATCGGAATGGAGACTGGGTTCCGGCCGACAGGAAGATACGGCAATATTCCATTACAACGACAATCAATCGTAAAAACAGCAACATGATACACATGAGAAATCTGATGACCGGCTGTCTTCTGGCAGCATTTCTTTGCGCCGCTTCCTGCGGTTGCTCGAAGGACAACGGCGGCGGCGAAGAAGGCGGCCAAGTTGCCGGTGTGACCGTAAAGCCCGCCTACAACAAGTCGGAAGTGCTGCACAACCCGCTCAACGGCTGGGTGATGTATGTCAGCGCGGACTACGATCCCTCCTATTTCGACAAGGAGATCTACGTACCGCTGCTCGGAAAGAACGTAAGGGTGGCGGACTACGCTTCGGCCTGCTATATCCGCACGAAATGGTCCGTGCTGAATCCCGCAGACGGGCAGTACGCCTGGAAAGACCCCGATTCGAAGGTTTACAAACTGGTTCAGAAAGCCCGGGAGCTGAAACTCCCCATCGCTTTCCGCGTCGTGGTGGACGGACGTGACCAGGGCGCCAATACGCCCCAGTTCGTCTACGATGCCGGAGCCGAATACGCGATGTCGGAGCCGAAATACCCCGACCGCAAGACCCCGATGCCGCAGGACCCGATCTTCCAGCGCTACTACGAGAAGTTCGTCGCAGCCCTCGCCGAGGAGTTCAACGATCCGGAATACACCTCGTTCATCGACGGCTACGGCCTCGGCAAGTGGGGCGAGGGCCACAGCGTGGCTTACAACAAGGACGACGTATCGGCTGTCGATGAGAATACGGAAACGGTGAAGCGCGAAGTCCTCGACTGGATCACCAAGCTCTACGCCAAACACTTCACGAAGGTTCCCCTGGTGATCAACTACCACCGCGTACTGGGCCATCCCACGAGCCAGGGCACGGCAAACCCGAACAGCGAAAGCCTCGTGGCCCTGGCCATCAGCAACGGCTACTGCATCCGCTCCGACGCCTTCGGCATGAACAACTCCAGCTGGGGTTACAGCACCTGGGAGAAGGCAATCGCCGCACAATGGCGTTACAAGGTCCCCATCATCATGGAGGGCGGATATATCGTCAGCAGCCACAGCTACTGGAACGACCCGGCCGGCTACCGCCAGGGACACCCCGAAGATGTCCGCCAGGGCGAATTCGACTCCTCGGCCGAAGCCCGCGTCAACATGATGGACTTCCGTGTCGGCCAGGAGACCGAGTCGTGGTTCAACGATGCCTTCAGCCTCGTGCAGCGCTTCGTCTCCGAAGGCGGCTACCGTCTCTATCCCGACCAGGTGATCGTTCCCGACCAGGTGAGCGCAGGCAGCCGTGTCAAGGTCGCTTCGCGCTGGCGCAACATGGGCTGGGGCTATTTCCCGAACAACCTGCCGCAGTGGAACTACAAATACAAGGTGGCCTTCGCTTTGATCGACGCTTCGGACAAGGCGCAGAAGGTCTTCGTCGACAAGGACTGCGAGCCTTCGACCTGGGTCGAGAGCAAGCCCTTCTCCTACACCTTCGAAACGCCGGCCGTCGATCTTCCCGCGGGGAAATACACGTGGGGCATCGCCATCGTTGACACGACGAAGGAGAACCGGCCTGCCATCCAGCTCGCCGTAAACAACGAAAAGACGGCCGAAGGCTGGGTGAAACTGCACGAAGTACAGATCAACTAACGCCTGAAAAACCATGAAGAGGGTTGCATTGCTTTCCGCAGCGCTGCTGCTGTCCGTCACCGCCTCCTTCGGGAGCGGCGTCCTGGTCGAGGCCGAGAGTTTCCGCGACAAGGGCGGGTGGGCCGTGGACCAGCAGTTCATGGACCAGATGGGTTCGCCCTACCTCATCGCGCACGGCATGGGCAAACCCGTGGCGGACGCCGTGACGACGGTCGAATTCCCGGAAACGGGAACCTACCGGGTCTACGTCCGGACGTTCAACTGGGTCGCCCCCTGGTACGACGGGGAAGGTCCCGGAAAGTTCGCCCTCCGGGTCGGCAGCCGGAAACTGTCCGCGACGCTCGGCTGCACGGGCAGCGAGTGGATGTGGCAGTGCGCCGGAAAGGTCTCCGTCCGGAAAGGTCCGGTCAGCGTTTCGCTGACCGACCTTTCCGGATTCGACGGCCGCTGCGACGCCGTCTATTTCACCACCGAAGAGGGCGACGTCCCTCCGTCCGGAAGCGCGGAACTCGCAGCGTTCCGCAAACGGATGCTCGGCATCCCCGCAACGCCGCAAACCGCCGAATCGTTCGATTTCGTCGTCGTGGGCAGCGGCATCGCAGGCATGTGCGCCGCGGCCGCGGCGTCCCGGCTGGGGTGCAGCGTCGCTCTGGTCAACGACCGCCCGGTGCTGGGCGGCAACAACAGCTCCGAAATCCGCGTGCACCTGGGCGGCGTCATCGAGCTTGGCCCCAACGAGGGACTGGGCCGCATGATCCGCGAATTCGGCCACTCGCGCGAAGGCAACGCCCGGCCGGCCGAAAACTACGAGGACGCGAAGAAAAGTGCGTTCATCGCCGGGGAGCAGAACGTGAAGCTGTTCTCCAGCTGCCGCGCCGTAGCGGTGAACAAAGAGGGCGGCCGGATAAAATCCGTAATCGTCCGCCACATCGAAACCGGGGAGGAGACGACGCTCGAAGCGCCGCTTTTCGCCGACTGCACGGGCGACGGAACCGTCGGATTCCTGGCCGGAGCCGACTACCGCATGGGCCGCGAGAGCCGCGACGAATTCGGCGAAACGCTGGCGCCCGAAACCGCCGACCGGATGACGATGGGTTCGTCCGTCCAATGGTATTCGGTCGACACGGGCCGCAAAACCTCGTTCCCGACGTTCAGCTACGGCGTGGAGTTCAACGCCGAAAACTGCGAGCGGGTGACGATGGGCGAATGGAAATGGGAGACGGGCATGAACCTCGACCAGATCCGCGATTTCGAACGCATCCGCGACTACGGCCTGCTGGTGATCTATTCGAACTGGAGCTTTCTCAAGAACGGCCTGAAAGACAATGCCAAGTACCGCAACCGCGAGCTGGGCTGGGTGGCCTATGTGGCCGGCAAACGCGAATCGCGGCGGCTTCTGGGCGACTACGTCCTCAAACAGGACGACATCGACAAGAACGTCTTCCACGAAGACGCCTCGTTCACCGCGACGTGGGACATCGACCTGCATTTTCCCGATTCGCTCAACTCCGTGCGCTTCCCGGGCCGGGAGTTCAAGGCCGCGACCAAACACATCCACATCTATCCCCATGCCGTGCCTTACCGGTGTCTCTACTCCCGCAATGTGGACAACCTGTTCATGGCCGGGCGGAACATCAGCGTGACGCACGTGGCCCTCGGGACGGTGCGGGTGATGCGCACGACGGGCATGATGGGCGAGGTGGTCGGCATGGCAGCCTCGCTGTGCCGCAAATACGACGCTTCGCCCCGCCTGATCTACCAGAAACACCTCGGAGAACTCCGCAGGCTGATGCGCGAAGGCGTCGGCAGAAAAGAGGGGCTTCCCGATAACCAGAAATTCAACACGGGCGGTTCTCTGAAAGCGCCCCGCGCACTGCGCAACGACTGAAAACGACAATGAAAAAACTACTGACACTGCTGCTTGCGCTGCCCCTCGCATGGGGGCATGCCGCAGCGCAGGAGAACGCGAAATATACGATCCTCCTCACCGGGGCCTCGTTCGCCTCGCCGCAGAACGGCTGGTTCGAAATCGGATGCCGGCAACTGGACGCCCGGGCTATCAACCGGGCCATCGGCGGCGAGTCGATCGCCGACACGGCCAACCGGATGGCCGAGGGCACGCTCTGGAACGCCGGGGAGCTGGACGAGATGGATGCGCTGGTCATCATGCAGGTCCACAACCGCGACGTCTCGGCCACGGGCGGCCTGAAAGAGAAGTACACCGATTACACGACGCCGTTCGACCGGAGCAACTACGCCGCGGCGTTCGATTACGTCATCAAACGCTACCAAAGCGAGTGTTACGCCCTGAAGGACGATCCGAAATCGAAGTACTACGGCACGAAATCGGGTAAACCCGCCGTCATCGTCCTCTGCACCGACTGGCACGACGCGCGGACGACCTACAACGCCGCCATACGGCGCCTCGCCGCACGGTGGGGCCTGCCGCTCGTGGAGTTCGACAGGAACATCGGCTTCTCGAAAGACACTCCGAACCCGGCCACCGGGACCCAGCAGAGCCTGCTCCACGCCCAGGACACGCAAACCATCGAAGGCGTCGCCTACGGGTGGCATCCCCAGCGGGGCCAAGACAAATACATCCAGCAGCGGATGGCTGCGATCTTTACCGACACGATGCGCAGAATCCTGCCGGCAAAATAGAATCCCGACCATGAAACACACACTCCCGATACTGTTCACGATGCTGCTCTGCGGCACGTCCGCCTTCCCGCAGGAGGGCTGTTACAGCCGTTTGCAGAACGACACCCTGACGATCGGCAACTCCCGGATCGAACGCCGGTTCGTCTGGAACGGCGGCAACCTGATGACGCAGAGCCTGACCGACTTTTCGTCGGGACAGGTGTGGACTTCCCGTTCCCTGACGCCCGATTTCAAGGTCGCGGGCGATACCCGAAGCACCGGCGGACGCTGCTCGACGAAACGGATCGCCGAAACCGACATCCATCCGGCGCGGCTGGAAGTCACCGTGGAATTTTCGCTGGGAACGCTCGACGTGCGGCGGATTTACCGCATCTGCGCCGACACTCCGGCGATCGCCTGCGACACCTACCTCAAAGGCAGCACCGCACAGCTTCCCGACAGCCGGACGGTCAACGCCGCCGACCGCAAGAACATCGAATCGACCGCCGACATGCAGTCGCAGCCGGTCGCCGCGACCCTCGACCGGTTCAACCCCGGCGGGTTCCACTGGCATACGCGGATCGTGGAGTTCCAGGACGTCACGGACTGGAACAACAACCTGGTCTTCGAAACCGACGTCATTCCCTACCGGAAAAACAGCTACCGGGGCAACCTGCTCTTCGCCCGCAACGCCGAGAACGGCCGCGGATTCTTCTTCCTGAAGGAAGCCCCCGGTTCGGGCGTGCAACTGGCCTATGGCGGCGGGGACTTCACGGCGGAGTTCGGCGATTTCACGGTGACGGGACTGGGCGTGACGGAGAAGGACCTCCGCGAAGGGGAGTGGGTGAAAGCCTACGGATGCGTCCTCGGAGTCTGGTCGGGCGGAGAACTCGAACAGTTGACGGCCCTGCGGAGCTACCAGAAAAATTTACGGAAGCTGCTTCCCGGACGCGACGAGATGGTGATGATGAACACATGGGGCGACCGCAGTCAGGACACGAAGGTGAACGAACGGTTCTGCCTGGCCGAGGTCCGCAAGGCCGCGCATCTGGGCATCACGCATTTCCAGATCGACGACGGCTGGCAGGTGGGCAAAAGCCCCAACTCCGCCGTGGCGAAGGGGTCGTTCAAAAACATCTGGGACAATCCCGACTACTGGAAACCCGACCCGGAGAAATACCCCCGGGGATTGCACCCTGTCGTGGAGCTGGGCCGGGAACTGGGCGTGGAGATCTGCCTCTGGTTCAACCCGAGCGTACAGGACGGCTATGCCGACTGGGAGAAGGACGCGCAGGCCCTCGTCGGTCTCTACGACGAGTACGGCATCCGCACGTTCAAGATCGACGGACTGGCAATCCCCGACAAACGCTCCGAAAGCAACCTGCGGCGGCTGTTCGACCGCGTGCTGGAGCGGACGGGCGGCCAAGTGGTCTTCAACCTCGACGCCACGGCCGGACGCCGCGGAGGCTACCACATGTTCAACGAGTACGGCAACATCTTCCTCGAAAACCGTTACACCGACTGGCAGAACTACTACCCCTACTGGACGCTGCGCAACCTGTGGATGCTCTCCAAATACGTTCCCGCGGAGAAGCTCCAGATCGAGTTCCTCAACAAATGGCGCAACACGGAAAAATATGCCGGCGACCCGTTCGCCCCGGCCAATTACAGTTTCGAATACCTCTTCGCAACGACCATGGCCGGACAGCCGCTGGCCTGGATGGAGGCGAGCGGACTGCCCGAAGAGGCGCTGGGCATCGGCGCGCTGATCGAACGCTACAAAGAGGTGCAGCACGATTTCCACCGCGGAGTGATCCTCCCCGTGGGCGACGAACCGTCGGGCCGCTCGTGGACCGGATTCCAGTCGGTCGACGGCGAGCGGGGCTACCTGATCTTCTTCCGCGAGCAGAACCCCGACCGGAAGGCCCGGATCGAAACATGGCTCCCCGAGAACTCGAAAGTGCGCCTCACGCCGGTGCTGGGGAGCGGGAAGGCCGCCGTGCAGAAGACCGGACGCCGCGGAACGCTGGAGGTGGAACTTCCCGCGCCCAACGACTACACGATGTACCGCTACGAACTGATCCGCTGACGAACCACAAATCCTGATAACAATGAAAACACCGATAAAATTCATCCTGTCATTTGCTCTGCTGCTGCTCGCGGCGGCCGACATCGCAGCCCAGGAGCTGATCACCAACGTTTACGGACGCGACGTGCAGTCGCTCAACGGAAAGTGGGACGCCATCGTCGATCTCTACGATCAGGGCCGCAAAAACAAGATCTACCTCAACCGCAGGCCGGAGGGAAAGACCGATTTCTACGAATATTCGTTCGACAACGGCCTGCGGCTCGACGTTCCCTCGGACTGGAACTGCCAGATGCCCGAGCTGAAATACTACGAAGGCACGGTGTGGTATGCCCGGCGGTTCGACGCCCCCGAGCAGACCGGCCGGCGGCAGTTCCTCTATTTCGGAGCCGTCAGCTACCGCTGCCGGGTCTACCTCAACGGCGAGGAGATCGGCGCCCATGAAGGCGGATTCACACCCTTTGAGATCGAGGTGACGGGCCGCCTCAGGCCCGAAGGCAACTTTCTGGCCGTGGAGGTCAACAACACCCGCACCACAGACGCCATCCCGGCGATGGCCTTCGACTGGTGGAACTACGGCGGCATCACGCGCGACGTGATGCTCGTCAGCGTGCCCGACGCTTTTATCCGGGACTATTTCATCCGCCTCGGCAAGGATTCCGACGACCGGATCGACGCCGATGTGCAGCTGGCGGGCGCCGCTGCCGGAACGGCCGTACGGATCGAGATTCCCGAACTGAACGTAGACCGGACCGTCACTGCCGGAGCGACCGGTACGGCCTCGGCGTCGTTCCGGGTCAGGAGACTGCAACGCTGGTCCCCCGCCGATCCGAAACTTTACCGGGTGATCGTCTCCACGGACCGCGACCGGGTGGAGGAGTCGATCGGGTTCCGCAATATCCGCACCGAGGGCGAAGAGATCGTCCTCAACGGCTCGCCCGTGTTCCTCAAGTCGATCTCGTTCCACGAAGAGATCCCCCAGCGCATGGGCCGGGCACACTCCGAGGCCGACGCCGTGATGCTGCTCAGCGAGGCCAAGGCACTCGGCTGCAACATGATCCGTCTGGCGCACTACCCGCAGAACGAACATATCGTCCGGCTGGCCGAAAAGATGGGCTTCCTGCTCTGGGAGGAGATTCCCATCTGGCAGGGCATCGACTTCGCCAACGACCCAACCCGCGAAAAGGCGGGCCGCATGATCCGCGAGATGGTCACGCGCGACAAGAACCGCTGCGCCCTGACGTTTTGGGGCGTGGCCAACGAGACGCAGCCTTCCGGGCCGCGCAACGCCTTCCTGCGCCACCTGATCGCATGCTGCCGGGAGATCGACGACACGCGCCTGATCGTTGCGGCGTTCGATCTGGTGCGTTTCGACCGCCAGCGGCAGCTGTTCGTCATGGACGACCCGTTCATCGGGGAACTGGATGTCGTGGCCATCAACAAATACATGGGCTGGTATCACCCGTGGCCCCTCACGCCCGACAAGGCGGTGTGGGACGTGGCGCGCGGCAAACCGCTGATCATCTCCGAATTCGGCGGCGAGGCGCTCTACGGCCAGCACGGCCCGGCCGATGTGGCCAGCTCGTGGAGCGAGGAGTATCAGGAGGCCCTCTACCGCGACAACCTGCGCATGTTCGAGAACATCCCCAACCTGCGGGGCGTGTCGCCGTGGATTCTGTTCGACTTCCGCTCGCCGTTCCGCTTCCACCCCGCCAACCAGGAGGGCTGGAACCGCAAGGGGCTGGTTTCCGATCAGGGATACCGCAAGAAAGCGTGGTATCTGATGAAAGCCTATTACGACAAACATTAAAAGAAGATGAAGAAGTTTTTGACATACACGCTTCTCGGCGTCCTGCTCGCAGGCTGCGCCGGAGGCGGGCGGGAACCGCTGGAGACCGTCGTGGACAAGGCGCTGGCCGGCGCCGAGCGGCAGACGCTGCTGATGGCCGAGAAGTACAGTGCGCGCGAAGGCCGCCTGCCGCGCACGTGGGAGAACGGCGAGGACGTCTCGTCGGATTCGCGCTGGTGGTGCAGCGGCTTTTTCCCGGGCGTGCTGTGGTACGTCTACGAGAACGGCCGCAACCCCCGGGTGCTGGAATACGCCCGGATGTTCACCGCACGCGTCGAGCGGGAAAAACACACCACCGACAACCATGACGTGGGGTTCATGCTCTATTGCAGTTTCGGCAACGGACTGCGCCTCACGGGAGACAAGTCCTACGAGGAGGTGCTGCTCACCGGGGCGCGCTCGCTGGCGACGCGCTTCAAACCCGAAGTAGGGCTGATCCGCTCGTGGGACCACAACCGCGACAAATGGCAGTATCCGGTCATCATCGACAACATGATGAACCTCGAACTGCTGATGTGGGCCGCCGACCGTTCGGGCGACAAGTCGCTGCGCGACATGGCCGTATCGCATGCTGACAAGACGCTGAAACACCATTTCCGCCCCGACTTCAGCTCCTGCCACCTGGTCTCCTACGACACGATCTCGGGACAGCCCCATCTCAAGCAGACCCATCAGGGCCTCTCCGACTCCTCGGCCTGGAGCCGCGGACAGGCATGGGGACTCTACGGCTACACCTGCATGTACCGCCTCACGGGCGACGCCCGCTACCTCGAACAGGCCCGCGGCATCGCCGGATTCCTCATCAACCACAGGAACATGCCCGCCGACGGGATTCCCTACTGGGATTTCGACGCTCCGGCCCTCGCCTCCACGCCGCGCGACGCATCGGCGGCCGCGATCATGGCCTCGGCGCTGGTCGAGCTGAGCGGCTTCGTGCCCGCAGCCGAAGGGGAGCGGTACATGGCTTTCGCCGAAAAGCAGATCCGCACGCTGGCCTCGCCCGAATACACCGCTCCGGCGGGTGAGAACGGAGGCTTCATTCTCCGGCACAGCACGGGAGCCTATCCCTTCTCCTCGGAGGTCGACGTGCCGCTCACCTACGCCGACTACTATTATCTGGAGGCGCTCACGCGCATCAAACGCCGATTGCAGCCATGACCGCCGTGAAAAAATACGCGCTGCTGCCGCTCTGCGGCCTGACCCTGTTCTGCGCCCGGGCGCAGATGCCCGCGACAAACTACGACGAATCGCAGGTTCCGGCCTACACGCTGCCCGACCCGCTGACAACCATCGCCGGCAAAAAGGTGACTGACCCCGAAACGTGGATTTCGGAACGCCGTCCCGAACTGCTGTCGCTGTTCGAAAGCGAGGTCTACGGAAAAGCCCCCGGCCGTCCCGAGGGACTGCATTTCGAGGTCTTGAGCGAGGACCGCTACACGCTGGGCAACATGGCCACCCGCCGGGAGATCGCCGTCTACTTCACCGAGAGCGACGCACATTTCATGACCATCCTGCTCTACATCCCCAACAAACGCACCGACGCCGTTCCGGTCTTTCTGGGGCTGAATTTCAAGGGCAACCACACGATCTGCGACGACCCGCTCGTCACGGAGTCGGTCTCGCGCATGAAGCCGCGCGAAGAGGGCGGCAGCGAAGTCCGCGCAAAAGGGTTCCCGCGCGCCGCGGCGGCATCGCGGTGGCCGGTCGAGATGCTGATCGCCAACGGCTACGGCCTCGCCACGATTTACCGCGGCGACATCGACCCCGACTACGACGACGGCTTCCAAAACGGCGTTCACCCGCTCTTTTACCGCGAGGGGCAGACCAAACCGGCCCCCGATGAATGGGGCACGATCGCAGCCTGGGCCTGGGGCTTGAGCCGTGCGATGGACTACCTCGAAACCGACGAGGATGTCGATGCCTCCCGCGTGGCGGTCATCGGGCATTCGCGGCACGGCAAAACGGCCCTTTGGGCCGCAGCCGTCGATCCGCGCTTCGCCATGGCCGTGTCGAACGACTCGGGATGCGGCGGCGCGGCGTTGTCGCGGCGTTGTTACGGCGAAACCGTAGCCAGGATCAACAGCCTTTTCCCGCATTGGTTTTGCGGGAACTTCAACCGGTATTCGGGCAACGAGGCGGCTTTGCCCGTCGACCAGCACGAACTGATTGCGCTGATAGCCCCGCGCCCGGTGTATATCGCCAGCGCCGTCGAGGACCGTTGGGCCGATCCGAAAGGCGAGTTCCTCGCGGGGGTCCACGCCACGCCGGTCTACGAGTTGTTCGGCCTGGAGGGACTTTCGAGAACGGAACTGCCCCAAACCGACGCGCCCGTGCTGTCGGGACACATCGGTCACCACGTCCGTTCGGGCGACCACGACATCACGCTCTACGACTGGCGGCAATTCGTGAAATTCGCGGACAAACACCTGAAACGATAATCTAAAACAACACCATACATGAAAAACCGGTTTATAAAACTGCTTCTCGCGGCCGTGCTGTTGGGCTCCCTCTCCCCGGCGGCCGCCCAGACCCGCGAAATGGACCTCTCGGGAGAGTGGAGGTTCCAGACGGACGTGATGGATTTCCGCAGGGGATCGCTTTCGCCGCGCTACAACCACCAACTCCAGGAGACCATCATGCTCCCCGGCATCACCGACGACTACAAAATCGGCTACAAATCGCCCTACCGCCATGTCGACCGCCTGACGCGCGTCTACGAGTACATGGGTCCGGCGTGGTATCAGCGCGACATCGAGTTCCCGGCCGACTGGAAGGGCAAGTGCATCTTCCTCTATTTCGAGCGCACCCACTGGCTCAGCTCGGTATGGGTCGACACCAAGGAGGTGAGCCGACTGGACTACATCAGCGTCCCCCACAACCACGACCTGACGGATTTCGTCACCCCGGGCAAGACGCACCGCATCACGGTGTGCATCGACAACCGGTTCCAGTACAACACCCACAAATGGAACCACGCCCACACGGAGTTCACGCAGATCAACTGGAACGGCATCCTCGGCGAGATGAAACTCGTGGCCGTAGACCCCGTTTACATCGACGACATGCAGCTGTATCCCGACCTCGCGACGAACAGCGTCAGGGTGGAGATGGCGATTGAAAACCACACCAAAAAGCCGTTCGAAGGCCGGGCGCAGTTCACCGTCACGGGCAGCGGGCTTGAGCTTACCCGCGAATTTCCCGTGAGCGGCGACGGGGAGAAGGTCAGCCTGAAGGAGACCCTCCAGCTGGGAAAGGAGGCGAAACTCTGGGACGAATTCAACCCGAACCTCTACACCGTGGAGTGCACGCTGCTGACCGGCGCCGGAAAAGAGTCCTTCGAACATAAGAAGTCGGCGACGTTCGGCATGCGCGAAGTGGCGCAGGGCCGCAACCACATCCTGCTCAACGGCCGTCCGCTCCACCTGCGCGGAACCGTCGAGAACGCCGTGTTCCCGAAAACGGGCCACGCCCCGGTCTGCGACGCCGAATGGGAGCGTATCATGCGCATCGTCAAGGACTACGGGCTGAACCACATCCGTTTCCACTCGTGGTGCCCTCCCGCCGCGGCTTTCCGCATGGCCGACCGCCACGGCGTCTACCTCGAAGTCGAGATGCCCATGTGGGGCAAAGACGCCGAGCCGGACGA
>ERZ826220.1464-NODE-1464-length-23518-cov-5.093594_pt1 | contig 23518 bp, 18 predicted proteins | sample MGYA00519927_ERZ826220 | MGnify/ENA primary metagenome ERZ826220 (study PRJEB31778, sample SAMEA3449225) | human gut metagenome | biome: human gut; feature: human-associated habitat; material: faeces | place: United Kingdom | collected 2010/2012 ... | reverse complement strand
GCAGGCGGGGAAGGAAATAATGCGCGGTGTTGCACGGCATGATAACGCAGTCCGCGCCGCAGCGCTCCAACGAGCGCAGAGCCGATGCCATTTCCGGCACAGGATCCGGCCCGCCGGACAAAATCGCTGCCGTGCGGTCTGGAATGCGAGCGTTGGAATCGATATAGACGCGGATGTGCTCGTTGTCGCAGGCTGCATCTGTCAGAAGCGTGATCTTGCGGAACAGGTCCGCCGTGGCGAGCGGCCCCATGCCGCCCAGAATGCCGATGGTTTTTTCCATTGCCATACTCCTTTCGATTGAGACGGGCGGCCTATCCGGCGATCAGGCCCTGAATGACCTTGGCGGCCAGCAGGACGAGGACCAGAATGACCGCGGGCTTGACGATCTTCGAGCCGTTTTTGATGGCCAGTCCGGCGCCGAGGAAGTGCCCGAGGAAGCTCGTGACGGTGCCGATGAGGCCGAGAACGAGAAAGACCTTGCCGCTCATCAGGCTCGTGACCAGCGCACCGATGTTGGAGGCGAGATTCACGAGCTTGACGTTGCCGCCCGCCGTGCGCACGTCGAGCTTGGCAAGATTGCAGAAGATGAGCAGCAGGAACGTCCCGGTGCCGGGACCGTAGAAGCCGTCGTACGCGCCGACGACGAGGGAGGCGAGGTACACGATTGCCATCTGCTTTTTGGGCTCGATGTCGCCGCGCTGCTCCGGCAGCTGCCGCTGGCGCAGCACGACGAAGGCCACGACCGGCAGCACGACCAGCAGCAGATACTGCAGATACACCTCGTCGATCATCAGCTGCAGCTTCGTGCCGAAGTGCGAGCCGACGAGCGCCAGCACGATCGACGGCACGCCGAGCTTCCAGTCGACATAGCCGTTTTTGATAAACCGCCCCGTGGACGCAATCGTGCCGAGTCCGGCAGAAAGCTTGTTCGTCCCCAGCGCATAGTGCGCCGGCAGGCCCGCCAGCAGATACGTCGGGACGGAGATGATCCCGCCGCCGCCCGCGATGGCGTCCATAAAGGACGCGAGAAACACACCGACGGCAACGATGAGGACCATCGAAAGGGTCAGATCCTGTATGCCCATCGTCATACACCCCCTTGGAGCACGAGCTCCAGCATGTCAGCCACGCCGCCAAGCTCATTGGACGGTGCGACGAGATCCGCCCGCTGCTTGAGCGCGTCCTCGCCGTTGCCCATGGCGACGCCGACGCCGGCAAAGTCCAGCATGGCGGCGTCATTGCCGCTGTCGCCGATGGCCATGACCTGTTCGGCCGGGACGCCGAGCGCGCGGCACAGGGCCGCGAGGGCAAGACCCTTGTTGGTGGCCGGGTTCATGACCTCCAGATCGACGAAGCCCGCGCCGGTCACGAAATACGGCAGCTGCGAAAGATCGGCCCAGGCCTGCTGGCAGACCTCCGGCCCGGAAAACGGGACGTAGAATTTCTCGACCGGCTTGTCCCACCCGGCCACGAGCGCGTCCAGATCATCCACGAATTCGTGTGAGCGCTCAAACAGCCAGCGGAAGCTGGCGGGGTAGTAGCGCTCAAAATTGCCGACCTGCGCTTTGGAGTTATAGACGATGCCGCCGGAAAAGAAGTTGATCAGCCCGTCATACCGGCGCAGATGGCTGTAGATGAGACGGGCGTCGTCGGCGGAAAGCGGGCAGTGGTACAAAAGCTCACCGGTCTTCAGATCCTGCGCCATGGCGCCGGTGTGCGTGACGGCGTAGCGGATCTCGGGCAGGGCGTCCAGAACGTACCAGCACTCCCCGATCGCCCGGCCGGTGCACAGAACGAGCTCGACACCCTGCGCAGCGGCGCGGCGGACCGCGTCCTGCACGCGCGGCAGAACGCGCTGGTCGGAGGTGACGAGCGTGCCGTCGACGTCGACGGCAACGAGACGAATCGACATAAGAAAAACCTCGATACCTTGGAAATCAAGCTCATTTTAACAGGCGGATTCCATGAAATCAAGCCGCCGAAATTCACAATTTCTTCTTTTTTTACACGGAAGCATGTGGTATAATGACACACTAGAACGCAAAGCCGCCGCGGAGCTCTCCGCGGCGTAGAAAGGACAGGACCTATGGGCCTTTTTACAAAACTGTTCGGCACCCGCTCGGAGCGGGAGGTCAAAAAACTCGAACCGCAGGTCGAAGCCGTGATGGCGCTCGAAGAACCGTATAAAAAACTGACCGACCAGCAGCTGCGCGAGAAGACGCAGGAATTCAAAGACCGGCTGGCGACGGGCGAGACGCTCGACGATCTGCTGCCGGAGGCCTTCGCGGTCTGCCGCGAGGCAGCCAGCCGCGTGCTCGGCATGCGGCCGTACCGCGTGCAGGTCGTGGGCGGCATCGTGCTGCACCAGGGACGCATCGCCGAGATGAAGACCGGCGAAGGCAAGACCCTCGTCGCCATCCTCCCGGCCTACCTCAACGCATTGACCGGCAATGGCGTGCACATCGTCACGGTCAACGACTATCTGGCCAAGCGCGACTCGGAATGGATGGGCAAGGTCTATCGGTTTCTGGGTCTGTCCGTCGGCCTCATCATCCACGATCTGACGGCCGAGCAGCGCCGCGCAGCCTACGCCGCCGACATTACATACGGCACCAACAACGAGCTCGGCTTCGACTACCTGCGTGACAACATGGCCATCTACAAGCAGGAGATGGTCCAGCGCGGGCACGCATTCGCCATCGTCGACGAGGTCGACTCCATCCTCATCGACGAGGCGCGGACGCCGCTCATCATCTCCGGCAAGGGCGAGGAATCGTCCAAACTGTATGAGATGGCGGATTTCTTTGTCTCGCGGCTGAAAAAGCAGGTCTTCTCCACCACCGACGACAAGGAGCTGCAGGACCAGTACGACTGCGACTACATCGTCGACGAAAAGGACCGCACCGTCTCCCTTACCCAGAAGGGCATCGAGAAGGCCGAGCAGTTCTTCAATGTCGAGAACCTCGCCGACCCCGAGAACGCCACGCTCTCGCACCACATCAACCAGGCCATGAAGGCCCGGGGCCTCATGAAGCGCGATATCGACTACGTCGTGAAAGACGGGCAGGTCATCATCGTCGACGAGTTCACCGGCCGTCTGATGTACGGCCGGCGGTATAACGAGGGCCTGCATCAGGCCATCGAGGCCAAGGAGGGCGTCAAGGTCGCAAGCGAAAACAAGACGCTCGCCACCATCACCTTCCAGAATTTCTTCCGCCTGTACGGCAAGCTCTCCGGCATGACCGGCACCGCCATGACCGAGCAGGAGGAGTTCGGCACCATCTACAACCTGGACATCATCGAGATCCCCACCAACCGCCCCGTGGCCCGGATCGACCACCACGACGCCGTTTACAAGACCATGGAGGGCAAGTACCGGGCCGTCATCGCGCAGGTGAAGGAGTGCCACGAGAAGGGCCAGCCCGTCCTGGTGGGCACCGTCTCCATCGAGAAGAACGAGACCCTCTCCCGCCTTCTCACCCGGGAAGGCATCCGCCACAACGTGCTGAACGCCAAGAACCACGAGAAGGAAGCCGAGATCGTGGCCCAGGCCGGCAAGCTGGGGGCCGTCACCGTGGCCACCAACATGGCAGGCCGCGGCACCGACATCATGCTGGGCGGCAACGCCGAGTACCTTGCCAAGGCGGACCTGGTGAAGGCCGGCTACAGCGAGGAGGTCATCACCGACGCCACCGGCTACGCCGAGACCGACAACCAGGAGATCCTGGAGGCCCGGGCCCTCTTTGCCGAGCGCATGGCCTACCACAAGTCCATCATCTCCCAGGAGGCGGAGAAGGTCCGCGCCGCCGGCGGCCTGTTCATCATCGGCACCGAGCGCCACGACTCCCGCCGCATCGACAACCAGCTCCGCGGCCGCGCGGGCCGTCAGGGCGACCCCGGCTCCTCCCAGTTCTTCCTCTCCATGCAGGATGACCTGATGCGGCTGTTCGGCAGCGAGCGCGTCAGCGGCCTGATTGAAAAGATGGGTCTGGCCGAGGACGAGCCGATCGAGGCGAAGATGCTCACCGGGCAGATTGAAAACGCCCAGAAGCGCATCGAGGCGCGCAACTACGAAATCCGCAAGAACGTGCTGCAGTATGACGATGTGATGAACGAGCAGCGCAAGGAGATCTACGAGCAGCGCAAGCAGGTGCTCGAGGGGCGCGATATGCACGAAACCATCGTCAAGATGGCGGACAAGCTCATCGAGGAAGCCGTCGCGACCTATTGCGGCAACGGCGACGAATACGCCGATTGGGACATGGAGGGGCTGACGCAGTACCTGGAGCGCCTGTGCATCCGCATCGGCTTCTTCAAGGCGCATGAGGAAGCCTTCAAGACGGTCGATAAGGAAGAGCTGATCGCCAAGCTCAAGCAGGAGGCGCGCGATTTCTACGCCCTGCGAGAGAAGGGCTTCGAGCTGATCCACATCGACCCGCGCGAGCTGGAGCGCGTCGTGCTGCTCTCCTGCGTGGATCGCCGCTGGATGGATCACATCGACGCGATGGATCAGCTCCGCGACGGCATCGGCCTGCGCGCCTACGGCAACAAGAATCCCATCACCGAATACCAGATCGAGGGCTACGACATGTTCGACGAGATGGTGCACTTCATCCGCGAAGACACCGTCCGCCGCATGTATCAGGCGCGCATCAACATTCCGCAGCAGCGCAAGGAAGTCGCCGAGCCGAAGGAAACCAACCTCGAACAGGCCAAGGCGGCGGGCGGCCCTTCCGGCCCGAAGCGCGTGCAGAAGCAGGTCGGCCGAAACGATCCCTGCCCCTGCGGAAGCGGCAAGAAGTATAAGAACTGCTGCGGGAGGGACAACGGCTGAGGCGGCGTGCTGCCCATGTCGGGGACAAAAGCCCCGCAGGGGCGCGCATTGCGCCCGCGTTTTACGCAGAATCTGCTTTTTGCTTGATGATTCTTTTGAACTAAACCAACGCATAAAAGGATGTGAATCAACGTGATCGAACTGGATCTTTATCGCCAGCAGATGGCACAAATCCGCGAAAGCATTGTTGAGGCAGGTGAGTCACTTTAACGTCGCCGGCTTGAAGGAGCAGCTTCTCGAGCTGCACGAGACGATGAACGAGCCGGATTTCTGGAACGACCTCAAGCGCTCGACCGAGGTCAGCCGGAAGGTGCGCATCACGGAAAACAAGGTGGAGCATTACGAAAAGCTCTGCCAGCGCGCCGACGATGTGGACGCGACCATGGAGCTTGCCGAGGAAATGCAGGATACCGACCTGCTGGCCGAGGCGGGCGACGAAATCAAAAAGCTGCAAAGCGACCTCGAAGAGCTGCGGCTGGAAAGCCTGCTGCGCGGCGACTACGACAGCAACAACTGTTATCTCTCGCTGCACGCGGGCGCGGGCGGAACCGAGGCGCAGGATTGGACGCTCATGCTCTATCGCATGTATACCCGTTACTGCGAGCGCCACGGCTTTACCGTCAAGCTCATCGACATGCTCGACGGCGACGAGGCGGGGCTCAAGTCCGTGACCTTCGAGGTGGATGGCGAAAACGCCTATGGCTTCCTGCGCAGTGAAAAGGGCGTGCACCGGCTGGTGCGCATCAGCCCGTTCGACTCCAACGCGCGCCGCCAGACGAGCTTCTCCTCGCTGGATGTTTCGCCGATCATCGACGACGACGACAACGAGATCGAGATCGACATGAAGGACGTCCGCGTGGACACCTACCACGCCAGCGGCGCGGGCGGACAGAACGTCAACAAGACCAGCTCCGCCGTGCGCATGACGCACTTCCCGACGGGCATTGTCGTCTCCTCCCAGACGAGCCGCGATCAGGTGCACAACCGCGAGAATTGTATGCGCATGCTGCGCGCAAAGCTCGTCGAAATGCGTGAGCGCGAGCGCGAGGAAAAGATGGCCGACATCAAGGGCGAGATGAAGAAGATCGAATGGGGCAGCCAGATCCGCTCCTACGTCTTCCATCCGTATTCGCTGGTGAAGGACCATCGCACCGGGTATGAGACGAGCAATGTTGACGCCGTGATGGACGGCGAGCTGGACGGCTTCATCACCGCGTATCTGCAAATGCAGTAATACTAATTCTTGTTAAAATGGCTTAATCCGCGCACCATCTTTTTCGCTCTGACTTTGCCTCGTTCCGTTCAACGTACCTCCAGTACGCCTCACTTCACTTGGCTTCGTCAGAACAAAAAATCTGATGCGCTCTGTTAAGCATTTTAACTGCGAATTAGTATAAGTGCGTATTCCTGTCAAACCAAAACGAACCGGGGCGGGCGTTTTCGCCCGCCCTTTCTGATAAGATGGCGTTATGAAAAGACAAAAATGGATCGTCGGCCTGATGGCGGCGCTGTCCGTCATGCTCGCCGCCGTCGGCTCTCTCTGCGGCGCAATCGAGCGGGAAGCGGTTGATCCGGCGCTCTACGGGGAAAAATCCCGCGCGGCGGTCGCGCAAGCGCACGGCATGCGCGACGACGACGCGGTGACCGCCTATATCGGCATGGACGCGGCGCGTCAGCACGACGTAGCGCAGACCATCGCGCTGTATATGGCGCTGGGCGGCGAGGATGCGCCGCTGGCCGTGGACGAGCTGAACGAGAAGGAAATCAGCCACATGAACGACGTGCGGCGGCTGATTGCGCTTTGCAGAACGATGCGCACAGGCTGTATCTCGCTGGCGGCGGGGCTGGCCGTGGCGATGGCGTGGGTCGGCGCGACGATGGAAAAGCGCCACCGCCCGGTGATGATCGGCGCGGTCTGCGGGGCGCTCGTGCCGGCGGCCGCCGCGGGCGTTGTCGGCGGCATGATGAACGCGGCCGGGTTCGGGGCGGTGTTCGTCGGCCTGCATCGGCTGATTTTCACCAACTCAAACTGGCTGCTCAACCCGGCGACGGATATTCTGATTCGGATGATGCCGCAGGCGCTGTTTGAAACGACGCTGCGCGACGTGCTCGGGCAGTTCGCGCTGGGGTTTGCGCTGGCCGTGCTGCTGCTGGCGGCGGCGTATGCCGTCGTTTCCGGCATGGTGAGGCGGCAGTTGACACAGACGGAGGAAAGACCATGAACTACGAACAGAGTGCCAAAGCGCAGACCGAATGCCTGATGGCGGACGGCCATGCGACGATTTTGGCGATTGAATCGAGCTGCGACGAAACGGCCGCCGCGATTGTGCGCGACGGGCGGCAGGTGATCTCCTCCGTGATTTCCTCGCAGATTCCGCTGCACGCGATGTACGGCGGCGTTGTGCCGGAAATCGCGTCGCGCGCGCACGTGGAGAGCGTCGATCCCGTGGTGGACGAGGCGCTCAAAAAGGCGGGCATGACGCTTTCCGATGTGGACGCGGTGGCCGTGACCTACGGCCCCGGTCTGGTCGGCGCGCTGCTCATCGGCGTTTCGGCGGCCAAGGCGCTGGCCTACGCAGCCGGTAAGCCGCTTGTCCCGGTGAACCACATCGAGGGGCACGTCAGCGCGAACTATGTGGCGCACCCCGATCTGGAGCCGCCGTTCGTCTGTCTGGTAGCCTCGGGCGGCCACAGCCATATCGTCCGCGTGGAGGATTACGGCGTGTATACCCTGCTCGGGCAGACGATGGACGACGCGGCGGGTGAGGCGTTTGACAAAGCGGCGCGCGTGCTCGGCCTGCCGTATCCGGGCGGGCCGCTGCTGGACAAGCTCAGCCGCGAGGGCAACCCGCATGCGCTGAAGCTGCCGCACGTGCAGACGCCGGGGCGCTATGATTACAGCTTCTCCGGCCTGAAAACGGCGCTGATTAACACGGTGCACAAGCTGCGCCAGAACGGGCAGGACGTGCCCGCCGCCGACATCGCCGCCAGCTTCCAGCACGCGGCGGTGGATCTGCTGAGCGACAAGGCGATGCTGGCTGCCGTCGAAACGGGCGCGAAGACCGTCGCGCTGGCGGGCGGCGTGGCGAGCAACAGCGGCCTGCGCAACACGATGAACGACAAATGCCAAAAGGCGGGGCTTCGCTTGGTGATGCCGCCGCCGATCCTCTGCACGGACAACGCGGCGATGATCGGCAGCGCGGCGTTCTATCGGCTCATGCGCGGAGAAATCGCGGGGCTGGATTTGAACGCCTGCCCGTCGCTGAGGCTGGTATAACGCGGGCTGAGCCCGCCTGCTCTTCCGCCAAAGTCTGCAAAGCATCAAAGTTCTGCTCACGCGAGTGATTCTGCGCAATTTCCCATATCAAAAAAACGGGGCGCTGTCCCCAAGCCCATCGAAATGTTCGGCGGGTTTGGAGGCAGCGCCCTGTTGGTTTAGATCACCTTTTTCAGCCCCGGAATCCGGCTCATGGCAACCGAAATCGCGAGCGACACGAGGAACACCAGCAGCGATACGCCCACGACGCTCAGCAGCAGCGCCCCGGCGGCGACGGGATAGGCGATATCAAGCCGCTCCAGCACGAGGGCATGAACCAGATAGACGCCGAACGTGCATTTGGAAACGAGCAGCAGCGCGCGCTGCGCCTTCGCGCCGGGAGTCAGGCGCAGCTCCTTGAAGAAGACGAAGAGCGCCGCCGTCATCGTCAGCACACCCAGCGACGCGCCGGAGGTGAAGACGGAGCTGGTGGCCTGAAGCACGGCGGAGTGCCAGCGCGTCAGCAAAATCGTCATCAGGCAGGAAAGGCAGCCCGCCGCGCAGAGCAGGCGGCGCGCCGCTTTGGGGAGCGGATAGGCCATCAGGTAATGACCCAGCACAAAGGCATACAGCGCGGTCAGGCCGCGATAGGGGTTGAGCTGCGCATAGACGGATTGAAGGGACTGGAGAACGTCCTTGTGCGGCAGTTCAAACAGCAGCGCGAAATTCAGCGCGCGGCCGATGAGGTAGGTGAACAAAAAGCCGATGAGCAGGAAATACTCGGTCGCCTTTTTGGATTCGGTGATTTTGCGGAGCAGCGGCACGACGGCATACAGGCTGATGAGCGTGAAGACGAACCACATGTGATAATGGCCGCGGAGCAGCTCGTTGAGGAACGTCCACTTGCCCTTGCCGCGCAGCAGGCAGTACGTGAGCGCATAGACCGCCGACCAGAACACGAAGGCGACGGCCAGACGCGCGATGTTTTTCCGATACAGCGTTCGGGTGCTCATCGCCTTCTGCGGGGCGAGGAGGAACGCGCCGCTGAGCATGAAGAACGCCGAAACATTCCAGCAGCAAAGGCCGGTGATCGCGTTCATCACGTTCCAGGGGGCGGAGGCGATTTCCACGTCGAGATACGCCTGCGGGCTGACGTGCAGCATGACCACCGTGAACGCGGCCAGAATACGGAGCAGATCCAAGCCCCAGTTTCTTTCAACGGTTTTGGTTTCCATAGATGTGCGCACTCTCTTTCTGGTGAAGTCGCCTTTTGGGGCGCGTTATCCGACAGAATCCTCAAGCGGCACGAACAGCGCCGGGTCGGGCGTCGGGGTGAAGGTAGGCAGCGGCGTGGACGTGGGCGCGGGGGTATCGGTCGGGCACGGCGTTTCGGGCACCGGCGTCTCGAACGCGGGCGTCTCGGGTGCCGACGTCCCCTCGGGCTGCGCGGCAGTCAGACTGACGGCAGCGGAGAAGAGCAGCGCCTGCGTCTGCTTGCCCGCTGCGCCGTCCACGGTCAGGCCGTAATCGCTCTGAAAATCCTTGACAGCCTGAATGGTGCCGCCGTAATAGCCGCCGGTGATCGAGCCGTGGTAATAGCCCAGCTCGGTCAGCCGCATTTGCAGCATGTACACGTCCTCGCCCTTCTTCCCGCGGGAGAGCGTCCGGTATTGGGTCGGCCAGTTTTCCGGGGCATATGCCGGCGTGGCCGTCGGGGCGGGCAGCGGGTTTTCGCGCAGGGTGGAGGCGTTGAGCGTGGGCTTGAGCGTCATCGTGTATTCCGGGTCGTAGTCGCCCTCGTAGACGGTGATGATCGTGCCCTCCTTGCAGTTTTCGTAAATCCATTTCGCGTCAGAGACGAGCAGACGGACGCAGCCGTGGGAGGCGGGTGTGCCCAGCGCGTCGAAGGATTTGACGGAGAGGGTGTTTTCGTTCGGCTCGGAATAGAGCACGGAATGGAAGGCGTTGGCCGCGTCGATGCGCGTCAGATATTGCGCGTGGGAGCCCCATGTCGGGAAGTAGCCCCAGCGAGCGCGCTTTTTCGGCATGACGGTCGTTTTGCAGGGCGTGGGGTATTTGCTCGTGCCGGTGGAGCAGATCATTTCGCGCACGAGCACGGTATATTGGCCGTCCTCGTCGTATGTATAGGCGCGGGTGATCTGGTTGACGACGTCCACCATCAGGGTGTATTTTGCCGGTTCGGGCGTGGGGGACGGTCGGGGCGTGGCCTCGGCGGGGACGGCGGCGGCGGAAAAGAGCAGCTCCTGCGTGTCGCGCCCCGCGATGCCGTCAGCGCTCAGGCCGTTGTGCGCCTGAAAGGCCTTGACGGCGGCCTTGGTCACCTTGTAATAGCCGCCGGAGACCTTCGCGGTGTAAAAGCCCAGTTCGGACAGGCGGGTTTGGAGCTGCGCGACCCGCTCGCCGGAATCGCCGTATTTGAGCGTCCCCTTGAAGGTGAAGTCAATCGGCTCGATTGGAGCGGGCGCTTCGGTTTGGGCGGGCGTTTCGATTGAAGCGGGCGTTTCGGCGGGAAACGCCGTGGGCACGAAGTAATTTTCGTCGGCTGCCTCGCCGTCGGGGGAGATGAACTGAACGTTGCCGTCGTCGCCCAAGATGACCTGCCCCGCCTCGTCCTCCCAGAGGATTGTTTCGCACAGACCGCAAACGGGAACGAGCCAGAGCAGACAGAGGAAAAGCGCGAGATGTTTCATGGAAACCTCCGAGAGATGAGCTTGCTGGATTCGGAAAATGAGTAGATTTCGATAACGGGCGCGTTTGCGCGCCTATCTGACTCCCTCAGTCACACCCATCATAGCACAAGCATGAAATAAAAACAACCGGAGCCGCTCTTCCGATGGGAAAAGCGGCCCCGGTTGTTACAAAGGAGAATGGAGAATAGAGAATGTGTATCTGTATGAATGGAAGCTATGCGCTTACTTGCTGCTGGAGGTATCCACATCGGTCGGCTGCGGCACGACCAGATCAAGCGTCAGGGTCTTGCCGTTGCGGTCGATCTTGACGGAAACGGTGTCGCCGGAAGTCTGCTTGGCCTTGATGGCGTTCAGGTCATCCGCGGAGGTTACGGTCTCGCCCGCAAACTCGGTGATGATGTCGCCCTTTTGCAGGCCGGCGCGCTCAGCGGCGCTCATGCTGGAAACCTCGGTGATATACACGCCGACCGGCATGGAATACTGCTTGCTCATTTCCTCGGTGATATCGCGGATGGTGATGCCCAGCATGATCTGGCTGCCCTTGGTCTGATCCTTGACGGAATCCGGGTCGTTAATCATCTGCGCGACGAGATCCTTGATGTTGTTGACCGGGATGGCGTAGCCGATGCCCTCGATGCTCACGGAAGAGCTCTTGGCGTAGACGATGCCGATGACGTTGCCGTAGGAATCAAACAGCGCGCCGCCGGAGTTGCCGGGGTTGATGGCCGCATCCGTCTGAATGGCATTGATGGTCACGTCGTCGATGGTCAGCTCCTGCTCGACGGCGGAGATAATGCCCGCGGTCACAGAGCCGTGCACCTGACCCATCGGGTTGCCGATGGCCACGGCCAGCTCGCCGACCTCAAGCTGATCGCTGTCGCCGAAGGCCGCGGCATTCAGGCCGGTCGCGTCGATCTTGAGCACCGCGATGTCGTTGCTCTCGGAGGAACCGATGAGCGTGGCCTCGTAGGTCTTCTCTTCGCTGCCGTCGCCGGGGTTGACGTAGACGGTGATCTTGTCCGCGCCGGAGATGACGTGGTTGTTGGTCAGAATGTAGCCGTCCTCAGAGATGATGACGCCGGAACCGGCGGCCTTCTGGGTGTATTCCTGCGTGCCGCCGCGGCCGCCGCGGTTGCCGTAGCCATAGCCGAAGCCGTAGCCGAACATGCCGCCGAACGGGTTGTAATAGTCGTTGTCGTAGGTGTTATAGACCACCTTGGTCTCCGTCTCGATGGCCACGACGGAGGTGCCGCACTTCTTGGCGATCTCCGGGATGGTGAGGGAATCCTCATTCGAGGCGGCCTCGATTACGCTGAAATGCTTTTCGTTGTTATCGGCCTGAGCCAGCGCGCTCATGCCGGCCGTAACCGTCAGCGCCAACGCGGCGGTCAGGGCAATCAGGGGACGAATGGATTTACGCATAAGAATGATCTCCTTTCGGGGTTAAATCGCGAATGGTCTCGCCGGAAGGGGCGGTGCTTTCCTGCCCGCTTTCCTTCAGGCGATGGCTGTATTATAGGAGGACTGTATGAAGAAAAAATGGTAGACTTAAGGAAAAAACATTAAAACATTGTGACAACATTGTGTCAGGGTCAATCCGCGCCGTGAGCGCGCAAAAGCCCGGCGGCGCTTATGCGTTTCTGAGCGCGGCAAAGCCGAGCGACAGCAGGTCAAACCCGACCCGCATCAGCGGCGGCGTGCTCCGCTCGAGGGAAACGCCGTTTGTCATAATCCCCACGCCCGCGCCGGTCGCGGGATCGGCGAACAGCTCGGCGCACATGCCGTAGGCCACCCCCTGATGGCCGACGGGCGAAAAGCCGGGGAACACGTCGGACAGATACGCGACATTCAGGCCGCGCCCGACCGCGCCCACGCCGCCCAGCCCATCCTGCGGGGCGCGCATCAGGTCGAGCGACGCGCGGGAGAGAACGCCCATTTCCCCGTGCGAGGCGAGCAGCCCCAGCAGGGCGGCCATGCCCGCGCTGTCCGTAATCAGCCGCCCGGCGGCGCAGAGGTAATCGCGCTCGGGGTCGAAGGGAGCGGGCTTGCGGCGGGAAAGCGCCTGCGCGTTGTATTTGCGGATGGGGACGGGGAAGCGCATGCTGTAGCCGTTGGCCAAATCCGACCGGGGCGTGATGCGGCCGGGGACATAGCTGGCGCGGATGGCAAGCGGCGCGAAGACGAGCTCCTGCATGATATCGTCAAACGGGCGGTTTGCCGCGCGCTCCATCGCCGCGCCCGCCGCGCCCGCGCCGAGGTTGGTATAATGAAAGGCCTCTCCGGGTCTGGCGGGCAGCCAGTTATCGGCGTTTTCCAACAGCTCGCGCAGGGTGCAGCCCTTCTGCATGCCGCGCGAGCCGTAATTCCCTTCGTCGCGGATGGAGGCGGTATGGGTGAGCAGCATGCGCAGGGTGACGGGTGCATCCGGAAAGCGGGGATTGCGGACGGGGTAGCCGAGACAGGCGGAAAGATCGTCGTCCAGCCCGAGCACGCCGCGCTCGACCAGCGCCAGCGCGCCGAAGGTCATCACCAGCTTGCTGACGGAGGCGACGCGGAAGCAGGTTTCCTCCGTCACGGGGACGCGCCCCAGCAGGCGCGCCGTGCCGAAGCAAAACGTCTCGTGCGCCCCGGACGGGCGGCGCAGCACGACGCACGCGCCCAGCGCGCGATTCTTTTCCAGAATGGTTTCCAGGGTCAATTCGAAGCGCAGGCGCGATTCGGGAGACATGCGCCCGTCCTCGCGGCGCGGGAGAACGGGAAAGCGGGAGAACGTGCGCTCGGCGCGCTCGCGCAGAACGGCCAGCTCCTCGGCGGTCGGGTTTTTCAAGGGTCGGTTCCTCCTTTTTGGACGGGGCTCGTTTATCCATCCATTGTAATGCGGCGCGGCAGGGCTGTCAACGCGAAAAAAATTGCGTCAACGCCTTGCGCGGATATCAGATTCACCGTATAATAACCCCACCGGATTTATCGGAAATTTTGCGCGCGGCAGCGAATGGGAGGGAAGCTCGACATGAGGGCTTTTTTTGACGGATTCACAACGCTCGGCCAGCCGCTGAGCATGGCGGCGATGCTGATGCGCATCTGCGTGGCGGTGGTGATCGGCGCGGTGATCGGCATCGACCGCGAAATCAAAAACCGTCCGGCGGGCATGCGCACGCACGTGCTGGTGTGCGTCGGCGCGGCGCTGGTTTCGCTGATCGAATGTCACGCGGTGGCGGACACGGTGGCGCTGGGCAGCGCGGCGGTGGGCGTGAGCCTTGGGCGCATCACCACGTCGGTGGTTTCCGGTGTGGGCTTCCTCGGCGCGGGCACGATCTTTATGAGCGACCGAAAGATTTCCGGCCTGACGACGGCGGCCTCGCTCTGGTGCACGGCCTGCATCGGGCTGGCGGTCGGCTCGGGCTACATTCTGATGGCGGTCGCCGCGGGCGCGATCGTGCTGGTGATTCTGCGGCTGATGCAGCGCATTGTGCACGTCAACACGCTCAAGCGGCTGGAGGTGCAGTTTATCCACCGCGCGCAGACGCTGGCGTTCCTCAACGAGTACTTTATGAACCTAGGCGTGAAGGTGCTGGACATGGATTTTCACGCGGAGAGCAGGCCGGAGGGCAATCTGTACACCAACCTGTACACACTCTCCATGCCTGCTAAAATGAGCTACGTGGATGTGATCGGCACGCTGTCCGAGCATCCGAACATCCGCACCGTGCGGACGAGGAACCTCTAAGCCCCCGCGTCAGCGCGAGCGAAAAGCCGAGCGCGGCCAAATCGCTGGCGCTCTGGCAGGCGAGCAGCCCCCAAAGGCCGAAAAGACGCGGCAAAACCGCCAGCAGGGGGAGGAAGAAGAGCGCCTGACGGCTGGTGGCGACGAGCGAGGCGCGGAGGGTGAGCCCCATGGCCTGCGTGAGCATGGTCATCAAAATGACGGCGCTCTGCGCGGGAAAGGCGGCGCTTTGCAGGCGGAGCGCGCGGCGCGCGGCCTCGGCGGATTGCGCGTCCGGCGCGAAACGGGCGGCCAGCGCCGGGGCAAGGGCGAAGAAGGCCAGACCGGCCGCCAGAGAAAACGCAATCGCGACGCGCTGACAGAAGCGATAGGCTTCCTGACAGCGCGCCGTTTGCTTTGCGCCGAAGGCCGCGCCGCAGACCGGCTGAAAGCCCTGACCGAAGCCGATGACGGCCGAGGTGAACGGCATGATCGCGCGGGCGCAGAGCCCCATGCCCGCCAGAACGGGCGCACCGAACCCGGCGGACACGCGGGAAAGCAGCGCGGCGGACACGCTCGTTGCGCCCTGGCGCAGCAGCGTCGGCAGGCCGGAGCGCATGATTTCCGAAAAGACGGCGCGCGTCAGGCGGACGCGGCGAAGCGACGGGCGGATCAGCTCGCCGTGGCGCAGGGTGTAGGCGAGCAGAACGGCCAGCGTCGCGGCCTCGCGCGCCAGCATGGCCATGCCCGCGCCGAACGCGCCCAGCCCCATGCGGCCGCAGAGAAGCAGCAGCAGCGCCGCGCCCAGCGCCGAGCCGACGAGCGCGGCGGCCATGTTCGGCAGGGTTTTCCCCTGCGCGCGCAGCAGGCTGCTCAGCACCAGCGCGCCGCACAGCGGCGGCCCGCTGACGAAGACGGCGCGCGCGTAAGGCAGACCGGCGGCGACGGCGCTTTCCGGCGCGCCGAGCAGGCGCAGAACCGGCGCGGCGAAAAGAAGCCCGGCCGCCAAAAGCAGGGCGGAAAGCCCCAGCGCGGCGAAGAACGCCGTGGAGGCGGCGCGGCGGGCGGCCTCGCGCCGCCCCTGACCGATGCAGCGGCTGACAAAGCTGCCCGCGCCCATGCCGAGCGTGAAGCCGACGGTCTGCTCCAGCAGGATCAGCGCGAGGCTCGCGCCGACGGCGGCGGAGAGCGACGCATCCCGCGCGGAGAGGACGAGCGCCTCGAGAAGCGGGCAGACGGAGGCGGCGAGCATGGCCGCGACGCTGGGCGCGGCGATTTTCAGCGTCAGCACCCGCACGTCGCCGGTCAGCAGATCGGTTTTTGCCACAAAGCGCGCCCCCCTTTCAGAAGAGCTTTCAGAAAAGCCTTCGGGAAATCTTTCAGGAGAAACAAGGCGTATCGCCAAAATATCATTTGACACGCGCGCGGGGTTAGCGTATGATGGATCAGTAAAAAGAGCGAGAAAGCGCGCGCGGACGCAATCAGTCTGCCCGCAAGGGGCGGGCGTGATGCGGCGCGCGGCGAAGGAGGAACATTATGCTCATTGGCGCATTGGAAGCGGGCGGAACCAAGATGGTCTGCTCGATCGGCAACCCGCAGGGCGGCGTGCTTCAGCGCGCCAGCTTTCCGACGCTCACGCCCGACGTCACCGTGCCGCAGATTGTCGATTTTATCGGGAAATTCGACGTGAAGGCGCTGGGCATCGGCTCCTTCGGCCCGCTGGACCTGAACCCGGCCTCGCCGACCTACGGCAGCATCACCAAGACCCCGAAGAAGGAATGGATTCAGTATCCGCTGATGACCACGCTCAAGAACGCGCTGGGTGTGCCCACAGGCATCGACACGGACGTGAACGCAGCGGCGCTGGCGGAATACACCATGGGCGCGGGCAAGGGGCGCGGCAGCCTGCTGTATGTGACGGTGGGCACGGGCATCGGCGGCGGTCTGGTGATCGACGGCAAGATGGTGCACGGGCTGGTGCACCCGGAAATGGGGCACATGCTCCTCGCGCCGCAGGAGGGCGACTCCATGCCCGACGGCGTATGCCCATATCATCGGCACTGCCTCGAAGGGCTGGCCAGCGGCCCCGCGATTGAAAAGCGCTGGGGGCTTTCCGCCAAGCTGATGACCGAGGATCACCCCGCGTGGGAGCTGGAGGCGACGTATCTGGCGCAGATGTGCGTGAACATGATCGTCACGGTATCGCCGGAGGTGATCGTGCTCGGCGGCGGCGTGATGCAGCAGATGCACCTGTTCCCCAAAATTCGCGAAAGGGTGCTTAAACTGCTGGGCGGCTACGTCTCCTCCCCGAGCATCACGCCCGAAGGAATCGACAGCTATATCGTGCCGCCCGCGCTGGGCGTCAATTCCGGCGTGATCGGCGCGCTGCTGCTGGGCGCGCAGGCGCTGGAGAAGGAAGGGGAGCGCTGAGGCTCTGCCTCAGACTCCGGCAAGAACCTGAGGTTCTTGCATTTCCATATATAAAAAGCCGCTCGTCGAGCGGCTTTTCTGTTGTTATTGCAGCAAAAACAATCCTCTCTATTTTATCGCGAAGCGACAAAAAGAGGGAAGTCCAGAAACCTCAGGTTTCTGGCGGGGTATGGGGCGGAGCCCCATCGTTTCCTCGTTATTTGACTTCGTCCTCGGGAATGCGGTAGAGCTGGCGGTTATCCAGCCCCCAGACCTTCTCGGAGAAGCCGCCGGGGATGGCGCGGGAGAGCGCCTCGTCCATCTCATACAGGCGCGCGTCGAGGGTGTCGATGGTGTTGAGCACCTCGGCCTCCGGGAACTTCGGCGCAAGCGGGCTGCCGTATTCGGGAATGCCGTGGTGGGAGAGCACCATGTGCTGAAGCAGCAGCGCCTTGCCGGGGTTCGCCTTCGTCTTTTCGGCGGCGAGCTGGATGTTGACCACGCCGCGGACGATGTGGCCGATGAGCTTGCCATCCACGCTGTAATCGGAGACGAGGCCGAGGGTGTCGGCATCCATCTCGTCGATCTTGGCGAGGTCGTGGACGATCACGCCCGCAATCAGCAGGCTCGCGTTCAGCTGGGGATAGACGGACATGATCGCGTTGGCCGCGCGGAGCATCGTGGTGGTGTGGTGGAGCAGGCCGCTGCGCTCGGCGTGGTGCATCTGCTTGGCGGCGGGGAAGGTCAGCAGCTTGTCGCCCGCGCGGTCGAGCAGCTCGCAGGTGATCCGGCGCAGATCCGGGTCGGCGATATGATCCGCCGCGCGGACGACCTCGCCGAGCATCTCGTTCGGGTCGCGCGGGGCGCAGGGGATGAGGGCGGACATATCCACCTGATCGCGGCTTTCAGCGGCGCGAATCTTTTCCACGCGAAGCTGCATGCGGCCGTTGAACTCGTTGCCCGTGGCGCGCACCTTGACGATGCTGCCCGCCAGCGGCGGCTGAACGGTGCCATCCCACATCTTCGCGTTGATCGAGCCGGATTTATCGGCCAGCGTCATATCCAGATAGTTTTTGCCGTTGGCGCTGGCGCGCTGCTCGGCGGAGCGGACGATCAGGTAGCCCTCGAAGCGGTCGTCGCGCTTGATATCAGACAAATACATATAAAAACTCCTTCCTGTGTCAATGATATTATGAACGATACGGGCGGGGTTTGCAAGGAAAAGTTTCGAATTGCGGAAAACATGGAAAAAACAGGGTATGAAATATTATACTACCCTTTTGGGCGCGGCCGGGGCGGCGGCGGATAAAACGCGGGAAAAGCCTGATATTACACTGAAATTCGATATGGTTTCCATGTAAAAAGGCATGTCATACGAGCAGAAAATTATTCAAGTCGCTTAAAAAAATCCGTTGACATCTGGTGAAACGTTGATTATAATAAATGTACAAACGTCAAGAACGATAAAAAACAAAAAACAAAATCGTTGATTTGTTTCAAGAATTCGGCTTGATTGTTCGGTGTGGTTTCGTTACTCAGCGGGAGGATTCCCGTTGAAATAAAAAGAAGAGGTGTTTCCCATGAAAAAGTTTGTTTCCAAGGTGCTGGCTGGCGCGCTGGGTCTTTCCATGCTCTGCGGTGTCGCGGCGGCTGAAGGTGAAACCTATGTGTCTTGGTATACGTTTGGCGACGTGTATCTCTCCAGCGTGCGTACCGCTCTGGACGCTGCGATGGAAGCGAAGGGTCTGACGGTTGTTGACAAGGATTCCAACGCGAATCAGCAGACCCAGACCGACGATATCAATACCGCTCTGGTCACCGGCGCGAACGCCGTGGTCGTCAACCTCGTTGAGTCCGGCGCGATCGGCACCGCCGAAACCCTGATGAACGCCATCAAGGAAAAGGACGTTCCGGCCGTGTTCTTCAACCGTGCTGTTTCTACCGATAACGCGGAAGCCGCCGAGCTGTTCAAGGGCTACGAGAAGAGCGCCTTCATCGGCACCGACTTCACGCAGGCCGGTATCATGCAGGGCAAGATGGTCGGCCAGTATGTGCTCGACCACTATGACGAGCTGGATCTGAACAAGGACGGCAAGATTTCTTACGTCATGTTCAAGGGCGACGAAGCGAACCAGGAAGCCATCGCCCGCACCAAGTACGGTGTGGAGTGCGCTGACGAAGTGCTGACGGCGGCGGGCAAGCCGGCGCTGGAGTTCTACGATGCCGGCAACGCCAACAAGTACCTTGTTGACCTGAACGGCACCTGGTCCAACACCGCTTCCTTCGACTACATGCAGACCATCCTCGCGCAGTACAACGAGGCGAACGGCAACATGGTCGAGCTCGTGATCTGCAACAACGACGATATGGCGCTGGGCGCGATCAACGCGCTGTCCAACGCGGGCTACAACCTCGCGGGCGGCGAAGGCTGCACCGTGATTCCGGTGTTCGGCGTTGACGCGACCGATGCCGCGAAGGAACTCATCGCCAACAAGCAGATGACCGGCTCCATCAAGCAGGACGCCGAGGGCATGGCGGATGCCGTGGCCACCATCACTGCGAACCTGATCGAGGGCAAGGATAAGTTCGAAGGCCTCAACGAGAACTACGAAGTCGTTGACGGCTGGACGGTCAACATCCCGTACTCTGTCTACACCGGCGAGTAATTGCGGATCAAATTTTGAATGACTCAGTGCGGAGGGTCTCACAGCGATGAGTCCCTCCGCACGTTTCATTAGTGGGTCGGCAGAACCGGGCGCAGCGCGGTCTTCTGCCGGAAAGGAGAAGCACACACATGGAAGAGAACGTACTTCTTCGTATGGAGGGCATCTGCAAGAGTTTCCCCGGTGTAAAGGCGCTGGATAATGCGCAGCTTTCCGTGAGAGCGGGAACGGTTCACGCCCTGATGGGTGAGAACGGCGCGGGAAAATCGACGCTGATGAAGTGTCTGTTCGGCATTTATTCCAAAGATGCCGGTCACATTTACCTCGACGGTAAAGAGATCGACTTCAAATCCTCCAGAGAAGCGCTGGACAACGGCGTTGCCATGGTTCACCAAGAGCTGAATCAGGCGCTCAAGCGCACGGTCATGGATAACATTTGGCTGGGACGCTATCCGCTGGTCAAAAAGGGACTGCCGTTTGTCTCCGACAAGCAGAGCTACAACGATACGAAGAAAGTCTTTGACGATTTGGGGATCAACGTCAACCCGAGAACCGTGATGAGCACGATGCCGGTTTCGCAGCGGCAGATGGTCGAAATTGCGAAGGCGGTTTCCTTCAACTCCAAGGTCATCGTCTTTGACGAACCGACCTCCTCCCTGACGGAGACGGAGGTTGAGCACCTTTTCCGCATCATCAACATGCTCAAGCAGCGCGGCTGCGGCATCGTCTACATCTCCCACAAGATGGAGGAAATTCTGCGGATTTCCGACGACGTGACCATCATGCGCGACGGCCAGTGGGTCGCCACGCGCCCGGCGAAAGAGCTGACGATGGACGAGATCATCCGTCTGATGGTTGGCCGTCCGCTGACCAACCGCTTCCCGCCGAAGGACAACGTGGTTGGTGACGAAGACATCTTGAAGGTAGAAGGGCTGACGGCTGAATATTCCCACCTCAAGGATGCGAACATCCATGTGCGCAAGGGTGAAATCCTCGGCGTTGCCGGTCTGGACAGCTCCGGACGCACCGAACTGCTGGAGAACATCTTCGGCAGCGCGACGCGTAAATCCGGCAAGATTTACAAGAACGGCAAGCTGGTGGGCAACAAGACCCCGCGCGAATCCATCAAAAACGGCTTTGCGCTGGTCACGGAGGAACGCCGCGCGACGGGCATCCTCGGTATTCTGGATATCCGCGCGAACACGGTCATCGCGAGCCTGAAAAAGTATCTGAACGGCCCGTTCCTCAGCGATAAGAAGATGGCCGAGGCGACGGACAGCATGATTAAGGCCATGCGAATCAAAACGCCGAGCCAGCAGACCAAAATCAACACGCTTTCCGGCGGCAACCAGCAGAAGGTCATCTTCGGCCGCTGGATTCTGACGCAGCCGGATGTGCTGCTGCTGGACGAGCCGACGCGCGGCATTGACGTTGGCGCGAAATACGAAATCTATCAGCTCATTCAGGACTTGGCCAAGCAGGGTAAAGCCGTGGTCATGGTCTCTTCCGAAATGCCCGAGCTTTTGGGCGTTTGCAACAGGATCGTCGTCATGTCCGGCGGGCGCGTTGCGGGCGAAGTGGACGCTGACAACACCACACAGGAAGAAATTATGACCCTTGCCGCTAAATACGCATAAGGAGGACGACATCCCATGCCCGGAAAAATGGATTCTTTCAAAGCGCTGTCCGCTCACGACAAGCGCCACGCGGTGGTCAACTGGCTGCTTGACCATGCCATGATTATCATTATCCTGCTGCTGGCCGTGTACGTTCAGATTCAGCGCCCGCAGTTCTTCGGTGTTCCCTCGCTGGTGAACATCGTCTCTCTGACGGCGGCGCGTCTGCCGATGGCGCTTGGCGTCGCCGGTTGTATCGTTCTGGCCGGTACGGACTTGACCGGCGGCCGCGTTGCAGGCCTGACCGCGTTCGTCGCGGCGATCCTGCTGCAGAAGGCCGGCGCGAACGGCCGCTTCATCGCGGACGGCGTGCCGCAGAACCTGCTGCTGGTCGTGCTGCTGGTGATGGTCATCGGCGCCTGCATCGGCTTCGTCAACGGCTTTGTTATGGCGAAGTGGAAGCTGCACCCGTACATCATCACACTGGCGATGCAGATGATTACCTACGGCATCTACCTGACGGTTTCCAACTCCAAGCAGGTTTCCAGCCTTGACCCGAGCTACACCACCAGCTTCGTCACCAAGTCGTTCGTGAAGTTCGGAACGACCTCCGTGCCGATGTATGTGGTGCTGGCTATCTTCGTGACGGCCATCATGTGGGTGGTATGGAACAAGACGACCTTCGGCAAGAATATGTTCGCCGTCGGCTCCAACGAGGAAGCGGCGCGCGTTTCCGGCGTGAACGTCATGGCGACGATCATCGGCGTGTTCATGCTGGCTGGCGCGCTCTACGGCTACACCGGCTTTGTCGAGGCCGCGCGCCTCGGCTCCTCCACCGCGACCCTCGGCCTGAACTACGAGGCTGACGCGATCTCGGCGGCGGTTATCGGCGGCGTTTCCTTCGTCGGCGGCACCGGTAAGATCAGCGGCGTTATCCTCGGCGTGTTTATGATGCAGTTGATTATCTCCGGCATGACCTTCCTGGGCATCTCCGGCAACATCACCTACATCATCAAGGGCGCGGTCATCCTGATTGCGTGTATCCTCGATATGCGTAAGTACATGACCCGCAAGTAATTCATTCGGAAGCAAAAGAGGCTGTCAGGAATATCTTGACAGCCTCTCTTTGTACCGACACGAAACTCCTTCCGTCACGCCTGCGGCGTGCCAACCTCCCTCGAAGAGGGAGGCACTTGGAGTAAATACCGCTCTATCAAAAAATATTTTTGAAGCGTGCACCCAAAGAGCTCCCTCGTCGAGGGAGCTGTCAGCGAAGCTGACTGAGGGAGTTATGCAGTAAATTTAAGAATAACACTGAATCTGATAGGGGAGAAGTTTATGTCTGACGAAAACAAAAAGCCCGAAGAAGCGAAGAAGGACAGTGTGCGCCACAACTGGGTGACGGATATCTACGATAAGATGGATATTTCCGTGCGCACGCTGGATATCGCGCTGGCCGTGCTCTGCGCAATCGTCGTGTTTTGCTTTATCTACGGGGCGAAACACTGAAAACGAGAATAATTCTCAAAAACTTTTCAAAAAACGCTTGACAAATAGAAGAATCATAGCTATAATGATGATACAGATTCTCACTGAGCGAGGTGATAAGCGATGAAAGCCAAGATCAGCGCACAGGCGCAGACGGTTCTTGATATCTTGGCCGCAAAGCGCTGTCACCTCACCACAGACGAGATTCTGGAAGGGCTGGACGGTATCGGAACGGCGACCGTCTACCGCGCGCTGGATCACCTGACGGAAATGGGGCTGATTCGCAGGCTCTCCCTCGGGAAGAAAAGCGCGGTATACGAATACATCCGCACCAATCACATGCATTTCGTGTGCGAGCAGTGCGGAAGCGTGTACGATATCGAGGCCGATTTTACCGGCATGGCGGCGGAAGCCGCGAAATGCTGCGGGCACCGCGTCAACTGGTGCGAGGTAACGGCTCACGGCGTCTGCAAGGACTGCCTGAGCAGGCAAAAGGCGTCAACCGGCGAGGGCTGAGCGTTTAACGGCTCTCGGCGGCTTAACAGAGAGCAAAAAAATTAAGGAGGAAACAGGTATGAAAAAGTGGGTTTGCACGGTTTGCGGTTATGTTTGGGAAGGCGAGAACCCGCCGGAGAAGTGCCCGCAGTGCGGCGTTCCGGCCAGCAAGTTTGTCGAGCAGAAGGGTGAGCGCGCTTGGGCGGCCGAGCATGTGGTCGGCGTGGCCAAGGGCTGCCCGCAGGAGATCATCGACGGCCTGCGTGCGAACTTCGCGGGCGAGTGCAGCGAGGTCGGCATGTATCTGGCGATGGCGCGCGTGGCGCACCGCGAGGGCTACCCG
>ERZ826220.1458-NODE-1458-length-23598-cov-5.788090_pt1 | contig 23598 bp, 16 predicted proteins | sample MGYA00519927_ERZ826220 | MGnify/ENA primary metagenome ERZ826220 (study PRJEB31778, sample SAMEA3449225) | human gut metagenome | biome: human gut; feature: human-associated habitat; material: faeces | place: United Kingdom | collected 2010/2012 ... | reverse complement strand
TTTCTTTAAACAAAGAGGGAGGGGTAAATAATGGCGAATAAATCAAAGCCTACACCGACATACAATATTTCGCTTGAAGAGTTTTGCCGGGCGTTGGATAGGTACAACGAGAAGCACGGCACTTCATATTCATACGGGCAGATGACCTACATAATCGACAGCGGGAGAGTATCCCGCAAAGAATTTTTGAAGGCATAAGAATTTCGGATTACAGAAAGGAGAGTAAATGAGCGAATTTATTTGCGGGAAGGTATTGTGTCCTTTTTTCAAAGATGTAAAATCTCAAAAACAAAAGATAATATGCGAGGGTGTCGAAGATGGCTCGATAACAATAATAGACTTTTCCAAAAAAGCGAATATGAAGAAATATATAAACAGGCTTTGTTGCAATGAGTATTCCGAATGCCTAATTGCTCAAGCACTATATGAAAAGTATAAAAGCAGAGGGAGATAATCTCTCTGCTTTTTGTTTGCTCGAATGTTACATGAGTGAGAACGGCGCGGTAAAATAAAAGCAATAAAACGAAAGGAAGGAGCTTCGCGTGGATTGGGATAAACTGAAAAGAGAATATGTTACATCAAATATCAGTTATAGAAAATTAGCTGCTAAATATAACATCCCGTTCAATTCGTTATTCCATCAAGCGAGCGAATATAAATGGTACAACGAGCGAAAACAATTTAGGGACAAAATCAATGCAAAAGCACTCAAAAATGCCGAAAAGAAGGCTATTGACTATAAATCGGTTTTGTACGATCTTGCGTATAAGGTGGCTTGTCAGTTGTCTGATATTACGGATAAATACGATATAGAAACGCTTGCCGCAAAAGGAGTAAAGCCGCGTGATATAACGGGCGCAATAAAAGATTTGGAAGATGCGTTACACATAAAAAGCGAAGCCGATATCAGAGAACAGGCAGCCCGTATCAAAAAAATGGAAAAAGATGCGGCGATTGATTCGGAAGCCGGAGAAAAATACGGGGTGCTTATTCTTCCACCTATTGAGCCGATTGAAAAAGCGGAGGATACGAAGCATGAATAATATTATTTGGAATCCGCAATCGAGACAAGCGGCTTTTATGGCTCGCCCGGAGGACGAAGCTCTGTACGGCGGAGCCGCGGGTGGAGGTAAAAGCGATGCACTTGTTATAGAAGCGACGAGACAGGTACATATTCCCCACTATAAAGCATTGATTTTGAGAAAGACCTTTCCGCAGCTTACCGAGCTTATAGATAAGTCTCTGAAATATTATCCGCAGGCGTTTCCGGGAGCAAAGTATAACGGATCCGATCATACATGGCGTTTCCCGTCCGGTGCAAAAATCATATTCGGGTCTATGCAGCACTCGCAGGACAAAACCAATTATCAAGGAAAAGCTTATGACTTTATAGCTTTTGATGAGCTTACGCACTTTACATATGACGAATACATTTATCTTTCCTCACGAAACAGACCAAACGGGGAAGGTACACGCTGCTATATAAGAGCAACGGCAAACCCCGGAGGAATAGGACATGCCTGGGTGAAAGAACGCTTTATAACATCGGCGAAACCTATGACCACCATATGGGAGGATGTGGATGTTTGTTATCCTGACGGAAGAAAGGAAACACGGCGCCGTTCACGAATTTTTGTGCCTTCGTCTGTATTCGATAACAAAATACTTCTCGAAAACGACCCCGAATATTTGACACGGTTGGCTTCTATGCCGGAGGCTGAAAGAAAAGCATTGCTGTACGGTGATTGGGACAGTTATGTCGGGCAGTATTTTTCCGAGTGGAAGGATGACCCTGCACATTATGAAGACAGGAAATGGACACATGTTATTGAGCCTTTTGAAATACCCGATGGGTGGCAAATATACCGTTCGTTTGACTGGGGATATCACAGACCCTTCTCTGTAGGTTGGTGGGCTATAGATTATGACGGTGTGGCATATCGCATTCTTGAGTATTACGGATGCGTTAAGAATACTCCGAATATGGGTGTAGAGATGATACCGAAAGAAGTATTCAGGGAAATACACAGGATAGAATGTGAGCACAGATGGCTTAAGAGCAAAAAGATAATCGGTGTTGCCGACCCTGCTATATGGAATGCGCAAACCGGTGAATCTATAGCGGAAACTGCCGCCAAAAATATGGTTTACTTCACCAAAGGAGATAACGATAGGCTTGCGGGGTGGATGCAGATGCATTACAGATTAAGCTTTGACAAAAACGGATATCCGATGATGTATGTTTTCAGCAATTGCAAGGCTTTTATAAGGACAGTACCTTCTTTGATATACGATGACCATCGTGTCGAGGATTTGGACACAGACGGAGAAGACCATATAGCAGACGAAACACGATATTTCTGCATGAGCCGTCCTATAAAACCGCGGCAGACGGCAATGCCCGACAAATATAAAGAAACTCCGATGAGTATGTTCCTTGACATACCGAAGGAGGATATAAAGGCTAAACCAATAAAGCAAAAAATGGAGGTAATAGAATAATGGCGATTTTTAACCGAAAGAAAAACGGAAATGAGAATAAAGAATCGGATTTGCTTCGGAGACAGTCTGCGCTAAAGCCTACCCCGAATGAAGAAGCCGAAAGGTTGTCCGACAATATGCATCAATCCCACAATCCCAATGCAAACGAAGCTGTAAACGGATTCCAAGTAATTGCACAGGTGATAGGAAAAGAACAGGTGCAAAAGGCAAATCAGACATTGTTGAAGTATACGGAGGGGAAAACAAATCTTGACAGGCGCATTGTTGAAAATGAGCAATGGTATAAACTGCGCCATTGGGAGTGTTTGCGTGATAAAAACAATGAGGTACAGCCCACATCGGCATGGCTTTTTAACTGTATTGCCAACAAACACGCCGATGCAATGGATAGTTTCCCTGCGCCGAACATCCTTCCGCGTGAGGAAAACGATAAAGGCGAGGCGGAAATGCTGACTTCAATAATCCCGGTAATACTTGACCAATGCGATTTTGAACAGACATATTCCGATGTCATGCAGTACAAAATCAAGAATGGCACAGGTGTATACGGTGTTTTTTGGGATAAAAACAAATTGAACGGGCTCGGTGACATAACCATCAAAAAGGTGGATTTGATAAATCTTTTTTGGGAAAGCGGAATAACAGACATACAGAAAAGTCGTAATTTATTCCATTTGGAGCTTGTTGATAATGATTTGCTTGTTGAACAATACCCGCAGTTGGAAAACAAACTGGGCGGGGAGACAATACGAGTCAGCAAGTATCTTTACGATGATACCGTTGATACCTCAAACAAATCTATTGTAGTTGATTGGTATTATAAAAAGAATCAAAACGGTAAGCTTGTTCTCCATTATTGCAAATATGTAAACGATGAGGTCCTGTTCGCTACGGAAAATATACCTGAATTTGCCGAAAAGGGATTGTATGACCATAGCGAATACCCTTTTGTATTTGATGTTCTGTTTCCAATTGAGGGCACGCCGACCGGGTTTGGATATATAGATATCGGTAAGGATGCACAGACATACATAGACCGTGGAAATCAAGCAATAATGCAGAATACTCTTGCAAACGCAAAACCAAGGTATTTTGTCAAGAATGACGGTTCGGTTAATATTGATGAATATGCAGATATGACAAAGGATTTCATACATGTTGACGGCAACCTCGGACAGGATTCAATAGTTCCCGTAACCGGAAAGCCGTTAAGCTCGATTTATGTTGAGGTAATAAACAATAAAATCGATGAGCTTAAAGAAACAACAGGGAACAGAGATATTTCCACAGGCGGTACGACTTCCGGGGTCACCGCTGCTTCGGCTATAGCGGCAATGCAGGAAGCGGGCAGCAAGCTCTCAAGGGATAATAACAAAGCTTCTTACAGAGCTTTTAGGAAACTTTGTCTTATGGTGGTGGAGCTTATACGGCAATTTTACGATTTGCCGCGTTGTTTCCGCATTATGGGCGAAAACGGCACAGCGCGGTATGTTCAATACTCGAATGCCGGAATACAGCCGCAAATGCAGGGAATTGATTTCGGCATGGATATGGGAATGCGGTTGCCTCTGTTTGACATAGAAATAACTGCGCAAAAGCAAAGCCCCTACAGTAAGATGTCGCAAAACGAATTGGCACTGCAATTTTTTAACGCAGGGTTTTTCAATCCGCAAATAGCCGACCAAGCTTTGGCGTGTCTTGACATGATGGATTTTGACCGCAAGGATTTTATAATGCAAAAAATATCTCAAAACGGCGGAATGTATCAGCGGATGCTTATGATGCAACAGCAGATGATGCAGTTGGGCGCAATGGTTGACAATGCGCACGGAACAAGCGAGGTGACCGACAGCTTGATGAATCAATTCGGAATGCAATCTTATCAAGCGCAGGGGAATGCACCGGGCAGCGCAGAGGACAATTCGGCTCTCGGCGGAGATATGAAGACCGGGGAAACCGAAAATACCAAGAAAGCACGGCAGCGTGTTGCCGATTCAACATCACCGACATAAAGGAGTACAGAAATGATTAAAGCAAGAGTGAATGAAACAAAGACAGGCTCAATAAGCTTATCTATTAAGGGGCATGCCGGAGCTGCAGAAGTCGGGCAGGATATAGTATGTGCTTCCGCCAGTATTTTGGCGTATACTGCGGCTCAATTGGTAAAGGATTATGCCATTTCAAAGAAGTTAAAGCATGAGCCGATAATTTTTTTAAAAAAAGGCAGTTCGACTGTTACATGCACCCCGAAAGAAGAGTATTATGATGAAGTAAAGCATACATTCTTTGTTGTGCAGACGGGCTTGAACCTATTGGCACATAACTATCCGCAGTATGTAACATTAACAATGTTTGGTCAGGCTTAAAGCCTTAATATAACCAAAAGCTTCGCTCACTTTACGGGCAGAAAGGAAAACGATATGTTTTATCTCAAAAAATTTCCGAGGCTCTTTGTTACCGATTTACAGCTTTTTGCAGACGGCGGTAACAGTGGCACAGGGGCGGCGGAAGCATCGGCTGATAATAATGCGGCACTCGCCATGCCGAAATCTGCGAAATCTCCTGCTGCCGAAATCAAATACGGCATTCAGGATGAAGTACCGCCCGCAGAGGTACAATCAGAGGAAAAAGCCGAGGAAGTAGACCTTGACGCGGAATTTGAGGAGCTCATCAAAGGAAAGTACAAGGAACAATACGGCAAAAGAACACAGGACACAATAGAGAAAAGACTGAAAAGCAGCAAGGAAACGGTTGAAAAATATAACGCCCTTACTCCTACGCTTGAAATGCTTGCCAAAAAGTACGGAGTCGCCTCCGATGACATTGATGCTTTAAATAAAGCAATTGAGGAAGACGATGCTTATTACGAGCAGGAGGCTTCCGAAAAAGGCATGAGCGTTGAAAGCCTCAAGGAAATTAGGAAAATGGAGCGTGAAAACGCACAGCTTCGCAGACAGATGCAGGAGCAGAGCGTTAAGGAAAATGCCGACAGGCTTTATGCCGATTGGCTTGGTCAATCGGAAAAGCTTAAAGCCGTTTATCCCGCTTTCAACCTTGAAAGTGAGATACAAAATCCGAAATTCTTGGATTTGCTCAAAAGCAATATTGATGTCAGAACTGCATACGAGGTTTTGCACAAGGATGAAATCATTCCTGCGGCAATGAAATTTACCGCGCAAAATGTCGAACAGAAGCTGACAAACAAAATACGCGCAAACGGAGCAAGACCCACGGAGAACGGGACAAGCTCACAGTCTCCTATTGCAGTCAAGAGCGATGTGTCACAGCTCACTAAGGCTGACCTTGCGGAAATAAACCGCAGGGTTTCAAGAGGAGAAAAAATACGCTTTTAGCGGGCATTTCTCCTCGAAAAAAGAGGAGGAAAACACAATGAAAAATTTACTTATGTTAAATTTGCAGTTATTTGCAAACACTGTGCAGACAACGCTTTTAAGCGGCTTGTCTGCCGAAATGAAAACCTATTATGACATGAACCTCATAAACGAGGCTTCTGCAAATCTTGTACATGACCAGTTCGGACAGAAGCGTCCTATTCCGAAGGGCGGCGGAAAGACTATAGAATTCCGTAAATTCTCGCCGCTCGCCAAGGCAACGACCGCTCTGACCGAAGGTGTAACGCCTGACGGCAAATCCCTCACGGTGACTACGATTACCGCGACGGTAGCACAGTACGGCGATTATATCACACAGTCCGATATGTTGGAACTCACAGCGCTTGATAATACCATAATCGAAGCGACAAAGCTTCTCGGTAAACAGGCGGGAGCTACGCTTGACACTGTGGTTCGCAATGTGCTTGTTGCCGGAAACAATGTTTCCTATTGCCCGAAGGTATCTGCGGCAGGCGCGGAAACCGCAGTGACATCCCGTTCGGGAATGGACACTACCTCAAAGCTTACCGTAAAGGCTATTCAGAAGGCAGTTGCAAAGCTTCGCGGTCAGAACGCTCCGACAATAGGCGGAAAATACATCGGTATTATTCACCCGTATGTGGCATATGACCTTATGCGTGATTCCGAATGGATTGATGCGCATAAATATGCGACCCCCGAAAACCTCTATACTGGAGAAATCGGAGAGATTGCCGGCGTTCGCTTCGTTCAGACGACCGAAGCCAAGGTGTGGAATGATACGACCTGCCCCGCGAACGGGGATTCAAAGAAGCATTCTGTATTTGCGACACTGATTTTCGGTGAAGGTGCATACGGCACAACGGACATTGAAGGCGGCGGTTTGCAGACTATTGTAAAACAGAAGGGCAGTGCCGGAACGGCAGACCCGCTCGATCAGAGAAGCTCTGTAGGTTGGAAGGCTGTTAAGGTTGCTGAACTGCTTGTACCGAATTATTTGGTGCGTGTTGAATCGTGCTCACCCGATTTCGACGAAACAGCCTCTAATTAAGGCTGTGGGGGAGAGGCGTTTGCCTTTCCCCCTGATTAATAAAAACGGAGGAATAATCAATGGCTGAAACAAAAAAGGAAACTGAAACAAAAAAGGAAAACGCCAAGAAACTTGTTAAAATTCGACTTCCGAAGAGCAGGGAACACGAAGAAGATGTCTTTGTGTCGGTAAATGAAAGAACATGGCTTATCAAGCGCGGCGTAGAAGTTGAGGTTCCCGAATGCGTAGCCGAGGTCATAAGAAACGGCGAGGCAATGCAGGAGGAAGCATACGCATTTGAAACAAACGCTCGAAAATCAAATAAAGATTAAAGGAATGGGAGGCAGGAATGTCTCCCTTATTTTAAATAAGGAGGAAACCGAATGACTGCATCTGAATCTATTTTACGCGCAAATCTGCTAAAGCCCAATGCATATTCAAATGAAGATAAAGTTAGGTGGCTTTCAAAGCTTGACGGAATAATAAAAAAAGAAATAATTGATACCCATAAGGGCGGCGAAGGCATTATTTTTGACGGATATGATGCTGATGACGACCCAAGGACTATAGAGCTTATAGTTAAAGCGCCTTATGATGATATTTATATATACTGGCTTGAAGCGCAAATTGACTATTTTAACGGCGAAACCGCGAAGTACAACAACAGTATAGCGACTTTTAACAGTGCGTACAGTGATTTCTCTGCAGCGTATAACAGAGAACATATGCCAAAGCCGCACACGACAAAATATTTTTAGGGAGGTGAGCGGAGATGCTCCGACCGACACTTGACATAATAAATACATCTCGGGATATGCTCGATGTTTTTAAGGGCTATAATCATAATCTGCAAATATCCGGAGGCGAGTTTTATGATATGAAAAATTTAACATCGGATTACTATCCGGTGCTTTCTCCCCGTAATAAACGCGGGATATACGAATTCCCCGAAAACAGCGGAGACAGCCATACAATTAACGGAATGGTCGCAAAGGATAATCTGTGCTATGTGGACGGCACAAAGCTTTATATAAATAACGCCGCAGTAACGGGATTAGTGCTTGAAAATTCTCCGAAGCAGCTTATATCTATGGGCGCATACATAATTATTATGCCTGACAAAAAATACATAAATACAAAGGATCTTACAGACATAGGCAATATTGAGGCTTTTTTTCCTGCTAATGAAGGACAGGATGTGACTGCGACATATGAAATGTGTAAAAATGACGGCACAGTATATGGGGATATTACAAAATCGGCTGCCGCTCCTGATGAGCCCGAAAATATGCAGCTGTGGATAGATATATCTTCTACGCCGCACACATTGAAGCAATATTCAGAAGAAAATTCGGCATGGTTTCCGGTCGCAACAACATACCTGAAAATATCTGCTCCGGGAATAGCAGCTTCCTTTAAACAATATGATGCAGTGAAAATAAGCGGTCTGCCGTCAGATGACAATCAATTACAGGAGCTTGAAGGCAAAATGAGCGTTCTTTACGGAGCTTATCATGACGAAGGGGACGGTGATATTGGGAGAGCCGAGGGAACTAACGACTATATTATTATCGTTTCCGTTTTGGACGAGACAAAAAGCGGTGTTACTTCAAAGCTTCGTATTGAAAGAACCATGCCTGTCATGGATTTTGTCATTGAATCCGGAAATCGTTTATGGGGCTGCAGATACGGAACAAATTTTAAGGGCGAAATTGTAAATGAGATATATGCTTCAAAGCTCGGGGATTTTAAAAACTGGAATTGTTTTATGGGAATATCTACAGACAGCTATATTGCTTCATGCGGTTCTGACGGTATGTGGACGGGGGCGATTTCTTACCTCGGTTATCCATTGTTTTTCAAAGAGAATTTCTTGCATAAGGTATATGGCAATTACCCTTCAAATTATCAGGTACAGTCTACGGAATGCAGGGGAGTACAAAAGGGATGCGGGAAAAGCTTGGCAATAGTTAATGAACGGTTGTTCTATAAGTCGCGCGGCGGCATATGCGTTTATGACGGCTCGCTGCCCTCCGAAATATCAGGCGCGTTCGGCGGAATACATTACAGCGGAGTCGATGCATTATATTCAGACGAATTGAGAAACGGCGCGGTCGGCGGAGCAATCAATAACAAATATTATATATCGATGAAGTCTGAATTTGATGATAAGTGGTATTTGTTTGTATACGACACTTCAAGCGGAATGTGGCACAAGGAAGATAATACTCATGCCGAGTGCTTTTGCGCCTGTAACGGCGAATTGTATTTTGCAGACTGTGCGGATAATAAAATAAAAACCTTACTCGGTTCGGGAACAAAAGAAACCGAAAAGGTGAAATGGATGGCTGAATCGGGTGTTATAGGGACTTCTCTGCCTGACAGAAAATATCTGTCGCGCTTATTGGTGCGTATGTCGCTTGAAATGGGTACGGAAGTGACATTTTCGTTGCAGTACGATTCGTGTGATGAATGGGAAACGGTATATTCTGCACGAGGAGAGAACTTGCGCAGCTTTTCGATTCCAATCAAACCAAAACGGTGCGACCATTTCAGAATACGCATTGAGGGCATAGGAACTGCCAAAATCTTTTCGATGACAAAAACCATAGAACAAGGGAGTGACCTTTGCTGTGAGTATTGATATTCGTTTCCCGAACATAACCGCAGCTTCCGTGGACGGGAAAATGGCACAAATGCAAAGCTATATGCATCAGCTTGTGCAACAGCTTAATTGGGCATTGAATACGGTAAGCGAGGCGGAAAAAGGTAATACAGCCAATGTCACCATAGCAGCTAAAGAGAGCATTTCACCCGAAGATGCCGCCGACACATTTAATTCGATTAAAGCATTGATAATTAAATCCGCCGATATAGTCAAAGCATATGAGGAAACCATTAAAACCGATTTTAACGGGGAATACTTTGCGGGATCTGATTTCGGCACATATTTGAGTGAAACCAAGGCATCAATAGAACAAAATTCCCAAGGTGTACAGGAAAATTATCGCAATGTTCAAACGCTGAAAACCGATTTTGATGAAAATGTAAAAGATACGGAAGCCTATATAAGACGCGGATTGCTCGGATATGACGAGAACGGAAATGCCGTTTACGGTGTAGCGGTCGGGCAGACTACCAATGGAACATACAATAAATATGCTTGGTTCACATCCGAAAAGCTGTCGTTTTTTGACAGTCAAGGTAATGAAGTGGCATATATCGGTTCGGGCTCGGTTAACGATAAAGACACAAAATGTCTTTACATACTCGGCAAGGCAGTGTTCTTGGGGGAAATACAGATGGGCGGATACAAGGTTGATACATCGGACGGGCTTGCATTTACTTGGATTGGATAGGGGGTTAATGAATGGCAAGTACATTTTCTTTGACAAGTGCTTCGTATGAGGGCAGATATTTGCAATTGACCTGCACACAAGTGAAAAATGTCTCTGCAAATAAATCAAAAATAAATTGGACTTTGAAGGCTATCGGCGGGAGTTCAAAGTATTATGACACCGGTCCGACAACGGTAACAATAAACGGCAGGCGGGTATATTATTGTGCAAGAAAAGCATGGAATTCATATGCTTTCCCGGCTGCTGCAGGAAGCACAAGCGGCAGCATAGAGGTATCGCATGACGACAATGGAAATAAAACAATTTCTGTCAGTATGGCGACGGCAATATATACAAGCACCGTAAGCACCAAAAGCGGCACATGGGCGCTTGACAGTATTGCGCGAAAAGCAGAGGTTACAAGCGCTACGGATTTCACCGATGTCGGCAATCCTACGATTAATTATAATAACCCCGGTGGATTTAAAATAAACGCGAGACTTGAATTTGCGGGGAAAGCTATTCGCAGAGATAATATTTCAAATACCGGAAGTTATACATTTGCTTTAACTTCGGATGAAATGAATTTATTAAGAAATTCCTGTGCATCTAATAAAATGACTGTAAGAGAGGTCATAGGCACATGCATCGGAAGCAACAGCGAAACGCATTGGAGTTGGCTTGATAAAACATTTACGATTACCGAGAACAGCAATACAAAACCGACAGTTACAATGAGCGTATCGCTTAACAATACGGGTTTGCCCGACAGCTTTGGTGGCATTTACATACAGGGAAAATCCAAGGTGAATGTTACATTGTCGGGCGTTGGAAAGTATAATGCGAGTATACAGAGCTATTCGGCATCTGTTAATGGGAAAACATATAATTCCCAATCCTTCACAAGCGATGTTATTGCAAACTCCGGCACCGTTGACATAATAGGATTCGCAAAAGACAACAGAGGTTTTACCGGCTCTGTGACAGAACAAATTTCCGTAACGCCGTATTCAAAGCCGCTTGTTATTCCGTTAAGCTCCGAAAATGCAATAATGTGTTATCGGAGCGATGGTAACGGTACACGCGTCGGAAGCAGCACTTCGGTTTGGATTAAGGCAAAATTGAGCTTTTCTCCCATTGAATCGGAAGGCGTTAATAAGAATTCCTGCTTACTGCAATGGCGGCGAAAGCTCTCGGGGGATACATGGAATGACAGTGTGCATACTTGGTCTAATCTGATATCTTCATCAGACGGAAGCAATGAATACAATGCAATTTTGACCGGTGTCGTATTCAATGTTAAACAGGCATACACGGTGCAGGTGAGGGCTGTAGATACTCTCGGGGAGACCGATGTCAAAACATTTGATATCCCGACACAGGATGTGGCTCTGCACCTCGGAAAAGGCGGCAAGAATGTTTCTGTCGGCACTTACTGTGATTATTCGGAAGACTATACTTTTTATTCGGATTGGAAAGCAGTATTTGATAAAGGTATAAGCGTTTCGGGGGCTTCAGTTACAGACTTTGTTGTTGAGCAGGGCACGATAGGAATATGGACTTACCGAAAATGGAACAGCGGCATGGCGGAATGTTGGGGAACGGCAACCGTAAGTGTGCTGTGCAAAAATCAGAGCGGTTCGTGTTGGTTCACGGACGACCTAACTATAGCACTTCCGACAGGGCTGTTTACAGAAAACGGTGTTGTGAATATGAATTGTCATGATTACTGGTGTTGGGTCGCTAAGGCACATATGTCGTTAGCGGAAAGCGTTAAATTCAGAATAGCGAGAAGCTCCGATTATCAAACGGCTTTTGACACAAGCTTAGATATTTCCGCAAAAGGAAAATGGAAATAAATGGAAACGAGGAGGAAAATAAAATGTCATTTAATTATACGAGAAAAAACGCTTACGATTACGATAGCGTAAAGAAAGCACAGGCTGATTTAAATGCCAACAGCACTTATAATAAGTCTTCGGCGGTTTTAGCCGCAGAGCGCCTCAAAAAGGAGCATGAAGCCAACAAGCTTGCCGATTGGACGGGCGGGTCATACGGCGAAGCGCTGAAGAATCAAATGGATAAGATAAACAACCGCGAAAAATTTACTTACGATTTGAACGGAGATGCGCTTTATCAGCAGTATAAAGATCAGTACATGAATCAAGGTAAGCTTGCTATGCAGGATGCTATGGGACAGGCTGCTGCCATGACGGGCGGATACGGCAATTCATATGCCGATGCGGTCGGGAATCAGGCTTATCAGGGATATCTCTCAAAGCTTAACGATGTTGTGCCCGAGCTTTATCAGATGGCTCTTAACCGTTATCAGCAGGAAGGGCAGGATATGAAAGATGTCTATTCCATGCTACAAAATCAGTATGATACAGAATACGGCGAATACAGAGACAGGCAAAACGATTGGGCGAACGAACAAAACAGGCTCGACCAAAATTATTTTAACGAATCGCAGTTTGATTATAATAGATTTTCTGATAACAGAAGCTATTATTCTAACCTTTACAATGCTGCGCTTGATTGGGCTACGAACGATGCCAATGCCGATTATTCAAATCGTTTCAATGAATATCAGCAGCGCGTATCCGAAGACCAGTGGGCGAAGAATTATCAGCTTGAAAAAGACCAGTTGGCGGCAAGCAAGGCGGCGAACGACCAGTCGGCGAAAATTGCGGAATTGAATGCGCTCATTGCAGACCGTGATAAGCAATCTTCTGCGCAAAAGACAAATATTGAAAAACAGATAAAAGAAATCGTCAGCGGCGCAGACTATAAAAATAAGGCGTTAAGCTTGGTTAAAAATAAGAAAATAGACCAAGAGCTTAATGCGTTCTTAAATACTATGGTTAAAACCGGAGTTATAAGTCGTGAAGATGCAGTGGAGTATTATGGCAAATATCGCGTTAGTGATAATTCTAAAATAGAACGGAGATAAGATATATGACATTTGATACCGCTAAAGCATTTGAAAACAAAAAGAAGAGAACATACGACGATTTAAAAACATTAGCTCGCTCTGCCGTTTCCAACGGAAGACAAGAAGATTTTTCAATATCGGATAATTTTGATACGGCAACATATTACGGTGCCACACGCTTAAAAGACCGTGTTAATGATTTGCAGAAAAAAATTAATTCCGGTAATAGTGAAATAATCGACTATCTTAAATCGGCAAAATGGTCTGATGATTCTGATTATAAATACTATAATGACAGAGTCAAAAGTTTATCATCTGAAACGAGCGATTTCGTAAATGCGTTAAAGAAAAACAAAGGTCTATATAACGAATTGTACGGAGAAAGTAGCATTAATGAGCTCGTTCAATCGTTTGACAGCGCCAAATCAAATTTTTCTGAATTGCTTTCCAAGATAGAAAATAAAAAGAATATATTCTCGAAATGGAAAAGCGAAGATGAATATAAAGCCTTCACCAATACGCAGAAGTATAAGGATTATTCATACGATGATATTCAAAAAGAAATCGCAAGCAAGCAGAAAAACGGTGCTGACGAAAAAGAAGTAAATTGGCTCAAAAACTTTGCTGTTTCAAAGGACTATGCGACTTCCGATGATTACAGCAAGGCTCTTGACGGCGCAAATTCGCGGATTAGTGAGTTGAAAACACAGAAAAAAGAGTATGAGCTTGAAAGGCGCCGGGCATATAAGTATAACTCAAAGGAGACCAAAAACAAGCTTGCCGAATACGACAAACAAATCAAACAGGCTAAAAAAGACCGTGATGCGCTTGAATCGGGCAAGGTGCTTAAGGGTAGAGAAGAGCTTATACAGGGTGAAATGTCAGTGCAAAATAACGCTGATTTTGACGATGTTTCATCAAATAGAGAATTCGGTAACCCGAACCGCGAGGAACTCGGCAAATATGATATACGCAATAATGCAGAAACATGGACAATCGATGCACAGGGAAACTATTATAATGCCTTGGGAGAAAGAATCGGAAAGGACATAAATGCATATACTTCAAAATATGCAGACAACGGTATATCTGACAAGCTTGGATTGTATCTTTCAACCTCCGATTCGGAGCGAAAAGAGGCTGCGGCAGGAAGGACTTACGGGGACACGTGGGCAACAGCTATAAACGAAGGAACGGATAATAACTGGCAGGAACTTTCGGAAAACGAGAAAGCGGTATATTATTACTACCTTAATAAAGGCGAGAGGGATAAAGCGTATAAATTCCTTGACGATATGGGATATCAGCTCGGTCTTCGGGCGAATGAAAAGCAGAAAGCTGAATTGGAGGGAGCAAATGCGCTTGAATTGATTGCCGCAAATGCCGCTTCAGTACCGGCGAATGTTTTCGGTGGAATTGTTGCTTTTGCAGATGATGCTTTAAATACGGTGAGAGGGAAAGATGTAAATCCGTATAACAGTGCACATCAATTTGTTAATTCAGCGGAAAATACAAGGGGTGTGACTGCGCAGAAGATAGCAGATAGTATTGATAATGATGCCATAAGTGCGCTTGTCTCCAATGGATACCAAGCGGTTATGAGCGGCGCAGACAGCCTTTTGGGTGCGGCAACGCTCGGCAGCGGATACACCGTTGCAATGGGTATGGGTGCCGCGTCTCAAAAGGCAAAGGAGCTTTATGAAAACGGCGCGAGCAGAGGACAGATAGCTTTAGGTTCGCTGGCTTCCGGTGCTATAGAATGGATTACGGAAAAATTCAGCTATGATTTCATAGTAGACAAGCTTTGGAACAATCCCAAAAGCGGCAGAGCGCTTATAAAAGCCGTGTTAGCCTCTGCTGCCAATGAAGGTGTTGAGGAAGTTAATTCCGATATTTTGAATATGGTATCAGATGCTATTATTCAGGGCGGCAATTCCGTTTCGGAGAGGGATGTACGCGAGCTTATAAACAGTACCGGCGTTTCTGAAGAAGAAGCGAGAAATACAGTAGCGGCGCAAAATGCAATTAATACTTTTTGGTCGTTCTACGGCGGCTTCATTTCAGGCGGTTTAATGTCAGGCGGCGGGCTTGCATTAAATCTCGGTCAGAACGCGCTTATGGATGCGGCTTATGCGGCGGAATATAAAAAACAGAGCGGGAAAAATATTGTTGAAGGCGATAATGTAAACGCACTTGTTGAAGTTGCACGCGGATTGGATGATACAAAGGCAAACAACAAGCTCAAAGCATTGGCGGAGCAGATTGCGGCAACCGATACGGAAAAGCTGTCTGCACGCCAACAGGCGGCGTTTTCAAACAAGGTCGGCAAACTATATTCGGAAGTGCAGAAGGCACAGGCAACGGCGCACAGCGAAAGCACAGGCAATGCTGTAAGAACGGTAATTGAAGAAAAGGTTAAGGAAAAAGGAGTCTCCGATGAGAGCGATGTAAAAACAGCAACGGATGCAATTTTTAAGACCGTGTATGACGAGAGGAAATTGTCTTCATCGGAGGATAGGCTGCTGAAAAAATATGACCTTGACGGCATTGCGACAGAGCTTCTTAATGATGAAGAAAATGTAATGTCGCATGCGATTAAAGCCAAAAATGAAACCCGCGGAGCATATTTTGAAACCGCGAAGCTTGCCGACACCGATAATTCATCCGCGCGGAATGTAGATACATCCGATTATGATATTTCCGATGACGGTAAGACATACCGCAGTGACACAGGGAAGGAAGTAAAGATTACCGGTATTTCCACGATTAAGAACGGAAAAATGACCGTTAATTTGACGGATGGCAGTTCAACCTCACTTAACAATATCAGTCTCGGCAGCAGCGGTGATGCGATTCTTTATGAAGGCGTTTTGCAGATGGGAGTAAGCGCAGGAGCTGCGCAGATGATTGTGAAGTCTTACAGCCCTGCATTGGGAATGACTCCGCTGAATTACATACGCGGTGTGCAGGATGCCGTTAAATACGGCAAAATCGGCTCTAAATCCTTTTTGAACAGCGGCGTATTTTCCGGTGCTCTGCCCGAACAAATACGCAACAGCATGTACCGCGTAGGTGAAATTGAGGCGGAAAGAGCCGCACAGAAAAAAGCCAAAGCGAAAGAAAAGTACGCAAGAAAAAATACAAATGTCAAAAACAATAACGGGAATGTCTCGTTTAGAGGCATCGACCGTAACAGCTTAAATGAAAGACAGAATGTCAGCGTAAATGCGGTTGAGGCTGTTTTCGGTGAAATGGGCATCAATGTGGTTTTCTTCCAATCGGAAACTAATGAAAACGGCGTACATATCGGCAAAAACGGCAGTTACGACCCGGAAACAAATACAATCGAGCTTGATATTTCTGCGGGTGTTCAGGGCAAGGATACCGTTTTGTTTACCGCCGCGCACGAGCTGACGCATTTTATTGCCGAATGGTCGCCGGACAAATTCAAGGCTTTTGCAAACTTTCTTGTGAAGAATTATGAGCAAAAAGGCATAAATGTAAATCAAATTGTGGAAGAGCGTATGCAAACCGCCGAAGCAAACGGCAGAGAGTTCGATTATGATACGGCATTTGAGGAAGTAATTGCCGATTCTTGCGAAAGCTTTTTGCGCGATTCACACCTTGCGGACAGGCTTGTTGAGCTTGCAAAGGCAGATATGACCTTGTTTGAGAAAATCAAGTCGTATATCAAGGGGCTGCTCGAAAAGGTGAGAAAGGCATATGCCGGGCTTCTTCCCGACAGCAAGGAAGGCAGATTCGTTCTTGAAATGAAGGAAAGCCTTGAGCAGTTACACGATATGTGGGAAAAGGCTGCGCTTGATGCAAGGGGAAATTACCGCTCTGTCAACGGAATTGCGCTTGCAAATAAAAACACCGCTGACAAAAGTGAAGTGAAACACAGTGATCGCAATAAAATTTTCCCCGGTATGGCTGATTCCGAAAGAGCGGAGTTGTTGAATAATACTGTAATAAAATTAGCCGAATATGATGGTAATAACGATGATTTGAACGGAAGAAATGTTTTATTGTTGAAGTCGTCTTATAATTCTCAAGCGGGCAAAATATTAAAAGCTCTTGGTGAAAAGTTCGGAGTATTTAAAACATATAATAATCAAAATGTTTCTTTGGATTTTGATTATTCGAGAAGTTCTTTAAACGAGAGCGTACATAAGCAGGGCGATATATCTACCGACTTTTACGATTTTGCGAAAATGCTTTATGTATTTGATGAAGTTGTTGAAAATGCTGTGCCAATAGAAGTACATACCGATAAATACAAGGGCACTTCAAGAGAAAATACAAATCTCAAATACGATTATGTTTTGTTAAGCGCATTTAGAGACGATAATTATATAGTGCCTGTAGAATTCCACTTGAAAGAAATGCGTACAGATTCCGGACAAGATAATAAACTTTATGTAAGCGTAACTCTTGGTAAAATAAAAATGGAAGATAAGGTCAAGGTGGCAGTCTCTGATGAAAATCATCAGACTAAAGACACTAACTTATCTTCCACCATCAGTATACCTGATTTGATTTCAAAAGTCAACCCAGTATACGGAGATTTTTATAAGTATTTTCCTGAATCTATATTAAGCAAACAACAAAACAATTCAAGAAGTATTGCTGTCAATGACGAGAATTATCGTCTTAAAGTAATGCGTGGAGAAGATGTAACTGATATCCTTGAACGAAAAGCAAAAGAAAACGGATATATAAAAGACGAAAGTTGGAAAATGGATCATAAAGCTCCGAATTCACAAGACGGTTATTCAAACAGTATGGATAATATTGATAAAAGTTACGGCTCGGACGGCTCAATTTATTCACAGCAAGCGGTATATTACTACGGTGAAGGCAGAGAGTACGATAACAAAGCAATCTCAATCATAAGGTCTGCAAAGAATACTCCCGATAAAATGATTAAAATATATCGGGCAGTGCCAAAGGACATAAAAGATATGCGCGTTCGTAATGGTGATTGGGTTGCCATTGTTAAAGAATATGCTATTGAACACGGCAGCAGGGTGCTTGATGACAACTTTAGAATTATTGAAAACACAGTACCTGCAAAGCAGCTTTTCAACAACGGTGACAGCATTAACGAATGGGGGTATGATAACGGAAATAAAAATGAGGTATATAAAAATACTGCTGCAAATGTTAAACTTAACGAAATAACCTATGATGATAGCGGTAATTTAATTCCTCTTTCTCGCCGTTTTGACGAATCAAATAAAGACAAGCGATTTTCGGAGCGTGACCCTGTGGCTGCCGAAGCTTATGCCGAAATAAATAAACAGCTTGAAAGAGAAAAGGCTGAAATGTCAGAGGATTTGAGCAGAGCCAAAGAGCTTGTAAGGCTGCAAAATAAGCTTACGCACGGGACAGTGTTCACTGATTCGTCCATGGATGTCGCTGCACGAACGCTTATGAGTTATGTGAATGCAAAGGGCGAAAAAAGCGAATTCAAAGGGCTTTTAAATGATTTCTACAGTTACATTGCAAAGGGCGAGGATTTATCTTGGGAAAGTGTAAAGGAAAAAGCCGAACCTGTTATAAATTGGCTGCGTGACCATGAATATCATAAAGCACAAAGAAGTGAATTTGCTAACAGTGTTTTAAAGGACTTACGCACCAAACGCATAGCTCTTAACGATAATCAAAAGCAGGAAGCTGCTGATTTATACGGTAGCTATGAGGAATTCAGAAAAAGGAATATGGGGCGGATAATAATCACCGACAGCGGCGTTTCTCTTGACACGCAGTGGGCGGAGCTTGCAAAGGCTTATCCGACATTGTTTGATGAAAGCATAACTTCTGCAGAACAGCCTGTTGAGCTTATGAGTATTATTGAGGGTTTGCAGAACAACGATGTGAATGAATATTTCTTTTCTAACGAAATGGCAGAGCAGGACTTGTTTTCAAAGGTATATGATACATACTGGAATGTCTCTACACTGCATACTGTTAAGGACAGAATGCAGACGGAAATCAACAAGCTTAAGGCAAAGCATAATGAAAAAATCCGCGAAATGCGTTACAACCACACCAAAAAGGACAATGAACTCAAGCAAAGGTATGCCGAAAGAACTGCGGAACTTCGTAAATACTATAAAGAACGCGAGGCGCAAATTGCAAAGAATGCATCAGAGCGCTATCAAAAGTCCCGTGAAGGAATAGCAAAAACGCAGATGCGCGGCAGCATTAAAAAAGTAATAACCGACCTTAACGGACTTTTAAATCAAAGCACAAAAAAGCGAAATGTTAAGGAAGGGCTGAAAGATACTGTTTCGGCGGCGCTTTACTCTGCGGAAATGCTCTTTTCTCCCGCAATTACCAATGATGATATTATCAGAAACGGTGTAAAGAGCGCTACGGCAAAAGAGATGAGACTGATTGCAGAATACATCGACTTGCTCAACAAGCGTGACGATTATTCCGACAGAATAAGAACGCTCGGAGATATGACCGCTTCAAAACAAAGAAATGATACAATCGCGGGGCTGCAAAATATGATTGATTATGTGAATCGAAAAATTGCTCCGATAAATAAGGAATTACATTCTTTGTTTGAAAGGGAAAGAAATGGGTTATACAAGGCTCCGGTGTCCGTTGCGATAAATGCCCTTGCCAATGCTTATTCGGCTCTTAAAAGCTCTGAAACCGCATACATAAGAAATGTTTATGACGATTTTGTATACAACAGAATTGTTGCTTTAAAGGACAGCCTTGACGGTGCTTTAATAAAAGATATGAATATGTCGCAATTGACCGAATTGCGGGATGCATATAAAATGGTACTGCATACAGTCCGTGAAGCAAATAAGTTGTTCGGGGAAGAGAAAAAAGCGACTGTTACCGAAACGGCTGATAAGGTCTCGGCGGAAATTAGGCAGGTCGGCGGCAGCAAGGAAAAACAGCTTGTATTAACATCATTCCTCAAAAAGCAAAGTTGGAAATTCCTGAAACCTGTGTATGCCTTCAGAACAATCGGTTCCGATACCATGACGGATCTATACAATGATATCAGAAACGGCGAGGATGTTTGGAAGCGAATGGTAGATAAGGCAATCGCCGTATATAGGGATGCGGGAAAAGAGTATAATTCTTCAAAATGGGATAATGAAAAGACATATACTTTTAAATCAAGAAGCGGCAAGGAGTTTTCACTTTCGTTACAGCAGATAATGGAAATATACGGATATTCAAAGCGAGACCAAGCAATGAAGCATTTGGTGCAGGGCGGATTCGTATTCGATAATTCCGTAATCGTAAAGGAAAAATCCAAAGTATTAAAAGCTCCGCTCAAATATGAGGTGAATGTCGCAGATGCGTATGGTCTTAATGAGGAAATAATAGGACAGATAGTCGATACTTTAACACCCAAGCAGAAATCTTATGTGGATGAATTGCAATCATACCTTACCAAGCTCGGTGAAGAGGGTAATAAGGTGTCTATGGAATTGTATGGCATAAAACTGTTTAAAGAGCAAAATTATCTCCCTATTAAATCTGCGGAATGGTATTCAAATTTCAGACCCGACAGCACAAATGAATTCAGTATGCGTAATTCTGCGTTTACAAAGGAGACAAATCAATTTGCCAACAATCCGATTGTGCTTTCAAATTTTGCAGATATATTCGGGCAGCATGTGAACGATATGGCAATGTATTGCTCGTTTGTATTGCCGCTTGAAAACTTTATGAAGGTATTTAATTATCATACCGCCGCCACCGCAGAGAGCGATGCCCGCTCTGTACGAGGCGCTCTTAAAAATGCTTACGGGGACGGCGCAGAGGCATACATACGCCAGCTCTTAAGAGATTTAAACGGCGGTGTAAGAGCACAAAGCGGAGCGGAAATTGTAAATAAGCTTACCGGTTTAGCAAAGAAGGGCGCAGTATTTGCGTCGGCATCCGTAACCGTTCAGCAGATTTCCGCCATACCGAGAGCAATGGCATATATCAACGCAAAGTATTTTGCAACGACCGCAAATAAATCATTTAATCTTAAAAGGCATAAATCCGATTGGGAGGAAATGAAAAAATGGGCGCCGATTGCGGGCATAAAGGAAATGGGTTATTTCGATACCGGTCTCGGCAGAAGTACGGTCAATTATATCACGGCAGAGGAATATGAAGGATTAAAGGATAAATTCGGCGCATTCTTCAAGGACAGCGATTTCAGGGACGAAATTCTTTCAAAAGGTCCCGCATTTATAGATGAAATAGGCTGGGTGTCAATCTGGAATGCCGTTAAGCGGGAAACTGCGGATAAAACCAATTTGGAAGTGAATTCTACGGAATTTATGGAAAAGTGCGCGAAAAGATTCACGGAGGTTATAACTTTAACGCAAGTCTATGATTCGGTATTTTCTCGCAGTGAGCTTATGCGTTCAAAGGATGCGGGGACTAAAATGGCAACCGCATTTATGGCAGAGCCTACAACCGTGTTGAATATGGTGTTTGATGCGGCTTTACAAGCTAAACGCACAGGAAATTTCAAATTTCTCGGGAAGGCTTTGGGAGCTGTCGGCGCTTCGATTTTGCTTAACGAACTTCTTAAGGCTTTGGTTACTGCCGGCAGGAATGACGACGATGATAAAACATGGCTTGAGAAGTATTTATCCGAAGTCCGCGGTGGCGTGCTTGACAATCTTAATCCGTTGACTTACATACCGTGGGCTAAAGATGTTGCCTCTTTATTCGCCGGTTATAACATCGACAGAATGGATATGGCGGTATTTGCCGATTTTGCGGATGCGTATAATCGTTTGTTGAATTCGGATGAGCGCAAAGCTGAAGATTGGATAGACCTTGTAAATTCAATAGCAGCATTTGCCGGAATCCCTGCCAAAAACATTTACAGAGACATAAAGTCGGCAGTGAACACATTTAATGATATCTTCCTTAACGATAATGAGAACTCTGCATATGGTATTGAACAAGCGCTTAAAGGTGGCAGCGGTTATAAAAATAAAGCCGAAATAGCCTTTAAGCATAACGATACGGACAGTGTGTCGAATATTGTTTCGCAAGTTGAGGGTAAAAAAGTCAGAGACGGCAAAACCGAAAAACAGGCAAAGGCTTCGGTACGGAGTTCTTTTACTGCTACTTATAAGAAAAAATATCTCAAAGCCTATAAGAAAGGTAATATAAAAGAGCAAAATCGCATACGCAGTTTTCTTTATGCTACCGGTCTTTACGGCTCATTATCCGAGCTTGATGCCATAATTGCAAAGTGGATTGAAAATTCGGAAGATTAAGACCGCCTAACGACAAGCCCTCGGCAGATAAGTGTTGCAAAATCTGTCGGGGGCTGTTATAATAGATTTCGTGATAAGGTGAGCCAATAACGGATAGGCGGTTAAGTCTTGCCCCCGCAAGGGGGTGTTGCCGATGGAGTACATAATTATAATTTTGATTATAGTTTTATATTCAATCATTGCAATAAAAAAGAAATAAACCGCCCTCTCTCCAAAAAGTGCGGTTTAAATCTTTAAACTGAACATTGGGGGCTAACCGTCTATCGGTTCGCCTTATCCACCCTTATTATAACAACAATAATGCAATTTGTCAAGCGTTCCTTCGGGGGCGCTTTTTTGTGCGAAAACATTGTATAGGAATGTTACATAGTACCCGCTTTACGCAGTATAATCGTAAAAAAGGAGGGGTAAAATGTACAGACCCAATGAACATGAAAGAATAGAAGCTGATTTCGGAAAGCTTATAGCCCATTACCTCAATAAATGTTACCCGGACGACAGGGATGTAATGTACGCCGAATTGTGGGGCTTTTTGTATGATATGGTAAACAGAGGACGCGCCATTTCACAAAGATATGTTGCAGTATCTATCAGAAACAAATACATAGAATGCTCTCGGGAATTACAAAAAGAAAGAGCGCTTGAAACAGAACTTAAGGATGAGTATTTAGGCACGGTCAAAGATGATTTTGTGAAAGAAATCGAAATGCGCGAGTTGCTTGAAAAGCTTGGGATTAAACAGAGAGAGGCAGTGGTACTTCACCATGTTTACGGTTTAACCTTTGATGAAATTGCCAAGAAAAACGGATGCACTCGTCAGGCAATAAACAAGTTAGAAAAGCGTGGCTTAAAAACATTAAGACAATTTCTAATTGACGAGGAAAGGCGGATTAAAGAATGTATTGCGAAGGGCGAGGAAGATGACTGAATCTTTAATTGCGGCAGGGTCGGCGGTAATAGTCGGTGTGCTGTCGCTCATAGGTGTAATAATAACGAATAACCGTGCAAACAAGAAAACGCAGGACAGCATCGGAACTGCTCAAGCTGTCACAGACGAACGCATAAGCGAGCTTACACGCGAGGTTCGCATGCACAACGATTTTGCTCGGCGTATACCGGTTATTGAAGAGCAGATAAAAGTAGTAAATCA
>ERZ826220.1455-NODE-1455-length-23647-cov-21.998644_pt1 | contig 23647 bp, 21 predicted proteins | sample MGYA00519927_ERZ826220 | MGnify/ENA primary metagenome ERZ826220 (study PRJEB31778, sample SAMEA3449225) | human gut metagenome | biome: human gut; feature: human-associated habitat; material: faeces | place: United Kingdom | collected 2010/2012 ... | reverse complement strand
CTGCGGCAGCCCCACGCGCGCAGCACGGGGAAGTGCTCGCCGCGCCGGTCGGTCAGCTCCGGCGCGCTTGCACACGCGCCGTCGCAGGGAACGGAGGTGGGGCGTTCCTTAAAGTATCGACAGCCGAACGCGTTCGCATTCAGGCAGTTTTCCGTGAGCATCAGGGGAAGGCGGCCATAGACGATGGCCTCGCACGGGAAACACTTGCTGAGGTCCCGAATCTGCGCGTCGCGCAGCTCGAACGAGACGCACGCGCTCGAAAGTCCCTGTTCTTTCCAGAAAGCGAGCGCGGCGGAGTTGTAGACGTTCAGCGCCCAGTCGCCGTGGAGCGCTGCATCGAGTCCGCGCACGAGCGAGAGATGGCCGAGGTTGGCGAGCGACACGCCCGTGACGCCTTTTTTGGCGGCGTCCTCGAGCAGCGCGCGCAAAATAGGCTCGTCCTGTGTGCGGTAGATGCGCGGCAGCACCGCGAAAAATTCGGTTCTGCCGAGATGTGGCGAAAGGTCAAGCTGGGGCAGCAGCTCGACGGGCGCATACACTCGCGCGGGGACGAGGGCGACAAGCTCTTCGCTTAGCTGCTCGGCCCTGTGGAGGGAGACGGTCAAAAGCGGCTTGTCCGCGCTGTTTTTGACGATTGTTGGCGGAACAAAGTCGAATACGCGGCGTTTCGGCACAGCGGTGCGCTGCGCTTCCATCTGCGCAAGCGCTTCGCGGCGCAGGGCATTGAGCGCACCTGCGCTGACGGCGAGGCCACCGTCGAGTGTGATGGTGCAATGCGTCACCGAAAACGCCGTGCCGCCAGTTTTCCTGAGGCGCGTTTCGACCTCTTCCGCGGTGACGGCGCGGCTGCGCGCCGCCTCGGGCACTGCGCCGGTGACGGTCACGCGGTGGCCGTCTGCATCTTCCGCCGTCAGGGTCATCGGCTGACCCGCGCGGATGGTGCATTCCAATGTGAGCGGCACGAGCCGCAGATTTTCCTTTTCATAGCGCGCGCGAATCTCGCTGAACCAGTCCTCGGGCCATCTTGCATTTTCGGGCCGCGCGCCGAACATCTCACGTCCGCGCACGCCGCGATAGTATCCCTCGGTAAAGCCGTCGCGCGAGAAAGCGAGGGCGAGCTTTTTCTGCTCGTCCTTCGTCGGCACGCGATGCTCGCGCAGAAGGCGCGCGTAGATCTCCGTCACGGCGGCGACGTACTCCGGGCGCTTCATGCGCCCCTCAATCTTGAGGCACGCGACGCCCATGTCCATCATCTCCGGCACGAAGGGCGCGAGGTTCGCGTCCTTCAGGCTCAGCGGATGGCCGTCCGCCCTGCCGGAAAAGCCGTAGGGCAGACGGCAGGGCTGGGCGCAGGCGCCACGGTTGCCGCTGCGCCGCCCGATGACGGCAGACATCTCGCACTGGCCGCTATAACACATGCACAGCGCGCCGTGGACAAAAGTTTCGATCTCGATGGGGCTTTTTTGGCAGATTTCGGCGATCTCCCCGCGCGAAAGCTCGCGCGCGAGCACCGCGCGCGTCATGCCGAGCCTTGCCGCTTCCTGAACGCCCGAGAGCGTGTGCAGGCTCATCTGCGTCGAGGCGTGCAGCGGCACGTCGGGAATGATTTTTTGCAGCGTCGCCAGAACGCCCCAATCCTGCACCAGGATCGCGTCCACGCCGCACTCCGACGCGGTGCGCGCCTCCGCGGCAAGCGCGGGGAGCTCGCGGTCGGTGACGAGCGTATTGAGCGTCAGATAGACCTTCACACCCCGCAAATGGCAATAAGAGACCGCCGCGCGGAATTCCTCGTCAGAGAAGTTCCTCGCGCTGCGGCGCGCGTTGAACGCGCCGAAACCCATATACACGGCGTCCGCACCGCTCTGCACGGCGGCAACAAGCGCCTCCTGCCCGCCTGCGGGCGCTAACAGCTCCGTCGTCAAGGGTTTACTTTTTCTGCTGCTGGAGCTTGAAGATCTCGCGCTTGAGCTCGCTGACCTCATTCTTGGCCTGAGAAGCCTCGTCGAGGTACTGCTTGAGCTGACGGCGCAGCGCGTCGCCGGCCTCACGCTCTTTGAAGAGCTCGTCGGTGATGTTCACGGCGGTCAGCACGGCGGCGTCCGTGCGGCCGACCTTGGCAGCGTCGAGCAGCTCGCTCATTTTGTCGTTGACGTAGGAGCCGACCTTCTGCATATAGGAGGGGGCTTCCTCGGCGACAAAGGTGTATTCCTCGTCGCAGATGGAGATCGTGATGCGGTTTTCCATGATTTGTGTGCTCCTTTCTATTTCGGCGTTGCACAAAAAAGGGCAAATTCCACCCATATAATCTCTAACAGTATAACACGGGAGTGAAAATGTGAAAAGGGGGAAGCAAAAAATTTCATGTTTACGAACGGGAAAATTTCATGTAGAATAATGGAATCGAAAATGGACGAAAGGAGGCGGGGAACATGGCAGGCTATGTGCTGCATTTGAGCACCGAGGAGAACATCACGCTCTCATCGGCGACGGTCAAGCGATTGATCGCGGGTGGCAGCGGCGACGCGGCGCTGCTGTACCTCGCCATCCTGCATGCGCGCGGCGCGGCGGACTCCGGCAAGCTCGCGCGCGAGCTCAAGTGGGACGAAACGCGTCTTCGCGCGGCGGAGCAGGCGCTCTACGAGATGAAGCTCGTCGGCGCGCCGGAGAAGAAGGAGGAAGCGCCCCTTCCGCCGCCCCAGCAGCTCAGCGAGCCGCCCGAGTACACGCGCGAGGACATCGCGCGAAAGCTGGAGGGCGACGGGCGCTTCGCCTGCCTTCTGCGCGAGGTGGAGCACAAGCTCGGCCCGCTCTCGACCCCGTCGGTCAAGAAGCTGTTAGGGCTGTACGAAAACCTCGGCTTGCCCGCGGACGTCGTTTACACGCTCGTCAACTACTGCATCGCGAAAAAGGAGCAGCAGTTCGGCGAGGGGCGGCTGCCCAACATGCGCGAGATCGAAAAAGAGGGCTACGTCTGGGCGCGCAAGGAGCTCTTTTCCATCGAAAAGGCCAGCGAGTACATGAAGCGCGAGCAATCCCTGCGCAGCAGGTATCCCGAGTACATGGCGGCGCTGCAAATGCAGGGCCGCGCGAGCGCGCCGAGCGAGGAAAAGTATCTCTCCGCGTGGGCGGAGATGGGCTTTCCCGCCGATACGGTGTCGGAGGCCTACGACCGGACGATGCTGCACTGCCACGAGTTCCGCTGGCCGTACTGCAACGGCATTTTGAAGCGCTGGCACGAAAAGGGCCTGCACACGCTCGCCGAGGTCAGGGCCGAGAACGCCAAGGAGCAGAGCAAGCCGAAGAAGAACACCACCGGCGGCAACGCCTGGATGAAGGAATATTTGAATCAGTAACGAAAGCGGGGGAGAAGGATGTCTTACGATGGGCGGCTGATGCGCCAAGCGCTGGCGCGCTTCGACGAGGACAAGCAGCGCCGCGCGGAGAATTTTCGCGCGCGCGAGCGCGCGGTCTATACCAAGTGCCCGCGCATTGAGGAGATCGACCGCGAGCTGTCGCACACGATGGCGAAGATCATCGCCTCCGGCCTGCGCCGCGGGACGGACCCGCGCCCGGCCATTGAGGCGCTGCGGGAGGAAAACCTCAACTTGCAGCAGGAAAAGCGCCTTCTCCTGACGCGCCTGGGACTGCCGGGCGACTATCTCGAGGAAAAGCCCAAGTGCTCGCGCTGCAACGACACGGGCTTTCTCGGCAGCGAGGTCTGCTCGTGCCTGCGCGGCTACTACGCCAGAGAGCAGAACAAGGAGCTCTCGGGCCTTTTGGACCTCGGCTCGCAGTGTTTTGAAAATTTCAACTTCGACTACTATTCGTCCGTGCCGGACGAGGACCTCGGCGTGTCGCCGCGCACGAACATGGAGCGCGTGTACGACATCTGCCAGGACTACGCGCACGAGTTTTCGCCCAAGAGCGGCAACCTGCTGCTGACCGGCGGCACGGGACTGGGGAAAACGTTCCTCTCCGCGTCCATCGCGCGCGTCGTGAGCGCGAGCGGCCACAGCGTGGTCTACGACACGGCGGGGCACATCTTCGCCCGCTTCGAGGCGCAGAAGTTCGGCCGCGACGACGGCGAGAACGCCGACACCGCCGTGAGCCGCGCGCTCGGCTGCGACCTGCTGATTTTAGACGACCTCGGCACCGAGCTGATGACGAGCTTTGTCCACAGCGCGATGTATCAGATCGTCAACACGCGCCTCATCACGGGGAAGAAGACCGTCATCTCCACGAACCTGAGCCCCGACGAGCTCGGGCGGCGCTACGGCGCGCCGGTGCTGTCAAGATTGCAGGGAGAGTATCAAATGCTGCTCTTTTTCGGCGAAGACATCCGCCGGCAGAAGAGAAAATGAATACAAAATGTAAAAAAGACTCCGCAGAATACTCTGCGGAGCCTTTTTTCTTGCTTTTTACGGCTTGTGGATCACGGCGACGGCGCAGGGCACGCGGCCGGGACAGTAGGCGTAGTCGACATCGTCGTAGCCCGCCGCGGCGATAAACTGCTTATACGTGTCGAACGTGAACTGACGCTTGAAGTCCGCGCCCGCCTTGCCGACGGTCGAGACAAAGCCGCTCGTCTTGCCCTGCTCGCTGCGGTTCATATAGGTCGGGACGATGATCGTGCCGCCGCTGCGACAGACGCGGTCGAGCTCGGCAAGGGCCTTGTACGGCTCGTCGAGCAGGTGGATGACGTTCGCGGCGATGACCACGTCGAACTGCCCGTCCGGCTCGTCTAAATGCAGGATGTCGGCCTGACGGAACGTGACGTTCGGCAGCGCGCCGTATTTCTTCTTCGCCCGCTTGAGCATGTTGGCGGAGAAGTCCGTCGAGAGAAGCGTCCGGCAGCGCTCGGCGATGGCGCCGGTGAGCAGTCCCGTGCCGCAGGCGCATTCAAGCACCGCGTCGTATGGCGTGATGCGGGAACTGACGGCGGCAATGAGCGCCTTGTGCGTTTCTTTATTAAAGATGTCGGCGAAGAGGTCATAGACCCCCGCGACGTTGTCCCAGAACATGAGTATTTTCCTCTCAACGTGATTTGTTTTTCTACACGATAGCAGAAACGCGCGGAAAATGCTACTCTCAAGAGAAAGAAAAAACGAAAAATTAAGGGAGAGGATCCTACTTTTTGTGCTTTTTATAAAAAGACTTGCCATCGGCGCACGGGTGGTATATAGTCTTTATAAAGATTTCGCAAAGAAACTGCATTTTTGCGTTAAGGAGTCGAATGATGAAACGAATTTGGTCGCTGTTTGCCGTGCTGGCGCTGCTGTGTGCGCTGACGATTCCAGCGCTGGCCGCCGCGGGCGGGGAGCGAAACGTGGAGACCCCGGAAACGCTGAGTGAGGTGGAAGAGTCTGACGAAGCGGGAGCGAACGGAAATACCGTCAAGCTGCGCAAGATCTGGGCGGTGGCGGCGCTCATCGGCGTGGCGTGCTTCGGCGGCGCGCTTGGCATGGCGCATTCCGTTGCAAAGGCGGCGAACAACATGGCCGAACAACCCGAGGCGGCGGGGCAGATCCGCACCTCGATGATGATGGGTCTTGTGTTTATCGAGACGGTCATCATCTATGCGCTGATCATAGCCATCCTGATCATCTTCGTATTGTGACGATAACGAGAAAAGTGGAATAGAGCGGCGGAAGGGGGCAGCACTGTCTCCTTCCGCTGCTCTATTTATTGAAGAAAAAGGGGAGGGGTCAGGGCTCTGTTAAGAAGACGAAAAGATGCTGTAAAGCGGCGGTTAATCATGAAGGAAGACTTGCATTTCCTGCGTGCAGGTGGTATAAATAAGTGCTGCATCCCAAGCAGAAATTGGATGATAGAAACAAAAGGGGGTAGGGCGCGTGGATAAGAAAAAGCGAACGCGCGGGCTGATCGTGTTCGCCGTGATCGTGCTGGCGCTGCTGGCCGGATGTCTGCTCACGCCGTCAGGCGGCGAGAGCGAACCGATCCAGGAGGTCATGCGTGACGCGGTGCTGCACGAGCAGAACAAGGTGAGCCTGTTTGGCCTGATCGAGGTGAACCCAGGGCTCATCTCCGCCTACATCGTGACGGGTATTTTAATAGTATTCGCCCTTGTGTGCCGGCTTTTTGTGATCCCAAAATTCAAATATGTGCCCGGCAGGTTCCAGCTCGTTTTAGAGCAGATCGTCGGCATGTTCGACGGCCTGGCCGAGGGCAGCAGCCCGCACCGCAATAAATTCCTGCGGGCGTACATCTTCACCGCCGGTGTTTACATCTTTGTCAGCACGCTCTTTGAGCTGCTCGGCATTCAGGTGGTGACCACATCAGGCCACGCCGTCAGCCTGCCCGCGCCGCTGTCCGATATCAACGGGGCGATCGCGCTGGGCGTGATGAGCTACGGCGTGATCCTCTTCGGCGGACTGATCGCCGCGGGCGTGAGGGGATTTCTGCACGCGCTCAAGGATTTCTCGCTGCCGATCTCGATGAGCTTTCGACTCTTCGGCGCGCTGCTTTCCGGCGCGCTCGTGACGGAGCTTGTGTATTACTACGCGGCGCTTTCCTATGTGCTGCCGGTCATCGTGGGCGTGATGTTCACGCTGCTGCACGCGCTGATCCAGGCGTATGTTTTAACGATGCTGGTGTCGACGTTCTACGGCGAATCGACCGAAAAGCACGAGAAGAAGCCCAAGGCCAAGAAGGTAAAAAAATCCCGCAGCGAAACGGCTGCCTGAAGAAAGAGGTAAATTTGCCATGAAAACGATGAAGAAATTTGCAGCGCTGATGATGCTGCTGTGCGCGCTGATGATCTGCACCATCCCGGCCCTCGCCGCAAACGAAAGCGACAATGACAGCAACGTGACCGAGACCGTGAGCGTCACGGCCGGCAGCAACGACAACGACGTGACCTCCGCCAAGGCGATGGGCTCGGGCGTGATGATCGGCATTGCGTGCCTTGGCGGCGCGCTGGCCATGGGCATTGCCGTCGGCAAGTCGAGCGAGGCCATGGCCCGCCAGCCCGAAGCCACAAGTCAGATCAGAACCACGATGATGATGGGCCTTGTGTTTATCGAGACGGTCATCATTTACGCCCTGATCGTGGCGATCCTCATTATCTTCGTCCTTTGATGAAGAACACTCCCAAAAAGGAGGGGCTTTGAATGCCGCTTAATATCAATCTGCAGCAAATTTTGCTGCATGCGCTGAACTTTGTCATCCTGTTCGGCGCGATGTATTTTCTGCTCTACAAGCCTGTGAAGAGCTTTATGGACAGCCGCAAGGCGCACTATGAGAAGATGGACGAGGACGCCAAGGCCGTGCTTGCCGAGGCCGAGAAGACGAAGGCCGGCTATGAAGCGCAGCTCAAGAGCGCCGACGAGGAGATCGCACGCCGCCAGCGCGAGGCGAACGAAGCCTTGCAGCACGCGGTGGACGAGCGCCGCGCGCAGGCCGAGCAGCAGGCGGGCGAGATCGTGCGCAAGGCGCGGGAAGATGCCGCGCGCGAGCATGAGCGCGTGATGGAGCAGGCCAAGGGCGAAATTTCCGAGCTGATGAGCGCCGCGGCGGAAAAGCTGGTGCTCTCCAGCACGTCGGACGCTTACGACAAGTTCCTGGACACGGCGGAGGAGCGCAAGGACAATGGCTGAGCGCACGGAGCATTTAGAGGCCGTACTGCTCTCTGCCGCGCGTCCGTCGCAGGAGCAGGAGAAGCGATTCCAGGCCTTCCTCGCCGAAAAGTACGGCGAGGGCACGACGCTCACCTGGCGAAAGAGTGATGACTACCCTGGCGGCTTCCGCCTCGAGGTGGGCGCGGAGGTCTACGACTGGAGCGCGGGCGGACGCCTGAGCCAGTTCAAGGACGCGCTCGAAAAGCTCGCCGCCACGCAGGGCGACGTCATCCCGCTGCTGAAGGAGACGGTGCTCTCGTGGACGCCGCAGGCCATGGCACAGGAGGTCGGCACCGTTCTGACCGTCGGCGACGGCATTGCCCGCGTGGACGGGTTGGAGGGCGCCGCCTATGGCGAGGTGCTGCTTTTCGACGGCGGCGTGCGCGGCATGGTGCAGGACTTATCCGAGGAGAGCGTCGGCTGCATCCTCTTTGACGACGACGCGAGCGTCTGCGCAGGCAGCACGGTCCGCCGCACTGGACGCACGGCGGGTGTTCCCGTGGGCGAGGGATTCCTCGGCCGCGTGGTCAACGCGCTCGGCGTGCCCATCGACGGCGGGGGAGACATCCGTGCCGACGGCTACCGCGCAGTGGAGAGTCCCGCTCCCGGCATCATCGACCGCCAGAGCGTCGACACGCCGCTTGAGACGGGCATTCTGACCGTCGACTCGATGTTCCCCATCGGCCGCGGCCAGCGCGAGCTCATCATCGGCGACCGCCAGACCGGCAAGACCGCTATCGCCCTCGACACCATCGTCAACCAGAAGGGCAAGGATGTCATCTGCATCTATGTCGCCATCGGACAGAAGGCGAGCTCCGTCGCCCAGCTCAAAAAGACGCTGGAAACGCACGGGGCGATGGATTATACGATCATCGTCAACGCCACGGCGAGCGATCCCGCGCCGTTACAGTACATTGCGCCCTACGCGGGCTGCGCCATGGGCGAATACTTTATGAATAAGGGCCGCGACGTGCTGATCGTCTACGACGATCTTTCCAAGCACGCCATCGCGTACCGCGCGATGAGCCTTCTTTTGGAGCGCTCCCCGGGCCGCGAGGCGTATCCGGGCGACGTGTTCTATCTGCACTCCCGCCTGCTCGAGCGCGCGGCGCATCTGAGCGAGGAGAAGGGCGGCGGCAGCATCACGGCGCTGCCGATCATCGAGACGCAGTCCGGCGACGTGTCGGCCTATATCCCGACGAACGTCATTTCGATCACCGACGGTCAGCTCATTCTGGAAACGCGCCTGTTCTTCTCCGGCCAGCGTCCGGCGGTGAATGTGGGCCTGTCCGTGTCCCGCGTGGGTGGCGACGCGCAGACCAAGGCGATGAAAAAGGCGGCCAAGACCATCCGCCTTGACCTTTCGCAGTACCGCGAGATGGAGTCGTTCACGCAGTTTGCAAGCGACCTCGACGAGTCGACGGCAAAGCTTTTATCCTACGGTCAGGGCTTGATGCGCATGCTGCGGCAGAAGCAGTTCCACCCCTACAAGCAGTATGAGCAGGTCATCCTGCTCGTCGCGGGGCTGAACCATGTTTTTCAGGAGATCGTGCCGGAGCAGCTTGACGCGTTTATCCCCGCGCTCTTGCAGCACTTTGACGAGACGCAGGGCGCGCTGTGCAATACCATCGAGCAGACCGGCCAACTCAGCGACGATCAGCAGTCGCAGATCATCGAGTGCGCAAAGGAATTTGTGCAAAGCTATTTATCCAAATAAAAAGTGAGGTGAGGGGTACATGGCGAGCATGAAGGAGATCCGCGAGCACATCGCGAGCATCCAGAGCACGCAGAAGGTGACGAACGCGATGTACCTCATCGCTTCGACCAAGATGCGGCGGGCGAAAGAAGACCTTGCCAAGACGCGCCCGTTTTTCGACGCGGTCTCGACACAGATCGAGCAGATATTCCTGCACGCGGGCGAGATCGAGAGTCCGTACCTCTACCGGGGCAACGCGGACGATCTGGCCCAGCCGGGAACGTACGCCTATCTTGTGGTGACGGCGGACCGCGGCCTTGCGGGCGCCTACAACCAAAATGTCATTCAGGAGACGATGAAGCGCCTTAAAAAGCACCCCGACAGCCGCCTTTTTGTGGTGGGCGGCAACGGGCGGCACTTCTTCTCCGGCCATGGCGTGCCGGTGGAAAAGAGCTTCCGCTACGATGCGCAGAGCCCCACGCTCCGCCGCGCGCGAGAGATCACGGCGAAGCTTTTGGATCTCTTCGACCGGGGCGAGATCTCCAAGCTCTTTATCATCTACACCGACCTTGGCAACGGCGTGGACATGGACGTGCGCACCGTGCGCCTGCTGCCGCTGGAGGATGAGCACTTTGCCAAAGAGGAAGGGGTGGAAAAGCCCATCCGCTTTGAGCCCTCGGCAGAGGAGGTGCTCGCCAGGGTCGTGCCGGCGTACATCACGGGCTTTTTGTACTCGGCGATGGTCGACAGCTTTTGTGCCGAGCAGAACGCGCGCGCCTCTGCCATGGACTCGGCCAACCAGAACGAGGACGACATGCTGCGCGAGCTGCAACTCGAGTACAACCACGAGCGGCAGGGCGCCATCACGAGCGAGATCACGGAGGTCTCCGCCGGCGCGCGCAGCAAGAAGAACCACATGAAGAAGGAGGCGCAGCATGCGAACAGGTAAGATCATTCAGGTATCGGGCAGCGTGGTGGACGTGCGCTTCCCGCACGGCGAGCTGCCGCGCATCCGCGAGGCGCTGTCCGTCGAGCTGAACGGCAAGCGCCTTGTGATGGAGGTGGAGCAGCATTTGAGCGCCGAAACGGTGCGCTGCATCATGCTCTCCGGCAGCGAGGGCCTCAGCCGCGGCATGACCGTCACGGGCGAAGGCAGCGGCCTTCGCGTGCCCGTCGGCAAGGCGACGCTCGGACGGCTTTTCAACGTCTTTGGCGATACCATCGACGGCGGCGCGCCGATCGGCGGCGCGGAGCCGCGCCGTAGCATCCACAGAAAGCCCCCCGCCTTCGACGAGCAGAGCCCGAGCGTTGAGATCTTGGAGACCGGCATCAAGGTCATCGACCTTTTGGAGCCCTATCCGCGCGGCGGCAAGATCGGCCTGTTCGGCGGCGCGGGCGTCGGTAAAACGGTGCTCATTCAGGAGCTTATCCACAATATCGCCGTCGAGCACGGCGGCTATTCGATCTTCACCGGCGTGGGCGAGCGCAGCCGCGAGGGCAACGACCTCTGGAACGAGATGCACGAGAGCGGCGTGATCGACAAGACCGCGCTCGTCTTCGGCCAGATGAACGAAGCGCCCGGCGTTCGTATGCGCGTGGCGCTGACAGGCCTTACGATGGCCGAATACTTCCGCGACGAGGAGCAGCGCGACGTGCTGCTGTTCATCGACAATATTTTCCGCTTTGTGCAGGCGGGCAGCGAGGTCTCGACCCTGCTCGGCCGCATGCCCTCCGCCGTCGGCTATCAGCCGACGCTCGCCAACGAAATGGGCGAGCTGCAGGAGCGCATCACCTCGACCAAGAGCGGCTCGATCACGTCCGTGCAGGCGGTCTACGTTCCCGCGGACGATCTGACCGACCCTGCCCCGGCGACGACGTTCACCCACCTCGACGCGACGACGGTTTTGAGCCGTAAGATCGCCGAACAGGGCTTATATCCCGCGGTCGACCCGCTCGAATCGTCCTCCCGCATTCTGGAAGAGGACATCGTGGGCGAGCGGCACTACCGCATCGCGCGCAGCGTGCAGGCGACCTTGCAGAAATACCGCGAATTGCAGGATATCATCGCCATCCTCGGCATGGAGGAGCTGAGCGACACGGACAAGGTGACGGTCAACCGCGCGAGAAAGATCCAGCGCTTTTTGGCCCAGCCGACGTTCGTGGCCGAAAAGTTCACGGGCCTTCCGGGCGTCTATGTGCCGCTCGAGGAGACACTCCGCGGCTTTGAAGCCATTCTCTCCGGCGAGATGGACGGCTATCCCGAGATGGCGTTCTACAACGTCGGCACGCTTGACGACGCGCTCGCCAAGGCGAAGAAGATGGAAAGCGGGGAAGTGTGATGAAGACCTTTCCTCTCCGCGTCCTCGCGCCCGAGCGCACGTTTTTTGACGGGGCGTGCACATCGCTCACCGTGCCGAGCATCGACGGCATGTACGGCCTGATGGCGCAGCACGAGGACATCGTGCTCGCAGTCGTTCCCGGCAAGCTGGCGCTGCGGGACGCCGACGGCGTCGAGCAGATCGCCGCCGTGTCCGAGGGTGTGCTCAAGATGGAGCACGGCGAGGCGCTCGTGCTGGTGGACACGATCGAGCGGCCGGAGGAGATCGACCTCCACCGCGCCGAAGAGATGGCCGCCGAGCCGCGCGCCGAGCTCAAGGCGAAGCGCAGCGCGCAGGAGCAGGCCATTGCCAATGCCCGCATCGCCCGCGCGATCAGCCGTATCCACGTCAAGCACGACGGGAAATAAATGAGAAAACGAAAATTCGCACCTTGCGGTGCGAATTTTTTGATCTCTCCGCCGACTTTCGCCCACTTTTGCACACTTTTTGTGCTAAAAGTGGAGAAAAAGGAGGGGAAATCCATGGAAATGTCCGCAAGAAAGCCGCTGCTCCCGCGCCGCGTGCTCGATCTGCCCATCGACGCGCTGCGCCCCAACCCCAACCAGCCGCGCATCGAGTTTGACGAGGCCTCGCTGCGCTCGCTGAGCGACAGCATCCGCCGCTATGGCATCCTCCAACCGCTGACTGTCCGCCGCACGGACGAGGGCTATGAGCTCATCGCGGGGGAGAGACGGCTGCGCGCGGCAAAGCTCGCGGGGCTGCGCGAGGTGCCGTGCCTGCTCGCGCGCTCGAGCGAGGAGGAGAGCGCGCTGCTCGCGTTGATCGAAAACCTCCAGCGCCGCGATTTGCACTACTTGGAAGAGGCTGCGGCCATCGCGCGGCTGATCGCGACCTACGGCCTTTCGCAGGAGCAGGCGGCGGAAAGGCTGGGGAAATCCCAGTCCGCTATTGCCAACAAGCTGCGGCTGCTGCGCCTGTCGCCCGACTGTGTGCGCCTTCTGCGCGAGCATGACCTCTCCGAGCGGCACGCACGGGCGCTGCTGCGCCTGACGGACGAGGAAGACCGCCTCAAAGCCTTGCAAGTTATCGCCGCACGCGGCTACAACGTCGCGCAGAGCGAGGCGTACATCGAAGAGCGTTTGAAGCTCAAGCAGAAAACGCCCCCGCCGCGCCTGCCGACCTACATCGTCAAGGACGTGCGCATCTTTCTAAATACCATCCGCCGCTCGCTCGGATTGATGCAGCGCGCGGGCGTCGAGGCCGACATGCAGCGCGAGGACACGGATGATGGCATCCTCCTGACCATCCGTATCCCGAAACGTGCAAAAGAGGCCGGATAATCCTGCAAAATTGTCACCAAATTGTGATTCTTTTTCTCACAAACTGTGATATACTGAAACGACTGGCAGGGAAGTCCCTGTCCGGAAGATCGGAAGAAACAGGAGGAGCCAGCATGGATGAAATGAACGGCGCCTTTGAGGAAAAGAAGAGAAGAAAGGGCGGCAAGCGCCTGATGCAGTCGGAAAAGGCTGAAAAAGCGCCCAAAGCGCCCCGCGCGGAGAAGCCGCCGCGCGTTCCACGTGAAACATCGGGCAAGGCCGGCAAGGTCGTCGGCATTGTCGCAGGTGTGCTCGTGGTGGCGTACTTGGGCCTTGGCGCGTGGGCATCGGCCAGCCATAAAATTTATCCCAACGTGATGATGGGCGATACCAACTACGGCGGGATGACCGAGCAGCAGGTCGCCGAGCAGCTCAAAGCGAGCGTGGCGCAGGCGAAGGGCGCGGGCGTCGACTTCGTCCTGCCGGACGGCACGGAGGTCGCGCACGTATCGCTCGACGAGATGCCGGAGTATGTCGACTTCGACGGCCTCGCCAAGCACATCTATAATGTCTACGGCTGCAACGACAGCTTTCTGACCGCGGGCGCAAAGTACCTGCGCGCGCTCTTCAAGCCGCAGGACGCCGCACAGGTGGTCGGCGCAGCCTACTCGCCCGATTTGATGGAGAACCTTGTCGACCCGGTGTGCGACAGCATCAACTGCGACCCCGTGGAGTTTGCCATCAACGTGACAGAGGATGGCAAGGTCAGCGTGACGAAGCCGCAGGACGGCCGCGCGACGACCGACGTCGCAAGAGATCAGATCGGCGTGTACTTAAACGGCGCGTATTTGAGCGGCGGAGACCCGTCCGAGATCGTGCTCCAGCCCGCGAGCGAGGGCGGCGTTTACGACGTCATCCCCGCGCAGGAGGTCGACCTGAGCGCGCAGCGCGAGGCCGTCATCGGCCAGAAGGTCAACGCGACGTATGATAAGGAGACCGGCGCGGTCACGCCCGGCCACGCGGGCGTGGAATTCACGCTCTCTGACCTTGAATCCGCCTACAACGCCGCGGCGGCGGGGGAGACGGTCGAGCTGCCGAACGCCACGGTCGAGACGCCGGACGTCACGGCAGAGCAGCTCCAAAAGGTCCTGTTCCGCGATGTGCTGAGTACCTACACCACGAAGGTCGGCGGCGCGTCCGGCCGCCGCGCGAACGTCAAGCTGACGGCCTCGCGCATCACCGGCTACATATTGAACTCCGGCGAAACGATGAAATACGGCCCGCTCGTCACGCCCTTTACCGCGGCGAACGGCTACAGCACCGCGCCCGGTTACTTGCAGGGCAAGACCGTCGATATGGTCGGCGGCGGCGCGTGTCAGGCGAGCTCCACGCTCTACGCCGCGGCGCTCTACGCCAACCTTGAGATCGTGCAGCGCACGAACCACGGCTTCGCGTCCGATTACATCGGCCTCGGCCTCGACGCGACGGTCGCGCAGGGCGGGCCCGAGTTCGAGTTCCGCAACAACACGATGTACCCCATCAAGGTCATCGCCGAATATTACACGAGCGGCGGCAAGGACTATCTCAAGGTCACGCTGCGCGGCACGAAGGTCGACGACAGCTACGTGAAGATCAAGACCGAAGTGCTTGAGACCATCCCGTTTACGGAGGAGATCGTCGAGACGGACGAGCTCGCCCCCGGCGAGCGCAAGGTCGAGCAGACCGCCTACACCGGCTACAAGGTCAAGACGTACCGCAACGTCTACTCCGGCGACGGCAAACTCATTTCGTCCACGTTCGAGGCGAGCAGCAATTATAAGGCGCGCAACCGCATCGTGCTCGTCGGCAAGTCCGCGGCGGTCACGCCGGTGGATCCAGGGACGACCACACCTGTCGATCCCGGTACGACCACGCCGACGGACCCGACAACGCCCGTCGACCCCGGTACCACAACTGACCCGGGCACCACAACTGACCCCGGCGTGACAGACCCCGGCACGACCACAGAGCCGCCCGTCGAGCAGGAAAAGCCCGGTTGGCTCGACACGGGGCTCGACCGGTAAAAACAGCAGAACGAGAAAACGGAGAGGCATTGCCTCTCCGTTTTTACGTTGTTCAAGTGTTATTCGCCGTCCGAGTCCATGTAGAGCTCTTCGGCCTTCTGCTGCGCAGCGATCAGCAGCGCGCTGGCCTCACCATAGTTCTGCCTGTCCATTTTCTCCAGCGCGTCAGTCACGGCGTTGAAGAGGAGCAGATACATTGCCTTGTAGTCCGTCATAGAACCACCCTCGGAAAATTATATAACGTTTTGTTATATAGTACAATATAACATTTTGTTTTACGTATACTTCTTTACAGAATCTAAACACGAATTCTGGATGGAGTGAAGCAAAATGTATCGACGCATTCGAGATCTGAGAGAGGACAGCGACCTGACGCAAAAGAGCTTGGCGGACTATCTGAGCTGCTCGCAGGTCTGCTATTCCAACTACGAGACCGGCAAGCGCGACGTCCCGAGCGACGTGCTCATCAGGCTCGCACGGTTTTACCACACGAGTGTGGATTATCTTGTGGGGCTCACGGAGGAGCGGGCTCCTTACCCTAAAAAGAAATAGTACATAGTGCCATTTTCTCGCGCGGGTGCGAGGGGGATGCAGCGCCTTTGGCGCTGCACGGAATAAGGGGGCCATTCTCTCACGTGAGAGAATGGCCCCCTTGGACCCCCAAGAGAACGCGAGGGGAGGGCCCCTCGACCCCCGACATTGGCAGCTTGTAGCTTGAAGAGCTGCGCAGCCTGCGGAATCAGGTGCGGTGTACATGGCTTCGCCATGAACCCCTCCTATTCGCTACCGATTGCAACCGCGCCTTACTATCGTGAGGCGCGAGTGACGTTTGCTTGGCGGCAGACTGCCTGCGGAATGCGGCATTGCTTCGCTCGCCGCATTGTGGAGTGCTCCGTTAGACGGAAATTAGGCTGCACTGCTACGAGACTGGCAGAGCGGCTGCGGATAGTAGAAGCAGAGGCAAATCGTATAGCAGCGCTAAACGCGGCTCTGCCGCGCGCAGGGAAGTGCAATCGGCAAGCGCCGCACCTCTTCGAACTGCTCACTTGCAATGTGAATTTTCTCTGGGAGGGTGCAAGGGAGGGATATCTCTTTTCGAAAAAGAGATATCCCTCCCTTATCCGTTCCCCTGCCAGCAGGGAAACAACACGCTTCCCCCGCAGGGGGAAATTACTGTTTTTTCCTGATCAGAATAAACGGCGTGCACTGGTCATCCTGACCCGCGGGGTTATCGCGGATGATCTCACACAGCTGCTCGTCGGTGAGGGTCACGTTGTCGCCCTTGCCGAGGATGTCGCGCGTGAAGTCGTTCGCGTCGACGATCATCGCGCGCACGCCGGTCTTCTCATAGATCTCGTTGCACACGCCCGAGGGATTTTCCGGAATACGGATGCCGTAGTCGCCGTAGACGGGGAACACGTCGGGGTAGAAGCCGTCGAGGCCTGTGACCTCCATGCCGACCATATCGTAGAAGATGCCGTGCTTGCCGACGAGCTTGCCAAAGCCCGCGCAGATGGCGGCCCAGAGGACCTTCCACGCGCCGCACTCGTCGATGGCGAACTGCATCTTGCACACCTCGCCCACGCCGATGCCGGCGCTGTTATGCTGGATGGCGAAGCGGCTGAGGAATTTCGCCAGCCACGAAATTTTCATATCCTTGCGGTAGACCACGCGCTTCTGGCACAGGGCGATGATCTTTTCGCTGATGCTCAGCAGGTCGCCCTCCTCGTAGAGGGGCTTGACGTAGCGGTTGACGAGTTCGATGTAATCCTCGCCGATCTCGACAAAGTGCGTCTGGATGGCGTGGCGCAGATAGACGCCCGTGGACGTCTCAATTTCAACGTTTTTGGAGCCGTTTGCAACAAAATCCATGAAAAAAGCCTCTTTCGTGCAGTATTTAGATCGATAAAATATGAACCGATGGTATTGTACCACAAAATCCGCAAAATGCTACTGTAAATTGCAAAAATTCAGGAAAGAAAAAAGCGCGCCGTCCGCGGCGCGTGCTTGACGCGGCGGACGGCGTGAAATGACGGAAAACGAGAAGGCAGAGCGCTTACTTTTCGGTGATGACCTTGAGCACCTTTTCGTAGCTCTCCTGGGCGATGGGTACAGCGTGCGCGAGCAGCGCCTCGCCCTTCTGGCAGCACTCGTCGCGGAACGCCTTGTCCTTTAAGGACGAGAGGTTGATGAGCACGTTGAGCCAAGCGCTCTGCATGGCCGTCTTGAGCGTGAGCGCGGCGATGCCGAGGTCGCTGACAACGTTCGGATTCGTCGTGCCGACAAGCTCGGCGCACAGGTCGATGGCCTCGGAGCAAATTTCCATCATTGTCAGCGGCACCTGCGTGCAGCTGCGGAAGCTTGCCTGCACCGCGCCGCGGCGGATGGCCTTGTGCGCATCATCATCCTTGGGGAGGGCAAGAGACTCGATCAGACCGTCGAAAACCTCGCTGTCGCGGTTCATCACATCGATGAAGCGCTCCTTGAGCTCATTGCCCTTGGCAATGGCGTCCAAAAGGCGTTCGCGGTCGTTTTCAAAGCCCTTCTTGTCAAGCGTCAGGCCGTTGACCATCATCGTCAGCGCCACGCCGACGCCGCCGGCAAGGCCCGCCACCGCGCCGCCGCCGGGGGCGGGAGTGCCGGAACCGACTTCGTTGATGAGCTCGGTAACTTTCATATCTGCGATCTTCATAGCGTTCCTCCCCGGATCGGTAAAATCAGAATAAAAGGTTTCAGGAAGAGGCGGGTCATCCCGCCTCTTCCCAGTAAATCAAAAGGGTAAAATCTGCGATATATTGCAGGGTTTCTCTTAAAACAGGCCCGTGATCTTGCCGTTTTCGTCGACGTCGATCTTCTCGGCGGACGGGACCTTGGGCAGGCCCGGCATCGTCATGATGTCGCCGGTCTTGGCGACCAGGAAGCCCGCACCGGCGTTGACCTTGAGGTCGCGGACGGTGATCTTGAAGCCGCGGGGTGCGCCGAGCTTGCTGGCGTCATCGGAGAAGGAGAACTGCGTCTTGGCCATGCAGATGGGCAGCTTGTCAAAGCCGAGCTCGGTGAGCTGCTTAAGCTGCTTCTTGGCGGAAGCGGCGATGACCACACCGTCGGCATGATAGACCTTGGTGGCGATGGCATTGAGCTTGTCCTCGATGCTGTCGTTGACGTCGTAGACGAACTGGAAGTGGTTGGGTTCGTCGCACAGGCGCACGACTTCCTCAGCCAGCGCAAGGCCGCCTTCGCCGCCCTTGGCCCACACTTCGCTCAGGCGGACGTTGACGCCCAGCTCGCGGCACTTGCTCTCGACGAGGTCGAGCTCGGCCTTGGTGTCGGTCGGGAACGCGTTGATGGCGACGACGCAGGGGAGACCGTAGACGTTCTTCACGTTGTCGACGTGCTGGAGGAGGTTGGGCAGGCCCTTTTCAAGCGCCTCAAGGTTCTCGCTGTTGAGCTCGGTCTTGGGCACGCCGCCGTGATACTTGAGCGCGCGGACGGTCGCAACGATGACGACAGCGTCGGGGTGGAAGCCCGCGGCGCGGCACTTGATGTCGAGGAACTTCTCGGCGCCGAGGTCGGCGGCGAAGCCTGCTTCGGTGACGGTATAGTCACTCAGGCGCATCGCGGTCTCAGTGGCCTGGATGGAGTTGCAGCCATGAGCGATGTTTGCGAACGGGCCGCCGTGGATGAACGCGGGAGTGCCTTCGAGCGTCTGGACCATGTTGGGCTTGATGGCATCCTTTAAGAGCGCGGCCATCGCGCCCTCAGCCTTCAGGTCGTGCGCGGTGACGGGCTTGTCGTCGTAGGTGTAGGCGACGACCATCTTGCCGAGGCGCTCCTTGAGGTCGGCGAGGCCGGTCGCAAGGCAGAGAACTGCCATGACTTCGCTCGCGACGGTGATCTCAAAGCCGTCCTCGCGGGGTACGCCGCTGGCCTTGCCGCCAAGGCCGTCGATGATGTGGCGGAGCTGGCGGTCGTTCATATCGACAGCGCGCTTCCACACGATCTTGCGGGGGTCGATGCCGAGCACGTTGCCCTGCTGGATGTGGTTGTCGAGAAGAGCGGCCAGCAGGTTGTTGGCAGCGCCGATGGCGTGGAAGTCGCCGGTGAAGTGCAGGTTGATATCCTCCATGGGGACGACCTGAGCGTAGCCGCCGCCGGCAGCGCCGCCCTTGACGCCGAACACGGGGCCGAGAGAGGGCTCGCGCAGGCAGACCATGGTGTTCTTGCCGAGCTTGTTGAGCGCGTCGGCAAGGCCGACGGACGTGGTGGTCTTGCCCTCGCCCGCGGGGGTGGGGCTGATAGCGGTGACGAGGATCAGCTTTGCCTTGCGGGGCAGCTTGCGGATCTCGCTTAAGTCGAGCTTGGCCTTGTAGTTGCCGTAGAGCTCGAGGTGCTTTTCGTCAATGCCGGCCTTGGCGGCGACGTCGACGATTTTTTTCATTTCATGTGCCTGGGCGATCTCAATGTCGGTCATGGGGAATACCTCCTAAATAATTATGTATTTAAAAGCGGAGAATTGTCTCTTATTGACAAAATCAATTATAGCCGAACGATAGAGAAAGGTAAACTGTTTTGCAAGCCTCTTTTTTTCAAAAACCTTAAAAAATTAAGCGTTGGTTCGCGTGCCTTAAAAAGAAAAAAACGGGAGATTTTTGGACGAATTTTCAACGCTTGTGGCAAAGGTCAAAACGAGAAAAGCGAAAGTTGCCAGCGCCCGGCTTTCATTTCACTCTGCCGCGTCACAGCGTGATGCGCATGGGCTCATCCAGCGTGACCTCGCCGCCGATGCTCGCGGCGATGACGTTTCCGCCTTGGCGCTCGACGCTTGCGCGGACCGCGCCCGCGGGCTGCCGGTATTCGCACGAAAAACCGCCGTTTTCCATGCGTTCGCTCTGCGCGACGGCGCAGGCGACGCTGCCGCTGCCGCAGCTGCCCTCCCAGACGAGGGAGTCGGTCTCGATGACCTTGACGAGCGGGGCCATGCTGCGCTTTTCTGCATCGAGGAAAATGACGCCGCAGGCGTCAAGCCCTGCAATTCCGGAAAAGATCGACTCCGCCGCGCGGAAGAACCCTTCGCTCGGCTCCACGCCCTCAACGACGAAGTGGGCGATGCCTGTTAAGTCGACGAGCGTGCCCTCGTGACCATTCACCGTGACACGCTTCACGCTGCGCGGACAGGGCATTTCAGCGCGCGCCGTGCCGCTTTTCAGATCGACCTGCGCAGTGACGACATGGTCGCAGCCGCTCACGCGCAGCCTGACCGAGGAAAGGCCGCCCTTTTGCTGCGCGATGTACATGCCGTAGGCGCGCGTCGCGTTGCCGCAGAATTCGCCGCCCATCATCTCCATGTGGCCGTCGACGTCGTCCTCGGCGGCGCAGGCGTAGCCGACCTGCTCGGCCTTGAGCGCGGGGATCGCCATGATCTTCTCCGCGATGGCCGCGCGCTGTGCCTTTTCGACCGGATCGAGCACGAACACCGTAATGTTCCCTGCCGGGTCCGCCCGTAAAATGTTCAGTTTCATAGCAAGTTCCTCCTAAAAAAAGAAGGTGTAAAGCTAAAATAACTTTACACCTTCTTTTACATCCTGTCAATTCGTGTCAAAACACAAATCTTTCAGCATTATTGTCCCTAAATCGGTAGCAATAACCATTTTTGAGACGCATCACATTTGCAGCCGCGCACGCCGCAAATGATCTTAACCTGTCCCGAAGGACGACATGTGCGTCCACAGGGACACCTTACAAATATTTTCGCGGTGAGCGAAAATATTTGAAGCCCCTATTTCATTTGGGCCGATGGCCCAAATGAAAGGTCTCAAAATTGCGTCTACGACGCAATTTTGACTTACTCAAAGTCGGGGATATACTCCTTGACGATATCCAGCAGCTCGCCGGAGCGGATCATCGCTTCCACCGCACGGATGTCGGGCCAGATCTCACGGTCGATCTCATAGAAAGCGACCTTCTCGCGCACGTGCTGATAGAGAGCCTCATGCAGCGGGGTCATGCCCTGGCCGTGGGTGTTCAGGCGGCGGCGGATGTCGATGGCCTGGCAGGCGGTCATCAGCTCGTCGGCGAGGACGTCCTGCGTGTTCTGCAGGATCATCTTGGCCTTACGGGCAGCGGTGGTGCCCATGGAGACGATGTCTTCCTGGTTGGCGGAGGAGGGGATGGAGTCGACGGAAGCGGGGTGAGCGTAGATCTTGTTCTCGCTGACCATGGAGGCGGCAGCGTACTGAACGATCATGAAGCCGGAGTTGACGCCGGCCTGGGTGGTCAGGAACGCGGTCAGGCCGTTGGAGAGCGCAGGGTTGACCATACGCTCGGTGCGGCGCTCGGAAGCGTCGGCCAGCTCGCTCGCGGCGATGCCGAGGAAGTCGAACGGCAGGGCCATGGGCTCGCCATGGAAGTTACCGCCGGAGATAACGGCCTCGTCATCGAGGAACATCAGCGGGTTATCGGTGACGGCGTTGAGCTCGATCTCGACCTTCTCGCGGACGTAATCGAGAGCGTCACGGCAGGCGCCGTGCAGCTGCGGGATGCAGCGCAGGGCGTAAGCGTCCTGAACGCGGTCCTTCTGGCAGTTGTCGAGGATCTCGGAGCCGTCGAGCAGCTTGCGCATGTTCGCGGCGACGAGCATCTGGCCCTTCTGGCCGCGCACCTGATGGATGCGGGGGTCGAAGGCGTTGCGCAGGCCGGTCAGGCCCTCGAAGGACATGGACGCGATCACGTCGCCGAGCTGGGCGGCGCAGATGGTGTCGTACAGCGCGAGAGCGCCGACAGAGGTCATCGCGCAGGTGCCGTTCGTCATGCCAAGGCCTTCCTTGGAGACCAGGGTGTCGAGCGTCTTGATGCCAGCCTTGGCCATGGCCTCAGCGCCGGGCATCTTCACGCCCTCGTACATGGCCTCGCCCTTGCCGAGCATGGGGAGCGTCATGTGAGCGAGAGGAGCCAGGTCGCCGGAGGAGCCGAGAGAGCCCTTCTGCGGGACGACGGGGGTTACGCCCTTGTTGAGCATCTCGAGCAGCATCTCGACGAGGATGGGACGAACGCCGCTCACGCCGCCGCACAGAGCGTTGGCACGCAGCAGCATCATGCCGCGAACGATCTCGTCAGCATACGGCTCGCCGGCGGCGGTGCAATGGCTGAGGATCAGGTTGGTGGAGAGCTGATTGCTCATCTCCTTGGGGACGGCGACCTTCTGGAACTCGCCGAAGCCCGTGGTGATGCCGTAGGCGACGCGGCCCTCAGCGGCGATCTTCTCGGCCAGGGCGCGGGACTTCTTCATGGCTTCCAGAGCGGAGGGAGCCAGCTCGACGGTCGCATTGTAGCGAGCGATGGCGACGAAGGATTCGAGCGTCAGGCTGTGGCCATCGACGACGACATGCTTGATCGCGGTAGGATTCATGATCATGGTAGTGTCCTCTCTTTTCTCAAAGTTCCGGTGTGACCCGGTCGGCGTGTCCGGTTGCCCGAACCGCCCAAGTGCAAGAAACGTGTCGAAGCGTTCCCCTTACTTTCCGCGCATGCCCGTGCGTGGATGGCGCTCCGCCTGTGGAAAAGTCCCACAGGGTTGTTCTGGAAACAGTATAGCACATTTTTGTGCAAAATCAATAGTTTTTTGCCGGAAAAAGTTTTCTTTGTTGTTCGTTATCACCATATTTGGATAACACACTATCAGGGTACAGTGATAGAATTAGACAGAATAGATAAAAAAAGCGCCCCGCAAAAGCGGGGCGCCTTTGATTCTTTGTGGAAAGGTCACAGTTGTTCACTTTTTGTGCTTCTTGCTGGACTTCGGTTCGGGCGCGGCATAATCCATGATGCGGATCGCCGGATTCTTCTTTTTGATGAACGCGTAGATCTCGTCGAGGTCTTCGCGCGGGAAGAAGAGCGCCTTTTCCGTGTTGCCGTGGCCGATGTGCAGGCGCACCATGTCGGCATGGCTGCGGTCCTCGCACACGATCGCATTGATGTCCTCCCAGGGGAAGAACTCGTAGTGCGTGGTAAACTGCATGTTGTAGAAGATCTCAAGTCCACGGCTCGTGAGAGCGGCGTCCTTTTTGGTCATCAGCGTCAGCAGATACAGCACGGAAAACGCGAGCGAGACGAAGGCGAGCAGCGGGTTGCGGCTGCGGGTCGAAATGCCGAACAGCAGCAGCACAACAACCAAGATCCATCCGCCGGTCTGCACCCACTTTTTACGTGGCTTGAGCGACGACTGTGCGGGGTAGATCGGAGGCGGGACGGATTCCCAGGGAAGCGAATGTTTCACAGCGGTGATTCCTTTCTAAGTAAAGCGGGGAAGGGGGCTTACGCGTTGATCTTGGGGGCCTTACCGGCAGCACGGCGAGCCTCGAGGTTCGCAAGGGCCTTGGCGTGAGCCTCTTCGGGAGCGCCGGCGGGCTTGCCAGCCTTGGTCTTGCCGAAGACATTGGTGTAGGAACCGTCAGCCCAGAAGATGTTGCGGCCGAACAGAGCGGTCACATAGGCGTAAACGGGGTTGAGCAGGTTGACGAACGCATACGGGAAGAACACCAGCGGGCTCATGCCGAGAACGCCGGTCTGGTAAGCGCCGCAGCCGGTCCAGGGGAAC
>ERZ826220.1451-NODE-1451-length-23672-cov-22.722361_pt1 | contig 23672 bp, 22 predicted proteins | sample MGYA00519927_ERZ826220 | MGnify/ENA primary metagenome ERZ826220 (study PRJEB31778, sample SAMEA3449225) | human gut metagenome | biome: human gut; feature: human-associated habitat; material: faeces | place: United Kingdom | collected 2010/2012 ... | reverse complement strand
TGTTTTTCATCCGTTTCCACCCCACCCGCATGATTTCAGAAAGGAACCCGACCCATGCACTTTGACACCAAAAAGCTCACCCGCTGCGCCCTCATCGCGGCCATCTACGTCGCGCTGACGATGCTCTCCAACGCCCTGAACCTTGCCTACGGTCCCATCCAGCTCCGCTTTTCCGAGGCGATGACGGTCCTGCCGTTTTTGATGCCCGAGGCAAGCTGGGGACTGTTCATCGGCTGCGTGCTCTCGAACATCCTGAGCCCCTATGGCCCGCTCGACATGATCGTCGGCTCGGCGGCCACACTGCTTGCGGCGCTTCTCACCGCCCGCTGCCGCAATAAGTGGACGGCGGCGCTGCCGCCCGTGCTCTGCAACGCCATCCTCATCGGCGCGCTCATCGCTTGGGAGGAAGCAGGCGTCGGCAACGGCTTCCCGCCCGCGTTCTTCTATAACGCCCTCACCGTCGGCCTCGGCGAAGCGGTCGCCTGCTATGTCCTCGGCATCCCCCTCCTCGGCGTGATGCAGAAGCACCTCAAGCTCAACTGAGTCAAAAAAGCGGCTTCGCCGCTTTTTTGAAAAGTTTTACCGCGCTTCGACCCTGTGGACCCAACAAAATTTCCAACATAATGAAAAAAGAGGACTTCCATTCGGAAGTCCTCTTTTTTATTTAAGAAAGCACCAAAAAGCGTCGCAGACTTTCGAGCCCGCAGGCTCGAAATAAATTTTAATCGTAATTTGTCGCGACATGCGCGTGACAAATTACTCTTCTCGCTCCGCGCGTGTCGCAGCCGCCCTGCGGGCGGCAAGGCACGAAGCGGAGTGTGATTCCTCCCTCGAAAAAGTGGCTTTGCCACTTTTTCGACTTAATCGGCGTATGCGTGGTTGCTCTCAATATAGATCCCGCGGCTGTTCGACCAGCCGACGTTGAAGTTCAGCACCTTGCCGAGGTCGCGCAGCTTGTAGTACGTGTAGCCGCCGCCCTGATCGTCGGTCAGCAGGATCGCCGTGAACGGGATGCTCTCGCCGTAGATCACAGTCTTGGCATCGGCTTTCTGATAATGGCGGTCGCCGGAAAACGGCGTCTGCATCTCCGTGCCGTTTGGCTTATAGGCTTCATCCGGTACGATAATGACATTGCCGTCCCAGTCCACGCCGAACTGCGCGTTCGTGCCGTTCAGGAGAGACGCAATATCGCGCAGACGGACGTAGTTCGTCTCGCCGCCGTTGCTGCCGGGCAGCGCGTAGGTCTGGAGCGTGACGTCGTGGCCGTCGAGCTCGATGGTCTGGCGGCGCATATAGGCCTTGCCGCTCGCGGGAATGCTCTCCTTCGTCACGGTGCCGAGCGGACGCTGGTGCAGGCTCTCGGTTTCAGAGGTCGTAAAGCGGTACGTGCCCGCATTCAGCGTGAGGTAGTCGACCGTGACGACGTTTTCCTCCACCGTGATGCCCGTGCCGTCGTTGTAGTCCACAAGCGCTGCGGGGAAAGCGAAGCGGTAGGTCATCACCATGTCCTCAAGCAGCGCGTTGATCTGTGCGTCAGAGTAGTCGGGCAGCTCGGCGGCGAGCGCCTTTTTGATTGCGGCGCGGCGGTCGGTCTGGGTGTTTTGCACCGTCAGCGTAAGCCCGCCGTCAGATGCAACGGAAAGCGTGACCGTGCCGGGCGTGGCGGCCTTGCTCACCTCGGCGATCTCCGCGGAGACCTCGGCAAAGATCGCGTTGAACTCATCAGCGTTGGCAAACGACTCGCTCGCCTGGTCGCCGTAGTAGCTGTGGCCGTTGTAGCGGAAGTAGGAAAAGCCGTTTTGGGTCATCTCGGCGCGCATATTCATCGCGTTGACCATTTCCTCGGAGAAGCCGAATTTGGCCTCGACCGTGCCGCTGCCGTCAAACTGAAACGTCGTATCGGCGACCTGGCACATGCAGCCGCTCAAAAGGACGGTCAGCATGCTCACTACCAGCGCCGCGGCGAAAAACTTTTTCATGGTGTATCGCTCCTTTGGTAAACTCTACCGACAATTTTACACGAATTTCCGCCCGATTGCAAGCAATGCGGCCGTCTTTACACTGGAAAAACATGGAAAATCTGATTTTTCCGCGCAAATGGGGCGGCATTTTTGAAAAATTGCTTGACTTTACGGAAAAGTTTTATATAATAGTAGAGCTTGTAATATGCATTGCAGGCAAATCCTTGCTCACATGAATCCGTGTGGGCCATCAGTCCAAAAGGAGGTGCAACCAAGAATGGCTAAGATTTCCGCAAACTATGAGGTCGTTTTCATCATGGACGGCAGACTGCCCGAAGAGCAGGTCGCCGCTCTGACCGAAAAGTTCAAGACCCTCGTGGAGCAGAACAGCACGGCTATGGAGGTTGAGGAGTGGGGCAAGCGCAAGCTGGCCTACGCCATCAACTACATCACCGAAGGCTACTATGTTCTGATCTCCTTCACGAGCGTGCCCGATTTCCCCAAGGAATTGGACCGTATCCTCGGCATTACCGATGGTATCATCCGCTCCATGATCGTCTGCAAGGGCGAATAAGGAGGGCAGCGCTATGTTGAACCGTATCGTCATCATGGGTCGACTCACCCGTGATCCCGAGCTGCGCCGCACGCAGAACGGCACGGCGGTGACGTCCTTCTCTGTCGCGGTCGACCGCGACTTCAAGAGCCGCGAGAGCGGCGAGAAGGCCACCGATTTCATCGACGTAGTCGCTTGGCGCCAGACCGCTGAATTTGTCTGCCAGTATTTCACCAAGGGCCGCATGGCCGTGGTCGAGGGCAGATTACAGATCCGCGACTGGAAAGACAAGGATGGCAACAACCGCCGCAGTGCGGAAGTGGTTGCCGACAACATTTATTTCGGCGACAGCAAGCGCGACAGCCAGTCGGGCGGCGATTACGCGTCCCCCGCTTACGGCTCTCCCGCCGAGAGCTACACCGCTCCTGCGAGCGGCGGCTTTGCCGAAATTGAAGAGGACGGCGAGCTGCCGTTCTAATGTGGGTACGAAAGCCCCAATTCTGATAAGGAGGAATCATCCATGGCTATGGAACGCGAAAACAGAGCCCCTCGCGCCGGCGGCCCGAACCGCAAGCGCAAAAAGGTGTGCCAGTTCTGCGTTGACAAGTGCGAGTATATCGACTATAAGGACGCCGCCAAGCTGCGCCGCTTCATCTCCGAGCGTTCGAAGATCCTGCCCCGCAGAACCACCGGTACCTGCGCGATGCATCAGCGTCAGCTGACCGAGGCGATTAAGCGCGCCCGTCAGATCGCTCTGCTCCCCTTCGTCACCGAATAAGGAACAAAGATTTGAAAAGAGCTGTCCGAAAGGACAGCTCTTTTTTTGCGCGCCGCAAAGGGGTGCACTACTTTCCGCGCACGGCGCGGAGGGATATGCCACCTGCGGGCGGCAGGGGCAAAGGGGAAGGCTTTTGATTGGCAGTTCCGGACTCGAATGACTTTTAGGCCTCCGGAGTGGGAATGCCTGCGCGCGGCAGAGCCGCGTTAGCACTGCAAGACGATTTGCCTCTGCTTCTATTATCCGCTGTTGCGCAGCCGTTGGCGGCTCTGCTGCCTTACGGATGCGGCACACCCCTTGCGGGTGCCGCTCTGCTGATCTTGTAGAAGTGCGCAGTAATCAGCGTCTACCGCCAGTCTCATCAATGCGGCGAGCGAAGCAATGCCGCATTCGGTACGCAGTCTGCCGCCGAGGGAACGTCACACGCGCCTCACGGTAGTAAGGCGCGGTTGCAATTGGTGGCGATTCGCAGGGGCTCATGGCGAAGCCATGTACACCGCACCTGATTGCGCAGCGCGTGCAGCTCTTCGAGATTGGGGCTGCCAATGTGCGGGGTCAAGGGGCAGAGCCCCTTGCGTTCTCTTGGGGGATCTAAAGGGGGCCATTCTCTCACGTGAGAGAATGGTCCCCTTTGCCCGTTCCCCTGCACGGTGCAGGGAATAAAGACGAAGCGCCTTCGGCGCTGCTTTTTCCCGCCCTTGCAGGGCGGACACTTAATATGCTATACTTTTATAAAAAGTATCAAAAAGGAGTCCCTTTTATGACCTACCCCTGCCTTGTGCTCGATCACGACGACACCGTGGTCAACTCCACCGCGACGGTACACTATCCCTGCTTTGCCGAGTATACGGCGAAGTTTTTCCCCAGGGCGAAGCGCTACACGCTGGAGGAATATGTCCTCAAAAACTTTGACCCCGGTGTCTACGACTTTTTCCACGGCGAGGTCGGCATGACCGAGGAGGATATGAAGCACGAGCAGGCGTACTGGCACGAATATGTCCAGCACCACGTGCCGCAGGTTTACGACGGGATGCGCGACATTTTGTGGGACTACGTGCACGCGGGCGGCACGATCTGCGTCGTGTCGCACTCGCTCTCGCTGAACATTCTGCGCGACTACCGCGAAAATAAGCTCCCCGAGCCGAAGCTCGTCTACGGCTGGGAGGTGTCAAAGGACCGGCGCAAGCCCCAGCCGCACGCGCTCTATGATATCATGGAAAAGCTCGGCTTCAGCGCCGAGCAGATGCTCGTGCTCGACGACTTAAAGCCCGGATATGACATGGCAAAGGCCGCGAATGTGCGCTTCGCCGCCGCGGGCTGGTCGAACGACATCCCAGAGATCGAGGCGTTCATGCGTCAAAACTGCGACCTGTACTTTAAGACCGTCGAAACGTTCGGCGACTATCTTCTGCACGGAAAGGAAGCGTAACTATGGCAAAGCGCATCACAAAGATCGTCCTCACGGGCGGCCCCGCGGCGGGCAAAACCACGCTCGTGAGCCGTGTGCTCAAGGAATTCAAGCAGGAGGACGGCTGGCGCGTCATCACCATCCCCGAGACGGCAACTGAGCTCATTTCGGGCTTTGGCATCAAGCCCTTTGACAACTGTATGTCAATGCTGCAATTTCAGGACTTTGTCGTCGGCGATCAGATCCACAAGGAAAAGCTCGCACTGGATGCCGCGCAGCTCGTGCCGGAGGACAATATTCTCATTCTCTACGACCGCGCGCTGATGGATGACAAAGCCTACGTGTCGGACGAGGAGTTCGCGCAGGTCATCGCGCGCTTTGACGGCCGCACCGAAGAGCGTGTGCTCGCCAATTACGACATGGTACTCCATCTCATCACCTGCGCCAAGGGCGCGGAGTTTGCCTATGACCTCGGCAACAACGCGCGCACGGAATCCATCGAATTCGCTCGCGAGATGGACGACCGCACACTGCGTGCGTGGAGCGCGCACCCAAATCTGCGCATCATCGACAACGACGCAAATTTCAACAATAAAATCGAGCGCGCCCTGCGCGAGATCTACCGCGCCGTGGGCGAGGTCGAGCCGATGGCGCAAAAGCGCAAGTACCTTATCGCCATGCCCGACATGGCGGCGTTTTCCCACAAATACCGTGCCGCGGCCATCGACATGACGCAGACGTATCTCGCGCTGACGAACCCGAACATCGAGCGCCGCGTGCGCATGCAGAAAAGCGGCGCGGAGACGCTGTACTTCTACACCGAAAAGCATCGCATGGAAAACGGCGAAAAATGGGACACCGAGCGCCCCATCTCGCAAAAGCAGTATGAAAAATACCTCTTAGAGCGCGACACGGCGCTCTCGCCCGTGCGCAAGACCAAGTATCGTTTCGTCTTCGCCGACCGCCGCTGCGAGATCGACGTGTACCCCTTCAGCGCGGAAAGGGCCGTGCTGTTCCAGTACGGGCAAAGCAGTGCCGCGCTGCCGGAGGAGATCACCGTGCTCCGCGAAGTGACGGGGGACGCGGATTACAAAAACCGCAAGTTGGCAGCTTTGCAAAAGCTGTGAAAATTCTTGGCTTTTTCGCACAAGCGCGAAAAAGCACACGCGCCCAGTGTGGTCGCAAAAAAAGAGCTGTCCTTGCGGACAGCTCCTTTTCATTCCGCTGCGTGGGATGCATCCAGCGGCTTGACATATTTCTTATAGCAATACAAAAAGTATGCGATCTCCGCCGCGCCCGTGAGTACCCATGAGAACGGATAGAGCATATAGAGCGAGCGGATCGTATGGAAGTGGGCGAACACGGTGTAGATCCACGCCACGCGGAACACGCACGAGCCGAGGAACACGAAGATCATCGGCACGAGGCCCTTTCCAAGGCCGCGCGAGGCGGCGGTGGTGCAGTCCATCGTGGCCGAGATCGGGAACGAGAAGCACATGACCCAGATGCGCGCGATGCCCGCCTCGATGACGTCGGATTCCGACGTGAAGAGCGAGAGAAACTGGTGCCCGAACAGCAGGAACAGCCCGCCGAGCACCGCTGCGGCTACTGCGGAATAGCAGAGCGTCAGCAGGTAGCTCTTGAGCACGCGGCGCGATTTGCCCGCGCCGTAGTTCTGCCCGACAAAGCTCGAGCAGGCGATGTAAAACGCGTTCATCACGGAGTAGACGAGGTTATCCACATTGCCCGCCGCGGAGTTGCCCTCGACGACGACGGTGCTGAACGAATTGACGCCCGCCTGAATGAAGAGGTTTGCGACCGAGAAGATCGCGTTCTGCAAACCTGCCGGCACGCCGACAGACAGCGCGTGGATGGCCTTGTCCTTGTGGAAGCGGACCTCTTTTAAGCTGAGGCTGTAGATCTCCTTGCTGCGCATGAGCGAGCGGACGATGAGCCCCGCGGACACGCACTGCGAGAGCATGCTCGCGAGCGCGACGCCGTCGGTCGACATCCCGAGCCCGATGACGAACACAAGGTCGAGGATGACATTGAGCACGCCCGCGGCGGAAAGGAAGATGAGCGGCGTTTTCGTGTCGCCGATGGCATTCAGAACGCCGTTGCCGTAGTTATAGAGTGCGGCGGCGGGCATGCCAAGGAAGTAAATGCGAAGGTACAGCTCCGCGCCGTCGATCAGATCGTCGCGCGTGTTCAGAAGCTCGAGCAGCGGGCGGGCAAAGATAAGGCCCAGCGCCAGCATCAAAAAGCCCGCGATCAGACAGACAAGAAACGACGTGTGAACGGATTCGCGCACGTTTTTCTCGCTGCGCGCGCCGAAGTGCGTGGCGACAAGCACGTTGACGCCGCTGCCAAGGCCCATCAGAAAGCCCGTGAACAGGAAAATGAGCGTCGTGGTCGAGCCGACCGAGCCCATGGCGGCGGAGCTTGAAAAGCGGCCGACGACCGCAAGGTCGACCATGCTGAAGAGCATCTGCAAAAGGTTAGTGAACATCAGAGGCAGCGAAAAGCCGATGATCTGGCGGCTAAGGCTGCCCTGCGTCATATCGAGCGTGGCGGAACGCGCCATAAAATATCCCTCTCTCTCATTCTCTATTCAGAGTCCTATCCTTATAGCATACTTTTCCCCGCTTTGCAAGCGGGAAGGGTACGGCGCGCAAAAAATAACGAAAAACAGAGGAAATTTTTTCAAAAAAGCCGCAAACTGCGCGCAAAAACGCTTGCATTCCGCAGCTTTGTGTGATAGTATGCTTGTGTTATGGATGCAGGAAACGCAGAGTGGACCGTTTGGCCCGCTCTTTCTTTTGCAAATTTCGGAAAAAACACGGATTGCGAGGGATACAATGAAGAAAGTGACAGAGACCGTGCGCGAACTGGCGCTCCCCGTGGTCGAAGAGAACGGCTGCAAGCTCTGGGACGTGGAATATGTCCGCGAGGCCGGACAGTGGTATCTGCGGATCTACATTGATAAGGACGGCGGCGTGAACATCCTCGACTGCGAGGCCATCTCTCGCGCGCTGAGTGATATTCTGGATGAGGCCGACCCCATCGAGTCGAGCTACATTTTCGAGGTCGCGTCCGCCGGCGCGGAGCGCCCGCTCAAGCGGCCCGGTGACTTTGAGCAGTTCATGGGCTCGCCCGTGCTCTTGAAGACCTACAAGCCCGTGGACGGGCGCAAGGAATTTTCCGGTGACCTCGCGGGCTACGACAACGGCGCGGTCACGCTTCGCATCGGCGAAGAGGAAAAGCGCTTTGAAAAGGACGCGGTCGCGCTCGTGCGCCTGCGCTGCGACTTTTAACCAAAAAGAATACCAATTACTTTGATTATACAGAATAGGAGCATACCCATGAAATGTGATGAAATCTTCGCAGCGCTTGCGATGCTGGAAAAGGAACGCGGCATTTCTCAGACCTTTATGATGGATAAGATCGTTCAGGCGCTCACCACCGCCTACAAACGCGACCACGAGGGCGTGGAAAACGTCGTGGTCGATGTGGACGAGGGCAAGCGCGAGCTCAAGATGTTCGTGCAGAAGGAAGTCGTGGATGAGGTCGAGAATCCCGGCACGCAGATGAGCCTCGACGACGCGAAGGCCATCTCCGCCAAGTACAATGTCGGCGATATCGTCAACATTCCCGTCGACAACATCGAATTCGGCCGCATCGCCGCGGGCAACGGCAAGCAGGTCATCATCCAAGGCCTGCGCGAGGCCGAGAGCGGCATGGTCTACGACGAATACAACTCCAAGCAGCATGAAATTCTCACCGGTGTCGTCACGCGCATCGATCCGCGCACGGGCAACGCTTCCCTGCGCATCGGCACCGGCACGGAAGCGACGGACGCGCTGCTTCTCGCCGGCGAGCAGGTCAAGGGCGAAGAGCTGGTCGAGGGTCAGCGCATCAAGGTCTACCTTGTCGACGTGCGCCGCCAGTCCCGCGGCCCGCAGGTCGTGATCTCCCGTACGCATCCGGGTTTGGTCAAGCGTCTTTTTGAGCTCGAAGTGCCCGAAATTTACGACGGCACAGTCGAAATTCGCTCCATCGCCCGCGAGGCGGGCTCCCGCACGAAGATGGCGGTGTGGAGCAACGACGAGAACGTCGACCCCATCGGCGCGTGCGTCGGCCCCCACGGCCAGCGCGTGAACAGCATCGTCGAAGAGCTGCGCGGCGAAAAGATCGACATCATCAAGTACAGCGACGATCCCGCGGAGTACATCGCCGCGGCGCTCGCTCCGGCGGACGTTGTCGACGTGCGCCTTGCCGAAGAGGGCAAGGCCTGCCGCGTCATCGTGCCCGACGATCAGCTTTCCCTTGCCATCGGCAAGGAGGGCCAGAACGCGCGCTTAGCTGCGCGTCTCGTCGGCTACAAGATCGACATCAAGCCCGAGAGCTATCGCGAAGAAGAGTGATCTTCAAAAATGTGCATAGGCACATTTTTGAGCTTCAATTTGCACCCCGCTGCGCGCACTCGCTTGCGCTCGCACACTTGCGGGGCGAGAAGTGTTTTTACTGACGCACCGGTCGCCAGTAAAAACGATTTCAGTTCATTTGCGCCGTGCGCGGCGCAAAAAAGTCCGAGGCGCTGAAAGCGCCAAAGAGGAGGGCGGCTCATGCAGAAAGTAAAGAAGATCCCGCAGCGCCAGTGTGTGGGCTGCCGCGAGATGAAGGACAAACGCGCGCTCATCCGCGCCGTCAAATCGCCGCAAGGCGAGGTGTCGCTCGACTTTACGGGCAAAAAGCCCGGGCGCGGCGCTTACGTCTGCCCGAACAGCGAATGCCTCAAGCGGGCGCGCAAATCCCGCGCGCTCGAGCGCGCGCTGGACACGGCCATCCCCGAGAGCGTCTACGAAGAAATGGAAAAGGAGATGGCAAACGGTGGATAAACTGCTCAATCTGATTGGCCTTGCCAAAAAGGCCGGAAAGCTGGAGGTCGGTGAAGAGCCCGTCGGCGCGGCGGCACGAAGCAAGCACGCGCGGCTCATCCTCATCGCCTCGGATGCGGCGGACAACACGCGCCGCCGCGCGCTCCACTTCGGCGAGGCGGGCGAGTGCATCTGCCTTGAGATCCCGCCGACGAAGGAGGACCTCGGCAGAGCGCTGGGGCGCACGTCGTGCGCGCTGCTGGCGCTGACGGACATCGGCTTTGCCGAAGCCGTCGCGAAAAAGCTGGCGGAGAGTGACGAAGCGCACTACGGCGAGGCGGCCAAGCGCCTGACGATCAAGGCGGCCCGCGCCGCCGAGCGGAGGAAAGAGCTCAAGCAGCACGAAAAAAATGTGCGCACCGGCAAGAAAAAGCCGCATCAGGAAGAGCCGCCGCAGCCCGCTCCCGCCGCAAAGGCCAAGAGCGCGGAAAAGAGCGAGAGCAAGCGTCCGAGAGGCGCGGTCAAGCACGGACGCACGCGCGCCGAGAGAGAAAAGGCGCACCGCGCCGCGGAAAAGCAGCGCGCGGCAAGGCGCTTTGCCCATTCCCGCCCCGTGAAGAAGGGCAAGGGCAGCATCAAGAAAGACAGTAAGCAGAGATCACAACACACGGAGGTGCAATAATTTGGCTACTACAATGAACAAGAACAAGGTATCCGATATGGCAAAGGACTTCGGCCTTACGTCGAAGGACATTCTGTCCGTTCTGAGTACCTATGAGGACGGGAGCAAGAAGCCTTCGCAGGTGTTGTCCGCAGACGAGGTCAACCTGATCTTCGAGCATCTGACGCAGAAGCATCAGGTGAAGATCGAGTCGATCTACGCCGAGTCCGCTCCCCAGAAAAAGCCCGAGCCCAAGGCTGCCCCCGCCCCCGCGCAGAACCAGCCGAAGGCGAATAACGCTCAGAACCAGCCGAGAAACAATAACGGCAATAACGGCGGCAGCCGTCCCCGGCCCCAGCAGCCCCAGCAGGGCCAGCAGGGTAAGCCCGCCCAGCCGCAGCAGAACACCCAGCCGGTGCAGCAGCAGAGCAAGTCCACCGCCACGCAGCATCCCACGACGCGCGTGCCGGAAAAGAAGATCGTCGACACCCGCAAGGTCACGAACGTCAACCTTGACAAGTACGACGAAAAGCTGCAGGACATGGCCGAGCGCTCCGGTGACCGCCGCGACTTAGAGCGCGGCAGCAAGGAAAAGTTCCGCAACAACAGAAACCGCAACAACCGTCAGCAGCCGTTCTCCGGCAAGCGCAAGCAGGAGGAGGCCGAGAAGATGCGCCGCCTGCAGCTTGAGATCGCGAAGAAGACGCCGCTGACCGTCAAAATTCCCGACGAGATCTCCGTCGGCGAGCTGGCCTCCCGCATGAAGAAGACGGGTGCCGAGGTCGTCAAGTGCCTGATGAAAAACGGCGTGATGGCGTCCCTTTCCCAGATGATCGACTTCGACACCGCGTCCTTTGTCGCTGAAGAGCTCGGCTGCAAGGTCGAAAAGGAAGTCGTCGTGACGATCGAGGAAAAGCTCATCGACGATCACGAGGACAGCGCCGACGAGCTCCAGCCCCGCGCGCCGGTCGTCGTCGTCATGGGTCATGTCGACCACGGCAAGACGAGCCTGCTCGACTATATCCGCAACGCTCACGTCGCCTCCGGCGAGGCGGGCGGCATCACCCAGCACATCGGCGCCTATCAGGTGCAGATCAAAGGCAAGCCCATCACGTTCCTCGATACCCCGGGCCACGAGGCGTTCACCTCCATGCGTGCCCGCGGCGCGATGATCACGGATATCGCCATCCTCGTCGTTGCGGCAGAGGACGGCATCAAGCCGCAGACCATCGAGTCCATCAACCACGCCAAGGCCGCCGAAATTCCCATCATCGTCGCCATCAACAAGATGGATAAGCCCGATGCCAACCCCGAGCGTATCAAGCAGCAGCTCACCGAGTACGGCCTTGTTGCCGAAGACTGGGGCGGTGACACCATTGTCTGCCCCATCTCCGCCAAGACCGGCATGGGCATCGACAACCTGCTCGAAATGGTCGCGCTGACCGCCGAGGTCGCCGAGCTCAAGGCCAACCCCAACCGTGCCGCGTCCGGTGCTGTGGTCGAGGCGCGCCTTGACAAGGGCCGCGGCCCGATCGCAACGCTGCTCGTCCAGAACGGCACGCTCCATCAGGGCGACATCATCATCGCCGGTACGGCTGTCGGCCGCGTGCGCGCGATGATGAGCGACAAGGGTCAGAAGCTCACCACCGCGGGCCCCAGCGTGCCTGTGGAGATCACGGGCCTTGGCGAAGTGCCCGAGGCCGGCGCACACTTCAACGCCGTCGCCGACGAGCGCCTTGCCCGCGAGCTCGTGGAGCAGCGCAAGGAAGAGGAAAAGCGCAAGGCCAACGCCCCCATCACGAAGGTCTCGCTCGAGGACCTATTCAGCCAGATCCAGGCGGGCGAAATGAAGAACCTCAACATCATTGTCAAGGCGGACGTCATGGGCTCGGTCGAAGCCGTCAAGGCGTCGCTTGAGAAGATCTCCAACGACGAGGTCCGCGTGCGCGTCATCCACGGCGCGGTCGGCGCGATCAACGAGAGCGACGTCATGCTCGCGGCCACGTCCAACGCCATCATCGTCGGCTTCAACGTCCGTCCCGACGCCGCGGCGCGCGACAGCGCGGCCCGCAACCATGTCGACATGCGCATGTATCGCGTCATTTACGACGCCATCGACGAGATCGAGGCCGCTATGAAGGGTATGCTCGCGCCGAAGTTCCGCGAGGCCATCATCGGCCACGCCGAAATTCGCCAGACCTACAAGGTCTCGTCCGTCGGCACCGTCGCGGGCTGCTATGTCACCGACGGCAAGATCCAGCGCGCGTGCGACGTGCGTATCGTGCGCGACGGCATCGTCGTCCACGAGGGTCACCTCGCCTCGCTCCAGCGCTTCAAGGACTCCGTCAAGGAAGTCGCGCAGGGCTACGAGTGCGGCCTGAGCTTCGAAAAGTACAACGACATCAAGGTCGGCGATATTGTTGAAGCGTACGTTATGGAACAAATCGAGCAGTAAGACTCCAAAAATCCGCGAAGCGAATTTTTGAGTAGGATTCAGGCTGCGGCAGCGCACTCGCTGCGCTCGCACGTTTGCAGCCTGTAAAGTGTATTTCTGACGCACAGGTCGTCAGAAATACAGATCAAGATTTTTGCGCCGTGCGCGGCGCAATGTTTAGAAGCCTTAAGGTAGGGGCGGGCGTTCGCCCGCCCTTGCTTTTTTCAAAGGAGGAATAAAAATGGCAAGCAATCGCATTGGACGCATCAATGAAGAGATCCAGCGCGAGCTCAGCTCGCTCTTCCGCACGCTCAAGGACCCGCGCGTCCAGAGCGGCATGGTGACCATTACCCATGTGGACACGACGAGCGACCTGCGCTATTCGCGCATTTACGTGAGCGTTCTCGAAAAGTCGCTCGAAAAGGACGTCATTCGCGGTCTCAAGAGCGCGGCGGGCTATCTCCGGCGCGAGCTGGGCGCGAACATGTCGCTGCGCTACACGCCGGAGCTTCAGTTCATCGCGGACGACTCCATCGAATACGGCGCGCACATCTTAGAGATGCTGCGCGACCCGCGCGTGGTGAAGCCCGCGAACCCCGAAAACGAAACACTGAGCACGGAGGATGAGCAGGAATGACCGTTTCCGAAGTCGCGGCATACCTCCGCGCGCACGACAAGTACCTCATTCTCACCCATCGCCGTCCGGACGGCGACACGCTCGGCTGCGCTGCGGCGCTGTGCGCCATGCTGCGCCAGATGGGCAAGACTGCGGGCATCCTCTATAACCGCGAGACGACCGAGCACTTCGAGTCCTATGTCGAGCAGTATTGGGTCGCGGACGATTTTGACTATGAGACGGTCGTTTCCGTCGACCTCGCCGCGCTGAGCCTGTTCCCCGACAATGCCGAGATGTTCAAAACGCGCGTCGACCTCGCCATCGACCATCACCCGAGCTACGAGGGCTTCGGCAAAGAGAGCTGCGTGCACCCCGAGTGCGCCGCCTGCGGCGAGATTCTCTGCGAGCTCGCGCAGGAGCTCGGCCAGCTGACGCCTGCTGTTGCGCTGCCGCTCTATGTCGCCGTGTCGACCGACACGGGCTGCTTTGTTTACTCCAACGTCACGGCGAACACGCACCGCGTGGCCGCGGCGCTGATGGAGACGGGCATCGACTATAAATCCGCCAACAAGCTGCACTTCCGCACAAAGAGCAAAAAGCGCCTGGCGCTTGAGGGAGAGCTGCTGCGCACGATGGAATTCTACGACGAGGACCGCGTCGTCATCGTTGCCGTGCCGCAGTCCTTACAAAAGAGCATGGCGCTTTCTGAGGCCGACATGGAAGACCTTGCGTCCCTCGGCGGCTTGGTCGAGGGCACGGACTGCGCTGTGACGATGAAGGAAACGAAGGACGGCGCGTGGAAGGTCAGCGTGCGCACAGGCGCGCGTGTCAACGCGACGCTCGCCTGCTCGTTCCTCGGCGGCGGCGGACACCGCGCGGCGTCCGGCTGCCTCATTGAGCACGCGGACTATGAGACCGCGCGCGCCATGATCCTGAACGCCATCGCCGAAGCGGTGGCGGAAGAGGCATGAGCATGATCCGCAAGGCAGCGCGCGCCGATTTGGACGCGGTGTGCCGCATTTACGACCAGATCCACACGGCAGAGGAGCGCGGCGAGGCCACGATCGGCTGGCAGCGCGGCGTATATCCCGAGCGCGAGACGGCGGAGGCCGCGCTCACGCGCGGCGACCTCTTCGTGCAGGAGCAGGATGGTGAGATCGTCGGTACGGCGATCCTCAACCAGAATCAGGTCGATTCCTACGCGGGGGCGAACTGGCGCTATGACGCGCCGGACAGCGAGGTCATGGTGCTGCACACGCTCGTCATCGACCCCGAGGCCAAATCGCGCGGCCTTGGCCGCGAGTTTGCGGCATTTTACGAGGGCTATGCCCTCGCGCACGGCTGCCGGTACCTTCGCATCGACACGAACGCGCGCAATGCGCGCGCCCGCCGCTTCTATCAAAAGCTCGGCTACGCCGAGATCGGCGTCGTGCCGTGCACGTTTAACGGTATCGCCGGTGTGCAGCTCGTGCTGCTTGAAAAGCGGCTGCCGCCGCTGCGACAAATCACGGCGGACGAAGCGCCGCGCCTGCGCGCGTGCGTGCAGGCCTTGTCCGAGCACCACAACCGCGTGTCCGTGAATTTCAAGGGCAGCTATCCGAGCCGGTCCTATGATAAAACGTTGTCGCTTTTTGCACAGGCGCTTGAAGAAAACGTCTCGCGCATCGCGGTCATCGAGGAAGACGGCGAGATCGTCGGCTTCTGCAAGGTCGACCTGCACGGAGACGGCACGGGCAAGCTCGACTACCTCGTCGTTCTGCCGCAGTGCCGCGGCAGGAAATACGGCAAGGCCCTGATGGACTGGGCGATGGCGGTATTTTCGGGCAGCGGCGTCCGGAAGATCGAAGTCAAGGTGGTCGACGGCAACGACGCCGTCCACCTCTACGAAAAATACGGCTTTCGCATGAACGCGCATATCTTGGTGCGCGGAGAGTAGAAAGAGAACTGCGTTTTGCCTGCCGGCAAAACGCTTGTACGGCGCAAAAGCGCCGAAGGCTTGGCGCAAAGGAGGCCATTTATGCCCAACGGCATTGTAATTATTGATAAGCCCCAGGGCTGGACGAGTATGGATGTGTGCGCCAAGCTGCGCGGCATTTTGCATGAAAAGCGCGTCGGCCACGCGGGGACGCTCGACCCCATGGCGACGGGTGTTCTGCCCGTGTTCGTCGGGCAGGCGACCAAGGCCGTCTCCTTTGCCGAGGGCGGGCAAAAGGTCTACGAGGCCGTTTTACAGCTCGGCCTTGTGACCGACACGCAGGATACGACCGGCGAAACGCTCGAAGAGCGCGCCGTGACCGTCACGGAGGACGAGGTGCGCGCGGCGCTGGGGCGCTTTCTCGGCGAGATCGAGCAGATCCCGCCGATGTACTCGGCCATCAAGGTAAACGGCCAGAAGCTCTACGACCTCGCCCGTCAGGGTCGTGAGGTCGCGCGCAAGCCGCGCAAGATCACGATCTTCGACCTTGCGCTCACACAGAATTTGGGGAACGGGCAGTACGCCCTGCGCATCGTGTGCTCGAAGGGCACTTACATCCGCACGCTGTGCCACGATTTGGGTCAAGCTCTCGGCTGCGGCGGCTGCATGGCAGCGCTGCGCCGCACGGAGGCGTCGAACTTCCGCATCGACGAGGCCGTGACGCTCGAGGACGTCGCGCGCGAGGGCGAAGCACTGCTCCGCCCCACGGACAGCCTGTTCCGGCAGTATCCGGCCTACACCATCCCGAGCGCCGATCAGGAGCGCAAGTGCCTCTGCGGCAATTCCCTGCGCGCAAAGCTCCCCGACGGGCTGTACCGCGTCTACGGGCGCGACGGGGCGTTCCTTGCCCTGTCGGAGGCGAAGGACGGCACGCTCACCTCGAAACGAAATTTTTTCAGCGTGTGACGCTGACGCAAAAAGGAAACCGAAACTATGAATGAATCCACAGTCATCGCCCTGGGCTTTTTCGACGGGGTGCATATCGGGCACGGCGAGTTGCTCAAAATGGCGGTGCGCCGCGCACAGGAGCGCGGCTGCCGCTCTGCGGCGTTCACGTTCGACCGCTCGCCGCGCGAGTTCGTCACGGGAAAGCCCGTGCCGCTGTTGACGACGCCATCTGAGCGCGCGTATATCATCCGCACGCAGTATGGCGTACAGGACGTTTTTGTCGAGCCGTTCGACCGGAACATGATGACCATGCCGTGGGAGGACTTTATATCTGAGCTTCTCGTCAGGAAGTATCACGCTGTGCACCTTGTCGCGGGACACGACTTCCGCTTCGGCCACAAAAATGAGGGCGATGTGGAAAAGCTCAGAAGTTACTGCGCCGCCCACGGCCTCGGCTGCGACATCATCCCGCGCGTCGAAAAAGACGGTGTGACCGTCTCTTCAACTTATATCCGTTCGCTTTTGGAAGCGGGCGAGGTCAGGCGCGCCGCGGAATTTCTCGGCCATTATTTTTCCGTGGAGGGCACGGTGCGCCACGGCGAGGGCATCGGGAAAAAATCCCTTTTCCCGACGGCAAACCTCATCCCTGAGGAACACATCATCGCCCTCAAGCGCGGCGTGTACGCCACGCGCGCGCATCTGCCGAACGGCGAAACGTGCGTGGGCGTGACGAACGTCGGTGTGCGGCCGACGGTGAGCGACAAGAACACCGTGACGATCGAGACATATCTTGTCGGCTTCGATGGCGACCTGTACGGGCAGAAATTGCAGCTCGACTTTTTCGACTACCTGCGCGAGGAGAAGAAGTTCTCCTCCACGCGGGAGCTGCACGACATGATCGCAAAAAACGCCCGCGAGGCAGAGATGATCGTCAAATAAGCATCAACGTGAACGAGAGAACCGGCAGTTTTGAAAACTGCCGGTTCTTTTTTTGCGCGTGTATTTCCCGACAGGCTTTTTCTTTCCGCTCGTTTACAATAATCCCCGACACAATAAATCGACGCACAGGGAGGGGACAGGCTGTGAAGGTGATCGAGCTGCTCAAAAGCAAGGAATGGTCCGGAAAGGTCATCGACTGCGTGCTGCGCTTTGCGCTCTCGTTCGCGCTTGCGGGTGCGCAGGTGTTCGGCGGCTACGCGCCGCTCGCGCTCGGCATGATCGGCGCATCGGGCGCAGGATTGCGGGGGGTGAGCGCGCTGATCGGCGCGTCGGCGGGCGCTGTGCTGTTTCTGCCGTTTTCGCACGCACTTAGGACCTTCGCCGCGGGCGTTCTGATCTTCACGGCGAACAACGCGTTTTTCGATCTGAAGCTCTACAAAAAGCGGGCGTTTCTGCCGCTGCTGTGCGCGGGGATGATGTTCTCCGTCGAGTTTGTCTACGTCTTACGCGACGGCGTGGGCGAGGCGGCAAACTGCCTGATGGCGCTGCTGCTGTGCGCGCTCGGCGCGATGAGCGGCCGCGCGCTTTTGTCGACCGGCGACAAGGAAAAGGAGGACCACCCCTACGCGCCGCTTTTCATCCTGCTCGGCGTGCTGATGGCCGCGTCCTCGTTCGAAACGGCGGACGGCTTTGCGCCGGGTCGCATCCTCTCGATGCTGGCGGTGCTGCTGTTCGCCTTTGAGCGCGGGAGCGCATTTGCCATTCCGGCGGCGCTGTGCATCGGGCTGGGGATGGACCTCGGCGCGGGGGGCGGCAGCTTTGTCCACGCGGCGTCGTATGCGTTTTCCGCGGTGCTGGTGAACGTCACAGCGCGGGGCAACCGCGTGCTCTCGGCGCTGTGGTTTGCGCTGAGCATTCTGTGCTTTGCCCTGCCGATGAACGCACACGCGGGGCTTGTGCTGCTCTACGAGGGGCTGGCGGCGACGCTGTTATTCCTGCTGATCCCGTCGCGGTTCCTGCGCGGCAAGCGCCTTTGCAGCGACGAGGCCGCGCAGGAGGACGCCGCCGTGCGCAAAAAAATCGCGGCCTCTGCCGCGGCGCTGCGCGAGCTTTACGACAGCATCGCCCGTCCGCGCACGCTGACGGAGGAAAATCCTGCCGCCATCTTCGACCGCGCGGCGGAAAAGGTCTGCCGCGGCTGTGCGCTGTGTGATTACTGCTGGGAAAAGGAGTATCAGCGCACCTATACCGCGCTCAACGACGCGACGGCGGCGCTGCTGCGCCGCGGGCAGGGGAGGGGCGAGGACTTCCCCTCGTACTTTTCCGAGCGGTGCATTCATTTTTCGTCGTTTTTGTCGGCCGTGAACGGCGAGCTGCGCGCCTATCTTCTGCGGCGGCAGTACCGGCGGCTGCTGGAGGACGACCGCGCAAAGGCAGCGTCGCAGTACGCCCAGCTCTCCGAGCTCATGCAGAGTGCGGCGGACGGCGCGCTGCGCCCCGTGTCGACGCAGCCGGTGCATTCTTACGAAGTCGGCCTGTCACTGCGCCCCAAGCGCGGCGAGCGTGTGAGCGGCGACAGCGCCGCCCACTTTGAGACCGAGGACGGCACGCTCTGCCTGCTGCTTTCCGACGGCATGGGCTGCGGCGAGGCCGCGCAGCGCGAATCGTCGATGGCCGTGCGGCTCTTAGAGCGCTTCCTGCGCGCGGGCATCGACGCGCCGCCGGCACTCAAGACGCTTAACAGCGCGCTCTCTCTTCGCGCCGAGTCGACCGACAGCTTTACGACAGTCGACCTGCTGACGCTTTCACTCCAAACGCTCGAGGGCGAGCTCTACAAATACGGCGCGGCGCCGAGCTATCTAAAGCGCGGCGGCACGGTGCGCCGCGTGACCTGCTCGTGCCTGCCCGCGGGCTTGCAGGAGGGCTCGCCCCCGCCGGAGGCGACGCATATCAAGCTCTCGCCGGGGTGCTTCCTTGTGATGCTCTCCGACGGCGTGGCCGACACGCTTGACGACGAATGGCTGCAAAACCTGCTCGCGGGCTGGGAGGGGCATGATCCCCAGCAGCTCGTCGCGGCGATCTTGGCCGACAGTATGGAAAAGCGCGGCGGCACGGACGACGCGGGTGTTCTGGCGCTCTACATTCCCGAGGATTCAAGCGGCGCGCAGGCGGTCTGAACGCAGCAAAAATTTTCGCTCTTCCCGTATAGCGCCCGCCGCGGCGGGCATACTGGAGGCAGAATGTTTTTCCATCGGGAGGTGCTGCTTTCAATATGGTCAAAGGAACATCGCGGAGAGTGATCGTGGTCGACTCGCCGGATACGGAGCTTTTTGAACAGGCCATTTTCATCGTGCGCAACGACGCTATGAACCGAAACGGCGTCACGGCGCAGCGATTGGTAGACGAAGCCTGCCGCGTGGCGCGCACCTGCGGCCGCACGGCGACATGCAGCAAGCGCAGCTTTTTTAGGCGCGGCTCGCCCGCGCTGTGGGGCTGCATCGGCGCGGGCGGCATCGCGCTGGCGTGGTTACTCAGCGTACTCATTTAGTCCATTGTTTTTTCTCCTCCGTTTTGGGGCGCGGCGAAATTGCCGCGCCCGATTTTTTTGCGCAAAACGGCAAATCAGCGCAAATTTTTAATTTACAAGTGGTTATCAATAGACTATACTATAACCTACCGTATTTTATTTGACGAGGTTATTGCCATGAATGCTGACTTTTCCCGCACCCTTGCCCTGCTGCGGCAGGAAAAGGGAATCTCCCAGCGCAAGGCCGCGAAAGAGCTCGGCATTTCGCAGGCGCTTTTGTCCCACTATGAAAACGGCATCCGCGAGCCGGGGCTCGCGTTCGTCAAAAAGGCGTGCGATTACTACCACGTCTCGGCGGACTATCTGCTCGGGCGCACGCTCGATCGCGACGGCGGCATGATTGACGCCGAATCGCTCTACGATTCGAGCGATGAAAAGGGCACGCTGCGCGGCAGCATCGCCGCGACGCTGCAAAAGAAGATGCTCGTCAACACCGCGGGCGTCCTCTTCGAGCTGCTGGGCAAGACGAACGACCGCACGCTCATCACGTCGGCGGGCAGCTACCTTGGCGGCGCGTTCTACCAGCTCTACCGCGCGCTGCACCGCGCGAGCGGCGGGAAAGAGGGGTACTTCGGCTTAGATGCCACGGCCTACCAGTCCGGCGCGGTGGACGCGCAGATGCGCGCGGACTACATCGCCTACGCCTCCTCGCTCGCGCAGCTTTCCGAAAAGGACGGCGCGTTCGCCTCTATGGAGGATGAAGCGCTCGCGTCCCTCTACCCCGGCCTCATGCAGAGCGTGACGCAGGTACTCCACAGCACCGAAGAAAAGGCCAATTCCCTGCTCGGCAGGAAATAAGAATTTCTGAAATTTCTCCATCATCGCGCTCGTCAAGGCAAGTTCCATATCCTTCGCTCAGGCTTAAAAGCCAGAGCTCACTCACTCCACTGCCTTTTCTCTCCCCCAAAAGTCTTTGACTTTTTGGGGACCCCTTTAACCACGGCAAGTCGTTTTCCCACAAGGGCTGAAGCCCTTGCGGGAACCCTTTTGATTGAACATCCTCGGGCGAAATGAATTCGCCCTGCGGCAAGGTTTTGCCCGAGGGCAAAACGCTTGGACGCGCCATTTGGCGCGCGGCGTCGCCTTGCCGACAACAAACAGGAGCAACAGCTATGAACGAAAAGAACATCCGAAATTTTTCCATCATCGCGCACATCGACCACGGCAAGTCGACGCTGGCGGATCGGCTTCTTGAAAAGTGCAACGCCGTCTCTGCGCGCGAGATGGAGGACCAGATCCTCGACAACATGGACTTGGAGCGCGAGCGCGGCATCACGATCAAGGCCCGCGCCGTCACGTTCGATTACACCGCCGCCGACGGGCAGGTCTACACGCTCAATTTGATCGACACGCCGGGCCATGTCGACTTCAACTACGAGGTCTCACGTTCGCTTGCGGCGTGCGAGGGCGCGCTGCTCGTCGTCGATGCCTCGCAGGGCATCGAGGCACAGACGCTCGCAAACACGTATCTCGCGATGGAGCACGACCTTGAAATTCGCCCCGTGCTCAACAAGATCGACCTGCCCGTCGCCGACCCCAAGCGCGTCAAGCAGGAGATCGAGGACATTTTAGCCATCCCCGCCGAGGATGCGCCCGAAATTTCCGCCAAGCAGGGCATCAACATCGACGCAGTGCTCGAGGACATCGTGCAGAACCTTCCCTGCCCGCAGGGCGACCCGAACGCGCCGCTTCAGGCGCTGATCTTCGACAGCTATTACGACGCCTACCGCGGCGTCATCGTCTACATGCGCTTGAAGCAGGGCACGATCAAGCCCGGCATGGAGGTCAAGATGATGGCGACGGGCGCAACATTCAAGGTGCTCGAATGCGGCTTGATGCGCCCGCTGGGTCTGGAGCCTGCGAAGCAGTTAGAGGCCGGTCAGGTCGGCTACTTCACCGCGAGTATCAAGGATGTGCACGAGACGCAGATCGGCGACACGGTCACGGGCGTCGAGCATCCCGCGAGCGAGCCGCTGCCGGGCTACCGCAAGGTGCGCTCGATGGTCTACTGCGGCATTTACACCGAGGACGGCAGCAAGTATCCCGATCTTCGCGACGCGCTGGAAAAATTGCAGCTCAACGACGCGAGCTTAACGTTCGAGCCGGAATCCTCTGTCGCGCTGGGCTTCGGCTTCCGCTGCGGCTTCCTCGGCATGCTGCACATGGAGGTCATTCAGGAGCGCTTGGAGCGCGAATTTGACTTAGACCTTGTCACCACGCTCCCGAGTGTCATCTACGAGGTATACAAGACCGACGGCACGATGGTGCGCGTCGACAACCCGCACAACTACCCCGACCCCGCGCACATCGAGCATGCCGAGGAGCCCTACGTCAAGGTGACGATCGTCACGCCGCCCGATTACGTCGGCAATATCATGCCGATGTGTCAGGACCGCCGCGGCGAGTTCAAGGACATGCAGTACCTCGACACCTACCTTGTCGAGATGCATTACGAGATGCCGCTCAACGAGATCATCTACGACTTTTTCGACACGCTCAAGGCCAACACCAAGGGTTACGCCTCGCTCGACTACGAGCTCTCCGGCTACCGCCCGAGCGAGCTCGTCAAGGTCGATATCCTGCTCAACGGCGACCAGGTGGACGCGCTGTCGTTCATCGCGCATAAGGACAAGGCTTACGCCCGCGCGAGAAAGCTGTGCGAAAAGCTCAAGGACAACATTCCCCGCCAGCTCTTTGAAATTCCTATTCAGGCGGCCATCGGCGGGCGCATCATCGCGCGCGAGACCGTCAAGGCTATGCGCAAGGACGTTCTCGCAAAGTGCTACGGCGGCGATATCAGCCGAAAGAAGAAACTGCTCGAAAAGCAGAAGGAGGGCAAAAAGAAAATGCGCTCGCTCGGCACCGTGCAGGTGCCGACGGAGGCGTTCCTCGCTGTCCTCAAGCTGGATGAATAAGAAAACCACGATCAGAAAGACAGTAAAGGAGTGCAATCAGATATGCTTTTGGATCATTATGTCAGTGCCATGGACAGCTGGAAAGGGCGCATCGACAGTGAGACCGATTACGACGCGTTTCGCTGGCACCAGTGGGTGCAGCCCATCGACCTGAACGACGACGGCGCGCCGTTCACCGGCAAGCTCGGCTTTGCTTTCATCGGCTTTTGCAGCGACAAGGGCGTCGCGCGCAACAAGGGCCGCACGGGCACGGCGCTCGCGCCGGACTTTGTGCGCGGCCAGATGTCGGGCCTTCCCTGCACGTTCTCGCAGGAGGTCAAGCTCTACGACGCGGGCGATATCATCTGTGATGAAATTTCGCTCGAAGAGGGCCAGCGCGAGCTGGGCTGCGCCGTGGAGGAAATTCTGCGCCGGAACCTGTTCCCCATCGTGCTCGGCGGCGGCCACGAGACGACGTTCGGCCACTTCCAGGGCCAGCACAATTTCTTAAAGGACAAGGGCAAGACGCCGGAGCTCGGCATCGTCAACTTTGACGCGCACTTTGATCTGCGCCCGTACGACATGGGCAACTCGTCCGGCACGATGTTCCGCCAGATGGCGGACGTCTGCAAGGCTGAGGGCACGCCGTACCACTATTTCCCCATCGGCATCCAGCAGCACAGCAACACCGTGAGCCTCTTCAAAAAGGCCGAGGAGCTCGGCGTCGACTATGTGCTCGCGAAAGATTTACAGGCCTCGAACTTGGAGTCCATCCTTGAGCGCATGGACCAGTTTCTCTACCAGTGCGACGATACGTACATCACCGTCTGCTCGGACGTCTTCTCGTCCGCGTTTGCCCCGGGCGTCAGCGCGCCGCAGTCGCTCGGCCTCGACCCCGAGATCGTGCTGCCGCTCATCAAGCATGTGCTGCGCACGCGCAAGGTCCGCGGGTTCGACATCTGCGAAATTTCCCCGCGGTTCGACCAGGATAATACGACCGCCAACCTCGGCGCGGTGATTATTTTTGCGGTGGTCAATACATTGTGCAGGCTCAATGGTTTGAGCATCTGAAATTTCAGCGCGCCAGCGCTGCTCCTTATT
>ERZ826220.1449-NODE-1449-length-23678-cov-3.965330_pt1 | contig 23678 bp, 49 predicted proteins | sample MGYA00519927_ERZ826220 | MGnify/ENA primary metagenome ERZ826220 (study PRJEB31778, sample SAMEA3449225) | human gut metagenome | biome: human gut; feature: human-associated habitat; material: faeces | place: United Kingdom | collected 2010/2012 ... | reverse complement strand
AGGAAATCAAACATGGTATACAATGTATAAAAAAGCAAAAGGAATAGCAGTAAATGATAATGCAACAAGTAGTATGATATGGGGAAGTCAGTGGGATGCAGCAATGAGATGGATGTATAATAGTGGAAATGAAGAAAAGAAAAAGTATACTTATAACAGTACAGGAAAAGGAAATTATGATAGTACAAATGAAAATAAACCAATAGCAACAGGTACAATTGATAAATATGCAATAAATAATATATATGATATGGCAGGAAATGTATGGGAGTGTACTCTTGAAGCAGATGATACCTATACAAGAATTGATCGTGGAGGAGGATATTTATATAATTCTAACAACTTTCCATCTTCTAATCGTGGAATTTATGATTACGGTCCAACAAGTTCTTATGGTGATGGAGGCTTTAGAGTTACATTATACATAAATTAATAATAGTATTTATAAAAAAATCAAGTTGAATAAACGTAGCATTTTAATAATGCTATGTTTATGTTATTTTAAAATTAAGAATTAATTGAGATTATATATATGTAATGTCATATAATATTATAATGATAAGATAGGAAAAAATGTATATAAAAATGTTATATTCTTTACATTACTTATGTTGAAAAAAGATAAATAATATGCTAAAATTTATATTGTAAAATTAAGAAGAAAGAAGGAAAAACAATGGCAAAAAAGAAACATAATGTAGGAAAAATAGCAGTGAAATTTATGGCACTTATATTAGCAGCACTTATGATATTAGGAGTTGCAGCAAGTTTAGTATATTATTTAATAGTTATGTAATAAACCTGAGAAAAAGAGGAAAAAAATTTGGAAAGTTTTTTAATAAATATAAATGAGTTAACAGATGGAATAGTTTTGTATGCACAAGAAATATTTAATAATCCTATTAGAATAGTTCCATTAATATTGGATTTAGCAATTGTTATTTATATTATATATAAATTTATAAAATCTGCTAGAAATTCAAGAGTATGGCAACTTTTAAAAGGAATTGTTTTAATTGTGCTTATAACAATATTAAGTGGAATTTTACAATTTAGAATTTTAAATTTCATTTTAACTGTATTTATGCCATATGGTGTAATTGCATTAATGATTATATTTCAACCAGAATTAAGAAGGATGCTAGAACAGCTAGGAACGAATAAGTTTACAAAGTATTTTGGAATTGAAAAAGATTTAGCAACTAAAACAAAAGAAGATATATACAAAGTTATAATTGCAGCAGAGGAACTTGCTAAATCAAAAACCGGTGCTTTAATAGTTTTAGAAAGAGATATACAAATAAATGATATAATAGATACTGGTGTTGCTATAAATGCAGAGGTTTCTCCACAATTGCTTGTAAATTTGTTTACACCAAATACGCCATTACATGATGGAGCTGTTATAATTTCTAAAAATAAAATTGCAGCAGCAGCTTGTATTTTGCCATTAGCAGATGATAAAGATATAGCAAAAGAGCTAGGAACTCGCCACAGAGCAGCTCTTGGAATTTCTAAAGAAAGTGATTCAATAGCAGTTGTTGTATCCGAAGAAACAGGTAAAATATCTGTAGCAAAAGATGGTACTTTAATAGCAGATGTAAAAGAAGATACTTTAAAAAAGATATTAATAAAATATATAGTTACAAAAAGATTTGCAGAGCATGAAAGAAGAAAATTTATTGATATTATAAGAGAAAAGAGAAAAAGAGTGGCAACAGAAAAAGAATTAAAAGCTGTTAGAAAAGCGGAAAACAGTAGAATAAGTGAAAAAGAAGATAATGAAAAAGATAAGTAACTTATAATAAAAATTAATTATAGTTGTAATAATATATAATTATAATAATAAAGATTATAATATAAATGTAATAGAATAAAGGAGAATAGGCTACGAAAAATATTAAACTAACAATAGAATATGATGGAAAAGAATTTAATGGTTGGCAGAAACAGCCATAAATCAAGGGTTTGAACATATTTTGAATTGATTTCAAAGTGGTTCAAACCCTATATATTATTATGTTTTAAGTTTTTAACATATTTTAAAATTAACTTGACATATTTTGAAATTATTTTGCAAGGCTGAAACGGTGGCTGAAAAATATATTAAAAATTAATTAACAAATCATTTTCTTTTAAGTAATTTAAAGATAAATCGATATGAGATTGTTTAAATTTATCAAAAACTTCACAATATACATTTAAAGTAGTAGACACGTTCGCGTGGCCCATTATTTTTGCTAAAACAGAAGCTGGCATTCCTGATTCAATACACCTGGTCGCATAAGTATGTCGCAACATATGTTGATGCATAGTAGAGCCATTTCCAATATTATATTGTTCACAAATATACTTAAACATCATATTTGTAGCATCTGTACTAATGCATTGTTTTCTTGAATTGCAAAACAATAAGTGTAAATCGTTTTTATAGTAATAAGATGAAGATAAATATTCTCTAAAAATAGCTTCAACATTACTATCCATAATAATATCTCTTGTCCCACTCTTTGTTTTAGTATAAGAACCTATCATTGCTCTTTCATCCAATCCACGAGTAATTGTTCTTCTAATGTGAATTATTTTATTTTCAAAATCAATGTCATCTAAATCTAAAGCATTTATTTCTCCCATTCTCATTCCAGTAAATAAACTAATTAAAAATTGATACTTATACCTACATGTTGTTTCTTTTAATGCATTAATAAGTTCTTTTTGTTCTTCAATAGTAAATGCAGATACTTTTTTATCTCTATTGTTAGAATATGGAATAGAAAATTCTATTTGATCGTCTAAAAAATTAAATCTTAGAATATTTCTTCTAACCGCAATTTTAAAAGTATTATTAACAATTCCATATATTTTTGCAATAGTTGAATTTGAATATTTTGTTATATATGCAAAAAAATCTTTTAAGTCTTTTTCTGTTATTTTTTGCAATTCCATATTAGCTATATAATGTGTTGAAATAGATTTCAAAGTATTTAATTTTCTTTGATAAGATGACGGTTTTAATTTATTCATTTCATATCCAGTATCTATAAATTCTTTTGCAATTTGATAAAAAGTAATTTTTGATTTATCAACATAAGTATTTGTATTTAATTCTGTAATAACTTTTTCTAACTTTAATTTTACTTCTTGCCTTGTTTTTCCTGAAATTGTTTTTCTTTTTCTTTTACCATTTTTATCATACATTTCAATAGTATATTCTGCAATCCAATATGTTTTACCTTTTATTTCTCGTTTAAATATGGTTCCTTCTCCATTTCCTCTTTTCTTTGATGTTCCCATAATAAAAAACCTCCAAATTTCTTTTAGTACCACTTGAAAAATGAAGGACTTTTATATATAATATAGAAGTATTCACTTTTCGAAGTGTTTACGCTCTGGATAATGTGTGGCTTCCGCAAAAAGATACACATTATCCTTTTTTATAAATTTATAGTTGTTTTTATCTTTGGCTTATTTGAATTAAATTCTTTTATTAAATTATGAACATTCCTATTACCAGTACAATCAAAAGCAATATATTTTATTTCATTGTTATTTGTATATGTAAATATTAAATATGAATGTATTGTTCTAGAAGTTTTTTCTTTTGTTCTACCACCAATCATTGCTCCAATTGGACCAAATAACATGGCACCACCGAATAGCGCTACCTATGCTTGAAACATTATTTTTCTGTATATCTACATCGTTAGTTATAGATATATCTGTGACTTTCTCTTTAGATAATTTAAATGAATTATTATTGGCTAAAAATTCATACTCATTGGGACAAGATAAAACTTGGGTAATTGTATTTTCTGCAATAGGTAATCCATAAAAATGTGACAATGTCATAAATATCGTTGCATTTTTTTCATTCTTTAAATTTAAGATATTCTTTTTTATTTTAGATTTTTGGTGTGAAGTATAATAAATCATAAATAAACAGAATGATATAAATATAAGAAAAAATATAATAACTGGATCCATAATAAAACCTCCTTTCAAGTATTTTATTTAAAAGCACTCTTATTTTCTGCTTTTATTACCTTGCCAATTACTTTAAAGTTCTTCTTTTTAATTTCATCTTTTGTTAATTTTATAGTAGGATAATATACATTCATAGCTTGAAATTCAAGTATATTATTATTATCTATAACCTTTCTAATATATTCTCTATTATCTAATCTAAACAAAATTGTTTGACCACTTTCGTAATTAGATGTTTTTTGAATAAAGGCAATATCTCCAACATCAAGTAAAGGAAACATAGCTGAATCAATAGCTGTATATTGAAAAATATCATTAGTAGTTCTTAATTCATCTGGAGTTCTTTCTATTGGAACGTCAAATCCCATCATCCAAGCTTCATCAACATTTAAAATCTTGCATAATATATATATATTATCTTGCCTAGCAAGTGCTTTACCTTTTAAATATTTATTTATAAGTGATTGTGATATTGTTTTTGAAAATGCTTTTGTTTTTTCTGATAATTCGATTTGATTTATATTATTTAATTGCATTGCAATTGCTAAACGATTAGCAAAGCTATCGGTTCTTTCATTATTCATAACTTTCCTCCTTTGATATAGAATATCATATCAAAAAAATGAAATAAAATCAATACTTTTGAAAAATAATACAAAAAAATGAAAAAAATTCATAAAAAGTATTGACAATATTTTTAGTGTGATATATTATAATGACAAATATGAATTAAATTCATAAAATGAAAATGGAAGGAAGTGATATGATGCTAAATTCTTTAGATTATTCTCTTTTAAGAGGAAGAATTAGAACATATTTTGGAAGTGAAGCAAATTTTGTAAAGGAACTTCAAAAAAATGGAGTAGAAATGAGTGCAGGTAGTTTTTCAAATAAAATAAATTGTAAATCACCATTTAATCAAATAGAAATAGTAGAAATCTGCAATCTATTGGGTATAGCCATTGAAGAATCAGTTACATATTTTTTTACCAAAAAATATGAATTAAATTCATAAAAAGGAGATAACATGAAAAAAAATAAAAAATGCGGAAGCCACACATTATAAAGGAGGAATATTATGAGAGAGTTAAACGATGATACATTTTATAGTCCTACAACCTTTGCAGAACTAAGAGGATGCAGCATACCAACAGCACAAGAAATATTTAATGAGAAAGATTTTCCTAGTGAAAGTTTTGGAAAAGAAAAAGTTGCTTTAGGAAGTGCAATACGAGAATGGTACAGAAAGAAAAGAATGAAAGGGGAATAACAAATGAAGATTATTAGAAAAATTATTGAATTTTTATTAGGAACATCAATTATATGGATTCCAATTGTAGGTTCTATAATTGCTGAAAAGTTATCACAAATAATTACAATGGAACAGATAATGACAATAGTATATATTTCAATTCCAATTTTATTTATTTCAATTATAAAAATGGAAATTGATGAAGCAAAAGAAGAAAGGAGAAAAAGAAAATATGCCAAAGCAAGATAAATTACATAATTGTTACATATGGCACATTATAACATTAGCAAAAATGAAATATAAATTAAGAAATTTGAAAGGGGTGAGATAAATATGATGGGGAAACATAGTGAGCAAGGCTTAAAAATAAAGCAATTAGAAGAAACAATTGCATTAAAGGACCAGGAAATCAAAGATATTAAGTTTAGTGTAGCAGATATTTTACTACAAATAAGAACTATAAACGAGTCAAATAATTATTCTGATCCAAGTATAAAAAGAAGAAAAATATCAGAATTATGTACTGATACTAGATATGAACTTCTTATTGATGAAATAGATGGCTTCTATAAAAAAGAAAAGCAACAAGAAAAAGCAAAAATAATAGAACTACCAAATACCGACCAAAGTACCAAATAGTTCTATAAAACACTTATATAAATGCTCTATTTTTATTCTAACATAAGAAAGTTTAAAAAACAAGAGTAGGAAGGAGATAAAAGAATGCAACAGTGTAGTATTTGTGGACAAAATTATGAAGGTTATGGAAATAATGCACAACCAGTAAATGACGGAAGATGCTGTGATAAGTGTAATGTAACAATAGTAGTACCGAGAAGAATACAAGACCATATAACTATGAAAGGAGAAAAATATTAATGGAAATAAAAATACTTAATTTAAAATTAAGAAATTTTAAAGGAATAAAGAATTTAGAAATAGATTTTAATTGTAAAGATACTAATATTTATGGAGCAAATGCAACAGGTAAAACAACTATATTTGATGCTTTTAAATGGCTATTTTTTGATAAAGATAGTAATGACAGAAAAGACTTTAATATAAAAACATTAGATATTAATAATAATCCAATTCATTTTTTAGAACATGCAGTAGAAGCAACATTAATTATTGATGGTGTAGATATGACATTTAAAAAAGTATTTCAAGAAAAATGGGTAAAAAAGAGAGGACAAAGTGAACAAGAATTTTCTGGCCATGAAACTAATTATTGGATAGATGAAGTACCAGTAAAGAAAAAAGATTACGAAGAAAAAATAAATAGTTTAATACCAGAAAGTCTATTCAAACTAATTACAGATCCATCATACTTCAATAACCAATTAAAATGGACAGAAAGAAGAGAATTACTCATAAATATTTCTGGAGCAAATGTATCAGATGAAGAAATATTAAATTCAAAAGAAGAATTTAGTTCAATAAGAAAAAATATAGAAGGTAGAAGTATTGATGATTATAAAAAAGTAGTACAAGCTAAAATAAAAGAATTGAATAAACAAAAGGAATCAATACCTGTAAGGATTGATGAACTTACAAATACACTAATTACAGAACATAATATTGACTACGAAAAAATTGAGAAAGAAAAAGAAGAACTTAACAGTCAATTGAAAACTACAGAATTAGAGATGACAGATGTTCAAGCAAGAGCAAAAGAAAACATGAAAATTGCAGACCAGTTAACTGCAGCAAAAAAAGAGTTATCAGACTATAAATTGAAAAAAGAAACTGAATACTCGCAAAAATATTCTTCAGAGTTAATTAATTTGCAAAATGAGAAAAGAATACTAGAAAGTAAAATTAGAAATCAACAAGACGAAGATAGTGAAAGATTATTAAAAATTAAACAAGATCAAAATAGAAAACAAGAATTATATAAAAAATGGGATGAAGTTAGCAATAAAAGATTAGAATTCGATTCTAATTCGTTTATATGTCCAACTTGTAAAAGAGAATATGAAACTGAAAAGATTGAAGAAATGAAAAAACAATTTGAAAATAATTTTACTTTACATATAAAAAGTGAACAAGATGCAATAAACAAAGAAGGCCAGGCAATTAACATGAGACTTGATGAAAATACAAAAGCTAGAGAAATGCTACAACAAGAAATTCAAGAATTAAATAATAAACTCACTGAAATAAGTAATAAAATCACAGAAATAGAAAAAGCAAAAGAAAATGATAATTCATTTGATGTAACTTCGCTTCCTGAATACAATAATAAAATTAAGGAAATTGAAGAACTAGAAGAAAAAGTAAATAATTTAACAAATGGAGATATATCATATCTGCAAAATAAAAAAGTGGAAATTACTGAAGAAATAAATAAATTAAATAAAATATTAAATGAAAGAGATATACAAGAAAAAACAAAACTACGTATAGAAGAATTACAAAATGAAGAAGAAAATATTTCAATGAAAATACAAGAGTTAGAGGGCGAACAATATGCATTAGAAGAATTTACAAAAACAAAAGTAGAATTATTAGAAAATGCAATAAACAGTAAATTTGAGATAGTAAAATTTAGATTGTTTGATACTCAAATTAATGGAGGACTTATAGAATGCTGCGATACATTAGTAAATGGTGTTCCATATTCTGATGTAAATAATGCACATAAAATACTTGCAGGATTAGATATTATAAATACTCTTATAAAATTCTACAATACATCCGCACCAATATTTATAGACAATAGAGAATCAATAAATGAAATTTACCCAATAAATACACAAATAATTAGTTTAATAGTAACTACGGATTCTCAATTAAGGATTGAGGTGAAATAATGGGTAGATTAAAAATATTTGAAACTACGACACAAAACTTTATAAATTTTGCAGGAGGAAATCCTGGAGCAATTACAACACTTTTTGAACTACAAAAGGTAGTACAAGATAAAACGGCTATATATTTAATTACATTAGATAAAATGGAACTTTATGAAGATAAGTTATATATGCTTTGGAATGATTGTTGTAATAGAGATATTTCAAAAGTTATAAAAGTATTAGATTACTATGAAAAAGGAATAATCAATCAAATTGATATTGACGAAAGAATTAAAAATGTAGGTTATGGAAAGAGTTTTGATGATTTAATTCAAGATAAAGAAGAAAGGAAAGAAGAATAATGGAAAATAAAATAGTTTTAAAAGTATCAAGTAAATCAAATCCAAATAGTGTTGCAGGAGCAATAGCTGGAGGATTACAAGAAAATAAAAAAGTAGAATTACAAGCAATTGGAGCAGGAGCAGTAAACCAATCAATGAAAGCAATAGCAATTGCTAGATCATTTGTGGCAGCAATTGGAGTGGATTTATCATGCATACCTGCTTTTTGCACAGTAGTAGTAGAAAATGAGGAAAAAACTGGCATGAAATTTATTATAAAGGGGGAACAGTAAACATGAATACAAAACAATATGTGGATGAAAATGGAAGAGTTAATGTTCGAAAAATGGAAGCAGATTTAAACTACTATAAAGGATTTTATGAAGGGGTAAAAGAAATGACCACTTTGTTAGAAGATGAAGAAATAGAAATAAACCATAACATAAATATTAATGGTATTGAAGAAAGAAAAGAAACAGAAGATAAAAAAGAAATGGAAGTTGCAGTTGGAAAAATAGAGGGAGAAAAAGCAGAAAAATTTATAAAGATGATGAAGGAATTGGGGGTTGATTAGTATGAGTACTGAAATGGTAAAAAAAGAACAGACAGAATTGCAAAAGAAAGAGCAAACAGCAAGTGAGAGATTTACAGGCATGGTAATGAAAGAATTTGAAGGAAATGTAGGAGAACTTAATTTAAATGATTATCAAAGACAATTGATAAGAAATTATTTCATTGGAATAGATAATGCATTAAGAAATGCTGAAACAAGTAGACAATTAAGCACAAAGAAAAAAGATGATCCAACAGTAACTTGGAACAATGTTAATATGAATAAATTAGCTACAGATGTTGTCCAAAATGCAAAATTAGGGCTTGACATGTCAATAGCTAACCATCTTCATGTAGTACCATATAAAAATTCAAAAACAGGCAAATATGACTTGAATTTAATGGCAGGATATGAAGGACTTAAATATATTGCTACACAATTCTCTTTATATAAAATCGTAGATATAAAGGTAGAATTGGTAAGGGAAAATGATACATTCCAACCAGTATATAAAAATAATATTGAAGGTTATGAGTTTAAAATTACAAATCCATTTAATAGAGGAAATGTAATTGGTGGATTTGGATATATCCGTTATGAAAATGAAATACATAATAAACTAGTTGTAATGACAGTCGATGAGTTACTAAAAAGGAAACCATCTACAGCTTCTGCAGAATTTTGGGGCGGAACAAAATATAATTATACAACTAAAGAAAATGAAAAAGTTGAAGGTTGGACAGATGAAATGCTTTATAAAACTATGGTAAGAGCAACATGTAAAAAAGTAACAGTAGATCCAAAAAAGGTAAATCAAAGTTATATTTATGTATTAGATCAAAATGATACATATTATGTTGAAAACCAGGAAGATAAAATAACTCAAGAAATAGAAGAAAATGCGAATAAGGAAATGATAGATATTACTGACTCTACAGAAAAATTACCTGCCTCTGCAGATGATGCAGAGAATACTGCAGAGCAAATAGATATTCAAACAAATAGTAAATCAGAAGGACCAGCATTTTAGTGAAATTAAAAGTATTAGGTAGCAGTTCAAGTGGTAACTGCTATCTAATAGAAGCTAATAACAATGAAAAATTGATATTAGATGCAGGTGTTAATTTTAAAATTGTTCAAAAAGAATTGAATTTTAATTTTAATGGTATTGAAGGAGTTTTAGTAACACATGAACACATGGACCATTTAAAATATGCTTCAAATTTTGCTTTATATGGAATAAACATATATGCATCTGCAGGTACATTTAAAAAGCAAAATTTAATAGGGCATAGATTTAAAGTTATAAAAGCTCTACAACAATTTGAAATTGGAAATTTTATTATACTTCCATTTGATACGAAACATGATGCTGCAGAACCATTGGGATTTTTAATTCAATATAAACCGACTGGCGAAAAACTTATATATGCTACAGATACATATTATATAAAATATAAATTTAATAAACTAAATTACTTATTATTAGAATGTAATTACAATAAAGGAATTGCAAAAGAAAATGCAAAAAATGGAGTAATAAATAAAACTAGATATTCAAGATTATTAGAAAGCCATTTTAGTTTAGAAAATGTAATAAAGTTTTTAAAATCTAATGACTTAAGTTATGCAAAAAATATTGTACTATGCCATTTATCTGATACAAATTCTAATCAAGATATAATGCAAAATAAAGTGTATGAAGCAACAAAAATAAAAACAACAATAGCAAGACCAGGACTTAATCTAGAATTAAAATTATATCCGTTTTAATGTGGAGGGATATTATGAATAGTATAAAAGCAATAACTCAATTAGAAGAATTAAAAATGGACAGGCTTAGTTTTATTCAAAATGATGAATCAGATGAAATTTATTTAAAGGATATAAAAGCAATTAGCTTGGCCATAAAAGCCTTAAAAAAATGTCCCGACATACAAGATAAATCATTTAACTGTAGACTTTGTGGAAAGGAATTAAAAACATGGAAAAGTATTCAAAAAGGATTTGGACCTGTATGTGAAAAAAAATATTTGAATGATGTATATAAAAATCAACAATTAACAATGGATACAATTCTAAAAGAAAGGAGAGGTAATAATGGCAAGTAAAGATGTTTATTACTTTAGTCATGATGCAAATGCATTATCAGATCCAAAAATACTAGGAATGAGATGCGACTATGGATTAGAACGGATATGGACTATATTGGGCCATACTAGAAATGTTAAGAAATGAATCTACATACAAATTACCTCTCAATAAAAATACATATAGAGCTATAAAAATGCAAACTGGAACAAATATTGATGTAGAAAAGTATTTACAAGATTGCATAAATGAGTACACAGATAGTGAAAGCGAAAATGGACTCTTTAATACAGATAATAAGTCTTTTTGGTCAGCAAGTCTATTAAGAAGAATGAAAAAATATGAAACTTTAAAAGAAAAAAGAAGTCAAGCCGGAAAAAAAGCTATGCAAAATAGATGGGGTAAACAAAATGATAACAAAGTTATAACAAAAAATAATAAAAAAATAAAAGGTATAAATAAGAATAACAGATTTATAACAATGCTATCAAAACATAATAACAAAGTTATAACAAATGCTATAAAAAAACATAACATTGTTATACCAAAAAATAACAAATTAAATCAAATTAAATCAAATCAAATTAAATTAAATAAAATTAAATTAAAAGAAATAAAATCGATTTATCCATCTAATCACAAACCAGAAAAAGAAAATCAAACTTTAACTAATATGATGGATGAGACTGAAAAGATGGAATTTGAGAGACTTATAAATAATTGTGAAATGTATATTTTTTCTCCAGAATTAGCTATTGAAATGACTGAAATTCTAAAGGAAATGTATATGAATCCAGACACTAGAGAAAAAATCCAGGAAATTAATTCAAAGAAATTAAGTTATGCCTTAAAGAATTTTGCTATTGCTAATACTAAAAATAGGATACAAATACCAAAATCATATTTTAAAAAATGTATTTTATCTGCATTAGATCAAACAGAATTAAGTGGACAATATGATACGGATACTATTTATGAAATGGGGGACTACTAATATGGCCTTTATTAGAGAAGATGAATTGATTTCAAGAAAATTAAAAATTTGTGAAAATTGTGAATGGTGTGTTCCAACTTTAAATTGTGAATTTCCACATTGCTTATTAACAGGAAAGCAAATGGGATTATTTGAAACATGCGACCTGTACAAAGATAGAACAGGAATGCATATTAATATGTAAGGAGGAAATATGAAAAAGAAAAGAATTAATTACACTAAAGATGGTTATTCATACCTTAAATGTACGGAAAATGACTGCTACAATTGGGGACGGTGCAGCAATATGTGATTATTGCGGTAAGAAAATGCACAATACAGTATATTTAATTTATATATTAGGAATGGCATATTGTCCTCAATGTTTTAATGAATGGCAAAAAAATTCTCATAGATATGAAGAAGACATAAAGTTGCAAAAAGAGAATCACATTAAATGGTATAAAAACTATAAATTTGATGTAATAGAGTGAGTTTTTAGAAACAAACACAACCTATAAAAAAGATACAAAGGAAAGGCGGAAAAAATATGATAATAGAAGATATGCAGCAAACAATAGATTTATTAAAAAATATAAAAGAATTTTTTTATAACATAGATGAAATAGAAAAGAAACTAAATACAGAATTATATAACAAAGAAGGAGAAAGAGACGATCTTTTACATGAAATAGAATTGAGTAAACTAAGTGCAATAGAAAGAATGCAAACTTACTCAAAATTAGAAAAAGTATTAAAAGAAAGAAGATGTATAAAGGATAAAATTGATTTAATTAATACAATAAAACCATATGCAAGTAAATTTATAACAAAAGGTATTTGTGCAGAAACAGATACAACTATAAAAAATATTGAAACATTGAAAAGTAATCAAGAAAATAGACAATATACGCCACGAATAATAAAAGACTTAAAATGTGCAAAGAAAAAAAAGGAGAATGAAAAATGATAATATTAAGTCAGGATAAAAAATGGTCATTTAATTTTAGTAATACGACTAGTATAGGAATAGATGAAGAAAATACTATAAAGATTATTACAACTGCAGGCAAATGGAATATACTTGGAAATTATAAAACAGAAGAAAGAGCAAAAGAAGTATTGAAAGAAATAATAACTGCTAATAGTAACTTTAGTTATTTCAAAAACGCGACTGAAGAAGGAAAAAATTATATTATAAATCTTTTGAAACATAAATATGAACAGTTTGATATATTCCAAATGCCAAAGGAGTGATATTATGCAGGAACATTGGAGTATAGATCAATATAAGGAATATCAGAAAAACAAAGGAAAACGAAGTAAATATGGTGCAGTAAAGACATCTGTAGATGGACAAACATTTGACAGCAAGAAAGAAGCGGACTATTACTGTGATTTAAAGTTAAGGCTGCAATGCGGAGACATTAGAGGTTTTTGTTTGCAGCCTGTGTTTATACTAGCACCAGGTCTAAAATATAAAGCTGATTTTATAGTGTTTCACAATGATGGAACATCAGAGATAATTGACACAAAAGGATTTAAAACAAAAGAGTATATAGCAAAAAAGAAAGTTTTTGAAGATAAATATAATTTAAAAATAAAGGAGGAATAGGAAAATGAATCCAATGAATGAATTTGTAAAAAGCAAAATGCAAAAAATCGCAAAAAAAGTAGATGAAGAATTACCAAATGGTTATGGGTTCGTAGTATTAGCTTTTAATTTTGGAGAGGGGAAAGATAACGAAATGATGTATGTTTCTAATGCTAATAGACAAGATATTGTAAAAGCAATGAAAGAATGGATAAAGAAAACTGAAGAAAACTTTGGTAATGACACAGGTAAATATTAAATAGAAAGGAGAAACTCTATGAATCCAGTAAGATTTGAAGATATAAAAAATATGTCCAAGCAAGAATTTGAACAATTTATGTTTAGAATTCAAAGTAGCAATCAAAAGTTTTGTGTAAGATGTGGAAACTTTACATTAGATAGAATTACTATTTCTGTTGCTAAAAATGGAAACTCGCCAAGAAAACTATGTAATATGTGTAAAGATTGCTATACGGATATGTTGGACTATTTAGGAGTAAATGATATAGAGGAGTAAAATGGGAAATTATAATAGTTGGAGAAGTGAAGACAGATATTATGATATATGCCCAATGTGCCGGACAGAAATTACCTCAAAGACACATGGTATTGTTAAAAAAAGCGGATACATACACTAATAAAAAACTTACAAGACTATGTAAAGACTGCTATTTGAAGGTTTTGGATTTTATTGGTATTAGTGATATTGAACTATACTAAAATCAAAAAAATAAGCTGTTCATTAAATTGAACAGCTTGGATAATAAAAATATAAGAAAGGAGAATTTATGGGAAAACCTGTACAAAGAAAGAGATTAAAAAACAAAAGAAATGTGACTTGTGAACAATGTGCAAACTGTATGTATGCAGAAAATGGTGATATGTATTGCGATGAACATGAAGAGTTTGCATATATATATGACGAATTTTGTCCGACTGAGGACTATATGTGGTGTAATGGAAAAAAATTTATAGAAAGGTAGTGTTATTTATGAAAACAAAAATTTATGATAAAGAAATATACAAAAAATCAGAGGGAATGAAAAGTATATTTATTATTTTATTTATATTCTTATTTAGTTTTCTTATAGGATATTTCATTTGCAGATTTGAAATGCAAAAAGTTATAAATGAAAAAGAATTGTTAATTAGAAATCAAGCAGTAGAATTAGATAGTTTAAGAGAAACAATATATATGTATAACATATATGGAAAGTAGGTGTTACAAATGATTATGTTTATGGCAGGATTATTAATAGGAGCAATTATTGGTGTTGTAATTATGTGTTTATTACAAGTAGCAAGAGATGATGAAGAATGAAATTACATATATACAGGAAAAAGAATAAAAAGTCAAAATGTGAAAAAACAAGAATAGTAATATCTTTTAAAAGCAAAAATCAAATTCCATTGTTAATGGTAGTTAGAGAGTATTATGACAAAAGAACAAATGAAATTGTTTTTGCAGAAATATTGTTTGAAATTGAATAAGGAGGGAATTATGGCAAGTTTTAATAATATAAAGATAGGTCCAGAATTAAGACCGTGTTGTATAAATGGAAAAAGAGCATTGTTTCATTTTTGGATAGAGAAAAAGGACATAGTGATGCAATCTGAATATGTTGTTGGGCTAGTTGAATTTATAAATGGAACAGTAGAGGAAATAGGAGCAGAAAGAATACAATTTTGTGATAATAAATTAGAGGGATATTGTTTTGAAAAGGAGGAAAATCCATGCCAACAGAAAGTAATGAAGTAAATTTAGGAAAGTTATTATATAAAAACCAAGAAGGCATTATAAAAGAACTATGTAGTTATGAATATAAAGAAGAAAATAATGATGATGCTGTAAATGCAATAGAATATGCAATTAAAGGAATGACAGATAGCGAAATATCTATGTCACTTGATATTTCAAAAGAAAGTACAAGAAGAATATTAAAAATATATGGCTTAGAAAGAATTACAAGAAAAAGATTTAAAAAACTATTGATGGGTTGTGGAATGCAGAGAAATGATGCAGAAGTAATTGCAGAGCAATTTTGCAATGAGAAAATACCATATACACCATTAGGTGTTCAACAAGTAATTGAAACAATTATAAAGGAATTTGAAGAGGAGCAATAATTCTATGAAATGTCCAGAAAGATACAATATTATGCAACATAACATAAGAAAACCAATATTTGATGAAGACAACATAGTAAGAGGAGAATACCACTTATTAGTTGAAACACAACAGTTTGAAAATTGCTACAAAGAAAAATGTGCTGCTTGGGATAAAGAAAAACAAATATGTAGAAAGGTAGGAAATTAAAATGATAAAGCAAATACCAGAAACTAATCAGACCATTATAGAGTTTGGAACTGGAGATATAAATATAATACCAGGAATATTAAAAGAAGAAGAAATAGGAATAATAGCATTAAGAAATCAAAAACCTAGAGAAATTGGATTAAATAATGGAGATATACCACCAAACAAATTGATAGAAATTCCAATAATATTACAATTTAATAAAACGGAAAGTATAGATGTTTTAATTCATTCACTTAAGGAAACAAAAGAAATGATGTTACATAGAGAAGAATGGATAAATAATGATAATACATTAATAGATTAGAGAGGTAGAAAAATGTTAGTATTACCTATAAAAAAGAAATGGTTTGACATGATTGCTTGTGGAGAAAAGAAAGAAGAATATAGAGAAATAAAACCGTATTATAAAACTAGATTTTATAATGCTGTGAAAGAAGTATTAGATAAAGAAACATTTGCACAGCAATTAACAGCAGTTATTTTATATGACAATACTGTAATGTTAGATGTAATTCTTAGAAATGGATATAACAAGAACAGTCCACAAATAAAATGCAAGTGTATATATAAAGGAAGAGGTCAAGGCAAAGAAGAATGGGGAGCAGAGCCTAACAAAGAATATTATATACTTGAAATAATAAAAATAGTGAAGGTAGAAAACAATGATGATTGATTTTTACATGAACTGCAGTTGTGATTACAATAAATTAGAATACGAAGGAGGTAGCGCAAATGAATGATAAAGAATTTATAAAAAATAATTGCAATAGATGCATAAATAAAACAAATGAAAATGACCTATGCAATATAGTTGAAAAGATAAATGGTACATATGGATGTCCAAACGAGGATTGCATTGAAATAAATGACTATATTAGAAATGAAGATGGAGATATAGGAATTGTTAAAAAAATACTATTACCAGATGAGAAAATGGAATCAACATATTTTGTTTGTGATACTACAATGGCCAGTGCATATTTAGAAGAAATAAAAAAACATAGTACAGACATACTTGATTTAATAGAACCAGGAGATGTGTTGGAAATTGAGGAAGATGGCGATATTTTTTATATAGGTATTAAGAAAGATACAACTACATTTAGTTATTCTGATATAAAGGAAAGTATAAGAAATAAAGAAGTTAAATTATTAAGAATATTAACACATGAGCAATTTGAAGAAAATAGTTTTGAGGTGGTGTAATATGAGCATAGAAAGAGATTGTAAAAAAATACATAAAAAAATTAGAAAGTTTTATGAAAAATATAAAGACAAAAGGAATATTTGTTTTAATTTACAATGTGACAAAGAGAACGATTCTTATGATATATGCTTATATGTTAATCCAAAAATAGAAGAACTTGATGTAATGAAAGAAAATATAAAAATTGAAAGGAAAAAATTATGCGAGAAGAAAATGAAATGACTGAAGTTAATGTGTATATTGCCAAAATATATTCTATAGCAAAACCAAAAAAAGCAAAAGAAATCGTTGAAAATGCAAAGAAAAAATCTAAAACATCAGGACTATCTTATAAAGAAGTATTATCAGAAGAATTTATAAACTTACTGGATGGTCCTGAGAAAGAAGATAATAAAAAAATTATGGAAATAAATTTCAATGGAAAAATAGAAGATATAAGTATGATTCTATTAAGTGCAGAAAGATATGCACTAGGAAGACAGACATATATAGTTCAATGGACCTGTGAAGTTATAGGTGGAAATACACATTTACTTACAACAAAGGATTTGAAAGTAATGATTAGAGATATTGAACAATGCAATGATTATGGTTGGGATTGCGACAAAAAAGAATGGCTTGAATTATTAGATATATTGAAATTAATTTTATCAAAAAGGGAGGAAAAGAAAAATGTATAGAATTAAAATTGAAAGGGATTTAAAGGAGTTAGAACAATTTGGATATAAACAAGATGCAAAAGGAAATTACTCAAAAAAAGTAATGAAAGACACAAATAAAGGATGGACATATTTTGAGACTATTGAAATTAACAAAGAAGATAGAATTGTAAAAACTAGATTATATCAAGATGCAGCAGATCAAGAATGGATAGGATATATAGAGAAAAAAGGCAGATTTATTTATGATTTAGATGAAGCGGGATTACTTGAAGAAATAAACATAAATAAATTAAATGAAATAAGATTTGATGAATTCTGTAAATTAAGAAAAGAAAATAAAGAATTAAAGCAGCAACACGAATTTGCTATAAGAGCATTACAAAATCAATATAAAGAACAAATAGAAGGACTTAAGGAAACAATAGTAACAATGACTGTGCATTCATATAATGCACAAGAGAGTTTTTTTAGTACAATAAGAAATATAGACAAAAAACTAGATTTGATATTAGGAGGTAAAAGATGATAGAAAAAGTAAATCCGGATCATCCAGATAAAGTAGCTGATAGAATAGCAGGAGCAATAGTAGATTTAGGATACAAAATACAGGAAAATCCTAAAATAGCAGTTGAAGTGTTAATAGGACATGGAAACTGTAAAATAATAATAGAAAGTTCAGTTAAATATAACGAAACAGATATATTTGATATAGTATATAGAATTACTAAAACCAATGATATTGCAATAGAAATAATATCTGCAGAACAAGACGAGTATTTAGCAAATAATCAAAAAGGAGAAATTAGATGTGGTGATAATGGTATATTTAGAGGAATGCCTTTAACTGAAGAACAACAACAAATAAGTTATCTAGCACATCAAATTTATAATAGATATAAGAGTGATGGTAAATATATATTAGATATGGCAAACAATAAAGCAATTATATGTCAAAGTAATGCAAAAACGGAAGATTTAAAAAGTATTTATCCAACTGCAGTAATAAATCCGTTAGGAGATTGGACAGGCGGTATAAATGTAGACACAGGGGCTACCAACAGAAAAATTGGAAGTGATATGGCTGATAGTGTAACTGGTGGAGGACTTCATGGAAAGGATTTAAGCAAGGCAGATGTTTCTGTAAATATATATGCTTTTTTAAAAGCACAGGAGACAGGAAAAGAAGTAAAATTATGTTGTGCAATAGGAGACACAGAAATTGATGGTAAACCATATAAAGAAATAGTTGAAATAGCAAAGGAATATATAGATAAGTTGGGTGGTTTTGAAAAGTTTGCAGAATGGGGATTATTTTAAAACAGTAAATAATTAATAATGTAATAGGAGGTATATATATGCCAAAGAAAAAAGAAGATGCGACAAAACAAAATAAAATTCCTAAAAAAGATGACAACAATGAAAATCAAGAATTAGATAATAAAAAATTAGGTTGGGTACAAATATTATTTATGTTAGGTAAACCATTATGGGATGAAGAAAAGAAAAAATGGAGAGTATTAAGTGGATATCAATCAGTGTTAGGAACTCAAAATAATATTATTTTCTTTGAAGTAACTTTTACTGATACTCCTCACTGGGAAAACTTTATTGAAAAGCAACTATATATTGATATTCCAAAAAAACAGGAGGAGAATTCAAATAATGGAAGTAAAAATAGCAATAAAAAAAGCGAACGAATTGAAACAGAAGATGAAAAATAAACAATATATTCAAGTGAGAAAAGATGCAACAGATAGCTATGGTTATATTGAAGCCATCGATACATTGATAAGAGAAATAAAAATGTATCAAAGATAAAATAGGACATTGTATTACATATCAAAAAACATAGAATTATAATTTACTAAAGCATATAGCATACAATTTGCCTAGAAAGAGAGGATTTTGTATGAGTAAATTTGAGATTTCTGATAAAGAAAGCCAGTTTTTAAATTTGTTAGAACAAATTGTTACAGATGGAGTAGCAAGAGGAATAAAAAAGGGGATTGAACAAGCTAAAAATGAGGAAAGATTAAGAGAAAAAATAACATATGATACCAGGATAAAAAATACAAGATTATTATTGAAAAATTATAGAAACTTTGTAAAGGCTTGTAAACAAGCAACATTTACTGAAAAAGAATTAGAAACAGCAACTGTTGAAGAAGTATTAGATAAATTATTCTGTCAATCTTATGACGAAGTTACTGTAGTTCAATCAATATTGACATCTAAGAAAAGAACAGAAATCATATTAACACATATAGAAAGAATTATAAATTTTTATATATTTGAAGCTGAACAAAGTAAAAATGATGAAAAAATCCGAAAAGCACATATTTTGAACGATTTATATGTCGAAGGAAAATACAAACCAAAAATAAATGCGATGTCCGAAAAATACCATATAAGTGAGAGACAAATTAGACGTGATGCAAATTCCGCAATCGAAGAAATTGCAGTGCTTATGTTTGGAATTGATGGTATAAGAAAAATGTAATTTATCAAATTACATTTTTGTCCAAAACTTGTCCTTGACACGTCATTGTCAATAATTTATAATAATAATATCAAAAAATATGTTTAAAAATAAATCCCCTTTTATTTTTTGAAATAGATTAGTAAAAAAGAACTTGTGAAATTAGTGTTTTACAGGTTCTTTTTTGATGCAAAAGAAGAAGGTAGTATATATGAAATATGATATATGTATGAAGAGAGAATGTAAAAATTGCTTTAAGCAATTAGAATGTTTTAAGAAAGAAGGAAAGAAAGATGGAATTGAAAAAACAAAAAATAGGGGATTTGAAAATAGCAACATACAATCCCAGAAAAGAACTAAACGAAAAAGACAAAGAATACCAAAAAATAAAAAATAGCATTATAGAATTTGGATATGTTGCACCAATTATTATTAATGCAGACAAAACAGTAATAAGCGGACATCAAAGGATTAAAGTTCTAAAAGACTTAGGATATGAAGAAATTGATTGTATAGTAGTTAACTTTGATAAAAACAAAGAAAAATTATTAAATATAGCACTTAATAAAATATCTGGAGAATGGGATTATCAAAAATTAGAAAGCATATTTAATGAGTTAGATGAAAATAATATTGATTTATTAATTACGGGTTTTGATGAAAAAGAAATTAATAAGCTAATAAAAGAAACAGAAGAAACAATGAATGAAAATACAGAAATAGATTTAGACAATTTCAATGATGACAAATTCCAATGTAAATGTCCAAAATGTGGTTTTGTATTTGATATGAATGAGCAAACAGGAAGTGAAATGATATGAAAGAGTATAATTGGTATTTAAAAGATATAAATAATATACCAAAGAATAATTATAAAGTCTTTTCATGTTTTTCTTGTGGTGGCGGTTCCACAATGGGATATAAGCTAGCAGGATATGAAGTTATTGGAAATTGTGAAATTGATAAAAAGATTAATGAAATTTATGTTAAAAATAATCATCCAAAATATAATTATTGTATGGGAATTCAAGAAATGAATAAGTTAAAAGAGTTTCCAAAAGAATTATATAATTTAGATATTTTAGATGGAAGTCCTCCTTGTAGTACATTTTCATTATGTGGAGAAAGAGAAAAAAACTGGGGTAAAAATAAAAAATTTAGAGAAGGCCAAACAAGTCAAGTATTAGATGACTTGTTTTTTGAATTTATAGATTTAGCAAAAATATTAAAACCAAAGATAATTGTTGCAGAAAATGTAAAAGGATTAATGCAAGGTAATGCAAAAGGATATGTAAATTTAATAATTAAAAAATTAAATGAAATTGGATACAACACGCAATTATTTTTATTAAATGCAGCAAGAATGGGAGTACCTCAAAGGAGAGAAAGATTATTTTTTATTGCAATTAATAAAAATATTAATGTTTCAAAGATAAAACTAGATTTCAATGAAAAACCAATAAAATATGAAGAAATAAAAGACATCAATTATAAACCATTAAATAAAGACACATTAACCTATGAAAGATGGAAAAAAAGAATAGCAAGAGATGTAAAACTTAGTGACACAATAAAAAGAACAGAAAAAGGAAAAATAAGTTGTTTTAATACACAATATTTAAAAGATGATAGAACACCAGCAACAATAGCAGCAGGAGGAAGTCCACCATTACGATATGATGTACCTGGATATGCAAGTGATAAAGACATAATAACAATACAAACATTTCCACAAGACTATGATTTTATGGGAATGAATGTGCAATATGTGTGTGGGATGAGTGTACCACCAATTATGATGAAAAAAATCGCACAACAAATTCAAATACAATTATTAGATAGAATGCAAAGAGGTGATAAAGATGAACATACAAATAATAGATATTAATAAATTGATACCAGCTACTTATAATCCAAGAAAAGATTTGAAACCAGATGATGCAGAATATATAAAAATAAAAAATAGTATAGTTAAATTTGGGTTCGTAAGTCCATTAGTAATAAACAAAGATATGACTGTAATTGGTGGACATCAAAGATTAAAAGTTTTAAAAGATTTAGGAATAACGGAAGTAGAGTGTATTGTAGTAGATCTAGATAAAACTAATGAAAAGGCATTGAATATTGCATTAAATAAAATACAAGGTGACTGGGATGAAGACAAACTGGAAGCATTATTACAAGAATTGAAATTAGAAGAATTTGATATGAATTTAACTGGTTTTGATTTTGATGAAGTTGATGAAATATTAAATGATATTAATGGAACTAAGGAAGATAATTTTGATGTTGATTCTGCATATGAAGAAATAGAAGAGCCAATTACGAAACCAGGCGATATATGGATATTAGGTAACCATAGATTAATGTGTGGAGATAGCACGCATAAAGATGATATTATGCGTCTTATGAATAATCAAGACGCAGACATGCTTCTTACAGATCCACCTTATAATGTGGATTATGTAGGAAAGACAGCTGAAGCATTAAAAATAAAAAATGACAATATGGATGACAATCAGTTTTATGAATTTTTAAGAAAAGTATTTGAAAATATGTATATTGTTACAAAAGAAGGTGCATCAATATATGTATTTCATGCAGATACTGAAGGAATTAATTTTAGAAAAGCTTTCAAAGATGCAGGTTTTAAATTAGCAGAATGTTTGATTTGGAAAAAAGATTGTTTTGTAATGGGAAGACAAGATTATCAGTGGCAACACGAACCTGTACTTTATGGATGGAAAGAAGGTAAAGCACATTATTTTATAAATGACAGAACACAAAGCACAATACTAGAGTTTGACAGGCCAAAGCAAAGCACATTACATCCTACAATGAAACCTATTGACCTGATTGCTAAACTAATAAAAAATTCAAGCAAAGAAAATGACATAATATTAGATTTGTTTGGAGGCAGTGGTAGTACAATTATTGCAGCTGAACAATTAAACAGATGCTGTTATACTATGGAATTGGATCCTAAATATTGTGATGTTATAGTAAAACGTTGGGAAACACTAACAAATAAAGAGGCAATTCTAAACAAAAGGTAGGTGGGTGATATGAGGTGATAGAAGATAATAACATAATTTCTAAAATAAGAAGAGACTATAAGGCAGGAAAAACCTACAAGCAAATTGCTGAAAAATATAATGTCACTTACAATGAAGTTGTTTACTTGGTAAAAAAGAAAAAATGGTCATAGCTTCCGTCCAGCATGAAATAGTCATGTTTGGCGCCGCCAGTGCTGGTCAGCATCTGGTAAGCGAGTTCCATGCTTTCCCCCAGAATGACCCCCTGCACAGCGTCTGCATTGTATTGCCCGGTGAGGCGCTGCTGACACAGAACGCTCCACATCAGAGCCTTTACCCGCATCTCGGACTTGTAGCGCCATTTCATCAGAGCTGCGCTGCTGTTGTAA
>ERZ826220.1447-NODE-1447-length-23691-cov-5.368040_pt1 | contig 23691 bp, 19 predicted proteins | sample MGYA00519927_ERZ826220 | MGnify/ENA primary metagenome ERZ826220 (study PRJEB31778, sample SAMEA3449225) | human gut metagenome | biome: human gut; feature: human-associated habitat; material: faeces | place: United Kingdom | collected 2010/2012 ... | reverse complement strand
CATGATCGTGAAGCCCATCCTCTTCCTGCTCTCCGGCAGCCTCACCATGCTGCTCCTGGTCCAGCCCATCCAGATGCTGGGCTACGGCCTCTTCACCCCGGCTGTTGCCTACTTCGCCAACGAGAACGTGGCCCCGGAGGACCGGGTCCAGGGCCAGAGCATGAAGTCCGTCCTCACCGCCGGCATGGGCAGCGTGGCGGGCAATCTCATCTCCGGCTACGCTGTGAAGTGGGGCGGCCCCTCCGCCATGCTGAGCTTCGGCATCCTCAGCGGCTGCGTGGGCCTTCTCTTTGCTCTCGCCGCCATGCGGGCCAGCCGCAGGCGCGCCGCGTAAGAGAAAAGCACCTGCCGCAAGGCAGGTGCTTTTGGGTTCACGGGCCCGAAACCGCCGGATGCCGGAGTTCTCTGCCCCGATGCAGCGGATGCCTGCTTGCCTGCGCGGCGGGATCGTGCCATACTGGGTCCCATAGAAAGGAGCGATCACCATGTCCGATTTCAGCGCCAACCTGAAGCGCCTGCGAAAGAGAGCGGAGCGGTCGCAGGATTCCCTGGCGGAGGAGCTGCAGGTATCCCGCCAGACCGTCTCCGGCTGGGAGCGGGGGAGGTCCTATCCGGACCTTGATATGCTGCTGCGGCTCTGCGACGCCCTCCATGCCACCCCGGATCAGCTGCTGTATCCCCCGGAGAAGCAGACGGGCTTCCGCCCCGCCGGGATCGTCAGCGCCGGTCTCTTTCAGAAGATTGCCGCGGCGGTCTTCGTCCTGGGCTTCGTGCTGGGCGTGTCCGCAGGCAGCGAGGCCTATGCCCCGGCGCCCGACACCGTGGGCTGGCACTTCGTTTTCCGGTATGCGTTCCCCTGGTGGGCCGGCGCCTTCCTCAGCGGGATGGCCTTCCTGGGGCTCTCGCGGATCCTTTCCCTGCTCTCCCCCGACCGGGAGACCGCCCCCGAAGAGGGAACCTGACGAAAGCGCCCGCAAAGAAAAAGCACCTGCCGCAAGGCAGGTGCTTTCTTGGAGCGGATAATGGGAGTCGAACCCACCTATGCAGCTTGGGAAGCTGCCGTTCTACCGATGAACTACAGCCGCAGGAACGTATTGTATTATAGCAGACCTTTCTTTATTTTGCAACACGAAAAATGGCGGGTCTTCTGAAAAAGTTAGAAGGATCTCCGGGGGTCAAATGACGGCGGCATGAACGCCTTTGCACACTCATATAATGCACCGATCAGAAAGGGGAGGTCATCATGAAAAAAATCCTGGCGCTGATGGGCGCCGTATTGCTGCTGAGCGTCAGCGCCCGGGCTGTGGAGGTGTCCGCGCCCTCGGCAGTGCTGATGGAAAAGGAGACAGGGACCGTGCTGTTTGCCAAAAACGAGCACGAAAAGCTGGAACCGGCCAGCGTCACTAAAATTATGACGCTGCTGCTGACCATGGAGGCTATTGACGGCGGGACACTGCGCTATGAGGACACCGTTACCGCCTCACCTCACGCCTGCTCCATGGGCGGCAGTCAGATTTGGCTGAAGGAGGGGGAACGGCTGACCGTGGACGAGATGCTGAAGGCCGTGTGCGTGGTATCCGCCAATGACTGCGCCGTGGCACTGGCAGAGCATCTGGCCGGCAGTGAGGAATCCTTCGTGGAGCGGATGAACCGGCGGGCAGCGGAGCTGGGGATGAACGACACTACTTTCAAAAACGCCTGCGGTCTGCCGGCGGAGGGTCACGTCACCTCTGCCTACGACATTGCTTTGATGAGCCGGGAGCTGATGCTGTATCATCCGGATATCCGAACATATACAACAGTCTGGATGGACACTCTCCGGGATGGGGCGTCCTCGTTGGTCAATACCAACAAGCTGGTGCGATTTTATGATGGTACCACTGGATTGAAGACCGGCTCCACCAGCGCTGCCGGGTACTGTATCTCCGCCACGGCGGAGCGGGACGGCATGGAGCTGATCGCTGTTATTCTCAAGGGAAAAACCTCCCCGGAGCGGTTCGCAGATGCGCAGACGCTGCTGAATTACGGCTTTGCCACCTATGCCCTGAAGAACGTTGTACCGGACACGCCGCTGCCGCCGGTGCCGGTGACGCTGGGGACGCAGGCCACGGTTCAGCCGGTTTTGGGCGAGGAAAACCAGCTGCTGCTGGAGAAGGCCAAGACAGGGGAGTTGAGCCAGTCCGTGACACTGGAATCCTCCGTACAGGCCCCAGTGGCGGTGGGGGATCGGCTGGGGACGCTGACCGTCACCTCCGAGGGAGAGGTTCTGGCGGAGTTGCCCCTGCTGGCGGGAGAAGAAGTTCCACGGATCACCTTCCGCCAAATGCTGCCACGGGTGCTGCGAATCGCCTGTCTGGTTGAGTGAACGGATCTCACACCGCCCTTTTTCTCTTGCCGTACCCGGGGAAAAATGCTATACTGGACAAACAGAGGGAAAATGTGCCCTCTGGCTGAAATTTGATACATGAGGGTGAATCACATGCTGGATGTTCAGTTGTTTGATCTGCATACATTTTTACCGAAGCCTTACAAGGAGGCACTGCTGCCCCGTTTGAAAAAAGCCCATGAAAAACTTCAGACCGGCACCGGTCTGGGCGGAGAATTTACCGGTTGGGTGCATCTGCCTCAGGCGTATGACCGGGAGGAATTTACCCGGATCCGGACTGCCGCTAAGAAGATCCAAAGCGATTCTCAGGCATTGGTGGTCATCGGCATCGGCGGCAGCTATCTGGGAGCCCGCGGCGTGATCGACTGCCTGTGTTCTCCCAATTATAACCTGAAAAAGAAAGAGACGCCCAACGTGTACTTTGTGGGCAACGGTCTCTCCGGCGACGCACTGAGCGAGGTACTGGATCTGGTGAGGGATGTGGATTTCTCCGTGAATATCATCTCCAAATCCGGTACCACCACGGAGCCTGCCGTGGCCTTCCGTTTCTTCCGGGAGCTGCTGGAGGAGAAATACGGCAAGGAGGAAGCCGGTAAGCGCATCTACGCTACCACCGATAAGGCCCGGGGTGCGCTGAAATCTCTGGCGGACGCCGAGGGCTGGGAGACCTTTGTGGTGCCGGATGACATCGGCGGCCGCTATTCCGTCCTTACCGCCGTGGGCCTGCTGCCCATCGCCGTTACCGGTGTGGATGTGGAGGCCCTGATGGAGGGCGCGGCTGAGATGATGAACGTCTGTGCCGACGGCTCCTACGATAGTCCCGCATGGCAGTATGCCGCCCTGCGGTATGAGCTGTACCGGGCTGGGTACGCCATTGAAATTCTGGGCTGCTACGATCCGGCCTTCCGGTTTATGACGGAGTGGTGGAAGCAGCTCTACGGCGAGAGCGAGGGAAAGGACGGCAAGGGCCTGTTCCCCGCCAGTGTGGAGTTTACCGCAGACCTGCACTCCATGGGGCAGTATATTCAGGAGGGCCGCCGGATCCTCTTCGAGACGATCGTGCGGCTGGGCGCCTCCGACCGGCAGTTGGCCGTTCCTCGGGACGAGACGGACGGCGACGGGCTGAACTTCCTTGCGGGTGCGTCTATGGACCACATCCGGGACCGGGCCACGGAGGGAACGCTCTTGGCCCACAGTCAGGGCGGCGTACCCAACGTCATTGTGAATGTGGGCGGTAAGGGTCCCCGTGAGCTGGGCCGGCTCATCTACTTCTTTGAGTATGCCTGCGGCTTGTCCGGCTATCTGCTGGACGTGAATCCCTTCGACCAGCCCGGCGTGGAGGCGTATAAGAAGAATATGTTTGCCCTCCTCGGCAAGCCCGGCTACGAGGATCGTAAGGCGGAGCTGGAAGCCAAGCTGACCGAAAAGCATTGAGAAAAGCGGAATACGAAAAGCGGAATATGCAAAAAAACACGGCAGAGCATACATTGCTCTGCCGTGTTTATAAACAAATTTTGAAGTTACTTTTTGGGATTGTCTTTTTCCATTCTTTATGGTATGCTATGACTACGAAAGGTCCCGTTAATTACGGAGACGAACTATGACAGGAGTGATCTATTATGGTTAGACTGATTATGGGCGTCAAGGGTTCCGGCAAAACCAAGCAGCTCATCGAACTCATCAACGCTGCCGCAAAGGATGAGGCCGGCAATGTGGTCTGCATTGAGCCGAAGCGTGACATGTCCTACAATATTCACTACAACATCCGCCTGATCGACGCGCAGGAATACGATCTGCACAGCTATGAGGTATTCCGTGGCTTCATCAGCGGTCTGTATGCCGGCAACTACGACATTTCTCAGGTGTTCATCGACAACCTGTGCAAGACCGTGGGCACCGATGTGGATGCGGAGACCGAGAAGTTCCTCAACTGGCTGGATGTATTCGGCGAGCGGAACAACATCAAGTTCACCGTCACCATCAGCGGCGACGTGGAAACTGCTACCGACGGTATGCGAAAGTACCTGTAATTGAATAAAAGAAAACCGCCTTGCTGAAAAGCAAGGCGGTTTTTGCTGTCCGGATTTGAAAGCTCAGCTTTCTTGGGCGTGTAAAGTACCGTTGGGGGTGGAGAGACAGCAGGAGGATACGCCGAAGCAGCGCAGCAGCTGCTGGCGGGCTTCCAGCGCCTTTTCGCTGAGATACCAGACCACCGTATCCTTTGTCTCCAGATAGGCGCAGGCGTAGCGGTCAGAATAGTAGGTGCGGCCTTTGGCTTCCAGTGCGGCCACAGCGTCTCCGTTGAAGGCGGTGGGTTTTCCGGTACCCTTCCGGCCGTGGCCCTCCGCCGTCAAAAGCAGGGCGAGCTTCTCACCGGGGATCTGGTCATTCAGAGTGCTGAGCGCGTAGTAGACGGTCTCCAAAGGCTCCATGGCATATACGGGAACAGCGCCGTCCGTGTCCTCATGTCCGGACACCTGCAGCACGATCCGGTCTGCGGCCTTTCCGAGAGCCTGATAGTCCGGAATTGCTTCCCTTCGGGCCGGGGCGCTTGCCGCCACATACAGCTTTTTCTCCGGCACAGCGGCCCGGAGCGCCTGTACGAAGGCAGCCAGGGCGTCGCCATTTTCAGCGGACGGGGTGATGTTCAGATAAACGCCGTCATAGCTGCTGTCGGTCAATGCTTCGGCAACTGCCGTGGCTGCGGCGGCGGTGCTCTTCAAAACGCCGGACTGACCGGAAATACCCAGCAGGACCGTCTGGCCGGAGGCGGTTGCTGTTTCCATGACCTGTTTCTGCGTATTGCTGACACTCAAAGCCAGCCGAGGGTTCTGACCGCCGGTCAGCGTTCCTGCCATGAGTATGACGGTCTGATATCCGGAAAGGTCCTCCGCTTCCTCGCCGGAGCGGAGAAGGACCATGGCCTCATTTGCGGTCTGAGCAGGGTGCAGTTTGTCATACAGGCGGCTGAGCATGACAGCAGCCTGTTCCCGGGTGGCGTACCGATCCGGCACGAACAGATCATTCCCCATACCGCTGACCAGACCCAGCTCGTAGGCCATAGCGATATGCCCCTTGTTGGTGGTCACGTCCCGGAAGGGAAGCGGATCATCTTCCGCAAGACCGGCGATGGGCCCGTAGCCCAAGGCCCGGATCAGCATGACTGCCAATTCCTCCCGGGTGATGGGATCGCCGGGACGGAAATCGCCGGTCTGACGGGTGACTGCCCCGTGCTCATAGCAGGCCCGGAGGGCCGGCTCATACCAGGCGCCCTGCGGCACATCCGAAAAGATCCGGTAGTAGGTCTCACCGCTCTGCCAGCCGAAAAAACGGCTGAGTGCCACGGCGAAGCCCGCCCGGGTCATGGGCTGGCCCACGCCGAAGGTATCGGCGGTCTTGCCCTGAAACCATCCCTGAGCCGCGCAGCGGTCGATGGCGGTTGCCGCCCAGTGGTTGGACGGCACATCCTGAAAGGAAGCCGCCCCGGCGGGAACGGTAAGCGCCCCGCTCAGCACCGCGCACAGGCACAGGCAGGCGGTCAGCTTTTTCAAAATCGTTCGTTTCATCTATCTGCCTCCTTATGGAAAGGGTATCCGTTTTTGGACTTTATTAGACGGTTTTGGGAAAAACTCCCACCTATTGTAGCAGACAGCGGCCTGTTCGTCAAATCCGGAGGGAAAACTGGCTGAAAAACAGGGAAAAAACCGAAGGGACCTCTTTCGCTGAGCAGAAAAATGTGGTATCCTATATGCGCTTTATGAACTCTTACGGAGGATTGATTATGAACAACAACGAGATCCTGCTTTTGAAGCTGGGCGAGGTGGTGCTGAAGGGCCTGAACCGCCGCAGCTTTGAGGATAAGCTGGTGAGCAATGTCCGCCGCCGGATGAAGCCCTGCGGCAGCTTCCAGATCTACATTCGCCAGAGCACTATCTATGTGGAGCCTCAGACCGAGGACTGCGACATGGAGGCCGCCTTCAAGGCTGCCCGTCAGGTGTTCGGCATCGTGACGGTGGCCCGCGCCGTCCCTTGCGCCAAGGAGATGGACGCCATTGTGGAGACCGCCAAGACCTATCTGGCGGATGAATTTGCCAAGGCCAGAACCTTCAAGGTGGAGAGCCGCCGGGCAGACAAGCAGTTCCCCATGAACTCCATCCAGATCTCCCAGTATGTAGGCGGCGAGCTGGGGCAGTTCTTCAACGTGAAAGCGGATATGCACCATCCTGATCTTACGGTTTATGTGGAGATCCGGGAGAAGTACGCCTATATCCACACGCCCTCCGTCCCCGGCGCCGGCGGCCTGCCCATCGGCATGGGCGGCCGGGCGGTGAGTCTGCTTTCCGGCGGTCTGGACAGCCCCGTTTCCTCCTATATGATTGCCCGCCGGGGCGTGGAGCTGGAAATGGTGCACTTTGTTTCTCCCCCGTACACCTCCCAGCAGGCGCTGGACAAGGTGCTGGAGCTGGCCCGGCTGCTGACGGTGTACTGCGGCCGGATGATCGTCCACATCATCCCCTTCACGGAAATTCAGGAGGAGATCCGCCGCCAGTGCCCCGAGGAATACTTTACCCTCATCATGCGCCGGTTTATGATGCGGCTGGCAGAGGCAGTGGCCCGGAAGTCCCACGCCTCTGCGCTGGTTACCGGCGAATCTCTGGGTCAGGTGGCCAGCCAGACCATCAAGGCCCTGGGTGTCACGGAGGACGTGACGAAAATGCCCGTTCTGCGGCCCCTCATCGGCACCGACAAGGTGGAGATCATCCGCATGGCCCGGGAGATCGGCACCTACGAGACCTCCATTCTACCCTATGAGGACTGCTGCACAGTCTTTACCCCCCGCCACCCCGCCACCCGGCCGGTGCTGGAGGATGTGGTGCAGGCCGAGTCCGTTCTGGATATTGACGGCCTGGTGGCCAAGGCCCTGGAGGGCGAGACCTGGGTTCGGGTAAAGCCCTGACCGGATCGGAAAGAAGGCATCTGTTATGTCACATACCGCTGAGATCATTGCCGTCGGTACGGAACTGCTTCTTGGAAATATCACCAACACCAACGCCAGCGAGATCTCACGGGCGCTGTCTGCTGTTGGCGTCAATGTGTTCTGGCATACCGTGGTAGGGGACAACCCGGAACGGCTGCGGGAGGCGCTGGACATCGCCCGGAAGCGGGCGGACGTCATCCTTACCACCGGCGGCCTTGGCCCCACCTATGACGATCTTACCAAGCAGACCGTCTGCGAGACCTTCGGCAAGCCGCTGGTCCTGCGGGAGGATGTGCTGGAGCATATTCGGACTTATTTTGCCCGGAACGTCCACCTGGTCATGCCGGAAAATAACCGCCAGCAGGCGGAGTTCCCCGCCGATTGCGTGATCTTCGACAATCCGGTGGGCACCGCTCCCGGCTGCGCCTTTGAAGCGGAGGGGGTGCACGTGCTGATGCTGCCCGGTCCGCCCTTTGAAATGCGGACCATGCTACAAAACTGGGCGGTCCCCTATCTGCGGGGACTTTCCAAGGAGGTCATTGTGTCCCATGACATTATGACCTTCGGCCTTGGGGAAAGCCCTATGGAGGATCTGATGCGGGAGCGGATATCCCGGATGGAAAATCCATCCCTCGCCACCTACGCCAAGCCCAGCGAGGTCCGGCTCCGCGCTACCGCCAAGGCGGACAGCGCAGCGGCGGCGGAGGCCATGCTGGTCCCGGTGGTAAAAGAGGTGACGGATTATTTGGGAGACGTGGTGTACGGCGTGGATATCCCTAATCTGGAAACCGTCTGCATGACACACCTGAAGGAAAAGGGCTGGACCTTCGCTACGGCGGAAAGCTGCACCGGCGGCCAGATAGCCGCCCGGATCACGGCCCTGTCCGGGGCATCCAGTGTGTATCGGGGCGGCGTGGTGAGCTACTGGACCAGCGTAAAGGCGGAGGTGCTGGGGGTGCCCCAGACGCTTCTGAACCAATACGGCGCCGTGTCGGAGGAATGTGCCCGATCCATGGCGGAAAATGCCCGGCGGATCACCGGAGCTGACATTGGTCTGTCCGTCACCGGCGCGGCCGGCCCTGACCCGGACGAGCGCAACAATCCGGTGGGACTGGTGTATGTGGGTCTGGCGTCCCCCGATGGGACGTGGTGCCGGAAGCTGGAGTTGGGCAAGCGCCGCCGGGATCGCATTCAGGATCTGGCTGCCAACCACGCCTACGATATGCTGCGCCGCTGCCTGACTGGACTGCCGGTGGAGCAAAGCGGCACCGGAAAACACATGGAAAAGCTGTAAAACGCGGCGAAAATCGCAAATAACAGCAAAATGACAGCAAAAAGGACACTGGCTTGTTATGCAAGCCAGTGTCCTTTTTATCATTATGATGCTTGCGTTGTTGTCGATCGGATCACTTCAGGACTCGGACGCAGCCCTCGATCAGGCTCATGGTGACGGTATCGCCCACGCTGAAACGCTCCGTCAGCTGGGGATTGTAGACCTCCACAATGATGGGCTGATCACCCAGCATGACCTCGTACTCGATCTTGGCGCCGTAATAGGTGGCACGGGAAACGGTACCGGGGAGAGCACCGGCATCCTTGGTAAGCAGGAAGGATTCGGGGCGGACCGTCAGGCAGCAGGCACCGCCCACTTCCACACCCTCCATCTTGCCGGGGGCGGGGATGGAGAAGGTCTTTCCACCAATCTCCACCAGCGCGGCCTCGCCGTCACGGCCCTTGAAGATGCCGTCGATGAAGTTGGCCTTGCCGATGAAGTTTGCCACAAAGCGGCTGGCGGGCTGCTCGTAGATCTCCTGAGGAGTGCCCTGCTGGCAGATAACGCCGTCCTTCATGATGACCACCTTGTCGGAGATGGCCATGGCCTCGGACTGGTCATGGGTGACGTACAGAGAGGTGATCCCCAGCCGCTGCTGGAGGGCGCGGAGCTCATCCCGCATGCTCTCGCGGAGCTTGGCGTCCAGGTTGGACAGGGGTTCGTCAAACAGCAGCACGGAAGGCTCGATGACCACGGCGCGGGCCAACGCCACACGCTGCTGCTGGCCGCCGGAGAGCTGGTTGGGGAACCGCTTCTCCATGCCTTTGAGCTGCATCAGCTCCACTACGTCATTGGTGCGGCGGATGATCTCATCCTGAGGGATCTTGGCCACACGCAGACCGTAGGCGATGTTCTCCCAGATGTTCAGGTGGGGGAACAGGGCGTAGGACTGGAACACCATGGAGATGCCCCGCTTGTTGGGGGGGATCTTGGCTACGTCCCGGTCTCCGATGAACACGTTGCCGCTGGTGGGATACTCAAAACCGGAGATCATCCGCAGGGTGGTGGTCTTGCCGCAGCCGGAGGGGCCCAGCAATGTCACCATCTCGCCATCCTTGATCTCAAGATTGATATGGTCAACAGCCACGAAGTCCTTGCCGGTATCGGGCTGCTGGAAAATTTTGGTCACGTCCTTCAGGACTACGCCGGAACTCTTCTTGCTGAAGCCCAGCTTCTCGTTCTTCTCTTGGCTCATTTTGATTCCTCCGTTTTCGATTTAGCCTGAGGCACCTTGGAACGGGGCGCCAGCAGAAGGTTGATGACGGTGTTGAACAGGCCGATAAACACCAGCAGAATGCCTACCATCATCGTGACAAAGGCAGCTGCCTGCCCGTATTTCGCCAGGTCAAACAGGGAGTAGATGTTGCTGGTGACCAGCTTCCACCGGGGAGAGACCAGGAAAATGACCGCGCTGACGGCAGTGATGGCCTTGGTGAAGGAGTAGACAATGCCGGAGAAGAAGGCGTTTTTCAGCATGGGCAGCGTAATGCGGCGGAAGGAATAGCCGGTGTCGGCGCCCAGAATGGTAGAGGCCTCTTCAATGGAATTGTCGATCTGCAGCAGGGTGGTGGTGCCGGACTCGATGGCTACCGGCATGTTCCGGAAGGTGAACACGATCACCAGAATCAATCCAGTGCCAGTGAGGGCCAGCGGCTTGGAGTTGAAGCCCAGGATGTAGCTGATGCCCAGCACGGTGCCGGGAACAGCGAACATCAGGACGGAGGCGACCTCGATAAAACGCTTGCCGTAGTAGTTCCGCTTGGCGGTGATATAGGCGATGACCATGCCCAGCAGGCCGCCGATCACGGCGGAGATCAGGCCCAGCGTCATGGAGTTTTTCAGGCTGTCCCAGCCGTACTGGAGCGCCTTGCGGTACTGATCCAGCGTCAGGGAGAAGTCCACGCCCCAGGTGCGGACAAAGGAGGCAAAAATTACCGTGCCGTAGAACAGAATGATGATGGCGGAAACGATTAGGCAGAAAGCAAACAAGGGCCACTTGATGTGGGGTTCCTCAATGAGCTTCCGGGCCTGGGTGGGCTTGCCGGTGACTGTGACAAAGCTCTTTTTGTTGACCCAGTATTTATTGAGAAGATACGCGATGACCGCACGCAGAAGCAGCAGAAGCGCCAGCACGGAACCCTTTCGCATATCATAACTGCCGGTGATGATGTTGTAGACCTCAATGGAGAGGGTGGTGTAATCGCCGCCGATGGTAGCCGGGTTGGAGAAGTCCTCCAGAGACTGGATGAACACCAGCAGCGCGCCGGAGATGATGCCGGGGAGGGACAGGGGGAAGGTAACCGTCCAGAAGGTTTTCCAGCGGCCTGCGCCCATGTTGCAGGCGGCATCCTCTACAGAGGCGTCGATGGAGGCCAGAATGCCGGAGAGGGTCAGGTAGGCGATGGGGAAGAAGCTCATCACCTGAACCACAATCAGGCTCTTGAGGCCGTATACGCTGCTGCCGGTGATGCCAAGCAGGTTCTTGGAAATCAGACCCTGCTTGCCGAAGAGGAAGATAATGGACAGGGACAGCACGAAGGGCGGGGAGAGGATGGGCAGCGTGGCCATGGTCTTGAAAAAGCCCTTGGCCGGTACGTTGACCCGGGTGACGGTATAGGCAAAGACATAGCCGATGAAGGTGGCGATGACGGCCACAATCAGGCCCAGCGCCATGGTGCGGCCGAAGACCTTGCCGTACCGGGGCGTTTGCAGGATGGTGATGAGATTGGCCAGAGAGAAGGCACCGGTCTCATCCGTAAGGCTGTAGATCAGCGTTTTGGCCAGAGGATAGATGACGAACAGCAGCAACAGCGCGAACGAGAGGATGATGGCAATCAGCAGCAGGGGCTGGCGCAGGATCATCTTCGTTTCATTGAGGCGCTTTGCGCGGGTAGTGGCATTTGCCATGAGCGTTCCTCCTGAGTGAGAGTGTCAAAAGCGGCGGGAAAGCTGCGCAAGGGAGTTCCGCCTTCTCTGTCTTGGTATGCGGGCCCCCTCCCCTTGGGGGAGGAGGCCCGTTTGCGGGAAATCAATCAGAAATCTATTGGGATCAGCCCTCGGGCTTGGTGGCGATCTTATTCTCGAACTGCTCGCAGTACTCGCTCTTGACGCTGGCAGCCCAAACGGCGTCATAATCAATCACGGGAACCTCATCCAGCGTCACCAGACCGTCGGCCACAGGAGCGGCGGTGTTGGTGGGAACGCGGAAGGAGTCGTTTTCGGCGTAGCAGCCCTGACCGGCCTCGGAGGTCATCCAGTCGATGAACTTCTTGGCGTTCTCCTGCTCGTCGGCCTTGCCGCCCTTGATGAGGGCCATGGCGCCCACCTCATAACCGGTGCCGTCGGTGGGGAAGCTCAGCTCAATGTGATAGCCCTCGGGAGTCAGCTGCAGGGCGTCGTGAGAGAAGGTGAGGGCGATGGCGGCCTCACCGATGGCCACGGCATTGGGAGCGGCGGAGCCGGACTTGGTGTACTGACTCATGTTGGTGTTCAGCTTTTCCAGATAGTCCCAGACCTGATCGTCGCCCTTGAGCTGAACCAGCGTGGCCAGAACGGTGTAGGCGGTGCCGGAGGTGGCGGGGTGGGCCATGATGATCTCACCCTTAAACTCGGGCTTCAGCAGGTCTTCCCAGCTGGTGGGATATTCCAGACCCTTTTCGGCAAACCAGTCGGCGTTGCAGGCGAAGGCGATGCAACCCACATAGATGGGGTTCCAGGTACCGGTGGGATCCAGATAAGTAGAGGGTGTCTTGTCCAGATTGGGAGACTGATAGGCTTCCAGCAGGCCCTTATCCACGGCGGCGATGTAGTTATCCGTAGAGCCGCCGAACATCAGCGTTGCCTGAGGATTGTCCTTCTCAGCTTCCACACGGGTCAGCATCTCACCGGCGGAGAGGCGGACATAGTTGATCTTGATGCCGGTTTCCTGCTCAAACTTGTTGAAATAGTAGATGACTTCGCTTTCGGGGAATGCGGTGTAAACGGAGAGTTCCTTGCTGCCGGAGGATTCGGCGGGCTGCTCGGTCTGTGCGCTGTCATCGGTTTTGGGTTCCTCGGTCTTGCCGCCGCAGGCGGTGAGGGCCAGCAGGCTGGTGGCAGCCAGCAGAGCGGCGAACAGGCGCTTAGTGGATTTCTTCATAAATCGTTTCTCCTTCTCATCCATTATTTATTTCCATTCCGCACTGCGGAAGAGAAAACACGGCTTTGCGGGAACCTTGGACAGTTCCTCTTTGCGGGAAACAAGCTGCGGACCAACTCATAGCACCAGTTGTCCTGACTTCTATCCGGGCCCGCAATCCATTTCTATGTAGGCGGTTCGCAGTTTAGCATGGACAGGCAGCATCCGGTCAAACGCTGTGTAAACACTTCAACTTATGGCAGTGTAAACAATGAACACATATGCGCAACCGCTTACATTGACAATGTAATACCACATATTTCCAAATGCGTCAATGAAGAATGTGCTTTTTCTACATTTGATGCAAAAAGAACCATGCTCACTTTGTATAAAATGGACAATACGGCTTGCGGCCGCACGGCTTTTGCTTTTGACACATACACAAATGACTGCGAATACTGGCGAAAAATATTAGAGGCATCCGCCATGTAAAAGTCCTTTTCAGCTGCGTTTTATGTAACCGCTTGCATTATAAATCAAGAGGGCAGCACATAAAAAGCCTCCGCCAAACGGCGGAGGCTTTTGCTTTGTTGAAAACAGGCAACCACGGGCTATGCCCGTGGAATAAAAAAGGCTAAGCCTATGAGTGGGAAAAGATAAACCTCCAGTGCTACAATCGAAGCAGGTTTGCCGACCGCAAGAAAAGTAGCGGAGGAGGAATATCCATGTTTGGAACACAAAAGAAAGAGGAAATAGATAACTATACTGATTATAGTGATGCTGATCCGTTCCTTTCTCTTCCTATCCGGAATGAAAAAGAAATGATAAGATGTTATATAACTGATTATAAGGCAGTGGTATGCCTTTATTGCAGAACATCTTTTTCACTATCTCATATAGAAATGTGATCTATGAGCATAAATAATTTTGTGATTGTAATTTATATGGATTTCGCATATAATAAAAGTGTGATTATAGAGCATAAAACTCCAATAAAAATGTGAGGAGTGATTCTATGGAACGATTTATCTTAAAAAAGTTGCTGGATTGGAAGAATTCACCCTACCGCAAACCGCTAATCTTAAAGGGTGTGCGTCAGGTGGGCAAAACATGGGTTCTCAAAGAATTCGGCAGACGTTATTATGAAAATACTGCCTATTTTAACTTTGACGAAAACGAAGAATATAAACAGTTCTTTGAAACCACCAAGGACGTGGCTCGCATCATGCAAAATTTAATGTTGGCCAGTGGTCAGAAGATTGTCCCGGAAAAGACACTTATCATTTTTGACGAGGTGCAGGACTGCCCGAAGGTTATCAACTCCATGAAGTATTTCTGCGAGAACGCTCCGCAGTATCATATCGCCTGCGCCGGTTCTCTGCTGGGCATTGCCCTGGCAAAACCATCCTCTTTCCCGGTGGGCAAGGTCAACTTCCTGCAGATTGACCCTATGACCTTCACAGAATTTCTGCTTGCCAATGGCGACGAAAACCTTGTGAAGTTCTTGGAAAGCGTGGATACCATCGAGCCGATTCCCGATGCCTTTTTCAATCCGCTCTATGAAAAACTGAAGATGTACTATGTCACCGGAGGCATGCCGGAACCTGTGCTCATGTGGACGGAGGCACGGGATGTCTCCGCCATGCAGGAAGCCCTGTCTGGGATTATTGGTGCCTACGAACGTGACTTTGCCAAGCACCCCAATATCAGTGAGTTCCCAAAGATCTCTATGATCTGGAAGTCTATACCGTCCCAGCTGGCAAGGGAGAATAAGAAGTTTATCTACAAAGTTGTCAAAGAAGGCGCAAGAGCCCGAGAATACGAGGATGCTTTGCAGTGGCTGGTGGATGCAAGACTGGTGCATAAGATCTACCGCAGCACTGCTCCCGGCCTGCCGGTGGCTGCCTACGATGACCTGTCTGCATTTAAGATTTATCTGGTGGATGTGGGTTTGCTCCGCCGTCTGGCACAGCTGGCTCCCACGGCCTTTGGAGAGGGCAACCGCCTGTTCACCGAGTTCAAGGGCGCTTTGACTGAAAACTTTGTGCTGCAGACCCTGATCACGCAGTTTGAAGTGGTTCCCCGCTATTGGAGCCAGAATAATCCACCTTATGAAGTGGATTTCCTCATTCAACGGGAAAATGACATTTTCCCTGTTGAGGTCAAGTCTGAGGCCAATACCACCAGCAAGAGCCTCAAGAAGTTTAAGGAGCTGTTCCCGGATCAAGTCAAGCTCCGTGTGCGGTTCTCTCTGGATAATCTGAAGCTGGATGATGATGTACTGAACATCCCTTTGTTCATGGCTGATCAAGCAGATAGATTGATTGGATTGGCATTAGAAAAGAAGAATAGCTTTGGTCAGTAATGGTTCATCAATATAAAAAGTAACAATTTGACCTATAGAATGCTGGCCCCGAAGACGGTTGTGATCTCTGTCTCCAACACCCGTACCGATGATTGTCCCGCTGCCTCTGTCCTTCAGATGGTGCGGGAGAAGGGCTGCGCGTTGTATGTTACAGATGCGATCCCAGATAGTAACGGGCACGTGAGCAACCACCCAGCCATTCATTTTGATATCTAAACCGGCAGTTGCCTCCGCTGCGTTCAAGCCGGATCAAAAAGTCAGCGATGAGCCAGTTAAAACTTTGTAAAAAATGAGCTGTCTTTTTTGCCTCGCCGCCTCTGGAGACTGCCTTGGACGCTGAAAAGCGCGCCGCTGTTGAGCCAATGAGATGTACCGGACTGAAGGACCGGCCTCCACGGAGGCGCTTGAGATCCCATGCTTTCAGAACGCTTGGAAAACGGGCACGGAGGGGGAAAATTTTCTTCCATACGCAAAATCACCCTGCCGAAACCGGCAGGGTAATTTTGTAGGCTGCTTATTTTAGCGGTCAAGCACGGTGATACGAAAGCACCCCGCTGTTACAGAATCAGGCCAAAGGCGATATAGAGGGCCGCTGTGCACGCCGCAGTTACCAGCGCGTAGGGGAGCTGCGTTTTTACGTGAGAATACAGATCGGTGCCCACGGACATGGAGGACAGGATCGTGGTATCGGAAAGGGGAGAGCAGTGGTCGCCGAAAATGCCGCCGGACACCACCGCACCGATGGTCAGCAGGATATTGCCGTTCATAGCCACTGCCATGGGGACTGCAATGGGCATCATGATGGAGAATGTGCCCCAGCTGGTTCCCGTGCAGAAGGCCATCAGCGCGCCCATCAGGAAGATGATGGCCGGGCAGAAGGCACCGTCAATGCTGTCACCCAGCAGGCTGGCAAGGAACTGGCCGGTCCCCATTCCCTTGATGACCCCGCCGATGGAGAAGGACAGCACCAGAAGGATCACCAGACCCATCATGCTGCTGACGCCCTTCATAACGCTGTCGCCGAACTCCTTGGCGGTCATGATCCCCTGCTTTGTATACATGACGCACATGATGAGCAGCGTGATGACAACAGAGTAGAGGATCGCCGTGGTTCCGTCGCCCGCCGCCAGATTTCCTCCGCCGGTGACCAGCAGGCCGATGAAAGCACCGCCGATCAGGGTGATGAGCGGGAACATCATGTTCCACTTGTTCTCTTTGCCTTCCTCCACCAGCTCTTCAAAGCCGTCATTGTCATTGAGCAGCGGCGTTACCCCGTCATCATACAGCTTGCCGGTGTTCCGCACCCGCAGCTCTGCCTTTTTCATGGGGCCCCAGTCTTTTCCAGTGACAATATAGAACAGCACGAACAGCAGGGAGAGGATGCTGTAAAACTGGAAGGGAAGGCTTCGGATCAGCAGATTCATAGGCTCGCCTTGGATGTATCCGGAGGCGATCTCCGCGGAGATCAGGCCCATCAGCATAGCGCCCCAGGAGTTCAGGGGAATGATGGCATTGACGGGCGCGGAAGTCGCGTCGCAGATGTAGGCCAGCTTTTCACGGGAGACCTTGAATTTATCGATCAGCGGGCGGGTCACCACGCCGGTGAACATGATGCTGAGCAGACCGTCGATAAAAATGATGATGCCGATCACATAGGCGATGAGCATTGCCATCCGCGGGCTCTTCACGCGCTTGCTCTGCTCGGTCAGGTAATTGACGAAGCCCTTGACGCCGCCGGAGATGCGCACCAGGATCACAAATGCGCCCATCAGCGCCGTGAACAGGAAGGTTTTCAGATTCCCGGTGTCGGCGCAAACACTTAAAATGCCGTTGACGCTTTCATTGATAGCGGTAAACGGATTCCATCCGCAAATAATCAGTTGTCCGGTAAAAATGCCCACCAGCATGGCCAGCGGCACCTTCCGCGTCGCAATGGCCACTGCCAGCGTCAGAATCGGAGCAACCAAAGTCAAATAGCCGTAATCCATAAGTTTTTCCCTCTTTCTCGATCAATACTGCGCAAATAAGGAGCCGAGCCCGCCTGTATGCAAATAGCAGACGGGGCCGGACACTTTTTCCTGTTCGATCCAGTCCATCATCCCCACCAGGACCTTGCTGGTATAGACGTTTTCGATGAAGATCCCCTCGCTGCGGGCAAAGGACAGGACTGCCTGCTGGCTCTCCTCCGTGTTTTCGCCCCAGCCGCCGCCACGGTAGGCGTCTGTGATCTCCGCCGCCTGTTCCACCGACACATCCATGGGGAGCCCGGTGATCTCCTCCGCTTCGGAGATGGTGGAACGGATATGCGCCGTCAGCGTTTCCCGGTCATCCTCGACGCTGACGATCACAATGCGGAAGGGCTGGCCCATCAGCTGATTTCCGTAGATCAGCCCGGCCGCGACGCCGCCGTTTCCGCCGGGGGCGAAAATCGTCATGCGGCCAATTCCAAGATCCTCGCACTGCCGCTTCATTTCCACCACCGCGGCGGTATAGCCCAACGCGCCCCGGCCGGTGGTCGCGCCGTTGCGGACCACGTAGACCTGTTCGCCGGCGGACTGGTAAGCGGCGGCCAGCTCCTCCATGCGGCGGTTCCGAACCGCTCCGTCACAAGGGCCGAGGAAGTGTATTTTGGTGCCCAGCAGCTCCTCCAGCAGGAGATTTCCCTCTTTGCGGGCTGGCTCCGCCGCGTTGATGATAAGCTCGCAGTCCAGCCCGGCCTTGGCACAGGCCGCCGCAGTCAGAGCGCATAGATTTGATTGCTCCGGCCCCGCCGCCAGGATTTTGGATGCCCCCTTGGATCTGGCTTCCCCCAAGAGGAACTCAAGGCTGCGGATCTTATTTCCGCCCGGACCGACACCGGTCATGTCGTCCCGCTTGATGAGGAGGCTGACGTCCTTTCCTGAGGGCTGGTAATGCATGGGGTGCAGGGGCGTTGGCATAGGCATGAGCGGCACGCGGTCTGTCTCACGCAGAAAACGTTCGATCGGTTTCATGTTCTTTCTCCAATTAGCCAAGTAGTAATTTACTTGCTTAAAGAATAACAGGCATTTTGCCGAATGTCAATCTTTTTCGGGGGCTCGCCGCCAATTACCATGAAACGCACAGAAACCTCCCGGACCTGCTTCTGTTTATTAGAAGATATACGCAATCGCGGGCGCTTTTTTCTTGTTTTGGGGGCGCTTGCGGTTGTGCGTGCTAACCGTTCTTCAAAAGCCCGGAACGAGAGGGGGGGACCGCACATGGCCCCGCTGTCCCATCGTTCCCGTTGCGCTTTCGAGATGGTTGGACTGACGGTCCGCTTCGTGGGGGCGGGCATTCCGCCGATGTCCGATAGGCAGGTGCATACGCATAATATGTATACCAATGCAAATATGCTGCATAGTATTTATATTTACTTATAACACCCGCTACGCGCTTATACGCATAAAATACAAATACTTCCGGTGTATACAGCCATATTCTCGTATATATTTACAATAATTGAATAATTATACAAATTTTTGCAAATTTACTATTGACTTTCGGCGTGAGAAAATATACAATCCGTTCATCCGAAGCACACAAACGGTGCAAGCGAGAAGGAGGAGAACGCCATGGGCATTACCGAGATATTTTTGAACTACTACCAATACTTCCTCCGAGGAACGCAGACCACCGTCATCGTTTCCCTGATCACCGTTCTGCTGGGCACGGTCCTTGGCTGCCTCATCGCGCTGCTGCGATTGTCAAGATTCAGGCTGTGCGCCGGGTTTGCCAAGCTGTATATCACCGTCATCCGGGGAACGCCGCTTCTGGTGCAGCTGTACATCGTTTACTATCAGCTTCACTTCATTCCGTGGCCGGAGGGTTCCATTCTGGGCGTGGAGCTGGCGCGGGTCATGCCCTGCATCCTGGCCCTGTCCATGAACTCCACAGCTTATGTGGCGGAGGTCATCCGTTCCGGTATTCAGGCGGTGGACTTCGGGCAGACGGAGGCCGCGCTATCCTGCGGCATGACCCGGACACAGGCGATGGTGAACATCATCCTGCCGCAGGCGGTCAAAAACATTCTGCCGGCGCTGGGCAATGAGTTTGTGACCATGATCAAGGAGACGTCCATCATCCAGTACCTCGGCGTCGGCGACCTGATGTACAACAACGGCATCGTCGTCACCGCCACCTACAACCCGCTGCCTTGCTACTATATTTCCGCGATCATCTACCTGACCCTGAACATCGTGCTGGGGAAGGGGCTGGATCTTTTTGAGAGGAGGATGAAGTGCAGTGACCGCTGACAACGTTCTGTTTGAGATCAAGGGACTGAAAAAGAATTTCGGCGATCTGGAGGTCCTCAAGGGCATCCACACCACCATCCGAAAGGGGGAGGTCGTGGTGGTCATCGGGCCCTCCGGTTCCGGAAAGTCCACCTTCATCCGATGCCTGAACCTGCTGGAGACCCCCACGGAGGGCCAGATCATTTTTGAGGGCAGCTGCATCACCGACAAGGGCTACGCCGTCCATAAGCACCGGGAAAAGGTGGGGATGGTGTTCCAGCAGTTCAACCTGTTCAACAACTTGACGATCCTGGAGAATGTGACCATCTCCCTGAAAAAGGTAAAGAAGGTCCCGGCTCCGGCGGCAGAGGAAAAAGCCAGAGCGCTGCTGCGGCGCGTCGGTCTGGAGGACAAGGCGGATGCCTATCCCGCTCAGCTGTCCGGCGGACAGAAGCAGCGGATCGCCATTGTCCGGGCCATGGCGATGGAGCCGGACGTGATGCTCTTTGACGAGCCCACCTCCGCGCTGGACCCGGAAATGGTGGGGGAGGTGCTCTCGGTCATTCAGAACCTCGCGAAGGAGGGCGTCACCATGGTCGTGGTCACCCACGAGATGGGCTTCGCCAAAAAGGTGGGGACCCGCATCCTCTTTATGGACGGCGGCGTGATCGCCGAGGAGGGCACGCCCCAGCAGATCTTTGAGGACCCGCAGAATGAACGGACCAAGGACTTCCTGTCCAAGGTCATCCATGTAATCTGAATCAACACAGCCGCATCAAGTGGCTTACAAAAAATTGGAGGAATTTATTATGTTAGGTACGATCAATCCCGAAATTCTGTTTCTGCAGCAGGAAGACCAGATCAAGGCCGGTCTTTTGGATATGAAGATGATCCTGAAAATCACGGAGGACACCTATAAAATGCTGGGGCAGGGCCAGATCCAGAATCCCCCGAAGGTCCATCTGGGCATCCCGGAAGGGACGGAGTGGGAATCCTTCTTCAACACCATGCCCAGCTACATCGGCGGCGATCTGAATATCGCCGGCATCAAGTGGGCCGCCGAGTCCAAGAAGAACGCCACCACCCCCGGCATCCCTTACGGCATCGACATTTCCATCCTCAGCGACCCCGTCACAGTTCTGCCCTTCTGTATTCAGGACGGCACCATTATCACCGCCATGCGGACCTCTGCTGTGGCGGGCCTGCAGGCAAAATACTGCGCCCCCTCCGACACGGATACCGCGACGCTGATCGGCGCGGGCGTCATTGGCCGGACCATGATCATGGCGATCTGCGAGGCGATCCCCACGGTCAAGACCATTTACCTCTGCGATCTGGATCTGGAAAAGGCAGAGCAGGTGGCCAAGGAGTCCGAGGGCAAGTACGGCGTGACCATCATCCCCACCTCCGACAGCAAGGCGGCAGCGGCAAAGTCCCAGCTGATCGTGGGCGAGACCACCGCCAGAACGCCCTTCATCGACAAGAGCTGGGTGAAGCCCCACAGCGCCATCGTCTGCGTCTCCAACGAGGCCACGACGGACGTAGTAAAGGCTGCGGACGTGAATGTGGTGGATTACTGGAAGCAGATCATCACCTTCAAGAACAAGGCCATCACGCAGGTGTTCGATGCCGGTGAGATCACCAAGGAGGAAGTGCTGGAAACCAGCGACCTGGTGCTGGGCAAGCCCTGCAGAACCTCTGACGAGCAGTTCATTTACGCTTGCTCTCTGGGTCTGGGCGCGCTGGATATCACCGTGGCCTACGCTCTGTATCAGAATGCGGTCAAGCTGGGCCTTGGCACCAAGGTCAAGCTGTGGGACAAGCCTCTGTGGGAATAAACGCCCCGGTCGAAAAGCGAAAAGGAGAGAACATCATGAAAAAAGCGATTGCTTTGCTGCTGGCGTTGGTAACGCTGCTGTCCCTGACGGCCTGCGCCGGCAAGGAGGATACGGCGTCCTCCGCATTGGATCAGATCAAGCAGAAGGGGGAGCTGGTGGTCGGCACCTCCGCGGACTATCCCCCCTATGAGTTCCATGCGGAGGTGGACGGGAAAGACACCATCGTGGGCTTTGACATGGAGATCGCCCAGGCCATTGCCGACAAGCTGGGTGTATCCCTGAAAATTGTAGATATGTCCTTTGACAATCTGCTGATGAGCCTTGCCAATGACGAGTTTGATCTGGTCATCGCCGGCCTGTCTGCGGATGAGGAACGGCGCAAGACCACCGACTTCTCTGATCCCTATCTGGAAGCCAAAAACCTGATCCTGGTGCGGGCTGAGGACGCGGACAAGTACGCCAGTCTGGATGATCTGAAGGGGGTCAAGGGCGGCGCGCAGACCGGCTCCAAGCCCTATAACAACTGCGTTACCTACTGCGGCGAGGAGGCCACGGTCGGCCTTGCCAAGGTACAGGATCTGGTCATGGAGCTGGAGGCCGGAAAGCTGGATGTCGTATTTCTGGACTACATGACCGTGCTGTCCTATGCGGATGCCAAGGAGGATCTGGCCGCCGTGGATCTCGGCATCCCGGAGACCAGTGACGGCTACTCCATCGCCGTCAAGAAGGGGAACACGGAGTTGGCCGAGTTCATCAACGGCGTTCTGGCGGAACTGAAGGAGCAGAACGCCATCGAGCAGTTCATCATGGAGGCCAAGAAGCTGGAAAGCGCGGCGGAGTAACGCCGGAATCAACGATTCAAACTTGAGCTGACACAACAAAAAGAGCCGCGAATGCGGCTCTTTTTGCGTCTTATTCTTCCAGTTTGGCTGAGTATTCGCCGATCATGCCGCTGCCGTCCGGCAGGGGGGAGAGGGGTTCTGCATCGAGCGTGGGTTCCGGCGGCAGAGGGGCGGTCTCCTCCGTCTCAGACTTGGGGACCGGAGGACGGAAGGTGCCGTCCAGCTTCTGAAAACAGCGGCGGTAGGCCGCTGTATCCGGCGGGTAGGGGGTGGGCCGGTAATCGTTCCGGTTGGAGACGCTGCTGACGCAGCAGGGGATATAGGACATCTCCCATGAGCGGTCCCCGCCGGTGCCGGATACGGTGAGCTGGGCGATGACCGTGTCCTTATCCGAAGGGTTCCGGTTGCCGCCGAAGCAGAAATTGCCGATGCTGTACAGGATCACGCTGCCCTGATAGGCTTCTATGGGCTGCAAAACGTGAGGGTGGGTCCCCACCACCACATCCGCGCCGCCTTTCACGGCGGCATGGGCCAGCGCCGACTGCCGCTTGGTGGGGACGTAGGTTTTTTCAGCCCCGGCGTGCATGAAGGCCACAATGATGTCCGCCCCTTCATCCCTAAGCTGTTTACAGCCATCCTCCATCTGCTTGGCGGAGCCGTTGAAGGGGTGGACGTAGGCCCCCAGCCGCAGGGTGTCCCCATTGCCGTGACGTAGCTCGAAGCACTGCCCCTGATTGCCGGGGATCCCGGCAACGCCATATTCCGCCAGCGCGGCCTCAGTGTCCCGGAGGCCGGCGTCACCGAAATCGCGGGTGTGGTTGTTGGACATGGTGACGGCCTCCACGCCGCCCAGCACCAGAGACTGCACATACTTGGGATCTCCGCAGAAGGCATATTCCGAGTCGGATTCCAGACGGCTGGGCGAAAAGGAACATTCCAGATTGGCCAGCGTCAGATCATCGGCCAGCAGGATCTCCGCCACGTTGGAAAAGGGATAAGCATAGTCGTCCCCCACCAGCTTTTCAAAGTGGTTGGTGTAGTGGCTGGAGGTCAGGGTGCAGTCCCCCAAAAAGGAAATGACAAAGGGCGCCGGTTCAGCCGAGGGTTCTTCGTCCTGCGGCGGGGCCGGGGGAAGCTCAGGCTCCGGGGAGGCTTCCGTTCCTGCAGAGGTGTCCGGCAGAGTGGCTGTTCCCCCGGAAGAAACGGACGCGTCAAAAGGGCGGAAGTGCCAGAAAAGCGTCCCCGCGAGGAAGCCTGCGGCAAAAATCAGGACAAACAGCAGAATCGGCGGGCGCTTCCGGGGCAGTTCCCGTTTTCCGCGCATGGAGACCTCACTTCCTTTCTGACCAGCCAGCCGAACCGTGTCGGCAGGTGTGTTTCAAATTGCCCGGCCCTCAGAAAACCGCAGTTTCCAAGCGACACATCGGGCAGTTGAAATTATATCATGCTTTTCATCAAACGGAAAGATGATCGTAAAAAACAAACATAACTCTGTTATCCCCGTTTGCTGTCGAAACGGGGATAATTTTTTGCTATAATTTTTGAAACTGTGTAACCTGACTGCCCCAAAGGGTGCTTA
>ERZ826220.1445-NODE-1445-length-23709-cov-22.414010_pt1 | contig 23709 bp, 21 predicted proteins | sample MGYA00519927_ERZ826220 | MGnify/ENA primary metagenome ERZ826220 (study PRJEB31778, sample SAMEA3449225) | human gut metagenome | biome: human gut; feature: human-associated habitat; material: faeces | place: United Kingdom | collected 2010/2012 ... | reverse complement strand
CGGCGCAAGCGTATTCGGGAAAAAAGAACAGAACCTTGACGAAAAGTAAACACCGTCGAAAAGCCGCATGAAATCAGGAAAATTCGGACGGCATAGAAAAATGACATATCCTCCATGTCAAGATAACATTTCGCTTCCGCGTAAGAGACCGATATAATGGCTCGCGCTGGGAATTCCACAGCACAGGGAGGAATAACATGTTTGCTCAGATCATTGCCATCTGCATTTTTGTCACTATGTTCCTGCTTATTATCCTCGATAAGTTTGAACGGCATTACATTACGCTCGGGAGCGGCGCGCTCGTGCTCGTGCTGGTGTTCGGCGTCTGCATGCGCTCGATGAGCGCCATTTGGGAGACGCTCAACCTCGGCGCGTTTTTCCAGAGCACATTCTGGTACGGCGCAAGTGAGGAGAGCACCGCTGGCATCAACTGGTCGACGATCCTGTTTATCGCCGGCATGATGATCATGGTCGAGGGCCTCGGCAAGGCGGGCTTTTTCCGCTGGCTGTGCCTGACGCTTGCCAAGCTCGTACACTACCGCACGGTGCCGCTGCTCATCTGCTTTATGTCGCTCTCGGCGTTTTTGTCGATGTTCATCGACAGCATCACGGTCGTGCTGTTTCTCGCCACCGTCACGCTCGAGCTGGCGCAGACGATGAAATTCGACCCCGTGCCGATGATCCTGTCTGAAATTTTCTGCGCGAACCTCGGCGGCGCGGCCACGATGTGCGGCGACCCGCCGAACATCATCATCGGCACCTCGCTCGGCTACACATTCTTCGACTTCATCGAAAATACCGGCGCGGTCGTGGCGATCTGCTTTGTGTTCATGCTCATTTACTTCACGCTCTGCTTCCGCAAGGAACTTGAGCGCGCCGAGCATGCCAACGGCGGCCCCGTCACCTGTCCTGAGCCTTCGACGGCCATCACGAACAAGAAGGCATTTCTTGCGAGCGCAGGCGTTTTCCTGCTGGCGGTCGTGCTGCTCATCACGCACGCGCAGACGGAGCTTTCCGTCGCGTGCATCGGCGTGATTGTCGCGATTTTGACGCTGATCGTTTTGGGCTTGACCAGCGGCAAAAAATCTGTTATAGAAATCATTATGGGCGTGGACTATAAGACGCTGCTCTTTTTCATCGGCTTGTTCGTTTCCGTGGCGGGCCTTGAAAAGACAGGTGTGCTCAACATGATCGCGAACTTCATCACCTCGGTCAGTGAGGGCAATATCGCGGTTATTGTGATCGTCATTCTGTGGCTCTCGGCCATCACGAGCGCCTTTGTCGACAATATCCCCTTTGCCGCGACCATGATCCCTGTTATCCGCGCCATCGCCGCGACAGAGGGCATGGATATCGGCGTGCTTGCCTGGGCGCTTTCGCTCGGCACGGACCTCGGCGGCAACGCGACACCCATCGGCGCGAGCGCCAACGTCGTCGGCACTTCGGCTTCGGCCAAGGGCGGCTATCCCATTGGCTGGGGCCGCTACTGCAAGTACTGCGTGCCCGCGACGATCATTGTCATGGCGGTGTCCACGGCCTACTTATTCCTGCGCTATCTGTAAACGGAAAAAGGAAAGGAGTGCGATCCCATGAAAAACCAGATCATCATCACCCTTGGCCGCGAGCACGGCAGCGGCGGCCATTACATTGCCGACATGATCGCGCAAGAGCTCGGTATCAAGCTCTATGACAAGGACTCCATCGAAAAAGAGATCGTTTCCGAAGGCTACAGCGGGGAAATGATCCGCAAGATGGACGAAAAGCCCGTCAACTTCTTTGCCTCGCGCCGCATCGGCAAGTATTCGAATTCTCTTGAGGTCAACGTGGCGGAAAAGACGTTCGCCATGCTGCGTGACAAGGCGGCAAACGGCGAGAGCTTCCTCATCATCGGCCGCTGCGGCGACCAGGTGCTCAAGGGCAACCCCAATATGCTGAGCATTTTCATCTGCGGCAACCAGCAAGCCAAAGTCGGCCGTGTGATGGAGAAGAAGGGCCTGTCTGCCGAGGACGCGATCGAGGAGATCAAAGAGGTCGACCGCTCCAGAAAGTCCTACCACAACTACTACTGCGAGACGAAGTGGGGCGACGCCCGCGGCTACGACATGACCGTCAAGAGCGATGTGCTCGGCTTCGAGGGCACGGCGAAGATGCTGATCGCCTATATCCGCAGCTTCATGGAGCAGGACTAAATAAAAATTTGCGGCCCGTGCCGCAAAAAACATTTGAATTGCTCGAAACAATTTGATAAAATCAATTCACAGCGTGTGGCGTTTCTGCGTAAATCCGGTTGCAGAAACGCCGCACGTTTTTTTGCGGAAAAAGGAGGGAGAAGACAACTTCATAGTCAAATCGTGCAGCAGAGATGCGTAAGTCCGGATTGATCCGGCGGAACGCATCTCTTATTTTTATGTGCAGGAGGAAGACCACCATGGAAAACACAAACCAGTTTTTGGGGACGGAGCGCGTGGGAAAGCTCATGCGGCGCTACGCCGTCCCGTGCATCATCTCGCTGCTCGTCGGCGCGCTCTATAACATCGTCGACCAGATCTTCATCGCCAACGCAAGCTACCTCGGTTCCTACGGCAACGCGGCCAATACCGTCGTCTTTCCGCTCACGGTCGTGGCGCTCGCCATCGCCGTGATGATCGGCGACGGCTGCTGCGCGTTCGTCAGCATTTCGCTCGGCAAGGGCGAAGTGGGAGAGGCAAGAAAGAGCGTCGGCAGCGCGGTCGTGCTGTCGGTTGCGAGCAGCCTTGTGCTCACGGCGCTGTACCTCATCTTCGCCGACGCTATCATCTCGATGTTCGGCGGCACGGTGAACGAGGAGACCTTTCAGTACGCGCAGGAGTATTTTTTCTATATCTCGCTCGGCATCCCATTTTATATGTTCGGTCAGGCGATGAACCCTGTCATCCGTGCCGACGGCGACCCGCGGTTTGCCATGATCTCCACGCTCGCGGGCGCGGTGCTCAACATCATTTTAGACCCCATCTTCATCTTTGAATGTAAGTGGGGCATGATGGGCGCGGCGGTCGCCACCGTGTTGGGCCAGATCGTCACGGCGGTGCTTGCGGTGTGGTATCTCTGCCGCATGAAGACCGTCAAGCCGGGGAAGGGAGACTTCCGCCTGCACGCAAGCCTCTGTACCCGGATGCTGACGCTCGGCATCACGAGCTTTCTCTCGCAGATCAGCCTCGTCGCGGCGATGGCGGCCATCAACAACATGCTGCGCAAGTACGGCGCGCTGGATGAGATATTCTCGCAGGAGCAGTACGCGCAGATCCCGATGGCCGTCGTCGGCATCGTGATGAAGTTCTTCCAGATCGTCATTTCCATCGTCGTCGGCATGGCGGCGGGCTGCATTCCCGTCGTAGGTTACAACATGGGCGCGGGGAAAAAGACGCGCGTGCGTGAGCTCTTTACAAAGCTCCTGCTCTGCGAGGCGATCGTCGGCGCCGTCGCGCTCGTTCTGGCCGAGGGCTTCCCGCGTCAGCTCATCGCCGTCTTCGGCGCGGCGAACGAGAGCAGCTACTACACGGACTTTGCGATCAAGGCATTCCGCACGTATCTTTGTATGATGGTGCTCGCCTGCGTGAACAAGGCCTGCTTCATCTTTTTGCAGGCTGTGGGCAAGGCATTCTCGTCCACGATGCTCTCCATGGTGCGCGAGGTCGTGTTCGGCGTGGGCTTTGCATTGCTGCTGCCGCGCTTTTTCGGCCTTGACGGCGTGCTGTACTCCATGCCGGTGTCGGATGTGTTGACATTCGTCATTGCGGCGGTTATGATTGTAAAAACGTATCGGGAACTCAATACGGAAGGAGCAACTGTATTATGAACCATATTATCACCATCAGCCGTGAATTCGGCAGCGGCGGCCGCACGGTCGGCAAAAAGGTCGCCGAGAAGCTCGGCATCCCCTGCTATGACTCAGAGCTCATCCAGAAGATCGCCGAGGAGAGCGGCTTTGCAGAAAATTATGTCAAGGAGGCGGGCGAGTACACGCCCGGCGGCTTTCTGTCCTCAGCGCTCTCGAACCGCGCGTTCGGCCCGACGAACGAGGACATCCTATGGGAAATTCAGTGCCGCGTCATCAGCGAGCTTGCCGAAAAGGCCCCCTGCGTCATCGTCGGCCGCTGCGCGGACTACATTTTGCAGGACAAGGCCAAGTGCCTCAAGGTCTTTATCCACGCGGATATGGCGTTCCGCGCCAAGCGCATCGTCGAGGTCTACGGCGAGCGCGAGCAGTCGCCCGAGCAGCGCCTGCGCGACAAGGACAAGCGCCGCGCGGCCTATCACCGCTTCTACACGAACATGAAGTGGGGCTACGCGCAGAATTACCACATCACGCTCGACAGCGGCGAGCTCGGCATCGACAAGTGCGCCGACATCATCGCTGACCTCTACAAGAGCAAGGCGTAAATGGTCAAAAAGAGAAGGAGAGAAGCTGTGGCTTCTCTCCTTTTTTTATTCATCTTTCGCAAGACCGGGAATGTTGACGCCGATGCCGTTGACCTCCACGCCGTCGTCGGCGGGGATGAGGAGGTATTTGCGGCCATTGATGACGCGCGCTTCGATCATATAGCTGTTCTCCGGTGCAATGGAAATTTTGACCTCGGGGGTCGTGATCTCAAACTTCTTGCTCTCGATGATGTTGTTCGGGTTCAGCGCGGCGTTCTCGCCGTACTGCTCATCGCACTCGCGCTGGAACGCTGCGATCTGCTCGTCGTTCACGCCGCTGTTGGCGAGGATGCCGCCGACGTCGCCCGCCGTCATTTCAAGCGGCTCGGGGTCTTTGCTCTCTTTGTGATCTTCGATGCGCGCTCTGATCTGCTCGTGCACGGACTGGACGACATCGTAGCTGCAATCCTTGTCGAGCGCGTCGGCAAGCGCCGAGCCAAAGGCGTTTTTCTGCTCCTCGGCAGACATCGGCGGGTCGACGTGGAACAGCGCGTCGATGACCTCCTGATGGATCTCCGCGGCGTTTTTCGAGTAGAACAGCACATTGTAAATGTTCGCCGTGCGGTTGTCGAACGCGGGGTAGAGGAAGCCGAGCTCGGGCGAGGTCGCGATGTAGCCGGTGGAGCTTGAGTGAAACTCGCTCTGGTCAAGGTCGTAGCGCAGTTCGAGTGTCGGGGCCTTGACGGGGCAGATGGAGCAGACGAAGTACTTGAAGACATCACTCGACGCGTCGGCTTGGATCTCGTCGTCCTTGCTGCGGTGCGGCACGTCGTAGGCGTCAGCGGCGAGGAGGATGAGATAGTTTGTCTCGCCCATGTCGATGCAGTCGATGATTTGGCGGCAGAGCGTTTCGCGCGAGGCGGGGTCCTTGAGCTCCGTCTGGCGAAGAGTCTGCAAGAGGCGGTGCTCATCGCTGTCGGCGACCTGCTGCGTGGAGAACACCACGTCGATGAGGTTCTTGCCAAGCGTGCCGGAGAGGGACTTTTTGAGAAGGCCCAGGTACATCTCCTGCTCCTCCTGCCGCATGAGGCCCATCGAGGTATCGACCCACGCAATGATCTCACGGTTGGAGTTCACATAGCAGCCGTACACGCGGCTGAAATTATTCTTATCGAGCCGGAAGCGCCGGCGCAGTTCATTGAGTTCTTTCTGATTCATGGCTCGTCCTTTCCTTTGTTCATGTCACAAGGCCGATTTTACCACGCCCGCGCCGCCGCGGCAAGGGGAGAAACGGCGCATTGTGCGACGAAAATGCGCAAAATGCAGGAAAAGATGCAAAATGGGCGTGAGCGACAAAATGTGCACGATGTGTGGACAATATAGACGATATCCCTGTAAATCATAGAGAAATTCAATGAATCTGTCCATATTTCGCGGCTTCTTAACGCTGCATTTGACGCTGCTTTTTGTGAAAACGGCTATGGAAACGGAATCAAAGCAAACATTTCACGTTAAAAATGAAAGATATATTGCATTTTGCCTGAGCTGTGCAGGAATTCTTCCGTTTCCTTGGTGATTCTGACTGTTGAAAAAAGAAAAAAAGAAGTTAGAATAGAGCCTCGCGAAATGAAACGGAAGAATTTGGATAGAGATCAGAGAGTTTGGGAGGAAATCAATATGTCGTATCACTTTTTGCTGGATCTTGCGCTGATTCTGCTGAGCACGAAGATTCTGGGCCTCATTGCGCAGAAGTTTCAGATGCCGCAGGTCGTGGGCGCGCTGATCGCGGGCCTGATTCTCAGCCCCGCGGGCCTTGGCCTTCTTTCGGAAACGGAGTTCACCAAGCAGCTCAGCGAGCTTGGTGTCATCGTGCTGATGTTCTCCGCCGGTATGGGCACGGACGTCAACGAGCTCAAGCACAGCGGCAAGGCGGGCTTCATGGTCGCGGTCCTCGGCGTGGTCGTGCCGTTTCTCATGGGCACGGCGCTTGCCTGGGGCGCGGATGAGCTCGGACTCATCGAGAGCACCGGCTTTATTGAAAATATCTTCATCGGCACCATCCTGACGGCCACGTCCGTGAGCATTACAGTCGAAACGCTCAAGGAGATGAAAAAGCTCGAGACCAAGGTCGGCAACACGATTTTGGCCGCCGCGCTCATCGACGATGTGCTCGGCCTGATCGCCCTGACGCTCGTTTGCAGCCTTGCCGGCGGTGACGAGAGCATCGGCATGGTGCTCCTCAAGATCGTGGGCTTTTTCGTCTTTGCCTTCGTGGTCGGCTTTGGCGCGAACCGCATCTTCTGCTGGATGCTCAAGCGTCAGCACGGTTGGGCCAGCCACAGAAACTCCGTGTTCGCCTTTGTCCTGTGCCTTGTGATGGCCTACTGCGCCGAGGAGTTCTTCGGCGTCGCTGATATCACGGGCGCTTACGCCGCGGGCCTTGCCGTCGCGTGCACGCCCAAGGGCACCTACATCCAGACGAAGTACAACCCCCTCGGGTATCTTCTGCTCACGCCGGTGTTCTTCGCGAGCATCGGTATCAATGTGCAGATCACGGGCCTGACGGGCGGCATAGTCGTCTTCTCGATTTTGCTGCTGCTTGTTTCGATCATCTCGAAGCTTCTCGGCTGCGGCCTTGGCGCCAAGGCGTGCCAGTTCACCACGCGCGAGAGCATCCAGGTCGGCGTGGGCATGGCCTGCCGCGGCGAAGTCGCGCTGATCGTCGCCAACCGCGGCCTTTCGATGGGTGTGCTGTCGCCCGCGATGATGACGCCGGTCGTCATCACGGTCGTATGCGGCACGATCCTGACGCCGATTCTGCTCAAGCTGTCCTTCCGCGGCCATCAGGAGACGGAGCTGGTGCAGAACAACATCGCCGACCGCATGGCCAAGCACCGGCAGCTCGATATCATCACGCAGCAGCTTTTGCAGCAGGATGAACAGCTGATGAAAAAGAACTGAGCGCAGCGCAATGAAATAAAAAGAGCTTTCTCCTGAAAATCGGAGAAAGCTTTTTTTGTTGATTGACGCTTTAGGCTGTCGCCTTTTCCCGCGCGGCGCACTCGCGCAGGATGCGGCAAAGTGCGTTCACGTCCTCTTCCCGCGTCGCCCAGCTTGTGGCAAAGCGGATGATGCTGTGCGTCTCGTCATATTGCTCCCAGACGGAGAAGTCCACGCGCTCGGCGAGCTCTTTGCGCTGCTGCTCACTGACGATGCAGAAGCTCTGGTTCGTCGGGGAGGGGAAACAGGGCAAATAGCCGTTTTCCGCCATCGCGCGCCGGATAGCGTCGGCGTAGCGAACGGCGTCTGCGCCGATGCGCTCGTAGAGCCCATCGGTAAAGAGCGTGTCGAACTGGATGCCGAGCAGCCGTCCCTTGGCGAGCAGCGCGCCGTGCTGCTTGATGATGGTGAAAAAGTGTGGAATGAGCCCCGGCTGGGGAATGACGACCGCCTCGCCGAGCAGCGCGCCGCATTTCGTGCCGCCGATGTAGAAAATGTCGCACAGCGCGGCAAGGTCGCGCAGTGTCACGTCGTTTTCAGGACAGGCGAGCGCGTAGGCAAGGCGCGCGCCGTCGATATAGAGCGGCAGGCGCTTTTCGCGGCAGAGCGCGCTGATGGCCGCGAGCTCCTTTTTGGAATAGAGCGTGCCGTACTCCGTCGGATGGGAGAGGTAGACCATCCCGGGCATGACCGTGTGGTCGCGGTTCGCGTCGTCCTCGTACTGATCAAGCAGTGCGCGGATTTGGGATGCGGTGATCTTGCCGTTCTCCTGCGGCAGCGTGAGGACCTTGTGCCCGCCGAACTCGATGGCGCCGGCCTCGTGCACGCTGATGTGCCCCGTGTCCGCGGCGATCACACCCTCGTAAGAGTGCAGCAGCGCGTCGATGACGGTCGCGTTCGTCTGTGTGCCGCCGACAAGGAAGTGAATCTCCGCGTTCGGCGCGCCGCAAGCGGCGCGGATCTTCTCGCGCGCGGATTCGCAGTATTCATCCGTGCCGTAACCGGCGGTCTGCGCAAAATTCGTTTCGCACATGCGCTGCAGGATGGCGGGATGCGCGCCCTCAAGATAGTCGCAGGAAAAAGAAAGACGATGCTCCATGAAAAAAGACCTCGTTTCAAAAACAGGATTGACGGTTTCTGACTGCTATTGTAAAATAAGAGAAAACATGACGCAAACGGTTATTTGAAATGAAAAACATGATATAAAATCATGGATAGGAGGGCGTATGGAAGCGGTCAAATGCGAGGCGTTCCTTGCCGCGGCAGAGCTCGGCAGCCTGACGGCCACGGCGGAGCTTTTGGGCTACACGCAGTCAGGCGTGACGCGCATGATCGGCACGCTGGAAGAAGAGCTCGGCTTTCCGCTGTTTCTTCGCAGCAAAAAGGGCGTGCAGCTCACGGAAAACGGAAAGCTCATGCTGCCGCTGCTGCGCGAGGTCGTGCGCGCGCACCACAACGCCGAGCAGCTCAGCGCGGAGATCGGTGGCGTGTCAAAGGGCTCGCTGACGATCGGCTGCTATTACAGCATTTCGGCCCTGTGGATGCCAGAGATCCTGACGGCGTTCCGCGCCCGCTATCCGGGCGTGACCGTGCGCATGCAGGAGGGCGGCAACCTCGAGATGGCGCGCTGGCTGAACGAGCGCTCGGTCGACTGCTGCTTCGGCGCGCAGATGCACGGCGATAAGTATGACTGGCTGCCGGTCTTTCGCGACGAATTGGTCGCGTGGCTGCCGCGCGGACACGAGCTGGCAGAGGCGGATGCCTTTCCGCTTACGCGCTTGCAGGACGAGCCGTTCATCCACACCTCGCCCAATCACGACACCGATCAGGACCGCCTGCTCGAGCAGCACGACCTGCACCCGCAGACCTGCTTTACGACGCGCGACGGCTTCACGACCTACAACATGGTCGAGGCGGGGCTCGGCGTCAGCTTCAACCAGCGGCTCATCTCGCGCAAGTGGAGCGGCACGGTGGCGGAGGTCCCGTTCGACCCGCCGCAGTTCGTGACGCTCGGCATCTCGGTCCCGTCGCTCAGGGAGGCCTCGCCCGCAGCGAAAAAGTTCATTGCCTGCGCCATCGAGACCGTCACGGGCGGGGAGAAGAGCCTTTGATAAGGAAAACGCTTCGCAGAACTTCTGCGAAGCGTTTTTTTGCCCAAAAGCCGTTTATTTGAGCTCGGCGGTGAAGGCGATCTTCCCGTCGTCCACGATGGCGCGGATGGAGCCGTGGTGCCCCTCGGCGATCGAGCGCGCGATCGAAAGGCCGATGCCAAAGCCGCTGCCCGACGAGCGCGACGGGTCGGCGCGGTAGAAGCGGTCGAAGAGCTTCTGCGCGTTTTCCGGCGTGACATCCTCGCAGGCGTTCGACGAGCGGAGGACGACGCCGCGCTTCGCCTTTTCGAGCGAGAATTCGATGGGCGAATCCGGCAGCGCGTATTTGACCGCGTTGTCGAGCAGGATCGAGACGAGCTGGCGCACGGCGTACTCGTCGCCGCGATAGGTGAGGCCGTCCGTGATCGAAAGGTGCAGCTCGTGCCCCTTCGACGCGGCAAAGTCGGTGAACGATTCCGCCGTTTCGCGCACGGCGTCGCTCACGGGGAAGTCCTCCATCTTGAGCGGCGAATCCTCCTCGTCCATGCGTGAGAGCGTGACGAGCGAGTTGACGAGAGAGGTGAGCTTTTCCGTCTGCGCCATGGCCTTGTCGATCCACTTCTGCTTGCCGGTCTCCATTTCGAGCACCTTGAGGCTCGTGGCAATGACAGTGATGGGCGTTTTCAGTTCGTGGCTCGCGTCGGTGATGAATTGCTTTTGCTGCTGCGCGCTGCGCACCACGGGGTCGATGGCCCGGCGCGAGAGCAGCACAACGAGCAAAAAAACAAGCAGGATGCATGCCGCATCGGCGAGCAGCGACCACACGAGCACCACGCGCATCGCGCGCAGCTCATGGTAGCAGTCGAGGAAGATGGCGATGTTTTTGCCGTCCTCCTGTGCCACAAAGTAGCGGTAGCTGCCGTAGTAGCCGTAGCCCGCGCCGTGTGCGAGCGCGGCGGAGAGATATTCCTGCGTATCATCCTCCGTGACGGAGGCGATATTGTCGAGGTCTGCCTGTGTCAGCGTGCCGCTTGATGTGTAGTGCAGGACAAAAAAGCGCGTGGAGAACGGCGTTTCCGCCGTGAACGGTCCCTCGCGCCGCGCGACCTTGTCATCGGGCGGGGCCTGCGGCGTCTGCGAATCGTCCGCACCGTCGGGCGGCGCGGGGGCGATGTCGCCGTTGCCGTCGTCATTTTCCGGCGGCGTCGGCGCGTCGGCGCTGTCCGGCAGCTGAAAGCGCGAGTGGGGGATGGTGCCCGCGTTCTCGTAGATGAGCGTCAGCGTTTGCTTCAGGTCGGAATCGGTCGAGACGTAGTTCGCGACGTTCAGGATGATCGTCAGCAGCAGCATCACCGCCGTGACGGAGAGCATCGCGATGCGGATGAAGCGGTTTCGCAGGCGCTTGATCATACGCTCTCCTCCAACACGTAGCCGAGGCCGCGGTTGGCCTGCAGGGTGACGTGCGAGCCGATGGACTTGAGCTTTTTGCGAAGATTCGAGATGTTCACCCATACGACGTTGATCTCCGCCTCATTATCCCAGCCCCACACGCGCTCCATGATGCGCTCGGCGGAAAAGACCTGCCGCGGCGAGCGCATGAAAAGCTCCATGATCTGGAGCTCACGCCCGCTCAGGCGGATGGAGTCCTTCCCGCAGCTCAAATTGCCGCTGCCGGGGTCGAGCGTCAGATCGCCGTAGGCGAGCACCGTCGGCTGGTAGGCCTCGCTGCGGCGCAGGATGGCGCGCACACGACTCAAGAGCTCGTCGGGGTCGAAGGGCTTGGGAAGATAGTCGTCCGCGCCGGCGTTGAAGCCCGTGATGCGGTCACTCTTCTGGCCCTTGGCCGTGAGCATCATGATGGGCGTTTTCACGCCCTCCTGCCGCAGCTTTTCGAGCACTTGAATACCGTCCATCTTGGGCATCATCACGTCTAAAATGACGGCGTCGTACGCGCCCGACGAGGCATATTCATAGGCGTCGAAGCCGTTGTGCACAGCGTCGACGGAGAAGTGATTTTTTTCAAAAAAGACTGTCAGCGCCTCGGCAAGGTCCACTTCATCTTCTGCGATCAGCAGCCGCATAAAAGGTTCCCCCTCTGATTTCCGGTGATACGTGTAGTATAAAGAGCGCGCGGGCAAAAATCAAGATGGCTCAGAGCGCGTCTTTCGTCGCCTCGCGCCCGCAGGTGATGTTGAGGTTGCCGTTGCGGCAGCGCAGTTCGTCCAAAAACGCCTTGGGCGTGTGGTCATCGGGGAGCGTGACGCGGTAGGTGAGCTCGTAGAGCGTGCCCATGTTGCTCGTTTTCACGCGCTCGAGCACGCAGGACTTGGTGTACTTTTCAAAGAGATCGTCGAACAGGCCGTCGTAGTCAAGGCTTTCGGGGATCGTGATCTTGAGCACACGCTCGTGCTCTTCCGCTCCGCCGAAATTGACGGCTGTGAGCAACAGCATCGCCGCCGAGACGATCACAAACGCCATGACGGCGAGTCCCACATAGCCCATGCCGGTCGCAAGGCCGATGGCCATCGCAAGGAACAGCGCGCCGATCTCCTTCGCCGTGCCCGGCGCGGAGCGGAAGCGCACGAGCCCAAACGCGCCCGCCACCGCGACGCCCGCGCCGAGGTTGCCGTTCACCAGCATGATGACAAGCTGCACCACGGCGGGCAGGATCACGAGCGTGACGGCGAAGCTCTGCGTCGTACGCGAGCGGTACATGGAAACGAGCGCCGTGCCGACGCCAAGCAGCAGCGACACCGCCGTACAGATGAGAAACGAGACGAGCGTCAATTCGCTTCCTAAGATCGAGTTAAGCACAGAAGGTATCCTCCTTTAAGTCGGTTGTGTGGACGCCTGCGGACAACTCGTCACGGTAGCAGGCGCCGTATTTGGAAAACGACGTGGGGAACGCCTGGGCGTCGGAGAGCAGGTGACTGAGCCACAGCGGGCACGCGCCGGGAATCTTGACTTCCATCAGCACGTCGCCGCAGGGCAGCGCGATGGGCGCGCCGTGGTCGCCGAGGCGGAGGTTGACGTCCGTATCGCGCCACCGTAAATTTGTGTCGAACGTGATGCGGAGCTGCGGATCGTCGATGCCGGCAAAGGCGAGCCGGTCGTAGCCGATGAAGACCTTGGGCACGGTGTGATAAAACGACTGAAAATAGCCGATCTCGCGTCCAATCTGGCCGAAGTTTTCGCTCGGCAGTTCGCCGGAGAGAAACGGCTCCACGTTCTGGATGCCCGTTGTGATGCGGCGCTTATAGACGACGCCGTCGAACTTCTTCTTGAGCTCGACGAAGACCTTGCCGTCCTCCTGCGGCACGCCGTAGCTGCGCACGCGCAGCTTCTCTTTATAGATGGGCTTTTCGAGCGACACGCGGATCAGGCGGAAATCGTCGGTATCATAATAAATGTTGCAGATGGTGTACTCGCCGTACGCGTCCTTTTTCATGTAGGACATCATCCGCTCCAGTAAAAAGCGCTGCTGGGAAAGGGTCAGGCAGTATTTCTTTTCATATCGTTCAAAACAGCATTGAATCGCCATGGTGTCGAACCTCCTTTGTGAGCCCCAGTATGAACGCGCAGCCTAAAAGTAACCTAAAGGTAAAATCTTTGCTTTCTTTAGGTAACTTTTAGGCAAAGCGGGTATGCTGTCGCCATCCTCAAGGGAGCGGGCGCAGAGAGCGAAAAAAGCACGCGCCCCGCTCCCGAAGAGAAAGAAACAATCAGAAATCATTGAGGAGATATATGTTATGAAAAAACTACTGCCTTTCCTGTGCGCGTCAGCGCTGGCGCTGTCACTCACGGCCTGCGCCGGTACGATAAATAATAGTACGGCGGACGCGGCAAGCGATGTGACCTTTACCTTTACCGACAGCGGCGTGACCGCCGCGGGCGAGACGGACACGGGCTACGAGATCGACGGCACGGCGCTCACCATCACGTCGAGCGGCACTTACACCGTCTCGGGCAGCTGCGCGGACGGCTCCATCAAGGTGAAAAAAGGTACGATCGGCGTGACGCTGGTGCTGAGCGACCTGACTCTCACGAGTGAGGATACCGCCGCCATCACCTGCGGCAAGTCGAGCGAGGTGACCATCCTTGTTTCCAACGGTACGGAAAATTCCCTGAGCGATACCGAGCAGAACAATGACGACAACTACCCCGAAAACGAAAATGCCGAAAACGCCGTCATCAAGTGCAAGGACGGCTCGACCGTCACCCTCTGCGGCGATGGCGAGCTCACCGTCACGGCCAACGGCAAAAATGGTATCAAATCCGGCGCGACGACGGACGAGGACGGCGAAGCGTCGCTGACCATCCGCGATTTGACACTGAATATCGACGCGCCCGTCAACGACGCCATCAACGCCGAGCAGCTTTTGAACGTTGAGAGCGGCACGCTGACCATCGACGCTGTGGATGACGCCATTCACTGCGACTTGGTGCTGAACATCGGTGCAGACGGCACGGACGGCCCCGCGATCGACATCACGAATTGCTACGAGGGCCTTGAGGGCGCGGAGCTGAACGTTTGCTCCGGTGATATTACGATCAACGCCTCGGACGACTGCCTGAATGCGGCAAATTCCGACCTGACGGACTACGACTTCACGATGACGATCTCCGGCGGCACGATCGACGCCTATACCTTCGGCGGCGACGGCTTTGACTCCAACGGCGACCTGACCATCACGGGCGGAACAGTGATCGTGTGGACGGACAACGAGCCGCTGGATGCCGACGGCACCATTACCGTCTCAGGCGGCACGGTGCTCGCCGCGGGCGGCAGCAGCGGCATGGGCATGAACCTGGAGGCCGCGCAGCCCTGCGTCATCTACGGCTCGACGGGCTTTGGCGGCATGCCGGGCAGTACGCAGAGCAGCCTGATCGCCGCGGACGCGGATTTCACGATTGAGGACGCCGACGGCAATGCCGTGTACAGCGGCACAGCCAGATGCGGTGCGAACTTCATCCTCTTCTCGTCTGCCGATGTGGTGGCGGACAGTGCGTATCCCCTCAAGACGGGCAACAGCTCCACCGAAGGGACCGCGCAGAGCGGGACGGTTTCCACCGGCATGGGCATGGGCGGCGGCTTCCCCGGCGGCGGACAGAAGCCAAACGGTGAACCGCCCGAGGGCTTTGACGGTCAGGTGCCAAACGGCGAGAAGCCAGAGCTTCCCGACGGGGAAGTGCCCGAAATGCCCAGCGGCGAGCGCCCCACACCGCCCAGCGGACAGGGAAGCCCCACTGACGGTAACGCCCCAGCGGGCGACAGTACCTCCGATACCACTCCAACTGCCTAATGGCAGAGATAAAGAAAAGCAGACGGCTCGCGCAGGCCGTCTGCTTTTTGCTGTCTGTTCGGTTTTACATCGTCTCAAAACCGACGATCACGCCGCCGCGCTCGGCATAGTAGCTGCAAAGACCACGGCAGGGACGGATCTCAATGTCTGCTTCGGGAAAGTGCCCGCGCAGCGAAGCGGCGAGCGCCCCAGCCGCCTCCGGATTTTCGGCGTGGTGGATGCGCACCTTGCCGCCGTGGTAGTCAGCTTCCAGAAGCTTCTGTACCATCGCCGCGCACGTCTTTTTTTCGCCGCGGCATTTTTCAACGGGCTGGATTGTGCCCTCAAGACTTGCGGTGGCGAGGATCTGAATGCCGAGAATGCCGATGGCGCCCGCGGCGATTTTGCTGACGCGGCCGTTTTGCGCCAGATTGTGCAGGGACTTAAGACTGAAGAAGAGGTGCGTGGTGGCAAGATATTCCTGCGCCTTTTCGCAGATCACATCGAAGGGGAGGCCCTTGGCGTGCAGCTCTGCGAGCTTCTCTGCGAGCAACTGCATCTCCGGTCCTGTGCTCAGCGTGTCAAAGATGTGAATTTTGACCTCAGGATGCGACTGGAGATACACGTCGCGCGCGGCCATGGCCGAGGCACAGGTGCCGGACAGGCTGCTTGTGATGGTAATGACGAAAATCTCATCCGCGCCCTCGAACGCCTTGAGCCAGCCGTCGAGGCTGGGGCAGGCCGTGCCGGATTTGCCGTTGTAGGCCGCGAGATAGTCGAGCAGCTCGTGTGTGTCGAGCGTTTCATCGTCCACGAAGTCGCGCTCGCCGGCGCGGATGGTCATGGGCACGCTCTGATAGGTTACGCCCTCCAGCATCGTGAGGTTGGCAGAGGAGTCGGCGATCAGTTTCATCATGGGGAAGCCTCCAAAAAAATAATCGGTTATTCAAAAACCTGTTGTCAGGTGAAATTATCTTTGACTACAATACAACGATTTTCGATAACTGTCAATCGGTTTTTGGAAAACTTATTGACATTTTTTTCACCAAAGTTTAAGATGATGAAAACGCAGTTTGAACGGAGGAGCAGCTATGGACGAAAATATGCGCAGCCGTCTGGCGGAGTCTGTCCGAAGCTTTCATATCCCGCGGCTCGGGGAGATCCCCAACGTGGGGCTGTATCTCGAACAGGTGACGCGTTATGTCAATCAATCCATCACGGGATGCGGGCTCAGTCCCATCACGGCCTCGATGGTCAGCAATTATGTTAAGCAGAAGATCATCCCCGGGCCAGAGAAAAAGGCCTACGGCGCGGAGAGCATTGCGTACCTCATCTTTGTCTCGTGCATCAAGAGCGTCGTCGCGATGGACGACATCCGCGCGCTGATCGGCATTCAGCACGAGACCTACGATCTGCCGACCGCTTATCACTACTTCTGCGAGGAATTTGAAAATCTCATCCGCTATGTCTTCGGCGCGAGCGACCATCTTGCAAGCGTCGGACAGGACGAGTCGGATGAAAAGGAACTGCTGCGCTCGGCACTTTTAAGCGTGACGCACAAGCTCTATCTCGACGCCTATCTGCGGCTGCTGAGGCAAGACGCGGAGCGCGCACAAAAGGAAACAGAGAAAGCGCAATGACCGTTGAACAGTTTGTCATGGCCTACGGCGCGGAGCAGGACCGTCTGCGCGCCCTGCTGCCGGAGGGCTTTGCCTCGCTGCGGCCAGTGCTGCGCATCAACGCGGAGGTGCGCGACGGCAAAACAGGGGCTCTCGAGTTCAACACTGCCGCGGAAAAAGCCGACAATCGCGGCTGGGTCAACATCGGCCGCTGGGACGATGTTCCCTTTACGAAGGACGGCAAAAAGACGACCTTCACGCTGCCGGAGCTGACGATCTCGTTCACCGGCGTCGGCATCGAGGGCGACTGCCCTGCGGAAAAGGACAACGTAGGCTGCTATTACTTGAAAGACGGTACGTTTACGCTCGTGCCCGCGGAGAAGATCACAGCAAACAAGAAATTCTGCGACTGTGAATTCGCCTGGCGCTTTGCAGGCGGCGCGCACGGTGTCAGCCTTGGCAAAACGCTGCCCGCCATCCACGAAGAGGAGACGACGCACTATGAAAAGGCGGCTTTCACGGTCGAAAATGCCGCCGTCATCCCCTGCACGCAGGTGTTGGGGGCCTATCAGGTGACGTCCGAGCGCTGATTTTTGAAAAAGGGCTTGCATTTTTGCCCGCGCTTTGCTATACTGCGCAATCGGGAATGAGGTTCTCCCACGGCACTGCCGAAACCGCTTTTTTGAGCTGATGACTTCTGTGATTTTGAACGGTCACAGGGGGCATCAGCTTTTTTTGTGTCCGGAGGATGAAATTTATGTTAACTTCACTCGCACTCATCTTTTTGGTTGGCCTTGCGCTGGCCGCGCTGTGTCAAAAGTTGAAGCTGCCGCGCATCATCGGCATGCTGGCGACGGGCATCCTGCTGGGGCCGTGCGTGCTCAATGTGCTGGACGGCTCGATTTTGTCGATCTCAGCCGACCTGCGCAAGCTCGCGCTCGTTATTATCCTGCTCAAGGCGGGACTGTCGCTCGATTTGGGCGACCTCAAAAAGGTCGGCCGTCCGGCGATCTTGATGTCGTGTTTGCCTGCGACGTGCGAGATCATCGGTTATGTGATGCTCGCGCCGTGCTTCCTTGGCATCACGCGCGTGGAGGCGGCGGTCATGGGCTCGGTGCTCGCGGCGGTGTCGCCCGCGGTCGTCGTGCCGCGCATGGTGCAGCTGATGGAAAGCGGCCGCGGAACGGACAAGAGCATCCCGCAGATGATCCTGGCCGGCGCATCGTGCGACGATATCTTCGTCATTGTGCTGTTTACAATGTTTCTGCACACGGCGCAGGGCGGCAGCGCCAACGCCGCGGACTTTTTGAGCATCCCTTTGTCGATCGTGCTCGGCGTTGCGCTGGGTGCGCTTGTCGGGTGGTTGCTCAGCCGCTTTTTCGAGACTGCCTATGCCCGAGCGCACTGCATCCGCAACAGCATGAAGGTCATCATCGTGCTGGGGGTCTCGCTGCTGCTCGTCGCGGCGGAGGGCTGGCTCGAGGGCATCGTGCCGGTGTCGGGCCTGCTCGCGGTCGTCAGCATGGCGTGCTTACTTAAGATGAAGTGCACGCCGTTCGTTGCCAAGCGGCTCTCTGAAAAATTCGGCAAGCTCTGGCTGGCGGCGGAGGTCATTTTGTTCGTCCTCGTCGGAGCGGCGGTCGATATCCGCTATATGGCGGGCGTGGGCCTTGCGGCGGTCGGCATGATCTTCTCGGCGCTCATTTTCCGCGCCGTGGGTGTGTGCCTTTGCCTTGTCAGAACGCCGCTCACGGCGAAAGAGAGGCTTTACTGCGTGTTTGCCTATCTTCCCAAGGCGACGGTGCAGGCGGCCATCGGCTCGGTGCCGCTTGCGGCGGGGCTGCCCTGCGGCAGCATCGTGCTGTCGGTCGCGGTGCTCGGCATCGTCATCACCGCGCCGCTCGGGGCGTTTTTGATGGACACGAGCGCGCCGAAGCTGCTGAGGAAAGCGGAGGAATAAAGAAAAGGACTTGGACGCTTTCGTCCAAGTCCTTTTCTGTTTTTATCAAGTGCTCACACGTCGAGCGCCATATTTGTGCGCTCCATTACCACCACAAGAATGGGAATGAGGATGAGCTGCAAGATGATGCCGGGGATGGCCGTCGTCACCGCGCCGGAGAGGAAGAGGGCGAGGCTGAACTCCGTGCCCTGAAGGCCCGCGAGCAGGAACTTCACAAGGCCCCACACAAGGCGGCCCGCGACCATCGCGGAGATGAGCGAGGCATAGATGCGCCAGCCTGTTTTCGGCAGCCTGCGGTACAGAAGACCGGCGACAGCACCGTAGGACGCCATTTCAAACGCCATGGGAATAGCAATCCAGATCGGCGGCATGCCGGACATCGAGCGCAGCAGCGGGGAGATAAAGCCGACCGCGAGTCCCCACGGCCAGCCGCACATGAAGCCGCACAGCAGCGCGGGCAGGTGCATGGGGCAGAGCATGGAGCCGATCTCGGGGATCTGGCCGGTCAAAAACGGCAGGACCATCGCAAGGGCGAGGTAGAGCGCGGAATAGGTGAGCTTTCTCACAGGGGAAGCGGTACGGGCAGTTGCAGTGGCAGCGTTGTTCATGGTTTGTTCTCCATTCCTTCGAGCAGCGAACGGATGTGCGCCATGGCGTCGTCCAGAATGGCGGAGGACTTTTTGTCCACGCCCGCGACATACGTGCTGCATAGATTCATCGGGATGAGCACACGGTAGGCATTGCTTGACGCGACGGCGTTTGCCATGGCGGGGGAGATCTCGCCCATCAGCGCATCGGCGATCGCGATGCCGATGGGGCCGACGATGATCTGCGCGCTGCGGCAGGCCACGATGACGGGGTTTTCGCCCGTGGCCACGCGGTCAGCGCCCGCGCGGCGCATCACGTCAGAAGCGGCGCTGTTCGTACCGACCGCCATGATCTCGAGGTGCGGGAAGGACTTTTTGATGTTCTCGACCAAAGTTTTGCCGAGCTTTCCGCCCTGGCCGTCGATGACAAGGATCGTCACGGTGTTCTCATCCTCTCTTGCGTCTTGTTTTCTGCGCGAAAACCCTTGAAAAGACAAAGAAAAGGCATCAATATTCCCCTTGCAGGGAGATTGATACCTTGGTGATACCTCATTTGCTTTCAGGGAACGCGCGGAAGAAAAGTCAGCTTGTGCCAACGCTGCCGGCTTGTGCCGACGCGGGAATTTTATCAAAAAAGCGCAGGGCTGTCAATCCCTTGCCCCTTGCGAAAGGGGCGAAAAAGCGCTATGATAAACGAAACTTTTTGGTAAAGGAACCCCGCCGCTATGACGAATTTTACCGATATTCGCGACTTTCTGCGCGCCCACTGCGCGCGCTATCCAGAGCTGGCGCTTCAGGACGTCTTCAAGGCGCTCTATCAGAGCGCCTTTGGCTGCGAGCATCTGATCGCCGACCCGTCCGCCGCCGCAGACTACATCCGCGCCGAAGCGGCGCGAAGCGGTGACCGTATCTCCGAGCTCGTCGAGCTGCTCAGCGGCGACTACTGCCGTGTGCACCTCGGCATTTTGCAGGACGGCTTGAGCGCGGAGACGTTTGCGCGGCTCTTCGCCCTCTCTGCGCGGCACGAGGAGTGCGGGCGCGAAAAGCTCGAAGCGATGCTCACCGCCTTGCAGACAATGGCCGACGCGGGCGAGCTGCCGTTTTCTGCGCAGGAGACGGAGGAAGCTGTTGAGAGGTGGCGCAAGGACGGCTTTCCGCCGCTGCACCACTCCGAGATATTTCGGCAGAATTACGCGCCCGCGTACCGCGTCCTGCGGCGCGACTTCGCCCGCGCGCTGCCGCTGTTTGCGCGCATCGACTGCCTGACGGCGGAAAAGGACCGTGTGCTTGTCGCCATCGAGGGCGGCAGCGCCAGCGGCAAGACGACGCTGGGAAAGCTTCTGCAAAGCGTTTACAGCTGCACGGTCTTCCGCATGGACGACTTTTTCCTCCGGCCCGAGCAGCGCACGGAGGCGCGCTTCGTGCAGCCCGGCGGCAACGTCGACCGCGAGCGCTTTTTGGAAGAGGTGCTGATCCCTCTGCGCGAGGGAAGACCCGTCGACTACCGCCGCTTCGACTGCGCGACGTTTACCATCGCCCCGCCGCAGCGGATCGAGGCGGGAACGCTCAACATTGTCGAGGGCGCGTACTCCATGCACCCCGACCTTGCGCCGTACTACGATCTATCCGTTTTTCTGCCGATTTCGGCAGAAAAACAGCGCGAGCGCATCCTCAAACGGAATGCGCCCGCGCATGCAAAGCAGTTTTTCGGCCGCTGGATCCCGCTCGAGCAGCGCTATTTCGACGCGCTCGATGTGCGGAACCGCTGCGATCTCGTCCTTTCGGCGGACGATTAAATGAGCGTGCCGCTCGGCGCGATGCCGAGCACGTACTCGACTGCGATGGCCACAAGAACGACCAGCAGCGAAATGATGAAGCCGTGGAGCATCGGCTTTGCGCCGGATTTGCACAGCGCCGCGAAGTTCGTATTGAGGCCGATGGCGGCGAGCGCCGCGACCATCAGAAACTTGCTGATGCTCTTGAGCGTCGCGGCGAGACCGGCGGGGATGACGCCGACGCTGCACAGGATTGACATCGCGAGGAAGCCGAGAATGAACCACGGGAACACGGACTTCATATTGACCTTGACGCCATGGTCGCCGCTTTGTGCGGCGGCCTTTTTCTTTAAGTGCACGCTGATGGCAGCAAAGACCAGCACCGTCGGGATGATGGCGAGGGTGCGCGTCAGCTTGACCATGGTGGCAAAGTCGCCTGCGGCCTCGCTGAAGGCGTAGCCCGTGGCGACGACGCTCGAGGTGTCGTTGACCGCCGTGCCGGCCCACAGGCCGAACGCCGCGTCGGAAAGGCCCATCGCGCGGCCGAGCAGCGGGAACACGACGACCATGATCGTGTCAAAGAGGAACGTTGCCGACATGCCGTAGGCGATGTCCATGTCCGTTGCCTCGATGACGGGCGCGATGGCGGCGATGGCGCTGCCGCCGCAGATGCCCGTGCCCGCGTTGATGAGGCTGCTCGTCTTCCAGTCAAGCCCCAGCGCCTTGCCGATCACATAGCCGAGGCCGAAGCACGTCGCCAGTGTGAAGAGCATGACGGTGAGCGAGAACTTGCCGACCGTCAGCACGGTCGTGATGTTCAGGCTGGCGCCGAGCAGGATGATGGCGAACTTCAGAATTTTCTTCGAGGTGAATTTGATGCCGGGCTTCGTCTTGTCATTCGGCGCGTAAAAGCGGTTCACGATCATACCGATGAACATCGCGATGACCGACGCGCCGATCAGGTGCAGCCCCACGGATTCCTCCAGCTGCTCGAGCAGCTTGGCCACCACGGCGATGACGAGCGCGATGGCGCAGCCGGGCAGCATTTTTTTCACAGTTTCGATAAATTTCATGTGATTTTTCTCTCCTCCAATGCGTGTTGCGGGTGTATTATATCACCGACTTATGATATAATAAAATTATAAATCAGAATATGTCGATTCCTGTTTATTATCGACGAAGGAGAGAACAATGGACCAGCGGCTTGAGACCTTTTTGACCGTGTGCGCCACGATGAACTACCGCAAGGCGGCGGAGCAGCTGCATTTGACGCAGCCCGCCGTGACGAAACAGATCCAGGCGCTTGAAGCGCTGTACGGCGTGCGCCTTTTTACCTACGACAGCCGAAAGCTCAGAAAAACACCGCAGGGCGAAACGCTTGAGATCTACGCCATCAGCCAGCGCTATCAGGACGAGGAGCTGCGCCGCGCGCTCAAACGGCAGGAGAAGACGAGCCTTCGCATCGGCGCGACGAAGTCCATCGGCGACTATATCCTGCTGCCGCAGATCATCCGCTTTTTGAAAGAACCGGACAACGAGCTCTTTTTTACCGTCGACAACACGGCACACCTGCTCGCCCAGCTCGAGGGAGGTGAGCTTGACTTCGTCGTGCTCGAGGGCATTTTCGACAAGAGCCGGTACGAGAGCTTTTTGCTGCGCAACGAGCCCTACATCGGCATCTGCGCGAAAGATCACCCGTTTTCGGGCTGTGAGGTGCCGATGGATGAGCTCTTTTCCGAGCGGCTCATCCTGCGCGAGCCTGGCTCCGGTACGCGAAAGATTTTAGAGCGAGAGCTCATGCAGTGCGGCTACACGGTCGAGGTGTTTCGCGCGAATGTCTGCATCAGCAGCTTCAAGCTCATCCGGCATCTGGTGAGCGAGGGCTGCGGCGTGAGCTTCCTCTACGAGGCCGTCATCAAGAATGATGCGCAGTTCGGGCATTTTTTCTGCCCGCCGCTCACGGGCGTGCACGAGCTGAACGTCGTGTGCCTCAAAAACACCAATGTGCCCGCGTTTGCGCGGCGGTTCCTTGACCTGTAAATTTGGGCAATTCTGCCGATCTGCGCAAAAATGCGGGGAATTGAGCGATATGACTGCGGTTTATGGAATCAGTCAATGGAAAAATCCAACATTTTCCTGTAAAATAGAGCTTGGATAAGATAGGTGATGATCGCCGCGCGATATTTTTGCTGCGCGGCGGCAAGCACGCGGTACGCCGCGAAAAGGGAGAGCAGGAACATGAGCGATATCAACGGCAGCAAGCCCACGAATTTCCCTCTCGACGAGAGTAAACTGGATTTCAAAATACCCCGCACGGACGCTCCGCGCGAAAACGTCCTCAAGCTCGGCAGTATGATCACGAACCGTATCGGCCTCAAGGCCACGGCGGACGACCCCGAGTACTGGGGCCTTGCCGGCGTGATGACCGACGAGATGGTCGACGTCGCGCTCAAAATGGGCGTGCGCAAGCCCAAGACGACCGAGCAGTTGATGAAGCTCACCAAAATGGAGCGCGAGCCGCTCGAAAAGCTCCTGACGGAGATGGCATGGACGGGCATCATCGAGTACAACTGGGAGAACCTGGACGGAAAGAACCCCAAGCATGAAAAGCGCTGGGTGCTGCCGCTGTTCGTCCCCGGCAGCGCGGAATTTCTGAACATGCGCAAAAGCCAGATCGACGAGCATCCCGAGGTCGCGGCGTTCTTCGAGCGCATGACGATGCTGCCGCTCGAAAAAATCACGCCCATGGTGCCGCCGGGAGGCGCGGGCATCGGCATGCACGTTATCCCTGTGGAAAAGGCCATCGAGACGGAGAACGAGTCCGTTGACTTAGAGCACATCTCCTACTGGCTCAGCAAGTACGAGGGCAAGTACGCCAAGAGCATGTGCTCCTGCCGCGCTAGCCGCGCCAAGCTCGGCGAGGGCTGCGGCGATGACGCCGAAAGCTGGTGCATCGGTGTGGGCGACATGGCCGACTACATCGTCGAAACACAGCGCG
>ERZ826220.1425-NODE-1425-length-23936-cov-9.040116_pt1 | contig 23936 bp, 16 predicted proteins | sample MGYA00519927_ERZ826220 | MGnify/ENA primary metagenome ERZ826220 (study PRJEB31778, sample SAMEA3449225) | human gut metagenome | biome: human gut; feature: human-associated habitat; material: faeces | place: United Kingdom | collected 2010/2012 ... | reverse complement strand
CCTTCTGGCGCGTGCTGCTGGGCGCGTTCCGCAAAGAGGACAAGCTCAAGGCGCTCGAGTCGCTGGACAAGGTGGGCATTCTCGATAAGGCGTATATGCGCGCCGACCAGCTCTCCGGCGGCCAGCAGCAGCGCGTGGCGCTGGCGCGGACGCTGACCCAGAGCCCCCACATCATTCTGGCGGACGAGCCGGTCGCCGCCCTCGACCCTGTGACCGCCAAGCAGGTGATGCAGGACTTCGTTCACATCAATCAGGAGATGGGCATTTCCATCCTGCTGAACATCCACCATGTGGAGCTGGCGCTGGAATACGCCGACCGAATCATCGGCATCCGCGCCGGAAAGATCGTCTACGACGGACCCTCCGCAAGGGTCGATCAGGCGGTGCTCGATTCCATCTACGGGGAGCAGGCCGGCGCGGAGGAGTGCGTATGAGCCTCTACGACCGCATCTTCAAGCCTCACGTCTATACGCTGGCGGACGGTACGGCGGTGGAGGAAAAGCGCAGCCGCGCGCCGCTGATCCTGCTTGTGCTGATCGCGCTGACCGTCCTTTCCGTCCGCATCACGGGCTTTGACCTTGCTGTGCTGGTGAAAAAGGGCAGCAAGTTCTTCGACATCCTCAAGGCGATGTTCCCGCCGAACACCGCCTACCTCGGCAAGATCTGGCAGCCGCTGTGGGACACCATCAAAATGTCCATCCTCGGCTCGTTCATCGGCGCGGTGCTGGCGGTCCCATTTGCCGTCGCCGCAGCCAGCAACATCGTGACGAACCGCGTTGTGGTGTTTCTTGTGCGCCTGTTTTTGAGTCTGGTGCGCACCCTGCCGACGCTGGTGTGCGCCCTGATCGCCACCTACATTTTCGGTCTCGGCACCATGGCGGGCACCTGTGCCATCGCCGTTTTCACCTTTGCCTATGTGGGCAAGCAGCTCTTTGAGATCATCGAAACGGTGGATATGGGACCCTACGAGGCGATGGAGGCGTTGGGCGCTACGCGCCTGCGCGCCTTTACCACCGCCGTCTTTCCGCAGGTGCTGCCGACCTATCTGTCCGTGTCCCTGTTCTGTCTGGAGGGCAACGTGCGCTACGCCTCTATCCTCGGCTATGTGGGCGCGGGCGGACTGGGCCTCATTATGAATGAAAAGATCGGCTGGCGCGAATACGACAGCCTTGGCATGATCCTGATCGTCCTCTTTGTCACCGTCATGGTCATCGAGGGCATCAGCCACGCGCTGCGCAAGCGCCTGACGTGAGGAGGAACGGCTATGAACGAACGAATCAAAAAAGCCTATGCCTCCGCACCGAAGACGTGGGTGTGGCAGCTGCTGGCGGCGTTCATCGTCGCCTGCCTTCTGGCGTGGTCCGGCACGGCGGTGAGGGTCAGCAGCTCCACCGGCAACGGGCTGGAGGTGGCGGGGAACATCCTCTCCGGCATCTTCCATCCCTCGGCGAAGCTCCTCCTTACGCTCGGCACAGACGGCGTGCCCTACCTGCTGCTGGAGACCTTCTGCATCGCCTTCCTCGGCACGATCGTGGGCGCGGTGATCTCGCTGCCCCTGTCGTTCCTGTCGGCGAGCAATCTGGTGCCGCGGGGCGTGGCACTGGTCGGCCGCGTGCTCATCGCCGCCATCCGCACCATCCCCGCCTTCGTCTACGGACTGATGTTCATTCGCGTCATCGGCCCCGGACCGTTCGCGGGACTGCTGACCATGTCCCTCTGCTCGATTGGCATGGTGTCGAAAATGTTCATCGAGAGCATCGAGGACCTTGACAAGCGGATCCTGGAGTCGCTGGACGCCGCGGGCTGCACGACCTTCCAGAAGATCCGTTATGGCATCCTGCCCCAGCTGACGGCGGACTTCACCTCCACGATCATCTACCGCTTCGACATGAACCTGCGCGACGCGACCGTGCTCGGCCTTGTGGGCGCGGGCGGCATCGGCGCGCCGCTGATCTTCGCCATGAGCTCGTACCGCTGGAACGAGGTCGGCGCGATCCTGCTGGGGCTGATCGTATTGGTGCTCATCATCGAGTGGATCTCGGCGAAGATCCGCGTGAAGCTGGCACGGGGGTAAGCGATGGACGAGAAAAAGCTGACGATCTATTTTACCTCCGACCTGCACGGCTACATTTATCCGACCGATTACCGCGGACAGGGGGAAAAGGAGCTGGGGCTGTTCAAGTGCGCCAGCCGCTTCCGCAAGGACGGTAATACCCTCGTCATCGACGGCGGCGACATCCTGCAGGGCTCGCCGCTGGGGGTATTCTGCCACGATGCCATCGGCAGCGCCGCGCGCTTCGCCGAGATGATGAACCGCTGCGGCTATGACTATGTGACGCTGGGCAACCATGACTTCAACTACGGGATGCCGTACCTTGACAGCTACCTCAACGTGCTGAAAGCGCGCTGCGTGTGCGAAAACGTCCGCTGGGACGAGGCGGGGGTGCGCTTTCCCGCGCGCATCCACACGCTGGAAAACGGGCTGCGGGTCGGCATCATCGGCATCGTGACCGACTATGTGAACATCTGGGAAAAGCCGGAGCACCTCGCCGGCATTGCGATCACCGACCCGATCCCCGCCGTGGCCGCCGCGCTGGAAAGGCTGCGCGATCAGGTCGACCTGACGGTCGGCATTTACCACGGCGGCTTTGAGCGCGACCTCGCTACGGGGCGCGTGCTCTCCGCGACCCGCGAAAACGTCGCCTACCGCATCTGTCAGGAGCTGGATCTCGACATCCTGCTGACCGGACACCAGCATATGTCCGTGCCCGGGCAGCTGGTGAGCGGCACCTTCGTGGTGCAGCCATCCGACAAGGGACAGGAGTTCCTGCGGGTAGAGGCCGCCGTGTCCGGCAGCGGGAAGCGCTTTTCCAGCGAAACGGTCCCCGCCCACGGCGAATGCCGGGCGGACTGGCTCGCGGAGTTCGCCGATATGGAGCGCGGCGCACAGGCTTGGCTCGACCAGGTGGTGGGACATCTGGAGACGCCGATGCTGCCGGATACGCCGCTGCGGATGGCGGCCGAGGGCAGCGCCCTCGCCGACCTCTTCAACACCGTGCAGCTCGCCGCGAGCGGCGCGCAGCTCTCGGTCACGAGCCTTGCCAACGACGCGGCGGGTCTGCCGCAGACCGTGCGCCGCAGGGACATTCTCAACGCCTACCCCTACACCAACACGCTGACGGTGCTGGAGATCACCGGCGCCGTCCTGCGCAGGGCGATGGAGCGCAGCGCGGAATATTTCACCCGAAACGCCGACGGCTCGCTGCGGGTGTCGGACTGCTTCCTGGAGCCCAAGGTGGAGCATTATAATTACGATTACTACGCCGGCGTGACCTATGCCTACGACATTGCAAGGCCCGTGGGCGAGCGAGTGGTCGAGCTGACATTCAACGGAACGTCCGTGAAGGACACGGACGTGTTCACCGCCTGCCTGAGCAGCTACCGCGCCAGCGGCACGGGCGGGTACGACGGCTATGTCGGCTGCCCGATCGTGCGCGAGATCGGCACGGAGATGTCCGACCTGCTGCTGGACTACTTCAAGCGATACGGCGGAGAGCTCCCGCTTGCGCGGGGAGAGTTTAAGGTATTCTGACAAAAACAGCAGACTGTTTTTTTGAAGATTAAAAGCTTCGGCAAGAGAAAAAACCTCCTATTGCGCTGGTAAAGGCTTGGCGGCCGCATTACCAGAGTAATAGGAGGTTTTGTGCAGTTTAAGGCGTATAGCACATTGCGTTCGCCCTCGAGGATTTCCGCCTTGCCCTCGCCGAGAACAGAGGCGTAATAATAGCTGTGCGTGCAGGCGGTTTCGCCGTGCTGCAGGGCATTCTGACAATCCATTTCAAAGGCAACGCTGGCATTCTTGCGGATCACGTCAAGCTTCTTGCCTTCCTTTGCGCCGTGGCAATAGAAAGTGAAAGCGCCGTTTCCACCGCATAGAGGAACACGGGGTCCGCCGCGCCGGTGATGTCTGCGGTGGTCGCGCCGGTGTAGCCCTTCTCCAGAAATTGCGCTACGGCGGCGCGCAGCACCCGCTGCTGCGTCACAAGGCCGTTGGCCTGTTTCCCTCGCAATGACAAATGTTCACGCTCCTTTCCAATTGGACTTGCGATTATGATTTCGTTTTAACAGAAAAAGAGCGTTCCCACAAGGGAAAGCTGCCCGCCCGAATTTTTCGGGAAAATGCGCAAAGTCCGGCGGCGCTTTTCGGTGATTATGCAGAGAAGGCGGCGCGCATGACGCCGACCCGCGATTTGCTCTTGCTTTTTGGGTAAAATTTCTTTATGATAGGACAGTCGGCGGGGGAGATGCTCCGCTGCGAAAAAGAATAGCGATCAAGGCCGTCTGCCGGAGAAAAACCGGAACGGGGGAATGGGGTGAAAAGCCCCGCGAGCGGGTCACTGTGAAGCTCCCACGAGGAGATGAGTCAGAATGCCCGGACGGCCTTGGACGCTCCTGCCCACACCGGGAGCCGAGAGACACCAAGGGGTCTTTGCACCCCTTTTTACGTCTGTACGGCTCGCGTAGGCGGGCGGGTACAGACGTTTTTTTCATGCAAAAGGAGGAAGAAAAGATGAAAAAACGACTTTTATCGCTGGCTTTGGCCTTTGGGCTGGCTTTTTCCCTGCTGCCGACCGCGGCATGGGCGGCGACAAAAACGTTAAGCGAGTATTTCAATGGGATGCCGATCACCGCGGACGGCGGAACCGGCACAACCGCCTGGAAGGTCAGCGGTGATACGCTGATGTCCGGTAGTGCAGGCAAAAGCTATTCCACAAGTACATTGACGCTGACTTTTACGGCGGATAGGGCAGTTTCTTTTGAATACAAGGTATCCTCAGAGAAAGATTACGACAAATGCACGATCACTTTGGGCAATACCAAAATCGCAGATGCTATCAGTGGTAACGGTAAATGGACAGGCTACACCGGAACAGCTGAGAAAGGCGATCAGCTGGTGGTTGAGTATACGAAGGACGGCAGCGGTAATAAAAACGACGACTGCGTATACCTGCGCAATTTCACCTGCGCCCCGCCGGTCGTTGTCACTTTCCATGCCAATGGCGGTACGGGTGATGACTACACCCAGAACATCTACGGCGGCAAGGGTACGCTGACGGCGAACACCTTCACCAACCCCGGCAAGGTGTTTGCAGGCTGGGCGACCGCTGAAAATGGCACAGTGGTCTACCCCGCCGGCGCGGAAATCACCGCAAAAAACAATATCGATCTCTATGCCGTCTGGGGCGACGCCTATACGGTGACATTTGATAATGGCGGTGTAAGGAGCACGGCCGATGTTGCACAGAACACTGCCATCGGTACAAAGATTCCCGCCGACCCGACGAAAAAAGGCTACACCTTTGAGGGCTGGTTCAACGGCGAAACCAAACTGACGGCGGAAACCGTGATCGGCGGCGATGTGACCTATACGGCAAAGTGGACGGCGATCAGGTATATCATCGTGCTGAACCCCGGCGACGGTGTTGGCGAAAAGGTAACGCTGGATGCTGTTTACGACAAGGAAATCAAACTTCCGGTCAACACCTTTACCCGCGATGGCTATGATTTTGCTGGTTGGAGCGAGTGGAAAAGTTCTGCTTCTGGCTCTATTCAAGATGGAGCGACCATCAGCAACAAAACTGCTACCAATGGTGCGACATACAATCTCTATGCGGCATGGTACGGTAAAGAGGTCACGGTTACAGTAAATTTTAACTATGATGGAAGCACAAACACGACCCGCATCTGCACCGTGGGAAGCAACTATAACTATGTTCATGGTGAATCCGGTTCTAATAAGCTGAAAGACCCTGTACGCACCGGTTATATTTTCGACGGTTGGTTCGATGCGGCAGAGGGCGGAAATGAGATTACCAACCAATATAAATTCACGGCGGAAGACGCCGGAAAGGGTGTTACCCTGTATGCGCATTGGACAAAGGGCATCACAGTACATTTTGACGGCAACGGCTATAAGAACCCCATTGCGGACGAAACGGTAAAACCGGACGAGGTGTTCAGCAAGCTGCCGTATCTGTCCAGTCATTCTTATCCCGCAAACAAGGCGCTGGATGGCTGGTACATCAAAAACAGTGATGGTTCTTTCGGCGAAGCCGTGAACAAGGATACCGTTTTTAGCAGTTTGGATGAGGTCACGCTGATTGCCAAGTGGCGTGATTATCAGTACATTATCAAGTATAATGTAATGTATAATGATAAATCTTCCGTCACCGGCACGATGGCTGACCAGCCCGCGGCGTTTGGCAAGGATGTGAAGCTGAGCAAGTGTGCTTTCACCCGTGAGGGCTACGACTTTGCCGGTTGGGCAATCAGTTCCTATGGTTCCACAGTCAAGTATAAGAATGGAGACATTATTAACCGTCAGTGGGATAACTGGGATAGTGAAGATGGAGAAAAATATAATTTGTATGCTGTCTGGACGCAGAATGTGTTCGGCAAGGCAATGGCAGCTATCCAGAGCAAACTTCCTACGAACAACGTTGTCCGTACAGCGGGCGACCTTGGCTTGCCGACCTCCGGCGATGGCTATACCATTTCCTATGTCAGCAGCAATACCGAACTGCTGAGCAATAGCGGAGCGGTTACTCTGCCCGAAAGCGGCAGTGCAAAAGTTACGCTGACCGCAACGATCACCGATACTAAAACGAGCAAAACCTACACCAAGGAATATATCCTAACACTGTATTCGGCTACTACTGCGACAACGGAAGCAGAATTGAACGCAGCTGTAAGCAAGCTGACCGGTAACTTCAAACCGGTTTACGGCACGGATACCAACGCCATCACCGCAGTGGAAAAGAAGCTGCTGGACGCGGGCTGTGAGGGCATTGCGGTTTCCATCAAGGAAGCTGTGACGGACAGCGGCAATTATTCCGGCATTGATCAGGATGGTACGATCCATTACTATTTCAATCCGGGCATGACCAAATACGGCAGCTATTTCTATACGACGTTCGTTCTCTCCAAGAATGGCGCAAGCGTGGAGAAGAAATGGTATACCAGCATTGACTGGGACAAGGCCAAGGTGCGTGAGACACTGAATACGGTTGCGGACACGCTGACCGTTCCGGAAACCGCGACGGCGGATATGACGCTGCCGCTTAACGCGAATGGCAAGGGCTGGTCGAAAGTGGCATGGGTATCTAACGATCCGGCGCTGAAAATCGGTCAGGCTTCCTATTATACTTCGACTTATCCGATCACGCTGAATGCGGCAGAGGACACCACTGTTGTTCTGACTGCAACGGTAACGTGCAACAGCGTGGACGGCGTGGCCGTCACCCGGGAATTTGAGTGCACCGTGCCCGGTGGCACCAGTACCGGTGTGGATTATCAGGCCAAGCTGGACAACGCCCTTTCCGGCGTCGGACTGAAGGATTTCGTTACCGGTGCGAAGCTGACGGCCGATGCAAATGGTGTTTACACCACCAGCAACGACATTCAGTTCCCGACCACGCGCGACCTGAAGATCGACGGCAAGTACACCCCGGTCGTCATCACCAGCAGCGATCCCGGCGTGATCGAAGCGCCGACCACGCCGAACAGCGCGCGTGTTTGGGTCTACCGTCCGCTGCCCGGCGAGGCGGCAAAGACCGTCACGCTGACGGTGAAGATCCTCGACCGTCCGAACGGCCCGCAGCCGGGAGACGATCTTTCCGCCATGCGCGTGCTTGCGTCCAAGGAGATCAAGGTGACCGTACAGCCGCTCACGCAGGACGAGATCGACGCGGAAATCGCGCTGATGGAACGGGTCAAGGTCAAGGTGAATTACTGGAACGGCATCCGCAATGCCAACGTCGAGAGGGACAACGTCACCACCGATCTGCACGCCTTCCAGGAGTGCTATCTGAATGACAACGGCGAACTGACCTGGGTCTACGACCGCGAGGACCTCAAAAATCAGGGCATCGTGCCCGTGCCGCTCGACAACTGGTACGACCAGCAGATCTGGCGTCTGTTCCGCTCGAGCAACGCGGAAGTGATAACCCATGAGAATCTGCTCGTCATCCGTCAGGGAGACAGCAAGGCGGTCACCGTCACCAGCTATCTTTCCAGCGAGACGCTTGGCAAGTATGCCGAGAAATACCCGCAGAACGCGGACTTCCAAAAGCTGTACAAGCAGCCTGTGACGATCGATCTGGTCGTGACCGGCACGAAGTACGCGCAGGGCGGCGACAGCACCGTGCGCAAAGAAGCGGCAAGCTACGCACTGTCGAACCGCGCGATGCTGACGGTGGATTTTACCCTCACCGGTCGCGGCATGGGCTTTACGGAAAGCAATCTCGAGTATGCCGAGGGCAGCACGGTGTATGACGTATTCTCCGACCTGCTTGCCGAGCACCGCTATACCTGCAAGCGCCGCGGCAGCTACATTGCCGCCATCACCAGCAACAGCGGCGTAACGCTGGAGGAATTTGACGAGGGCAAGAACTCCGGCTGGATGTATCGCGTCAACGGCGAGCTTGCCAGAAAGTATATGTCCGCGCAGGGTTTAGAGGACGGCGACAGCATTGAGCTGTACTTCACCTCCGACTGGACGAGCGAGCCGGGCGCAGAAGGCTGGCAGAAGCCCGGCAAGATCGAAACGATCGTCAACGCGGACGGCTCGGTCACGAAGATCGAGACGAAGTCCGACGGCACGGTCATCGAGACGACGACCTGGCGCGACGGCAGCACACTCACCGCCGAGACTTCCCCCAATGGCCGTGTGGAGACGGTCGAGAAGCGTGCCGACGGCACGACCGTTGAAACCGTCGAGTCCGCGAGCGGTGAGATCACCGCCTCCGTCAGCGTGCCCAAGAGTGTCGGCAGCACCCGTGTGGACATTCCCGTGAGCAAGCCGACCGGCAGCATGGTCGCCGTGATCGTCCATCCCGACGGCACGGAGGAGATCGTCAGGGGCTCGGTCGTGACCGAGACCGGCGTCGCGCTCCGCGCGGAGGGCGACGTGCGGCTCAAGATCATCGACAACGCCAAGAGCTTTAACGACATGGCGGACCATTGGGCAAAGGACGCCGTGGAATTCGCCTCGTCCCGCGAGCTGTTCAACGGCGTGGGCAATGACGCCTTCGGCCCCGACCGCTCCATGACCCGCGGCATGGTCAGCACCGTGCTCGCGCGCCTTGCCGGAGCGGATACGGCCGGCGGGGAGACGTGGTACGCCAAGGGCACGGTCTGGGCGGTCGAGAACGGCATTTCCGACGGAACCGCTCCCGAGCAGCCGGTCACCCGCGAGCAGCTGGCGGCGATGCTCTACCGCTATGCCGGCTCCCCCGCCGTCAGCGGCGAACTGAGCTTTGACGACACGACTGTTATCAGCATCTGGGCCTACGACGCCGTGAGGTGGTGCGTGGACAACGGCATCCTCAACGGCGTGGGCGGCAACCGTATGGCGCCGCAGGACCTCGCCCAGCGCGGGCAGGTCGCAGCCATGCTGATGCGCTTCCTACAGGCGACGGTGTAAGCGTCGCCCCGCGATATACGCTATAACGAACAGTAAGGCTCCCCTGCCGAAGCAGGGGAGCCTTACTGGTTTATGGAACGGGAAACGGGTATGGAGACGCTGCCGCACCGGAGTCCGGCGCTCAGCGCATGAGCGGACCGGACCGGCGCTCGCCCCATCGGCTGTCGGTGTGCTGCTCCGCGGCGGCGGTCTCGGCGAGACGCTGGAGCTTTTCCATGCGCGCGTCAAGCTGCGCACTCATCTGCGCGCACTCGAACAGCTCGCGGTTGACGTGATCGAGCTCCGGCAGATCCTTCTTGTAGCGGATCTTGTGCTCAAGGCTTGCCCACCAGTCCATGGAGATGGTGCGGAACTGCACCTCGACGCGCATCATGCGCTTTTGATCGTGCAGGAAGATGGGCGTTTCCACGATGAGGTGCAGGCTGCGGTAGCCGTTGGGCTTGGGCGCGGCGATGTAGTCCTTGCGCTGGAGGAGCGTGATATCGTCCTGCTTCAGAAAGGCGTCGGCGAGCTGGTAGATATCCGACGGGAAGGAGCAGATGACGCGCACGCCGGCGATGTCGTTGAGATTTTCCTCGATGCTCTCCACCGTCAGCGGGAAGCCGCGGCGCTGGAGCTTTTCGGCAATGCTCTCGGGGGACTTGAGGCGCGTTTTGATGCTCTCGATGGGGTTGCGGTCATACTGGAGCGAAAGCTCCTCATTGAGGACGTTGAACTTGGTCTCGACCTCCATCATCGCGCAGCGGTAGTAGCTCATCAGCTCGCGGTAGGGCTGCGTGTAGCTCTGCACGAGCGCGCTGATCTCCTTGCGCGGCAGGCGCGAGAGCAGCAGACGCTCCAGAGCGCCGCGGTCGGTGCTGTTTTTCAATGCCATGTGTTGTTTCCTCGGCTTTGTCGGTTCTCCCTCCGCGGCGTGACGGCGGAGGGGCGGGCGCGATGCGCCCATCTCAATCATACCATCCTGCGGCGCATCCCGCAAGCCCTCCCCGACATTTGCGCCGAAATGACCGGAAACCGAAGAGAAAAAAGGCGCGGAGGCCGTGGCCTCCGCGCCTTTTTGCCTGCTTACCCGCGGACGGGGATGAGGTCGCGATAGTGGAGATACATGATCTGTCCGGTGTATGGGTTGATGCCGGGGAGATAGGCGGAGTACACGCATTGGTCCACGGTGGTGCCGGGGGCGGTGGCCAGCAGATTGCTCACACCGGTCAGCTTGCCCGTGATCCAGACGAGATCGCCCGGGTGGAGGCTGGCGTTGGTGCTGTCGAAGGAGGTGTACTCCCCGTCCTCGCGCTCAATCTCCCCTGTGCTGCCATTATAGCTATAGACGTTGGTCACCGGCGCGGCCTGATACCAGCCGATCTGGTGGGCGTAGACGCTGCGCTCCGCTACGATGACCGCCTGCTCGATGGTGCAGGTGCCGTTGGGATTGAGCGTGGTGGCGGTGGTGCCCTTGACAAGATCAAGCGCGTTCATAAACGCCATCGCTTCCTTCGCCCAGCTCTGCACCAGCGCGTTATCCGTGTAGGAGGCGAGCTTGGAGGTGTAGCTGGTGTAGGAATAGCCGGAGTTCTTCTCCACATATTGCAGCGTGCGGCGGAGGAAGGTCGCCATCTGCTGACGGTTCAGGGTGGCGTTGGGGGAGAAGGTGGTCGCCGAGGTGCCGGTGGTGATGCCCGCGGCATAGGCCTTGAGGACGTAGGCGTTGTTCGTGTCGGTGAAGGTGTTCGCGGCGGCGGGCGTGATGCTCTTGCCGGTCAGCGTTTCCGCCAGACGCACCGCCACGGAGCAGAACTGCAGACGGCTGATGGGCTTGGTGTAGTCGCTGCCGAGCAGGGCAGTATCGAGCAGATCGTCGTTGAGCGCGAGGTTCACATCGCTTTCAGCCCAGGAGCTGGTCTTGGCGGCGGACTTCTTCGAGAGCGTAAAGGTGCCGGGATACAGCTCGGTGGTGTTCAGCGCCTGCGTTTCCTCCCACTGCAGGGAGGCGTTGGCTTCCGCCTGATACTGCGCGAGGGTCATTCCCGTGCCGGAGGCGTAAACATCCCGTGAGGTCAGATGCTGCTGGAGATAGCGGTAGGAGTGGCCGCAGTATTCGCAGCTGAGCCAGTAGACGTGCTCGCCGGCGGCATTCACGCCGATGTAGGCCTCCGCCGTGGGATACTCGCCGTTATCCGAGTGGGCGAGCTTTTCTGTCTTGAGCAGGATCTCCGTATCCGAGGTATGGGGAGCGACATGCTTTGCATTGTACTCGCACTTGCCGCAGATGGCGCAGGAATAGTAATAACGCCGGGCAGATTGGCAGGCCTGCGCGTAGGTGTAGACACGGTCGGCCGTCCGAATCTGCAGGGTGTACTGGTGGGCGGTGCACCAGTTGTCCTTCGCGGCGGCGCCGCCCGCCTTTTGGGCAGCGTAGACGTCATTGCCGGAGTAGGTCTTGATGGTGTAGGGGATCTTATAGCCGCGCTGGGCCTGGGCTGCCTTGAGCGCGGGCACGGCAGATTCGGGGATATACACCACGGTCTCGGCGGTGTAGAAGGGCAGGTCGCTCTGCCTCTCCCACCGGTATAACCCGGCGATGGGCAGCCAGAGGTAGGAATCCATCGCCTGAATAAACTGATAGACATCCACCTTATCGCTGAGCCAGAGCTCCTTCAAATATTTCGCGTAGCAGATGAAAAAGCACGTTCCATCCGTTATTTTCCCATTGGTGTCCAGAATGAGGGTACGGATGCTGTCGGTGTTCTCCAGAACGTGGTTGGCGTCAGTCATGACGGTCACACCGTTTACAAAGTTTTCAAGCTGCTTGGACTCTGCCACGGCCTGCGTGCGGGGAGTCGCCATCGCCCGCTTGGCCTGCCGGAGGAGGTCTGTTTTCCGCGTCAGATCGGCATTGAGCTCCTCTTTCTCCTGCTCGGTATAGCGCTCGCCCTCAAGGGTCAGGCTGACCTGCAGGGTGGGATAATACTGGGCGCTGGTGCGGATGGTGGCGGGCACGCCGTTGACGGTGGCGGAGAAGGTGTCGGGGCCGACGATATTTTCGCCGCCAACCGTTTTGTAGTTAGCGCAGTAGCCCTTGGTGGTGTCAAAGGCCAGCTTGATGTTGACGAGATAGGTCGTGCCTGCGCGGAAGGAAAAGCCGTCGTCGGTCTCCACGTCGTCGCCCTGCCACTCGGTGTACAGGATGCCGGCGCCGTTGGCGAGCAGGTCGATGTTGCCGCTTTTCATGGATTTGATGGTGACCTCGGTCTCCATCTCGTTGGGGTCGCCCGCCTTCGGCAGGTCGATGACGAGGTCGACGCTCTTGAGCCTTGTCGGCGCGGCGAGGGCCGCGGTCGGCAGCAGGGTGAGCGCCAGAGCGAGACAGAGCAGCGCGCTGAGCAGTTTCTTTTTCATGGTTCCCTCCTGTAATTGAAATGATAAACGAGGATCGCTTGCTTTCTGCAGTATAGCAGGAATCTCCGGCAGGAGGGACCCATATCGACTTGAAATGTATGGATTTGCGGCTTGAAATGTGAGATAATGCTGGAAAGAAAAAGAATGGTATGCTACAATAAGGCAAAAGGAAGCGAGGAAAGGGGGCGGCGGAATGTACATCGCAGTCTGCGACGACCAGACGGAGGAGCTCAAAGACCTGACGGAGCTGCTCGGTGCGTGGGAGACGGATCGCGGCACGCCCGTGCGCGTGAAGAGCTTCCGCAGCGCGGCGGCGCTGCTGGACGCGGCGCGCCATGAGCGCTTCACGCTGTACCTGCTCGACATCATGATGCCAGGGCTGAACGGCATGGATGCCGCGCGCGAGATCCGCGGCTTTGACAAGGCGGCGGACATCATCTTCCTCACCTCGTCCCCCGGCTTCGCCTATGACAGCTACAGCGTCAAGGCGCTGGAATATCTGCTCAAGCCCATTCGAACCAAGACGCTCTATCCCATCCTTGACCGGCTGGAGCTGCGCGAACGCCGCCCGCAGGAGGCGCTTACGCTTCGCACCGGCGGCATCATCGTGCGCGTGCCGTTTTCGCAGCTCACCTATGTGGAGGTCAACGGCAAGCACCTTTACTTCAACCTTGCCGATGGGCAGGTGCGCGAGGTCGTCGGCTCGATGAAGGAATACGAGGACGCCCTGCTCACGCGGCCGGAGTTTATGCGCATCCACCGCTCCTACATCGTCAATATGCTGCAGATCGAGGAGCTTTCACCCACCGGGCTCCGCACCTTTTCGGGCCGCGAGCTGCCGGTCTCACGCCTGTTATACCCCCAGCTTCAAAAGGACTATATGAAGCTGCTGTTCGCACAGAGGGAGGAGTGAGACGATGTCCGTATTGACCACGCTCGGCGTTTTTAACTACGGGCTGGTGCTGCTCTACGGCCTGTTCCTCAGCACCTTCATCTCCGGCGGCTGGGAGAATACGAAGCAGAGAACGCTTGTTTTTGCCGCTTGCCCGCTGTTTCTGATGATCCAGAGCGTGTGCTGGCTGGCGCTGGGTGCGGACATGGCGCGGCAGCTCTACCCGCTCATCACTCACCTGCCGCTGGCGCTCATCCTGATCTGCATTCTGAAGAAGAAAGTCGACGTGGCGCTGGTGAGCATCTGCACGGCCTACCTCTGCTGCCAGCTCCCGCGCTGGGTGGATCTGGTGGTCACGGCGCTTACCCGCTCCGAGCTGATCGGCGAGATCTGCTACACACTGGTGATCGGGCCGCTGTTTTATCTGCTCTACCGCTTCTTCGTCCGCCCGGCCTACGCGGCCATGATGGCCTCGCCGCAGTCGCTGCTTTTATTCGGCAGCCTGCCGGTGGCGTATTATTTCTTTGATTACGCCACGGTCGTCTATTCCGACGCGCTCTATCGCGGCTACGGGGCGATCAACGAGTTCCTGCCCACGGCGCTCATCATTTTTTACGTTATGTTTCTCACAGCCTATCACGCCCAAAGCAGCCGCCGCGCGCAGGCGGAGATGCAGAGCACCATGCTCGAGGCCGGATTGAAGCAGTCGCAGATCGAGGTGGACGCGCTGCGCCGGGCAGAGGTGCAGACCGCCGTCTATCAGCACGATATGCGCCACCATCTCAACGCCATCGACGGCTTTCTGGCGGCGGGAAAGCCGCAGCAGGCGGAGGAATATATCCGCAAGGTGCGCTCGGATATTGAGCGCATCACGCCAAAGCGCTACTGCGACAACGAGCTGGTGAATCTGCTCTGCTCCTCCTTCGCCGGAAAGGCGCAGCGTATGGGCGTTCGGCTGGAGGTGGACGCGAAGCTCCCGCGCGAGCTGTCGGTCTCCGACACCGAGCTGTGCGCCGTGCTCTCCAATGCGCTGGAGAACGCGCTGCGCGCCGTGTCCGATCAGCCGGAGGCGGACCGCTGGGTGACGCTTTACTGCGGCGTGCGGCTGGGCAAGCTGCTCGTGGAGATCCAAAACCCCTGTGCCGAGGGGCTTGTCATGCGCGACGGCCTGCCGGTCTCCGAGCGCGCGGGACATGGCTACGGCTGCCGCAGCATCCAGACGATCGCCGAGCGGCGCGGCGGACTGTGCGAGTTCCGTGCACGGGGCGGCATCTTTTCCATGCAGCTCATGCTGCCCGTCAAGGCGGCGGCGAAAACCCAAAACTGACGCAGGAGGCTGCCGCAGGCGCGGCGGCCTCCTTTTTTCGTCCCCGAGAGGCAAAAAATTGAAAAAAGTTCAAAATATGGCTGTTCTTTCTAAAATTCCTGTGATACAATAAACATTCAATTGATCGGAATATGGGAACAGGAGGGAAATTCCATGACCGTGCAGGAGGCGATCTCCGCACGCCACAGCGTGCGTACCTATTTGACAAAGCCGGTCGAGCCGGCGATCGTGAACGCGCTGCGCGCGGAGATCCGCGCGTGCAACGCCGAGGGCGGACTGCACATCCAGCTCGTGATGAATGAGCCGATGGCGTTCCGCGGCTTTTTTGCGCACTACGGGAAATTCCGCGGCGTGTGCAACTACATCGTGCTTGCCGGAAAACGCGCAAAGGATCTTGACGAGCGCGCCGGCTGGTTCGGCGAACGCCTTGTGCTGCTCGCGCAGACGCTGGGGCTCAATACCTGCTGGGTGGGTCTGACCTTTTCAAAAGCGGTCGCGCGCAGGAGCTATGTGCTCGCACCGGATGAGCGGCTCGTGTGTGTGATCGCGTTCGGCTATGGGGCCGAGCAGGGCGAGGCGCACGAGAGTCGTCCGATGCGCGAGGTGTACCGCGCCGACCGCGCGCTGCCCGAGTGGTTCAGCCGCGGCCTCAAGGCGGCGCTGCTCGCGCCCACGGCGATGAACCAGCAGCGCTTCCGCTTCACGCTCCTGCCGGACGACACCGTTCGGGCGGAGAGCCGGGGCGGCAGCTACAGCCATGTGGACCTCGGCATCGTCAAATACCATTTTCAGCTCGGCGCGGGCCGCGAGAGCTTCCGCTGGGCGGAGTGAGCCGCCGTTTCCGCACACGGGTGTGTTAAGAATACGAGAGAGAAAATCAGGAAGGAAAAAATCACTATGCAGAAGAAAGCCAATCCCGCAGCGCTGCTGCCGATCCTTGAGTTCCTGCTCCTTTACCTGGGGCTGGGACTTATCTTTGAGTATGTGCTCAAGATCCCGATGGGCTTTTATTCCATCCCTATTGTAGTCATCTTTCTTGTCGCGCTGCTGGTGGCGTGCTGCCAGAACCGCGCGCTGAGCTTTGACGACAAGCTCACGCTGATGGGACAGGGCATCGGCGATAAGAACATCGTGACGATGCTGCTCATCTTCCTTGCCGCCGGTATCTTCGTCGGCGTGGTGGGCCGCTCGAGCGCGGAGAGCGTGGCGTATTTCATGCTCTCGATCATCCCGTCCAGGTTTGCCGTGGCGGTGCTGTTCGTCGTCAGCTGCTTCGTTTCCACCGCCATGGGCACGAGCGTCGGCACCATCACGCTCATCACGCCCATCGCCATCCCCATTGCCGCGGCAAGCGGCTATTCCCTGCCGCTGTGCATCGGCTCGGTCATGGGCGGAGCGATGTTCGGCGACAATCTGAGCTTCATTTCCGACACCACCATCGCCGCCTGCAACGGGCAGGGCTGCGCGATGAAGGATAAGTTCCGCGAGAACTTCCACATCGCTCTGCCTGCGGCGCTTGCGACGCTCGTGCTCATCCTCGTGCTGACGCTGAACGCCGACGTCGTCCCGGCGGAGATCCCAGGCTATCACCTGATCCAGATCATCCCCTATGTGCTGGTGCTCGTCGGCGGCATCATCGGCATCAACGTGTTCGTGGTGCTGCTCATCGGCATTGTGTCCGGGGCCGTTATCGTGCTTGCCACCGGCGCGACCGGACAGACGGGCGTGCTTGCGGTCAAGGCGCTGCTGGAGAACATGGGCAGCGGCGCCGCCGGCATGTTTGAAACGTCGATGGTCGCCATCCTCGTCTCGGCCATCTGCGCGCTTATCCGCGAGTACGGCGGCTTTGAGGCGCTGCTGGGCTGGATCAGAAAAGCGTTCCGCGGCAAGCGCGGCGGACAGATCGGCATGGGCCTGCTCGTCGGCGCGATGGACATTGCCACCGCGAACAACACCGTCGCCATCGTGATGGCGAACCCCATCGCAAAGGAAATGAGCGAGGAATACGGCATCACACCGCGCAAGGCGGCGTCGATCCTCGATACCTTCTCCTGCATCTTCCAGGGCATCATCCCCTACGGCGCGCAGATGCTCGTCGCCATCGCCGCGGCGCACGAGCTGGGGTATCAGGTCTCCGCGTTTGAGATCATTCCGAATCTGTTCTATCCGTTCCTGCTGGCTGTCAGCTCCTTCTTCTTCATCGCCATCGACGGCAAAAAGAAGGCCTGAGCCATGCCCGACCTTGCACGGCTCCGCGCCAAGCGGCTCTTCCTGCTCGATCTGGACGGAACGCTCTATCTGGACGAACGGCTCTTTGACGGCGCGGCGGACTTCCTGCGCGCGATCCGCTCGCGCGGCGGGACGTACCGCTTTCTGACGAACAACTCCTCCCGCGGGGCGGAGAGCTATGTGGAGAAGCTGCGCCGCCTCGGCGTGGAGGCGGAGACCTCCGACTTCCTTACGAGCGTGGACGCGCTCATCGCGCATCTGCACGCACAGGGCATGGCGGAAAAGCTCCTCTACGTCTGCGGCACGCAGTCGATGAAGCGGCAGCTCACGCAGGCGGGACTGCGCCTGACGGACGACCGCGACGCGGCGGTGGACGCCTTGGTGATGGGCTTCGACACCGAGCTGACCTTTCAGAAGTTAGAGGACGCCTGCATTCTCCTGAACCGCGGCGCGGACTACCTTGCCACCAATCCCGACTGGGTCTGCCCGACGTGGTACGGCTTTGTGCCGGACTGCGGCAGCGTGTGCGAGATGCTTTTCCGCGCGACCGGACGGCGGCCCTATGTCATCGGCAAGCCGCGGCCCGATATGGCGCACCTTGCGATGGCGCACGGCGGCTTTTCCGCAGAGGAGACGGTGCTGCTCGGCGACCGGCTCTACACCGACATTGCCTGCGGCGCGAACGCAAGCATCGACACGGTGCTCGTCCTCTCGGGCGAGACGAAGGAGGCGGACCTCGCCGGCAGCGCGGTGCAGCCGACATTTGTCCTCGGCAGTGTCGCGGATTATCTGAGCATTTTACAGGAATGAAAAAACGACCGCTCATGCGGTCGTTTTTTGCGCCTATTTTACCAGCAGCGGCTGGAGCTGCACGCCGCGCAGCGCCGCGTCGATGGTCGGCACGAGCTGTGAAAAGTCAGCGATGAGCGAGGTGGGCTTACCCTGCGGGTCATCCTGCCCGAAGGGAACGAAGTAGTAGTTCTTCCGGTTGAGGAGCGCGGCGAGATTCGGCGCGCTCGCGCTCAGACCGTCGTTCGTCGCCAGCGCGACGACCACGGGCTTGCCGTTGCGCAGATGGGATTTTGCCGCCATCGTCACCGGCCCGTCGGTGATGCCGTGGGCGAGCTTGGCAAGGGTGTTGCCCGTACAGGGCGCGATGACGAGGACATCGGCCAGGTTTTGCGGACCGAACGGCTCGGCCTCCACGATGGTGCGGATGGCGGGACGCCCCGCCGCGCGCTCCACGCGCGCGATGAGATCGTCGGCCAGCCCGAAGCGGGTGTCGTACCGCGCCGTGTTTTCGGAGAGAATGGGGACCATCTCAAAGCTCTCTGCCATTTCCTCAAGGAGCATCAAAATTTTCGGGTGATTGCAGAATGAGCCGCAGAGGGCAAATCCGATGCGTTCGGTTCTCATGCTTCTTCCTCCCATATTTTTTCCAATGTCAGCTTGATGGCGCGCGCTGCGGTCTCCGGCGCGGCCCTGCCGGGAAGTCCCGGCGCAGCGATGCACTTCAGCCCGCGCGCCTCCGCCGCCGCACGGTCGAAGCCGGGCTGCGAGGCCAGCTCGAGCAGCACGCACTCGCGCGGCAGCTCACACAGCAGCTCCTCTGTGAGCACGATGTTCGGTACGGTGTTGAAGACGATGCGAAAGCTCCCGAGCCGTCCGGCGAGACGGTTCGTGCGGAGACCGCGGTAGCCGAAGGCGTCGATCCACGCGAGATCGTCCAGCCGCCGTGCGCTGACCGTGACCTCCGCGCCCAGCCCCCGCAGACGGTGGGCAAGCAGCTTGCCGATGCGCCCGAAGCCGATGACCAGACACGGCGTGCCGCAGAGCGTCACGTCCGTCGCGGCCATCGCCGCCTCGATGGCGCCCTCCGCCGTCGGCACGCCGTTGCGCACCGCCAGCTCCTCGCGCGAGAGGTAGTCGGTCAGCGTCAGGCCAAATTCCGCCGCGGCCTCGCGGTCGGCGGCCTTCACGCCGCCGGCGTAGAGGCGCTGCTCCGGACGCAGCAGCGCGAACAATCCGCACAGCGGCAGCGCCGCAGAGGTGCAGTTGAGATTTTTCCCGCGCGAGAGCGGCACGGGCAGCACGACGCGGTCGGCTTGCGCCGCTTCCTCCAACGCCGTGTCCTCCATGCCGAAGGCGGCGAGTCCCCACGTCCGCACCGGATGGCCGTCCTCCGCGAGCAGACGCGCGAGCAGCGCCATGCGCCGGTCCCCGCCGAGCACGGCGATCGTTTTTTCCATAGGCGTCCCCCTTTCCATTCCTCCTACTCTATGCGCGCGGCAGGGGAAATTTGATTGCGAAACGCAAAAGAGTGTGGTATCATGGCAAAAAATCAAAGGAGACCCGTCTATGACACGTTATCCCTATCTGCTCTTCGACGCCGACAACACGCTCTTTGACTTCGACGAGGCCAATATCCATGCCTTTCGTGCCGTGTGCGACGCCTTCGGTCTGCCCTTTTCGCAGGAGCTTTTCGACCGCTACGAGGTCATCAACAACGCAACATGGGAAAGGTTCGACCGCGGCGAGCTGACAAAGGACGAAACGGTGCTCGAGCGCTTTCGCGCCTTCTTCGCCGCCGAGGGCATTCGCGGCCTCGATCCAACAGCGTGCAACCGCGTCCATCTGGCGAGCTTGAGCAATGCGACCTATCTTATGCCACATGCCGCGGAGGTCGTTGCCAAGCTGCGCGAAACACACCATATCCATCTCATCACCAACGCGGTCGAAGCCGTCCAGCGCGGGCGGCTGGGGCGGTCGGCGCTCGCGCCCTACGTTGAGGAGGCGTTCATCTCCGAGACCGCGGGCGCGGCGAAGCCGTCCGTGGAATACTTTGACTATGTGTTCGCCCACATCGACGGCATTACGCGGGAAAATTGTCTGGTCATCGGCGATTCGCTCACGAGCGACATTCAGGGTGCGAACAACTATGGACTTGCGTGCTGCTGGTTCAATCCGAAGAAAGCGCCGAAGCCGGAGAGCCTGCGTGTGGACTACGAGATCCGCGACCTGCGGGAGCTGTACGGCATTGTGAAATAGGAAAAGCGCCGGCTCCGTGCCGGCGCTTCTGCGTCATTTCTCTTTGCTCTTATCAAAATAATAGCGCGCGAAGTTCTTGTACTGCGCGGCGTAATACCTTGCCAGCCGGTACACGCGCGCGGGGGCGAGGTCGCCGCCGCACCAGAGCGTGTGCAGGGCTTTGTATTGCTTCATCTCCTCGCGCAGGGTGGGGGATGTGACGTACCTCGTCAGGATGCCGCGCGGGACGTTGGACCACAGCGCGGTCGTTTCGCTGTAGATGCACTTCCCACGGCGGCCGTAGACCACGTCCTCGGTGAGCAGCTTCATCATGTTGATGCCCGCCGCGCGGCAGAAGAAGCTCGAACGGCCCAGCCGCGGGTTGATCTCAAAGAGAACATAGCGTCCGGTGCGGCTGTCGTACTTCATGTCGATGTTGGAGAAGCCGACGTAGCCGATGGCCTGCAAAAAACGCTGCATTTTATCGTAGAGCAGCGTGTCGCCGCGCGAGAGGATGGCGGCGTAGTTGCCGACGCTCTTGGGGTCGTAGTATTCGAGCACCGGCTGGCCGAGGCACATCGCGCGCACCGTTCCGTCCGTGTCGGAGTAGCTGTTGAGCACACGCATGGCGTCGTCCCCGCCGGGGATAAACTCCTGAAGGATGAGCTTGCCGCGATAGTCGGAGCCGTTCATGCTGCGCACCATCGTGAGGTATTCCTCTTTGGTGTCGAAGAAAAAGACCTTCTTCTGCCCCTCGAAGTGGCAGCGCAGGTAGTCAAGCGCGTTGGAGTTTTCCGGCTTGACGACGATGGGGAAGTCAAACGGCAGACGGTCGGCGACCTCGATGCGCTCGTCGGGCGCGGCGATGACGGTCTTGGGATAGTCCATGCCGTACTGCTCGCAGAGCGCGTAGAACCGATCCTTGGTGTCGAAGGTCTCGAGCAGCTGCTCGGGGATGAAGCGGTTCGCGATCAGTCCCTCGAAGTGGTCATAATGGCGGCAGAGCAGGCCGGTATAATAGTCCGAGCAGGGGATGACGAGCAGCTTTTCGTAGTCCTTGGAGCACTCGCGCAGTACGCCGAGCAGCGCGTCGGGAAAGACCTCCTCGCGTTCAAAGCCGGCGATGATGCGGCAGTCAAAAAGACGTGAGTGCCGCGTGGGAATGAGCTGCGTGGTGCACACGAGCAGCGGCGTGACCTCGGGGTACGCCTCGCGGAAGAGACGCGCCGTGCCGTAGGCGTTCTCGTCGCTGCCGAGAATGATGGGCAGAAAGTCCTTCTTCTTCATGCCTTCGCCTCCTTTTCGTCATATTCTGCCAGATATTTGAGAGTCAGCTCCACGTCGCTCGGGAAGGGGACGAACTCTCTGCCGCGCTTCATGGTCGTCTCCTCGCCCTTGCCTGTGAGCAGGATGACGTGCGGCTCGGGATGGTCGAGAATGGCGCGGCGGATACATTCGGCGCGGTCCTCGCAGACGAGGTGCGGGCATTTGACGTGCTTTTCGATGTCGGCGGCGATCTGCGCGAACGGCTCCTCGCCGGAGTCCTCCTCCGTGATGTAAACGAAGGCGCAGTTCTCGCCGCTCAGCTCGCCGAGGTCGCGGCGGCGCTGGAGCGCGTGCGAGCCGGGGCAGCCGAACACGGAGATCATCTCCTTGCCGGGATACTCCACCCTTGTCGAGCGGTAGAGCGCGTCGAAGCTCATGCGGTTGTGCGCGTAGTCCACAATGACGGTCACTCTTTTGTCACGGCTTTCGTAGACCTGCATCCGCCCGTTCGCCCGCGCCTTGCGCAGACCCGAGCGGACAAATTCCTCCGGCACGCCGAGCGCCATGGAGATCGCCATCGCGGCGAGCGCGTTGGAGACATTGAACAGACCCGGCATCGTGATGGAAAATTCACCGTTGTACTTCGGCGAGCGCACGGTGAAATACAGTCCGTCGGCGCGCTTTTCGACCCGTTCGCAAAAGACCGTGTCGCTTGCGTGGCTGCCGAAGGTGATGAGCTCGCAGCCGCCCGACCTCGCGTGGGCGACGGTCTCCGCGGCGTGGTCGGCGTCGGTATTGACGCAGCCGACGCGGCAGCTGTCGAAGAGCTTCAGCTTCGAGGCGTAGTAATCCGCGAAATCCGGGTGCTCGATGGGACTGATGTGGTCGGTGCCGATGTTCAGGAACGCGCCCACGTCAAAGGTCATACCGCGCACGCGCCCGACCTTGAGCGCCTGCGAGGAGACCTCCATCACCAGATGGGAAATGCCGGAATCGTATGCGTTCTGAAAATGCTGATAGAGCTCCAGCACCTCGGGCGTCGTGATGTGCGACTCCTCGGTGATGACGCCGTCATAATTGTCGATGGAGGAGAGAATGGCGCATGGAGGCTTGCCCTCGCTCGTGAGCCAGTCATTGAGGATGGAGCGGACGTAGTAGGCGGTCGTGCTCTTGCCCTTGGTGCCCGTGATGCCGACGCTCGTGAGCTTGTCGGTCACATGATCGTAGAAGAGTTGGCCGAGTACAACCATCGCATAGCGGATGTCGCTCACAAGCAGCTGCGGCGCGTCCACGGGGTAGGGCTTTTCGGCGACATAGGCGGCCGCGCCCTGCGCGATTGCCGCAGAGAGGTACTCCGCTTTGAAGTGCGCGCCCTTGCAGAGAAACAGCGAGGTGCCGTGCAGGCTGCGCGTGTCGTAGCTCAGACAGTCGATGACGGTACCCTCTGCTGCGGGCGTCAGTGTACTTGCGGTCAGAAGCCCGGCGCGCGTGAGCGCGTCGGCATATTCCTTTAAGGTGTGTTTGGGATTCATCTCTTCGCTCCTTTGGCAGTCGATGAAATGGCGGGTCTCATAATAAATATATAGTATAGCACGCGTCGCTTTTCCTGACAAGAAAAAACGCTGGAAGACATTGCATTTGCATTCTGCCCGCCTGCGCGGTATCATAGACGGCGTCCTTGATCAAGACGAAACTACCGATAAGGAGGCTCACGCGCTATGAATTGTGCTGCTCTGCTTGCGCTGCTGTGCCAGATGCTCGGCGTCGGCTGCAACGGCTAAAGCCGTCAAATATTCGGAGGGAGGAGGGCTTTGCCCACCTCTCTCCTGCTATTTTTAGCAGTTATGACGGACATAAGCGGCTCTGATTGTACCGTTTGACCGAAAAACGAAAAAGACAAAATTAAGACTTGCAAAAGCTCCGGCGGCGTGCTAAGATACGACCTGTTCGCGAAAAGCGGACGGCTTTCCGACAACGGTTTTCCTTCCTCCGTCGTGAGTGAAGAAAAATTGCAGAAACACAAAAAAAGTGTTGACAAGGTCGGAAAGATGTGGTAATCTAAAATTCGTTCCGCGGTTGGAGCGTGTACCTTGTAAATTAAACAACGAAGAACAAAGAAGCACCAGATATGAGGTGTCTTGAAAAAGACATCGAGCTTGCTCTGAAGTGGTTTAGTCAATTACACGGAGGGGCAAGGATAAAAAGTTTTGCAAGCTATGACAAATAGCTCGATAAAGGTTTGAACAGCGAGAGCTGTTTAGATACCATTTTATTGAGAGTTTGATCCTGGCTCAGGACGAACGCTGGCGGCGTGC
>ERZ826220.1423-NODE-1423-length-23958-cov-11.761955_pt1 | contig 23958 bp, 29 predicted proteins | sample MGYA00519927_ERZ826220 | MGnify/ENA primary metagenome ERZ826220 (study PRJEB31778, sample SAMEA3449225) | human gut metagenome | biome: human gut; feature: human-associated habitat; material: faeces | place: United Kingdom | collected 2010/2012 ... | reverse complement strand
ATGCACGAAATGCAAGTAGTGGAGACTATGCACGAAATGCAAGTAGTGGATACAATGCACGAAATGCAAGTAGTGGAGACTATGCACGAAATGCAAGTAGTGGATACAATGCACGAAATGCAAGTAGTGGAGACTATGCACGAAATGCAAGTAGTGGATACAATGCACGAAATGCAAGTAGTGGAGACTATGCACGAAATGTTATTAGTGGTAAAAACTCATTATGTTTTGATTGTGGATATAAAGGGATTATAAAAGCTGTAAATGGAACATGGATAGCATTAGCAGAATATAAAAAAAACAAAAATGGAAATAGGATTCCGATATTTGCAAAAACTGCACAAATAGGAAACAAAGACTATAAAGACTTTAGAGGAAAAGTACTTAAAGAAGATACATATTACATTTTATGGCAAAAAGAATTTTATCCAGTTATAGATTTAGATGGAATATTAACAATAAAATTAACAGAAAAGAAAAGAGATAATATAACTATAATTAAATCAATAGATATAGATGATATTTATATAAAAAATCCTGAAGAAATAAAGGAAATATATATAGCAAAAGAAGATGAACTAACAGCACATGGATATACATTAAGGGAAGCTGTAGAAGACTTAACATTAAAAAAACTAGATAATATAGATACAAATGAAATAGTAAGAGAAATAAAGAAAAATGGAAAAGTTACAAGAAGTCAATACAGAGCCATCACAGGAGCTTGTTCTTTCGGAACAAACAAATTTTGTGAGCAACATAGGATACAAGACTTAGAAGAAATAGAATTAGAAAAATTAAGGGAAATTTTAATAAATGACTATGGAGCAGAGAAATTTTGGAAGTTAATTGACGAGGAATAAAAATGAAACAAATAGATAAGAAATATCTTTGCTATTACTGTCTAGGTTGTAATGCAGAAGAGTTAGATAACTTTACACCTAGGCAAAGATGCAAAGGTTTTGTACCAGGAATAAAAGATTGGCAAACTAAATGGAGAGAGGAGCTAAAGAAAAATGGCAACATATAAATTTGAGATACATAAAAGATTAATGGGACTAAACGAATATACAAAAGCTAATAGAACCAATAAATATGCAGGGAATCAAGCTAAAAAAGATGAACAAAAATATATTGAATGGTGCATTATAGAACAATTAGGAAATTTACATATAGATAAACCAGTAAAAGGTAGATTTACTTGGATAGAAGAGAATAAAAGAAGAGATTTAGATAATATATGCTTTGCTAAAAAGTTTATATTAGATGCATTAGTAGAGATGAAAGTGTTAAAAGATGACAATAGAAAGATAGTTACAAGTTTTATAGATGAGTTTAAATATGCAGATAAAAGCAAAGTAATTGTTGAATTGGAGGAGATTTAGATGAGTGAAGCAGATAAGATGTTTGAAGAACTAGGATATGAAGATAGTCCTGTTGGATATTGGGCTAAAAGATATAAAGGAAGAAATTATTTTATAACATTTTATAAACATCAAATAAGAATTGTACCTAGAGAAATAGACGATAATATTATATTAAACTTTAAAGAGCTAAAAGCAATAAATAAGAAATGTGAGGAATTAGGATGGATATAGAAGAATATAAAAATTTTAGAAATAAATATTTGCAGCACCCAATAACATTTTTAACAGAAGAAAATCTAGATAAATTAGAGGATCATTGCAGAAAAGCAATAAATTATGAAAGAGGAGTTGAACATAAAGTAGTCCTTGAATTATTAGAAAGATATAAAGAATTTTTAACAAAAATAGAAAAAGATAAAAAGAGAATAGAAGAATTAAAAGAAAATAATATATATCTAGTGAAATATAGAAATGTACTAGAAGAAGAAATATTTAAGAATAATAAAGATTACATACCAAAACAAAAAGTAAAAGAAATATTAGATAAATTACATATAAGTGATATTGAACCTTGGAGTGTTTATAAAGTAAGTGGAGATATATTGTTTAATTTAAAAGAAATGGTGGAGGATAAATAATGAATGTAACAGATTTAATAATTTATGCTTTATCTAAATTTCCAAAATATGATGTAATAAAATATAATTTTAATTTTGATTATAACAAAACTCCAAAAAATGAAACATGGAAAATTATACCTAACTTTAATTATGAATGTAGTAATTATGGAAGAATAAGAAATACAACGACAAAAAAACTAAAACAATTAAGAGTAAGTCGATATGGAAATCAAGTTGTATTATGGAAAGATTCAAAAGGATATATATTTACGATATCTAGGTTAGTTGGAATTTTATTTATAAGAGAAATAAACAAAGATGAAAGAGTATCGCACATAGATGGAAATATAAGAAATAATTATTATAAAAATCTAAGGATAACATCAAAAAATACAATTTAGAAAGTTAGGTGATTAAATGTTACAAGGATTCATTGCAATTATATTATTATTTATTGGAATAAGTACAGGAGAAGTAAATTGGTTTATAGCAAGTGGAATTTTTGAAATAGCAAGTGTATTAAGTTTTTGGAGGGAGGACAAGCAATGACAGAAGAGCAAGAAGAGGCTATAGATAGGTTAAGGAAAATAACAAATAGACAAATATTATATGGAAACAAATATGGAATAGTAATAGAAGAATTTAAAAAATTACAAGAAGATATAGAAACAGTATTAAATATGCTAAAAGAAAAAGACAAAGAGATAAATCGTAAAAGCTCAACCATAAAAGCTTTACAATGTGCATTACATGAACGAACAGAAGAAAGAGATAGAAAAGATAATATTATAACAAGACAAAATAAACAAATAGATTTAATGGCAGAACATATAGTAAGTAGTGCAATAGTAGATGATACAGTATGTGCAATAAAATGTGATTGTGAAACGGATATAGAAGAAGATTGTACACATGAAAAAATGTTGATTTGTACAAAACAATATTTTGAAAGGAAAGTGGAAAATGAGTGTAAAAGGTAAAATTAAAAGATTAAATAAACAATTAAAAGAGAGTAAAGATGAATTAGAAACGTATAAATTATCTAATAGTAGATTAAGAGAAAAGCTTGATTCTCAAAAAGACAATAAAATACTTGAAAATATAATAAAATTTGCTGTAACTAATCATGTAGGAAATTTAAAAGCAGGAATAATGATAGATGCTGCATCAGTAGATAAAATGAAAGATTTAAGATTATTAATTGATAGAAATGAAGAATGTGGACGAGCTTATGTAATAAGAGTTACATATTAGGAGGTAACAAAGGTGATTGAAGTAGGAGAATATGTGAGAACTAAAAATGGTTTAATTGGAAAAGTTAATAAAATTGAACTAAAAGGAAGCGGAACAAGATTTGCAGGCGAATATTTAACTGATACAATTATTCAGTTTAACGATGGAAAAGTTTATGAAAGAAGAGTAAAAGATAATTATATAGTAAAACACAGCAAAAACATAATAGATTTAATAGAACTAGGAGATATTATAGAGGTAGTTACGGAGGAAGATTTTGAAGAAGAATATACAGATAAATTAGAAGTCGCAGCAGTAGGAATAACAGATTGTAAAGGAAATAAATTGAACGAAATCGGTATATGTGGGGATCATGGAATTGAATATGTAGCATTAAAAGATATTAGAATAATACTAACACATGAGCAATACGAAAGAAATTGTTATAGATTGGAGAATAACTAATGTTAACAGACGAAGAAAAAGAACTAATACAAAAGATAAGAGCAGATCTAAGTATATTAGATAATGTACTTAAGAAGAGGCTAGAAAATAAGGTTAGCAAAGCAGAAGTAACAAGAATTAGGATAAAAACAGAAGAAAGTTTTAACAAGTTAAAAAATTATTATAAGTAGGAGGTACAGATGATTAAAGAATTATTGGAACAAGCCGATAGTGTAATAGAAGAAATAAAAGACATAGAAAACAGATTAAAGAATATAGAAAAAAGAGAGAAAACAATAATAGGTGATTCTGTAACAGGAAGCGAGTATGAATACCCTTACATAAAAAGAAACTTTAGAGTTAATGGCATAGACAATAAAGTATTTGGTAGTAAAAACAAAAGACAATATAAAAAAATGCTAAAAAGTAAGAAAAACAAATATGAAAAAATGATAAAGCAGATTGAATATGAATTAAATTATATAGAAAATTCTGAGATAAGAAGAATTATTCGATATAGATATTATGATAAGCTTAGCTGGATACAAATACAAATAAAAATGCAATACAATAGTGAGGATAAAGCAAGAAAACAATTAGAAAGATATTTAAAAAACAAAGCAGTAGATTAAGTTCTACCGCTTTGTTATAATTAATTTTCCCAAATATCTGTAACTTTAACTATAGTTTCTGTGTTATCTTCGTCATTTTTATTTATTATTTCAAATTCCACTACTATATCTTTATCTGTATCCATATAATAAGAACAAGAAGTTTGCTCCATGCAATCGCTTTCTGAGTCAAACAAGCTTGTTGTACTTCCTGTAATTCTTTCTGCTTCGTTGTCCATATCAACCAATGTCATTTCTTTATTTAATAATTCTTGTTTTAATTCTTTAATAATTTCATCCATTTTAAAATCTCCTTTACTTTTTATTACTATATTATTATTATCTAAGTATACTACAACTTTTTCTTCTTTATCTAACTCTAAGAAGTTAATCCATTTAGTAGGTAAACAAATTTTATAATTTGTCGTTCCATGTCCATCTTTATTTTTTATTAATTTCAATTCTCTTACTTCCATATATCCTCCTTATACTTTTATATTTTTCATTTTGAATACCACCTTTCGCTTAACTTAAATTTATTATAATACCGTTACGGTAAAATGTCAATACTTTTTTGAATATTTTTTTATTTTTTTAAAAATTGTCCGTTTTGTCCGGTAAAAAGGTAGTAAAATGGTAGTAGGTAAAAAAGTAGTGCTAAGAGATTGGCAAGCCCAAACTACTATTTAATTATTGCTCATAGGGAATTAAATTGTCCTCTATTAAAGAAGAGTAAGTGTTTTAAATGCTTACTCTTTTATATTGCACATTTAGAGAAACGGTAATCTCGCTAGTCTCATAAGCTAGAAACATTGGGTTCGACTCCCAAATGTGCAACCAATAAATAAAAAGAGGTAAAAATATGAAAGAAATTTTAGAAGAATACAAAAAAGAAATATGTAGTAGATGTAAAAACAAGAATACAAAACTATGTGAAATCAGACAATGTGTAGATGGAACATATAGATGTATTTATTATGAAAGAGAAGGAAAAGAGAATGACAAAAGGAAATTTTAAATTCAAGATTAATAATAAAAATTGGGAGATAAAAGAAATATCTCAAAATGAAATGAGAGAACAGTTAAAACAACATAACGATAGGGTTGAGGAGTTTGGAAAATATTATGGATTAACATATGCAGATACACAAACTATTTATTTAGATAAAGATTTATGCCTAGATAGAAAAAGAACAACTTTATTACATGAATTAGGACATTGTTATATTACTACATATATAACTCATTTAGATCAAAATTATAGTGAAGAAGATGTTGTAGATATTATAGCAAATTCACATGACATTATTAGAGAAGTAGTTGATAAATATTTTGGAGGGAAAAGTAATGGGGAATGATAAGTTTATAGAATTATGTAAGAGAATAATAGTAGATTATTTTAATGAGCATGTAGACACAACAAATAATACAAAAATATCAGTTGATAATACTTTCATTGTATGGTCAGTAAAAGTATTGCAAAACAATAAAGCATTAGTAAGTACAACAATGCCAGATGGTATGTATTATGAACTTACATATAATGGAGATAAAAAAGAAGTTTATTTAGATGTATATAAGAAATGGGAAAACAGATGCATAAAGATAGAAGAATAAAGAAAGGAGCAATTTTATATGACAGATGCACAAAAAAGATTTTGTGATGAATACTTAATAGACTTAAATGCAACAAGAGCATATAAGGTTGCATATCCAAATTGTAAAAAAGATGAAACTGCAAGAGCAAACAGTAGTAGACTGCTAACAAATGATAACGTTCAAGAATATATTTCAGTAAAACAAGAAGAAATAGAAAAAAGAACAGAAATATCTCAAGACAAAGTAATAAAAGAATTGGCTAATATTGCTTTTTCTAATGGAACAGATTTTGCACAAATAGTTGAAAGAGAATATGAAGAAAAGATATATGATAATGAAGGAAACTGTATAGGAACTAAACCTAAAAAATATAAATGTTTAGAATTAACAGCTACAGATAATTTAACAGAAGAACAGAAATCTGCAGTTGCTGGAATAAAGCAAACAACAAATGGAATAGAGATAAAGACAAATGATAAAGTAAAAGCATTAGAATTAATAGGCAAACATTTAGGTATGTTTAAAGACACACATATAAATATTAATACAAATTATGAAGAATATTTAAAGAAGGTTGAAGGCGATGAGTATTAATACAAAATCTTATATAGAAAACTATATAAAGATTAGAGATAAAAAAGGAAATGTAGTACCATTAAAACTAAATGAACCACAACTAAAGTATTATAATGTAATAAGAAAATTATATATAGAAAGAAAACCAATTAGAATCATTATTCTTAAAGCTAGACAAATGGGATTTAGTACAGAAACAGAAGCTATTATTTTTAAGAATGTAGTAACACATCACAATTATAACGCAGGTATAGTGGCACATAAAGAAGATTCTACCACTAACCTTTTTAATATGTCTAAAAGAATGCTAGAATATTTACCAGAAGATATAAAACCAGAGCAAAAGAAATCAAATGCAAAAGAATTAGTGTTTAATAATTCTGAAGGAACGGGATTAGATAGTAAAATAAAATGCATGACAGCAGGAGGAAAAGGAATAGGCCGTTCTGATACTTTTACAGCATTACACCTATCCGAGTTAGCATTTTGGGAAGGAAATAAAAAAGAAACCATGACGGGTTTGCTACAAGCAGTACCCAATACACCAGAAAGTATGATAATAATAGAGAGTACAGCAAATGGATATGAATATTTTAAAGAAATGTGGGATAGAGCAGTCGCAGGCAAAAGCGATTTCTATCCTCTTTTTATTGGCTGGAATGAGTTAAAAGAATATAGTATGCCTTATACAGGATTTAATTTAACCCAAAAAGAAAGAGAGCTAAAAGAACAATATAATTTAACACTAGAACAATTAACATGGCGTAGATGGTGTATACAAAATAACTGTTCTGGAGATATTGAACAATTTAGACAAGAATATCCTATATGTCCAGAAGAAGCCTTTTTAAGTACAGGACATTGCTATTTTAATAAGCAAAATATAATTAATAGATTAAAAACAGCTCCAGAACCAATTATACGAGGAAAATTTACTTGTTTCTACGATGGAATAAGAATAAGAAATCAAAAGTTTTTAGAGCAAGAAAAAGGAGAAATAAAGATATATGAATACCCAGAAAATAGGGTACCTTATGTTATAGGTGGAGATACAGCAGGAGATGGGTCTGACTTCTTTACAGCGCACGTTGTAAATAATATTACGGGTAAGCAAGTAGCTGTATTAAAACAACAATACAATGAAATAGAATACGTTAAACAAGTATATTGTTTAGGAATGTTTTACAACTGTGCATTAATAGGATTAGAGAATAACCTTTCAACATATCCTACACAGAAATTAGCAGAGCTTAATTATCCTAAACAATATGTAAGAAAAAAAGAAGATAAATATAATAATAAATATGAAAAAAGTTTTGGTTTTAAAACTACAACAATAACAAGACCTTATATATTAGGCCAGCTACAAGAAATAGTACATGACAGTATAGACGTTATACAAGATAAAGAAACATTAAGAGAAATGCTTACCTTTATAGTAAATGAAAAAGGTAGAGCTGAAGCAGAAACAGGCTATCATGATGATTTAACAATGGGACTAGCAATAAGTTATAACATAAGAGAACAGCAAACTTTTAAGAAGTTTGAAAGAGAGTCTAAATATAAAGATATACAAGAACAAGTTAATAAGATATTTGGTAAAAATATAGATAATATAGAAGAGGACTATGGAGATGACATAGTTCCTTTTTAATTGGAGGTGAATTATGGAACTTATATATACAATTATAGCAATATTGTGCATGTGCTTAGGATTTTATGTTGGTTATAAAGTAGGAAAGGACAAAGAATTGCCTAAAGTACCAAAAGAAGTAAAACACCCTATAAAAACAATTAAAGACAATATAGAAAGCAATAGGGCAGAAAAGGAGCAAAATGAAAAATTGCAAGAATTACAAGATGATTTAGCAGAGCTTGATGCATACGATGGTGGTTTAGGAGTACCAGAAAGGAGAGAATAATGAAAAAGCAAAAAGAAACAAGTATAACTACAGTATGGCAAGAATATGAACGTGGCAAGAATTATAATTATCAGCAACAGCTATATGAAAAAAGTAAAAGAAATTATAACTTTTACCATGGAAAGCAATGGGAAGGTGCTAAACTTTCTGGAATACAACCAATAACGTTAAACATGATTAAATCTATTTGTAAGTATAAACTTGGAGTAGTTAAGACTAATACATACCAAATATATTTCAATTCCGATACCTACAAAAGTCAAGAAGAAAGAGAAAAGCTAAAAGATATATGCGATATGCTTAATAGATATGCAAATAGAATTTGGGAGAAGACAAAAATAAATAAATTAATAAGAAATTGTATAAATGATGCCTGTATAGATAGTGAAGGTATCATTTATTTTTATGCAGATCCAGATGAAAATAGTAATGCTATTTATTGTGAACAAGTAAATAAAACCAATATCTATTATGGAAATGAAAATGAAGATGATATACAGAAACAGCCATATATTATTATTTCTTTTAGACGTACGGTAGAAGAAGTAAAAGAAGAGGCAAGACAAAATAAAGTAAGTGAAAAAGAAATAGAACTAATAACAGAAGACCAAGATATAGAAGAACAAGCAGGAAGAGATTTAAGAACTACAGAAATAGTTCCAATGTGTTTAGAATTATTAAAATTGTATAAAGGTAAAGATGGGAAGATATGGGCAAAGAAATGTACGAGATTAGCAACAATTATGAAAGACAGTTGCTTAGAGATAGACAGATATCCAGTAGCTCATATTTTATGGGAAAGAGTAAAAGGTTCAGCTAGAGGCCAAGGAGAAGTAGAAACGTTAATACCTAATCAAATAGAAGTAAATAAAACAGCCACTAGAAGAGCATTAGCTGTTAAGCTTGTAGCTTTTCCTAAATTAGTTGCAAACACTAAATATATATCTAATACTAAGGCATTAAGCAAGGTAGGTACAACTATAGAAGTAGATGAGCTAAATGCAGATGATGTAAACAAAGTAGTTAATTATTTAAAGCCAGCTAGCATTAGTTCAGATGCATATCAATTGCAAAAAGAGCTACAAGAAGAAACTCAAAATTTAGCAGGTGCTAGTGATACAGTTACAGGAAATGTAGATCCAACACAAGCAAGTGGTAAATCTATATTAGCAGTACAACAAGCATCACAGCAACCAATAAATGAGCAAGTAGAAGCTTATAAAGATTTTATAGAAGACATAGCTCTTATATGGTATGCAATGCTTAAAGCCAATAGTGTTAAAGGGATAGAGTTGGTAAAAGAAACAAAAGATTATACTACAAATACAACTTTAGAAGAAACATATAAGATGAGTTATAAGGAACTTAAGAAATATGATTTAGATATAAAGATAGAAACAACACCAAAATCTCCATTTGACAAGTATGCAATGGAAGTATCTTTAGAAAACTTATTAAATGCAGGACATATAAACTTTGAAGAATATGTAAATGCATTACCACAAGATTCAGCAATGCCAAGAGCAGAATTAAAACAAATATTAAAAGAAAGAGAAGAAAAAGAAAAAATCTTTAATGAAATAGAGAAAGCAGGAAATGCATTAAATAGTGCCATGCAACAAGTTATGGAACAACAAGAAATGAATAATGTAGAACAAACAGGAGTAACTCCAGAAGAGGCAAATATGGTAAATGTTAATCAATAAATAATAGTCAATTAATAGGCAGTTTTAAACTGTCTATTTTTTATGCAAGTTTAGTTTAACGGAAGAACAGCAGTCTCCAAAACTGTTAAGTAGTGGTTCGAATCCATTAACTTGTGCCAAGTCGACGGACTGTAAACGGGAGGTACATATACCAGAATAATCAAAAATATGAAAATTAATAGTCGACGGACTTTAAATGGGAGGTACATATGCCGGGAGGAAACGAAGATATGAACTTAGAGGAAGAAATATTAGTAAATCATGAAGATACGTCAAATGCAGATGTCCAAAATGATAATGATACGCAAGAACCTAAGGAAGAAGAAAAAACTTACACACAAGAGGAAATTGACAAAATTATAAGTCAAACTAAAGCTAAATTAGAAAGAAAACATCGTAAAGAAGAGGAAAGCAAATTAAGTAAATCTAAACAATTAGAAAGAACTATAAGAGTTGGACTTGGATTAACTGACGAAGATGATGTTTTAAGTAAGGTTAAATCTTTTTATGAAGAACAAGGAATAGATATTCCAGACATTAGTACAGAAAGTAATCGAGATGCAGAAATCCTAGGTAAAGCAGATGCTAATGAGATTATAGAAATGTACGACGAGAAAGATATTGAATCTAGGGCAAATGAACTAGCAACAAAACAGAAAAGAGGAAAAACTACTGCACGTGAAAATGCAGAGTTTTTTAGGTTAGGGGAATACCTAACAAACAAATTAAAAGAAAAAGAATTAAAAGAAAGCGGAGTAGATACAAGTATTTTACAAAATAAGGAGTTTAAAGCTTTTGCTAATAATTTTAAAACCGGGACAAAAATAAGTGAAGTCTACAAGATGTGGAAGAAGTTAAATGGAGAAAAAGAAGAAGCACCAAATAAACCTGCATCTACAGGAAGTTCACAATCTACAGTACCAGACAACAAAGATAAAGAGTTTTATACCCCAGAAGAGGTAGATAAATTATCTAGCAAAGACTTAGATAATCCTACTATTTGGAAACGTGTAAGAGAAAGTATGAAACTTTGGAAATAAGAAAGGAGAAAAACATGAGTTACGCAAATTTTAAACCAACTGTATGGTCAAAATACATACAATTAGAATTACCAAAATTTACAGTATTTAAACAAGACTGTGACTATAAATTTGAAAGTGAGGCAGGACAAGGAAAAAGAGTTAAAATACAAAACTCTGGTAGACCAACTATTAAGAAATATATTCCTGGTAAAGATATAGATGCACCAGAAAATGTTGATGGAACATCATCATATTTAGATATTGATCAATTCGATTATTTTAATTATGGAATGGATAATATCGATAAGGCGCAAGCACAAGAAGGTGTAATGGAAGCATTACAAACAGAAACAACAAGAGCTTTAGCAGAACAAGAAGATATATTCTGTGCTACACAAATGGCAAAAAATGCAGGATATAAAACAGCGTCTACTAAAATAAGCGATGAAGCATCAGCTAAGAAAGCTGTTGACGATTTATTTGTTAAATTATGGAATAATGGAGTATCTACAAAAGATGATGTTACTATGTATTTAACACCATGGTTCTATATGTTATTCCAAAATAGATTAATAGAATTAAAAACTAATAATGATTCTTTAATCTCAAAAGGTGTATTAGGATTATATAACAATGCCAAAATCAAAATGACAAATAATGCTTATAACGATGGAACAGATGATTATATTATCTTAAAAACATCTAAAGCATATGCATATTGTAATGGTATTGATAAATTAAAACCATATGAACCAGAAAAAGGATTTGCAGAAGCAATAAAAGGATTAAATACATATGGTGGAAAAATGATAAGACCAAAAGAATGTGCGGTTTTAAAATGCCATCAATAAAATATAAGAAAGGAGAAAAGTAAATGGCAATAGCAGAAATTAAAAATGTTGAATTAGTTAGAAATGAAGCTAAAGAATTAGTAACAGCAGTTGCAGTTGATGCATCTGCTGGAGCTAAAGTAAATTATACTAATAAAAGTTGTGGAAAAATTTTACTATTATTAACAAATAGCAATTCAGCAACTAAAAAAGCTACTATATTAAAAGGAAATGCATTACAAGGAGTAGAAGATTTAGAAATATCTATTCCTACAAATAAGACATATGCAATAGTGGTGGAATCTGGAAAATTCATGAATGTATCTGGACCAAATAAAGGACATGTAATAATTAAGGGAGAAACAGCAGATATAAAAATACAAGCTGTAGAATTACCTTAATTTTAGAGGGATTTAGATTCCCTCTTTTTTATATCAAGTTAAAGGAATGGGCAGTTCGATTCTGCCAAACTTGGGAGGAATTAATATGACATATGGAGAATGTAAAAGACAAATACTAGCTTTAATAGAAGAGTATTCACCTAATGTAGATAATTATACAGAAGATGAAGACATTGCAATAAGAATGCCTTTTCTTGTTGATTTAGCGTATCAAGAATTAGCTCAAAACAAAAAAATAATTGCAACTAAAATATATCCAGAAATTGCAGATGACAATAAAATAGATAGATTTACTGCATATATGCTACCAAATGACTTATATCAAGTGAAAAATGTATATTTATTAGACAAAGATAACAAAAAAGGAAATTCGAATTATTATCTTATGGGGAAAAATAAAATATACATTAAAGACAATAATCCAGGCCAAACAGTATTAGAATACTATAAATATCCAACAGTAATTAACGAAAAGACAAAAGATAATTTTTATTTAGAAATAGATCAAGATGTACAAAGTATTTTACCATACAAAGTAGCAAATGACATATTAGTAACAGATCCATCAGCTAACTATACAGCTTTTGCAACAGAATATCAAAGGAAACTACAATTGTTAGATACTAGAAAAAATATACCTAGTGTTAATTTAAGAGAATATGAACCAGATGAGAACGAAGGAGAATTTGACATATAGGAGGAATTATATGGCAACAGGAATAAAACGAATATATACGGATTTTAAAGGTGTTGATTTTTTACAAGAACCCAGCCTAGTTAATATAACTAGAAGTCCAGATGCACTTAATGTTTGGAAAAATTACGAAGATACACAAGGAGCTTGTATAGAAACAAGACCAGGATATAGAAAATTAGCACAAATAGGTGTAGACCCAATACTAGGAATATATGTATATAGTAATTCAATAGCTATAATACATTCTGGAAATAAACTATATGAATGGAATAACTTTCCTAATAAGCCCAAAGATAATAATATAAAAGAAATATATTCAGAAATGAACAATATAAAATCTTACTATAATAAAATAGGTGAAAAGTTATATATAAACGATGGAAAGACATATTTAGTATATTATACTGGTAATTGTAAGAAAGTTATTGATGATGAGCCATTTATTCCCACTACTACAATTAGTAGAGTGGCAGGAAATATTGGAGGAGGAGAAGGATTACAAGACGTAAATATTTTAACTCCTAAAAGAAGAAATTCTTTTGTGGGTGATGGGAAAAATAAAATGTTTTACTTAGATGCAACAGAAATAGACTCTGAATTAGTGACAGCAATAGTAAATGATGTAGAAATGACAGAAGATAAAGATTTTACTGTTGATAGAGTTGCAGGTAAAGTAACTTTTAATGAAATACCACCAGAACCAAATTTAAAAGGTCAAGATAATATATTTATAACATTTTCTAAGATGGTTGAAGGGTATGTAGATAGAATTAATAAATGTACACAAGCGTTATTATTTGATAATAGATTATTTTACACAGGTAATCCAGATTACCCTAATGCTGTATTTCATGCAGAATTAGATAATCCACAATACATCTCGGACTTAAGCTATTATGAAGATGGTTCAAGTGATTCCCAAATAACAGGAATGACAGTAGGAAGCAATATTTTATGGATATTTAAAAATTTAGACCAAAATAATGCAAATGTATTCTATCACGAGCCGATTTTAGATGAAAAAGCAGGAAAAATATATCCAAGCAAACAAGGAAATGTAAGTATAGGTTGTTATGCTGGAAGTAGTAATTTTCAAGATGATATAGTGTATCTTAGTAGATATGGACTAGAAGGTATAGCCACGGAAAAAATAGATAGTAGACAAGTAATAGCACATAGAAGTACTTTAATTGATGTTAAAATGACTAATGAAAATGATTATAGAGAAGCTTGTATGACTATTTGGAAAGGTTATTTATGTATATTAGTTAATGGAAAGATATATTTAGCAGATAGCAGACAAAAATATGCTAGATTAAATAGTTTTGAATATGAATGGTTTTATTGGGATATGAGCAGTACAAAAGCTAATATACTAAAAGAATATGATGATATTTTATATATAGGAGCCAAAGATGGCTCTATTTTTATTGTAGATGGAACAAATGATAATGGAAATACAATAATTAGTTATTGGACAACTCCTATGGATAACTTTGGATATGACAATCAATTAAAAACTACCAATAAACGTGGTGGAATAACAAAAATAAAAACAATTCAAAATGGAAGAATAAAAATAGCAAGAAGAACAGATAAATCCGAAGAATATAAATATACAACAGAAAAATCGGCGAATGGATTTAGTTTTAAAAATATTAATTTTGAGAATTTCAGTTTTGTTACAACTAATAAATCATATATGATTTATAAAATTAAAGAGAAGAAGATAAACGAACTATCTCTTAAATTTTATAGTGATGAAAAAGACAAGCCATTTGGTCTGTATAGTGCAACTATAGAGGCATTTGTGGGTGGATATATAAAGAAATGAGGTGATAACTAGTGAGTTTACCAAAATGTACAGTACAAACTAATAATATTCAAAATTTACCAGATTCTCCAACGCAATCTCCACAAGAATTGAAAGAGATATTTGATAAAAGTGGAGAAGATATAAAGAATTATATAAATGAAGGATTAATACCAAAGATAGAGGAAGAAGAAGAGAATGGGCAAGAAGCTATAAAAAAATTGATAATCAAAACTTATAAATATAATGCGAAGGCATTGGCAGATATAGAAGAAACAGAAGATTATACAATACCATCTATATATAATGTTAATACGCATGGACTTGATGTGTATTATGAAGGAAATCTGTTAGCTTTAAATGAACATTATACAGAAAGAGGTACAGGAAAAAGCGATAAGATAAGATTTAACTTTAAAGTACCAAAAGATAGTGTATTAACATTTGTAATAAGAAAATAAGTAGAAAGTAGGTGAAGAATGTGGCAAGCGGATATGAAGACATAGATAGTTTAGTAAATCAGCAAAATAATCTATTGCAACAGCAAGAACAAAAACAAAACGAAATAATTAATCAACAAACTCAAATGCAAGTTGACGAATTAAATAGAGAAAAAGAAAAATTAGATAGAGAAACAAGCAAAACAACACAAGGGTTATATTCTAATTACCAAAAACAAGCAAATCAATATGGAGCCGGAATGGAACAACTTGCAATGCAAGGTTTAGGAAACTCAGGATATGCAGAAACAACGAGAACATCTTTATATAATGCATATCAAAAGAGTGTTACAGATACGTTAAATAAGTCTAATGAGTTGCAAGCAGACTATAACTTAAAAATACAACAGGCGCGTCAAAATGGAAGCATTCAGCAAGCACAAAGTGCACTTGAATTATATGCACAAAAAATGCAGTTGCTAACACAAAACTATCAATTAAGACAGAACAGAGAACAATACTTATATCAACAACAAAGAGACAAAATATCAGACCAACAATGGCAAAAATCATTTGATGAGCAAGTACGACAAAGAGAATTAGAAAATCAATGGAAGCAAAAACAATGGGATTATCAACAACAAAGAGATAAAGTAGCAGATTCACAATGGCAACAACAATTTAATCTTCAAAAAAAAAATCTAGCTAGAAGTTCTTCACGTAGTAGATCGGGGAGTGGATTAAAAGTAAATATGGAAAATAATAGTAAAGAAAATAATTCTGTACCAAGCTATCAAGAAATTATAGATAATATGAGGGTAACCCAAGGAATAGGACCAAGTAAAATTATAGATGGATTAACAGGAAAAGCATATAACAGTGGAGAAGAATTGTTAGCATCATATGGATATAAGGCTGAAAAGTAAGGAGGAATAGTAATGCCTATAACTCGTTTTAAAGATGAAAAAGAAAGAGAAGAATATTTAAAAGAAATTAGAAAAGAACAACAGAGTAATCTAAATAAATATTTTGAACAAACAGGATTAGGTAATGTATATAGTGGCAATTATAGTAATTCACATGATGGATTTAATACAGCTGGTATGAATGACTTTGCAGTAAAGCCTTCAATATGGGAACAAATAAAAACAACTGCTAGTAATATGTTAGGTAATACAGGTTATGGACTTGGAAATGGATTGATAGGATTTACTCAAAATGAAATTAAAAATCAAACTAGTTTAAAAGCTCTAAAAGGCTTAGGTGATACAGTAATAAATAATACATTGTTAGGATTACCAAAAGGTTTAGGAATTTTAGGAAAATCAATAGATGCTACATTGAAGAATAATGAAGATTATCAAAATGCTAAGAATATAATAAATACAACAATAGAAAATAATAAGAATGCTATTATAAATCCAATAAATGAAAAATTACAAAAGCAAGAAGATATAAATAATGAAAGAATAAGACAAAATACAGTGGAAACCGTAAATCCAATAGGAAGAAAGCTAGTAGAATTATCTCCTTCACTTGGTCAAATGCTTCCTTCAGCAATACCTGGAGTCGGAACATTATATTCAGTTGGTTCTGCTACAGATAGTTATTATGATGAGGCTAGAGCTAGAGGTATGAATGAAGAACAAGCTAGTACATATAGTCAACTTATGGGTGGAGCAGAAGGCTTGACAGAAATGATTGGAGTAGGAAAGCTTGTAAAGGGTGGAAAAGGAATAGCTAAAGGTTCTGCTAAAGAAGCTCTAAAAGAATTTGGGATAGGTATTACAGATAACTTTGTTCAAGAAGCAATCACTGAACCTATATCAGAAGTAGTAACTAAATTTACTGCAGGAGATAGTTATTTGAAAAATGATTATAGAACAGCAGAAGGATGGAAAAATTTAGGACAAGATATGTTGCAATCTGGAATAGATGGTGCAATAACAGCAGGAATAATGAGTGGTGTATCTGCCGGATTAGGAAAATCTGTAAATATATATAACAAATTAAAAAATAACCAGCAAGTAACAAAAAAACAAGATACTAAACAAAATAAAAATCAAATATTAACTTCACAACAGGACATAGCTAATAAATTAAATGAAATAGTAAAAAATGATAAATATTTATCACCAGAAGATAAACAATCAATGATTTATGCTACAAATGATTTAGCATCAAAAAATCAATTAGATAGTAACAACACATTAGATGCAATTAATCAAATTAAACAGATGTCACAATTATCACAAGAAAATAGTGAACAATTAGATGTTGGTAAGAAATATTTATCTGGAAGAAAAGAGATATACAACAAGTATAGGAATATAACTAATTATGATAATAAGATTGTAGAACAAGCAAAAGAAGTTATAGTTCCAAACAAACAAGGAAAAAGAACTAAAGATCAATGGTTAGATGTGGCCGAATACATAGGAACTAATATAGCAGATAAACCAGATTCAGAAATACAAAAAATTGCATATAAAAGTTGGCAAGAGGAAACACCTAACAATTCAGACACTTTAAATAAACAAGGCCAAAAATATGTGAAATTCATGTCAGATGATTGGATAGATACCATATATGATGCAGTAGAGAAACAAAGACAAAAGAGTGGTTATGTTGCGAAGAATGATACAATTAATGCTTTAGATAACTTATATAAAGAATATATGAACAATCAAACAGCTCAAAATAATATTGATACATCATCTATGAATTTAATAGATAGTGCAAAAGCAAATAATCTAAATGGTAATGATGAAACGATACAAAGTATAAATCAAAAATTAAATGATAGAGGAATAACAAGTAGATTTGATGAAAATTTATTTAAAGATTCAAATGGAAAAGTTAGAACAGATGTTAATGCTTTATGGAGGAATACTATAGATGAAAAAGGAAACACGCAAAGAGAAGTAATATTTAATCCTAAAGCAGATACCAACAAAACACTGCAACAAATATCTATACATGAAATGTTACATGATATGACTGGAACTAAAGAATTTGAAGATTTGTCAAAATTAATATTAGATAAAAATAGTACCAGAGAAGGATACAGTGATGCAAGAAGTAATCTAGAAGAAATGTATTCACAAGTATATGATAAAAACAGCAAAGATTTTAAAAATTTAGTAGATGAAGAAGAGGTAGCAGATACATTAGCACAAAAGTTAGGAGACCAAGACTTCATTAATTCCTTAAATAAAGAAAAACCTAACGTATTCAAAAGAATATATAGCTGGATAGTGGATAAATTAAATAAGTTCACTGGAAACAAAAACGAAAAGTTATACTGGGAAGATGTAAAGAACAAATTTGAAAGTGCTTATAGACAAGAGTATCAAGGAAATAATAATAATATTCAAAGTAAACTTTCTTTTACAGGTAGAAATTCTAACAATACTAATACAGTTCATTTAGAGAGAGAGAAAGACAAAATAGTTGAAAATGCTTCAAATAAATTATATAATAACAGAAGAGGTGGAGTGAATGGAAAACAAGAAAATCAACAAAATGACAGACGAAGAGTTCAGGGACTTCTTGAAATATACGAAAAAGGGCAAAGAGATGAAAACACAGATTATGAAAAATTATACGGAATTAAAGCAAATGAACAAGTCACAGAAAAAGAAGTAAAAGAAAGCATTATAAAATATGCAAATAAATATCAAAAAAAGAATTTATCAGCAGATGAAAGGCAATTAAAAGACATAATTAATAACTTAAATGGGAATGTTGTTTTTTATGAATATGGAAAAGAAAATTATTTTCAAGGGTTATCTGATAAGAATACATTTTATATTGATACTAAAGGAAATGAAAATACTAAAAATATTTTCTATCATGAAATAGTTCATTTCTTGAGACAAAACAATAATGAAATATATGTTAAAGAAATTCAACCAATTGTAGATAAAATAGCTTATGATTATGATTATCAAGAAGCTATTTTTAATTATGCTAAATCATCTGGTGACTTATTTAATGTAAATGATTTAAACGGAAGCAAACAAAAAATATTAGCAGAAGAAGTTATAGCTGACCAAGTAGCAAGTATATATGGAGATTTAAAAGCAGATTATGGAGTTCCTAAAAATTTGATAGATGATATAAAAAAATCAATGAATAAAATATTAAACAGAACATCAAATGGTGTTACTAATACTAGACAATCTATAGAACAACCAGGAGCATGGCAGTCATTCCTAGAAAATCAAATAGGTTCAACAGGAAAAGGTAAAACAGTTCAAGAATTAAGATTACCTACAAAAGAGACTATTAACAATAAAAAAGTTGATACTTATAATGTTTTATATCAAGATAATAATCAAATAAATAAATTAAATTTGCCTATTGTAGATGGTGGCAAAGTAAGAAAACATTATAAATCTATAATGCAAAGTTCAAATACTTCTCCAGAAGCAAAAGCAATAGCAAAAGAATTAATTGGTAGTGATACATATGTACCAGATAGTAATAAAAGACAATTGGAAACAGCAGACAATAGAATAATGAGTAATGGCGCAGATAATGAAGCAGTAACACTAGCAACAAAAGTAAAGAATAATGATAAAATTACAGCTGATGATATTGCAGTAGGAGAAAGATTAATAGAATATTATTCTAAAACTGGAGAAAAAGAAAAATTACAAGATGCAATACAAAATGTTGCTTTAGCAGGTACACAAGCAGGTCAAACCGTACAAGCAATGAGTTTAATTAATAGACAAACTCCTCAAGGACAGGCAGTTTATTTATCAAAAGTTGTAGATAGAATGAATAAAGAAATAGAAAAAAAGACAAAAGGAAAAGGGCAACAATTTAATTTGACTCCAGAAATGTTAGATAAAATTACTAATTCAAGTAAGGACAACTTAGAGAAGAACATTGATGAAGTAGCAAGAGAATTAGCAAAACAAGTACCGAAAACTACTATGGAGAAAATAGATAGTTGGAGGTATTTTTCTATGCTTGCAAATCCTAGAACTCATATTAGAAATATTATAGGAAACCTATCAATGGCAAGTGTACAAACAGTAAAAAACAAAGTTGCTGGAGGATTAGAAGCAATAGCACAGAAGACTGGAATGATAGATAAAAGAACAAAAACATTAAAACCAGCTAGTAAAGAAGTTAAATCATTTGCTAAAGAGGACGTTGAAAATGTTTTAGCTAGATTAAATAATGAAAGTAAATTTGATACAAAAAATTTAATACAACAGTATCAGAGAACTTTCAAAAGTAATATATTAGAAAATACACTTGGAAAATTGTATAACTTAAATAGTAAAGCACTAGAGGCAGAAGATATATTGGGATTAAAAAGTGCATATAGAAAAGCCATGGCAGATTATATGACAGCTAAAAAACTAACAGTTGAGGATTTAAACGCAGGAACAAAAGCAGCAGATACCAAATTAGAAAATGCTAGAAAATATGCAATAGAACAAGCGCAGGAAGCTACATTTCATCAATATAGTTCAGTAGCCTCACTATTAAATACACTAGAGAATAAAAATAAAGCTACAAAACTTTTAACAGGTGCAATTATACCATTTAAGAAAACTCCAATTAATGTAGCAAAAACAGGAATAGAATATAGTCCAGTAGGAATAGTAAAAGCATTTACAACAGATATAGCTAAGTTAAGAAAAGGAGATATTAATGCAAATCAATATATAGATAATATAGCTAAAGGACTTACAGGAACAGGAATAACAGTAGCAGGATATGCTTTAGCACAAGCTGGAATATTATTAGCAAGTGGAGATGATGATGACCAAAAGAATCAATACTATCAAGAAGATAGAGGAAATCAGTCATTCTCACTTAAGATAGGTGATAAAACATATTCATTAGACTGGTTATCTCCAACAGCAATTCCATTGTTTATAGGAGCACAATTAAATGATAATGTTAACAGTTCAGGAGAAGAGCAAACTACAGAAGATATGTTAGATAAAATATCAAATAGTATAGATGCTTTATCATCAGCAATGAACCCTATGATAGAAATGTCAATGTTATCTGGTGTAGCTAGTGCAGTAAAGAGCTTTGCACAAGGAGATGCACAATTCTTCCAAAATTTAGCTATTAATTCAGCAAAATCATATGTAAATCAATTCTTTCCAACATTAGGTGGACAAATTGCAAAGATGGTAGATGATACAGAAAGAAGTACAACATCTACAAAACAAAATATGTTCTCAAAAGTAGTAGATAGTACAGGTAAACAAATATTGAATAAAATTCCGTTTGCAAGTAAATTATTACCTGCTAAAACTGATGTATGGGGAAATGAAGTAAAACGTGAACCTAATAAATTATATAGAGCTTTACAACAAGCAGTATTCCCTTGGACAGAGAAAGAATTGAAATCTACTAATGTAGATAATTCAATATCTGATTTATACGAAAGAACTGGAGACAATTCAGTATTACCTAATACAAGTATTAATAAAGATTTTACTATAAATTTTGAAAAATACAGATTAACATCAGAAGAATATGCTAATTATAAAAAGCAATATGGAAAGACATCATATAATTTATTGAACAAATTAACTAATTCAAGCGAATATAAAAATATGACAGATGAACAAAAAACAAAAGCCATATCAGAAATATATTCATATGCAAATGAGAAAAACAAAATAGATTATGCAAATAAAAATAAGATAAAAGATGTAAAAGAAAGTACTACGTATAAAACAATAGAACAAATTAAACAAGATGGTGGAAATGAATCTGATTATTTTAAATATATTGGTTCTACATTAGGAGTAGATAAACAAGATGAAAAGATAGATGTATTATCAAAAATGAGTATTTCAGGTAAATCTAAAAGTGCCATTTACAAATCTACATTCGGAAAAGATGATGATGTATATAATAAAGTATTATCTAAAAATGGAATTGATATAAATGAATATCTTAAGTATAAAACTCAGAAATTTACAAGTGATAAAAAAGATGATGGAACTATCAAGGGAAAAACGATACCAAATAGCGAAAAGAATAAAGTTTTTAACTATGTAAACAATATGAAATTAAGCTATGAAAATAGATTAGTTTTATTGGGACAGCAGTATAAGTTAGGGACACAAGAAAGAGAAGAATTATTTCATTATATAAATAATACGAATATAAGTGCTGATGATAAATTAAAAATATATGAAAAAATGAAAGGTTTTACAGTTTATAAAAATGGAAATGTAGAATATTAATATTGCATTTTTTTACCTTTTGTGATATTTTTGTCGTAAGGGGATGAAAAAATGAAAAAAATAATAAGTTTATTAGTTGTTTTAACAATGATTGTACTATATACAAATATCACATATGCATTAATAAACAATTATATATCACTTGATAGTGATGGATATGAAATATCAGGAAATAATGATAATATAGTACTAAAAGATAAATATAAAGAAAATACTAGTATTTCTATAGTAGTAAAACAAAATCCATATGGAGCTATAGAGATAACAGATGACATACTTCTTAATAGTTTAAAAGAGATTGAAAAGAAATATGGAGTTTCAGCGATAATGATTTCAAAAAATGCTAAAACATCGATAGGAAAAGATAATAAATATTATAAATGTGGAAGAATGATGTATAGCTTAAAGTTTTCAAATGAATTAATTCTATTTGTAAGCCAATATATAATTCCAACAGATAATTATATTTATGCAATTACTATATGTACACAAGACAAAGAGTATTTAACAGATAGCAACATTATGAATTTATTAAATAGTATAACTCTTCAAGATACTATAACAAATAATAATTATAATGAGAATGTAGAAAAATCAAATACTACTTTAATTGAAGATTCTATTAAGTCCGGCATAGATGGAGCAATAGAATCAGCGATTTTGGCAGGATTTGCTTTAATAATTGGTTTAATAGCTAGGAAAATTGTAAAAACAAAAAAAGATAAAAAAGAAAATACAGAAGAAAAAAGAACAATAATGTAGCAAGTTAAATTAATAGTCAAGATAAAAGAAAAAAACATGGCTACATATAATATATATTAAAGTAATAATTATAATGCTTATCTATGGATATAAGCATTTAGAATAGGAAGGCACTTACAAAAGTAGGTGCTTTTTTATTAAGTTTTTATGGGTTAGGAGGAAAATGATGGATATTGAATTTACAAGAGGAGATACACAAGTTTTCAAATTTCAGATTAAAGATGGAAAAGAAAATCCAATAGCATTAACTAGTGAAGATAAACTGTATTTTACAGTCAAACAAAATTCGAATAGTGAAGAAATATTACTCCAGAAGATATATCCAGAAAATATTGAATATTTAGATGGATATTTTACTTTTATTATAACATCTGAAGATACATCAAATTTAATGTATGGCACATATAACTACGATATAGAATTTAAATCAGGTGATTATGTAAAAACATTAGGACAGGGAACTATTACTTTAACAGATGAAATTACCTTTAGGAGTGATGAATGATGAATGAGATTAATGATTTAAATGATTTAAATTTAGAAACTATAGAACTAACAGATTTATTAAATAAAGAATTTGAAAGTTATAAAGTTACAGATTTAATTAATATTCCATTAATAGTAGGCCCACCTGGGCCAACTGGACCAGAAGGACCGGCAGGTCAACCAGGCAAAGA
>ERZ826220.1420-NODE-1420-length-23982-cov-21.693568_pt1 | contig 23982 bp, 15 predicted proteins | sample MGYA00519927_ERZ826220 | MGnify/ENA primary metagenome ERZ826220 (study PRJEB31778, sample SAMEA3449225) | human gut metagenome | biome: human gut; feature: human-associated habitat; material: faeces | place: United Kingdom | collected 2010/2012 ... | reverse complement strand
ATCAGGGCAAGGCATTCCTGGGTATCGATGCCGGTTCCACCACCACGAAGATCGCACTGGTGGGCGAGGACGGATCCCTGTTATATTCCTTCTACTCCGGCAATGACGGAAGTCCATTAAAGACTGCGATCCGTTCCCTGAAGGAGATCTACTCTCTCCTGCCCGAGGGTGTGGAGATCGTGCGCTCCTGTTCCACCGGTTACGGTGAAGCTCTTATGAAGGCCGCTTTCCTGTTAGATGACGGCGAGGTCGAGACCGTGGCACATTACTATGCCGCAGCATTTTTTGATCCCAGCGTCGACTGTATCTTAGACATCGGCGGTCAGGACATGAAGTGCATCAAGATCAAGAATCAGACCGTAGACAGCGTACAGTTAAATGAGGCTTGTTCCTCCGGCTGCGGTTCCTTTATCGAGACCTTTGCGAAATCCCTGAACTATACCGTGCAGGATTTTGCACAGGCTGCCCTGTTCGCAGAGCATCCCATCGACCTGGGTACCCGTTGTACCGTATTCATGAACTCCAAGGTAAAGCAGGCACAGAAGGAAGGCGCTTCCGTAGCGGATATCTCCGCAGGACTTGCCTACTCCGTTATCAAGAATGCTTTATTTAAGGTGATCAAAGTCTCTGATGCTTCTGAGCTTGGTAAAAATATCGTGGTACAGGGCGGTACCTTCTATAACGATGCCGTTCTGCGCAGCTTTGAGAAAATCGCAAACTGTCAGGCCATCCGTCCCGACATCGCCGGTATCATGGGTGCTTTCGGTGCAGCGCTGATCGCCAGAGAGCATTACGAGGACGGTTATGTGACCACCATGCTGGATTATCAGAAGATCTGCGACCTGCAGTTCGAAACCAGTATGGCAAAATGCAAGGGCTGTACCAACAACTGCCGTCTGACCATCAACAAATTCTCCGGCGGCCGTCAGTTCATCTCCGGCAATCGTTGCGAACGCGGTATCGGTGGTCAGAAGAATGCCCATAATGTACCGAACTTATACGAATATAAATTACATAGATTATTCTCCTATGAATCCCTGGATGCCGACAAGGCTCCCAGAGGTGTGGTAGGTATCCCCAGAGTACTGAATATGTACGAGGACTATCCGTTCTGGTTCACATTTTTCACCGAACTGGGCTACCGCGTGGTGCTCTCTCCCAGCTCCAATCGTAAGATCTACGAGCTCGGTATTGAGTCCATCCCGAGTGAATCCGAGTGTTACCCGGCAAAGCTGGCGCACGGTCATGTGACCTGGCTGATCCGTCAGGGTATTAAGTTCATCTTCTATCCTGCGCTGTTCTATGAGCGTAATGAGTTCGAAGATGCGAACAACCATTACAACTGCCCCATCGTTACTTCTTATTCCGAGAATATCAAGAATAACGTGGAGGAAATTGCCGGCGGTGAGATCACCTTCCGCAATCCGTTCATGTCCTTCAGAGATCTGGGAACGGTGACGGATGCACTGACGAAGGAATTCACCGAGATTCCCGCTGGCGAGATCGCCGCAGCCTGTGAAAAGGGCTGGCAGGAGCTGGCGAATGCCCGTCACGATATGGAGAAAAAGGGTGAAGAAACGCTGGAATACTTACGTCAGACCGGCAAGCGCGGTATCGTGCTGGCTGGCCGTCCTTATCATGTAGACCCGGAGATCAACCACGGCATTCCCGAGCTGATCACATCCTACGATATGGCAGTGCTTACCGAGGATTCCATCTCCCATCTGGCAAAACCGGAGCGTCCACTGATCGTATCCGACCAATGGATGTATCACTCCAGACTTTACGCCGCTGCAAGCTATGTGAAGACGGTAGAGAATCTGGATCTGATCCAGTTGAATTCCTTCGGCTGCGGTCTGGATGCCGTTACCACCGATCAGGTGAACGATATCCTCTCCGGCTCTGACAAAATCTACACCTGCTTAAAGATCGATGAAGTCAACAACCTGGGTGCGGCACGTATCCGTATCCGTTCCCTGTTGTCCGCGATCCGTGTCCGTGAGAAACTGGGCAAGCACCGCACCATCCGTTCTTCCGCTATTGAGAAGGTACCGTTTACCGAAGAGATGCGCAAGGATTACACCATCATCTGTCCGCAGATGTCCCCGATCCACTTTGAGATCCTGCAGCCTGCGTTCAATGCCTGCGGTTACAATTTCGTCGTATTGGACAATGACAACAAGCACTCTGTGGATGTAGGTCTGAAATATGTTAACAACGATGCCTGCTATCCCTCCCTGCTGGTAGTCGGACAGATCATGGAAGCTCTGCTGTCCGGCAAATATGACCTGAACAAGACCGCCATTATCATGAGCCAGACCGGTGGCGGATGCCGTGCGACGAACTATATCGGCTTCATCCGCCGTGCCCTGAAGAAGGCAGACATGGAGCAGATCCCTGTCATCTCCCTGAACCTGGCGGGTATCGAGAGCAATCCCGGCTTCCATCTGAATGCAGATCTGATGCTGCGTGCAGCGGTAGGTGCCGAGTTCGGTGATATCTTCATGCGTTGTGTCTACCGGATGCGCCCTTATGAAGCAACTCCGGGGTCTGTGGATGCCTTACATAGAGAATGGCTTAAGAAGGTACAGGATTTCGTATCCGCAAAGCATATCAGCATAGGCAAGTTCCGCAGGATGTGTACCGAGATCATCCGGGATTTCGATGCGATACCGGTACTTGATATCAAGAAGCCCCGCGTCGGCGTGGTCGGCGAGATCCTGGTGAAATTCTCTCCTGCCGGCAACAATCATCTGGTGGAGCTGTTAGAGAGTGAAGGTGCGGAAGCTGTGGTTCCCGACCTGATCGACTTCATGCTATACTGCTTCTACAACCAGATCTACAAAGCAGAGCACTTAGGCACCAGCAAAAAGACCGCGAAGATCTCCGCACTGGGCATCTGGGCCATCGAGCATATCCTGCGCGGCTCTGCCGTGAAGGCATTTGAAGAAAGTAAGCATTTCGATGCACCCACCAGCATCTACAAGATCGTCTCCTATGCGGAGCCCATCGTATCCATCGGCAACCAGACCGGTGAGGGATGGTTCTTAACCGGTGAGATGGTCGAGCTGATCAAGGAAGGCGTACCGAACATCGTATGTACCCAGCCCTTCGGCTGCCTGCCGAACCACGTCGTAGGTAAGGGCGTCATCAAAGCCCTGCGGAAGGCATATCCTTCCTCCAACATCGTGGCCATCGACTACGATCCCGGTGCCAGCGAAGTCAACCAGCTCAACCGAATCAAGCTCATGCTCTCCACCGCCCAGAAGAATCTGAAAAAGGGCGAGGATGCGGAATAAGTGACTTGTTACTTTATATCTGTGATAGCCATATTATGTGTTGTGCCTGTGTTCTTGCTTCTATGCAGGACGCAGGTCACACACGCCATGTGGGACAATCCCTGATTTCGTGGACATCCCTGATTTCGTAGGATATCCCTGATTTCGTAGGACTTTATCTATTTTTCATAAAAGTATCATTTTCCATTGATTTTATTCTATTTTTCACCATATACTCTCCATTTTTTTCATAAAAATTTCAAAAAGCAAGCTTCTATGAAAAAAATAAGCAAAAGCGCATATAATCTGCCTGTTTTTTTCATAAATTCTTCATTTTCCCTCGATTTTATGAAACTACAAATTCAATTAATTATTTAGGAGGTCAAACCATGAATACGCAAACTCGGTTGAATCAATTAATGTCCTTTCAAGAAAATTTAAAGCAAAAAATTTCAAACTTACCGGAAGGTGAACTATGCATTTATCAATCTCCTTCCTACCAAAAATGGATATGCTCATTACCTGGGAAGCAGAAATACTTATCTAAAAAAAATCAACCATTAGCGGAAGCCCTTGCCCTGAAAAAATACTATTCCTTATTGCTTGCCGAAGCCGAAGAAGAACTCTCCCTGCTCAATTTTTATATAAAATCCCATGAAAAAAAGAATTCAGCAGTCAATCGTTCCAAGCCTCTGACATCCTCTGACCTGTTGGCAGAGTCTTCTCCTTATTACCCATTACTGCAAAGCTATTTTGCAAAGGACAAGCTTCCGGTGTCTGCGCAGAAATGGCGTGCGGAGAGCTATGAAACCAATCCTTCTCATCCGGAAAATCTGATCCATACCACGCTGGCCGGGCATAAAGTCCGCTCAAAATCTGAAGTTATCATATCGAATCTGCTCTATACCAACCAAATCCCTTATCGCTATGAAGCGGCGCTGCCGTTAAAGGAGTTCACGGCTTATCCGGATTTTACGATTTTACATCCGGTTACGAATAAAATCTTCTACTGGGAGCATTTCGGTATGATGGATAATGCGCCTTATTGTGATACTGCCTGCAACAAGCTGAAAACCTACTGCTATAACGGAATCTTCCCATCCATGCAGCTGATCACCACTTATGAGACAAGCAAATGCCCCATTTCCACGGATCAGGTGCAGCAGATCATTACGCAATATTTCCTCTAAATCAATAATTCCCTACCTAAAAATTCTCTTGACATTGACTCTATTTCTTAATTAAAGGTAATCAATCCTATCATTTTCTATACAGCAAAAAGGACCGGTTCGTCCGGTCCTTCCGATAAAATACAATAAGCGATCATGATGCATTTGCCCTACGGCTCTCAATATACTGCTGTAAGACTTCCGTGACTTCCTCCGGTGCCAGACCGGCATCTTCGATGATGTCACTCACCGCTTCCAGTTCTTTACGCTTCTTCTGTTCAAACAATTCTTCTAACTCACGTTGTTCTGATTCCATGCGGATATTTAACGCATTGATCAACTCCTGTTTTGCCTGGATCTTTTCCTCCAGGGATTTTCTCTGTCCTCTTGGCATATACTGTGTGCTCCTTTCCTGATGGCAATCCTATGGATCCGTGGATCATGTTTCCTGCCGCATGATCCGAAAAAGCATGGCCATTCATCAGGGATCACAGGTTCCGTAGGAACTATCATAATCTATCATGAATGGCCTGATATGTTACAGTATATGGACAAGAATGTAAAAATATACCATATTTCCGGCAATATTATGCTGCTCCGGAACGATTTGGCGAATCTGTCAATGTATCTCATACCCCGGAATGATCTGGTGAATCTGTCAATATATATCATACTCCGCAACGGTCTCGTGAATCTGTCAATAAATATCATTCTCCAGAACGGTCTCGCGAAACCGCTCAAATCCTCATTTCAAACCGTCTATTGCTGTCTTCAGCTTGTCCAGCGCCAGTTGTAACGTAGCCCTGGGGCAGGCGATGTTCACACGTTGAAAAGCGGCTCCGCTGGGTCCGAACATGGATCCTCCGTCCAGCCAAAGTCCTGCTTTGTCCACGATGAACTGATCCAGCTCCTTACCGGTGATTCCCAACTCACTGCAGTCCAGCCATACCAGATAGGTACCTTCCGGCTCCACCAGATGAATCTGTGGAATCTTCTCCTGTAAATACTCTCTCAGGAAATTCAGGTTCTGCAGCAGATATGCTCTCAACTGATCCAGCCAGTCTTCTCCTGCACGATAGGCTGCTTCACACGCCACAATCCCCAATGCATTAGGTTCATCATAACCGGTCTTGTCAATCTCTGTCTGAAATGCTTTACGAAGCTTTTCATTGGGGATAAAAATATTGGATATCTGAAGTCCAGCCAGGTTAAAGGTCTTGCTGGGCGCCGTACAGGTCACAGTAAACTCCGCAAAACGAGGATCTACATTGGCAAACACCGTATGCTCATATCCGGGATAGACAAAATCGTTGTGAATCTCATCGCTGACCACGATCACATGGTGGCGCAGGCAGATCTCTCCCAGTTGTTGCAGTTCCTCTGCCGTCCACACTCTGCCCACCGGGTTGTGAGGGTTGCACAGAATAAACAGTTTTATATGTTCCTGCTCAAGCTTACGCTCAAAATCTTCAAAATCAATCCGGTATCCATTATCTCCACTCTGCCCAGCCGTTTTCTCATAGATCAATGTATTGTCAACTACTCTCCGGTCATTGTCACGGATAATATTAGTAAACGGATAATACACCGGATTCTGAATCAGTATAGCATCTCCCGGATCAGTAAATGCTTTAACCGCTGCACCGAGAGCAAATACCACACCCGGAGTCTTCACGATCCATTCCCTCTCCGTCTTCCAATTATGATTCCTCTCCATCCAGTTCATCACAGCATTGTAGTAAGCATCCTTTGGCTGGGTATAGCCGTAGATTCCATGTTCTACCGCAGCATGAAGACTCTTCGTGATCTCTTCGGATACCGGGAAATCCATATCCGCCACCCACAGGGGCAGCACATCTGCCGGCTTTCCTCTCTCCACCGCAAAATCATATTTCAGACAATTCGTTCCCTTCCGGTTCGTAATCTTATCAAAATTGTATCTAGTCATACGAATTCACTTACCTTTCGTCAACCTGCAAACTTTCTGCCTGTGGCTCCAGGCTGCAGATTAAATTTTATCGGTCGCATGCATTCTTCCAGACCTTCTGCACGCCCTGACACGTCGCATCGTTGCTCGCCCTCTGTGAAGCTCTCCACAGAGCTGGCTGAACTACTATGTATACCAGGTTACACCCACACTAAGCAAACGCCTGCTCTAAATCTGCCAGCAGATCATCAATGTTCTCAATACCTACGGACATTCTCAGAAGCTTCTCATCCACTCCCAAAGCTTCACGCACCTCTACCGGTACATCTGCATGGGTCTGCTTCATCGGATAGGTCAGAAGGCTTTCCACGCCGCCCAGACTCTCCGCAAAACGGATCAATTTAACGCTCTCCAAAATCTTAACAGCTTTCTCTGCAGAATTCAATCGGAATGAGATCATTCCACCGTATCCGCTGCACTGTCTGTCGATCAGCGCCTTATCCGGTCTCGAATCCAGACCGATATAATATACCTTCTCCACTTCCGGTCTCTGTTCCAGCCAGTGCGCGATCGCAAGAGCATTTTTCTGATGCTGTTCCATACGTACAGCCAGAGTCTTGATTCCTCGAAGCAATAGCCAACTATCAAACGCAGACAGACAGGCTCCTGTCGTCTTATAAATATTGTTCAGCTGCTGATACAAGGCATCATCCCTTACTACCAGGAATCCGGATAATGTATCGTTATGTCCTTCCAGGTATTTCGTACCGCTGTGCACTACAATATCCGCACCTAACGTAAGCGGCTTCTGAAAATACGGGGATAAAAAGGTATTATCAACGATCAGAATACAACCATGCGCGTGTGCCAATTCTGCGATTGCCTGAATATCTGCGACCTTCATCATAGGGTTGGACGGAGTCTCCAGATAAATCGCTTTCGTCTCCGGACGTATCGCCGCCTTCACAGTCTCCACATTTGAAGTATCCACACAATCTACCGATATTCCATTCTTATGGCTGATCGTGTTCCAAAGTCTTAATGTACCGCCATATAGATCATCCGTAGCAATCAGATGATCCCCGGGAGAAAAAATCTCCATCAATGCGGTGATCGCTGCCATACCGGTAGAAAATGCCAAAGCTTCCGTTCCCTGTTCCAACAGGGCAACCGTCTTCTGCACTTCATCTCTTGTAGGGTTACCGCAACGGGAATAATCATATCCTGTGCTCTTACCCAATCCCGGATGCGCATACGCTGCATTCTGATAAATCGGCATGCTGATGGCCCCAAACGGATCCCTTCTCTCATTACTTCCCTGGACACATATGGTCTCTGCTGCAAATGCCATCTTTTTCTCCTCCTATGCCTATGTATAATACTATATTTGCATTCCTACTGTTCCAGTAGGTATAGTATATTTTTAGCATAGTAAGAAATAAAAGTCAATATCTTTTTACCAATAAAGCTTCATCTGTTCTTCTGCTTCCTTTTCTGAAATTCCTCGTCTCGTATACTGGTCAAACAATTCACACATGCTGATCTCATCCTCCTCTGCAATATCTAATGCTTTTAATATTTCTTCGGTATCATCCACATTTTTATCCCCGGACAATACCAGAAGCATTTTGATAGTAGCTTCTTTATGAATTATTTTTGGGTCTGAACGATATGCATTACCTTCTGCAAGATAATGATAATCTTCCATGGTATTTTGCGACATCTTCCCGTTGATTGTGCAATGTATTCGTGCTGGCTGCATACAGACTCTCCGTTGCAGCAGTAAATTTGAATATTTCCCTTATCAAATTCCACACTGAACAAACGGATATTTTTCTACCAATTCCGTGTCCATTTCCATCATATTCAAAATTCTGCTGGCTGCACCGGAAGGATGATTTGTCCCCGCTTCCCAAGCTTCCACTGTCTTCTTGGTCACACCAAGATAGCCTGCAAAAGTACTCTGTGACATTCCTACAGAATTTCTAATATTTCTAACCTGCTCCGCTCCATATTCCTTAACAGGGATAATCGTCACTGTTCTCCTGTTTAATTTTTTGCCTTCTGATTGTGCATCTTCTATAGCTTCATTTAAGCCAGTCATGATACTCTCATATACACTCTTCATAGTCACAACTCCTCGTATTATATATTGTCACGAAGTCTGTCAATATATATATTAATGTTATTTCGTTCATGTTTTGACAAATTATCCTTCTGTTTTTTTGAATATACCGTAATCAAGTATATGGTTTCTTCTATGACAAAATCGACATAGCACACTCTCACACCTCCACTTTTCCCATGGTGTTTAAATGCAAATCTTGCCTTTCTGAGCCCACCTGTACCCTGCATAACTGGATATTTGTGAGGGTTCATCATAATATCAAATTCCAATCTTCTCAAATCATCATCTGTAAATCCAAATTCATCCCAATTTCGAGAAAATTCATCTGTTTGTATAAATGTTCTAGTCATTTTCCTCCTTTATATTACCCTATATAATAGGGCGTGTCAATAATTTGTCCTATTAACATTGTAAAAAGTGAATTTCACGGCGATATGCCTCGAACTGCACACAGGGTGCGAAAAAATGATGCCCATATATGATGCTGTCCTAATATATGGTATCTTCGAAATCTTATCTATACAGACTTTCTGTAGAATGTGATTACTATATCACAGAGGTATCCATTCTGCAAGGAAATCCGGTAAAACAAGTGCTGAAAAACTATATAAAAACAGAGCTGTGGAAATTGGTTATTTCTCACAGCTCTGCTTTTTGTGCAATATTACTTTTTAAAGTTTAATCCAGTTCAAACAGTTCCTGGGCGCTGATGGATAACTCAGCTATTCCGCAAGGGGTTACTTTTGATCCATTATCATACACGGTATAGACTCTTGCGTAGATAGTAGATGCCTGCGCTCCTTCGTTCAAAATCGTCCCGGAAGTGTCGGTACGAAACAGTCCCATCTCATCCGAAGAATATTTCAAGGTATAGGTTGCGCCGTTTGTAATCGGGTAACAATTCTTAACTCCATTGCGTTCAATCGGTAAAATTACATTTCCATTGCTATCCGTGATCTTGAGGCCATCCTCTCCATCCGTCTTTAACCGCAATACCTTTCCTGTAATTCCGTCCACACTGATGGCTCCGGATGTATCATCTGCACAGGATTTGTAAAATTCAACGCATAATTGCTGTCCACCTGCCAGAATATTGTAGTCATCTGCCTGGAAGTTGACACTGATGGTTCCGTTATTCTTATCATCCAATACAATATGGTTGACCGGATCATACAGCATATACACGGATTGGATCTTGCTACCGCTTTTATCCTTAAATCTTACGGAAGGTGCAGTCACACCGGCATTATACGCTGCAATCATCGTATTAACAAACAGTTTGATCTCCGATTCCTTGCTGGGTGTGGAATGTCCCGCTCCGGAATATGTCACATTTCCCATGGTATAGATATAATAATTATTTACCACATCATTGGGTGTGATGTTATAAATATTAGTATTTTTATAGTTGCCGTCAGCCACACCGGAAATACAGTACCACACAACAATATCATTTTTACCGTCTCCGTTGCGGTCCAGCTCCATATTCGGCTGTAACCACTGGTAATGCGTATTACTGATCTCCAGCTGTTCATCTGCAGATATCTGATATGGATACTGCGTAATCTGGCCATCATTTACCTGTGTTGCGATCAGCGAGCTACCTGCGTAATCACCCATCAGCAAACTACTGGGATAATTCCATCTAGGATCTCCACCATCATATCCAGCCTGTTTCAGCAATGAATTCTTAACAGGAAACCATACTTCCGAACTGCCTGTTTTCCGCAGATCTTCCAGATAGCTTCTCAGGAAACGAACTACCGTATATTTAGTCACACCTTCCTTTTGCCAGAGCTCATTATCCGAATTCGGTTCCTTGATCTCGTCAAATGTATAGGACTCTAATGTTTTAAGATATTCCTGGTCCCTCTTCTGTTCCTCTCCCGTGGTGCTTGCTGCTCTCTGCTGATAATACTCTTTCAATGCTCCATAGCGATCCAGTCCTACGGATGCACGAATGGTCTTATTAAATTCATATCCCCAATACCAGTAATTCTTTTGGTCTTCCTTATATCCTTGGTCATTCCACTGAATCGCACTTTGGATATTATTGACATATGAAGTAGTATCATGGGTGAACAAAATACTCTTGCCGGATTCTATGTAGTCTCTGACAGCCCAGCCAACAGCCAGATTCCTCTTAACATTATCCAACTTATTATTGGAAATATCACTTGCGCTATAGGTATACCCAAACCGGTAGGCGTCACCAAAGCCGAGTATCAACATATCATATTGCTGGAACAGATTGTAGGATTCCTGGTATATCTTCTGTATATCAGTATCCGAAGTCCCGCCAATTTTCAGCTTTTCATTTACAAGATAGGTTACAGTCATACTGTCAATGCTTTTAGACGGAGTTACCGTTCCATCCCAATTGACTTGATCCAATCCTACTACATTCCAGTCAGTTAATCCATTAATGCACTTGGAAAAAGTAGAATTACTATTATTCTGTTCGTCATGAAGATTCCAGTTATTACGGTTATCATCAGACAACAACTGCAATACACGGATTGTCTTTTTCCCACTTTGCTGCGGCACAGATGTATAGCCTGACTTGGCAGTTCTCACCAGTCTGTCCGCATTATCGTAAAATACCAGCTTCCATGGAATAACTCCTACATATTCCTCCGGCAGAGCACGGATCACACGATAGGTCTCCCCGGTACGCAATTCATATCTGTTTCCGTTTGCCGTTGCAATCGGATCAACCTTATTCCACTCATCTCCCTTTCTTATATACACAGTAAGACCGCTGACTTCTTCCGATGACGTATATGTCTTACCTTCTACATAATCAGAGCCGGAGAAACGACCATCAGCATTTTTATCTACGAACAGTTTACAATCATAGGTAGTACCTGTCTGTGATATTGCAGCATCATTCTGCAGATTAAAAATATATTGCAGCTGATATTTTCCGTCTATCTTCTCCAGAGAGCCACCGTTGCTGGCACCGTTCTGATTAGAATTATATTTCAGTTCCTGCGGATATGCCGCTCCGTAAGTAGTTACCCAGTTGACGGAAAGCTTTGACAGATTCAGATAATTACAAAATACGGATCTACGTGCAGATAATGTGGTTCCTAATTGAGTATCTGCTGTATTATTTGTCAGCTGACTCTCTGTAAAAATATTTTTCTGCCAGTATAAGTACTGACCATTTTCATCTTTCGTCAGAGCGAACTGAACCAGCTTGTAAAAATAAGAATTTTTGTCCAGCGTAGCTGTTGATGCCACAGGTATTTTATCGTCCCCATATTTAATAAACGTATCCGCAATGACCACCGGATATCCCGCCTTAATGAACTGACAGAATTCCTCATATCGGGTAGAGTTCATATCATTGCCGGGACCACGATAGACATCTTCACTCTTATTCGTTGAATCATCATCGTTAGTCTTACTGTGATTCAGCGAAGAATCCTGCAGTCTGTGCCTTGCATTATACGTCTCCCTAGCCAGCGTAACATTCTCCGTTTTCGTTTCGGTGGCATAGTCATAGTAGTCTCCTACATGAGAATAAATCAACCCTTTCATCTGTGGATCATTATACACAGTCACACCATTTTCTGTGTTCATCTTGCTGACCCGGGCTCCGAGATAGATCATGTCGTACTTTTCATTCAAGTCCTCGATCTTACCTATAAATTCCGCAGATGACATTTGTGTAATATTGATCTTGGTTACAGATTCCTCATATTTTCCGGTCATCCCCGTCATTTCAAATACTTTTTGGGGGGTTAGCACTGTATTCTCATCATCAAAATCATAGCAGGGTTCCAGATCCAGTACACGGATGGAGGATTTCACCGTGACTCTGTGCATATACCAGTTCAGAATATATCTGGTAATAGACGCCTTACTGATCTCTTCATCCATCTGTGCTGCATTGCTGTTGTTTTTCTTAGCCAGGAAATTCTCGTACTGAATCTCTTTTAATACTGCTTTGAAGGTTGCCGCTTTCGCCGCATCCCCTTTCCAGTCAGTCAGGAAGTCAGAGGCAACATAAGGCGTCGCACTGTCATCATTCAGATAAACATTGTCATATAAAGCCTCTTTCACGGAATCGTCCAGGCTAAGCGAAGCTGCCGTCTGACCGTTCCAGTAAGCATCTCCCTGTGAAGCAACTTCTTTGGCAATATTATCATCGGAAACCTTCAAGATCGTCAGTGCCATCTGTGTCAGTATCTTATTATTCTGATTATTATTCGGTTCCTCAGCCAGCGTTTTATTTTTGCTGTAAAATCCGTAATCCATGACCACCGGTACTCTGTCTGCATTATTCCGCTCACCGGTAGTATCCTTAATACCGAATATCATCTTCGTCAGAGCGGTTGCTGCAGAAGTCATATTCACAGATTCCGCTGCATAACTTCCCCTGCCGGAGAGATAGATCAGATCCACATCATCCAAATTAATTCCATAATATGCCTGTGAATCTGTGGCAGTCAGCTCTGCCAGCTGTGCCAGGGTCAAAGTCGTCACTTCGATATTAAAATCATTGACTTCTCCACTGTAATCGGTATCCTTCTCATAGCGGCTGCTTCCGGACAGATTCAGGACCTGTTTCTTGAACCATTCTTTATTGTAGAAACCACCGTCATATGCTACAGTAACCAACGCATCCTTCGCATTATCACCGATAAAATCATAGCTGTTTGATGCTTCGTAGCCTGAATCTAACCGGGTAGAAACCTGCATAGTACCGCTGCTTACCATCACATATTTACCGGTATCATTTTCCTTATAAGAGTCGATCAGTTTGTAGTCTCCATTAGTGTTGGATAATGTCACCTTAGACACATAATACTCACCGGAGGTGTTGTTTTCCGTGAAATGCACAAAATAGCCATCCGCAGGAGTCTTCAGTGTATAGCTTCCCGTTCCACCCGGATTTTCGTTCCAGGCTGCCCATAGAATAGGTGTGGTGTTGGCCATATTCAAAATATAGAGATTTTTCTGTTCGGAAGTTACAATATCATTTCCGGATGTGCTTTGTACGCTGAAGGTCTGCATCTCATTACCGGACTCCGCTGCTGCGTCATTCCCGGATGCAGAGGCTGCCGTTACCAGTCCCGAGCTCTCCGCTGTCGTCACCTCTCCCAGATTTTCTGACGCTTCGGAAGGATTTTCGGAAGTTATGGCAGTGCTCTGGATAGCATATCCCGCAGGCAGATCTCCGCCGTATACCACCTTACCAAGGTAAGTGTATACATCATCAGCAGTCTTGGTATACACTTCCCTATTGACATAATCACCTGCATTAAAAGCAGCGTTATTAATATCGTTCATACTGCCGTCGGAATTTTTATCGTACGGAGTCAGTGCATATCTCGTCGCTGCAAGAGCCGTCTTCGCTGTATCCCCGATGGTCATTTCCAGGTTCTGTCCGCTAATACCAGACACTTTGGAAAATACAGGGGACACGCTTTGTTTATTCTTGTTGGAAGTCCCGGAAGTTTCGATTGCACCATATCTGTCAAAACGCTGCCTGGTATCCCCCTCCGCATACAGCGTATACACCGATTCCGTCTGTGTATAGGTATACTGACCGTTATTCTCCGTATTTTTCACAAAAGAGCCACGGATCTCTTCGGTCCGGCTTCCGCCCTCTCTGTATGCAGAGAAGTTGACCGGACCGTTGCTTCCTGCGAGATCCCCCAGGCTGTTACTGTCGATTGTAGCCATGGCAGCTAATCTCTCCGACGACGCCGGCAGTTCGGACAACTTACGTCCTTCAGATACCGGTTCCTCTCCACCGATCAGATATCCGATGGAAGCGTCCTTTTTAGAAGGTACGATCTCTAAAATGTGAAAGGTGCCGTCCGAAGATGCTACTGTATCCTGTACCAGCTTCTCAATGCCGGGCAGTGTCATCTCCTGTGCACTTACTTCCATAGAGCCATAGCTCTGGCAGACTCCGGCTGCCAAAGCTATGGTAAGGATTCCGGCTATGTACTTTTTTGTGTTGTGCTTCAAGTTCTTCTTCATGTTATCTCCAAAAGATTGTTAACGCTCTTTCCGGTTTCTGATACGATACATGTCCACCTTCCTCACCGCTGTCTCCCTTGACACGACTATCGCTGAAGGTCACAAATAAAGTATCATTCTTTTCCTCTCTATCAATATAGAGATGAATCATATAAGTAAATACTGTTTCATTTTTATCATTTACTCTGGTGTCGCAGTGAATATTCGGATCAATATGTGTTCCGGATTTTAGAGTCTCCGTTCCTCCAGCTACAAGGCTGCCTATAACCTTCAGTCCTTTATCACCAGTCTTAAATGCTCCCTGACCTGTTTCAAATCCATATAGATCAACATACACCTTCTTATCGTATACACCATTCTGCCATCCATTGTGCTTATAATCGTTCTTATTCAGATTATAATAACGATTACCTTCCGAGAAATAAAAAGTACATCTGGGAATCAGCAGATATGTGGATGCAATTTCATTATCGTTGCCGTCAAAAGCTGCAAGTGTGAGAACATGTTCCTCTTTCCAGTTAATATACCACTTTGCATACACTCCGACTGTTTCACCTTTAGCCGTGGGAAATACGCTTCGTGTAGCTGCATAATCTACTTCTGAATCTGCGAATCCGGTCACTGCTTTATCAATGACTAGGCCGTTTTCATAATCGCCCAGTCCATCACTTGTAATGTTTCTACTAAACCCTACTCTCCTACTCAGTCCAACTTCGCCACCGAAATTATCCTTCACAGGATTACTCTGTGCCAGACCTTCCTCAATATCATTGGTAATCTTCCAGGTAACTTTACTCATATCTCCGGAATAATTTTTCAACGTACAAGTCACCATACTGTTACGTGACAGGACAAACTGATTACCGTCGATGTATGGCTCGTCTGAACTGTCAATGGTCAGCAGATTTGGAATGTCCACTGTTACTTCAGGATGCACTGTAATGGTAGCTGATAATTTTACAGTTGCACGTACTGTGATCGTCTTATTAATATTGTTGCTACACTTTAACAGCTGTTTATATCTGGAAGCAGGAGTCGTATCTTCAAAGCTATAGCCCTTCGGATTTGGAACTCCATCCTCCAATACTTCCCAGTTCACAATCTGAGGATATACATCATAATCCGCCCATGCAGTCAGGCACTCCAGATCTACACTCCATCCCATTTTTTTAATGCCGTTCTCCGTGTAGGAATAAGGCTTCATTACGTTTCGGATCAGTTCCGCCTGGAATTGTCCTGATACCGCCGTCACTGTAACATACGCAGAATCCGACTTAGTTGTGTCCGCATTTGCCATACAGGTAACTTTCAATACCTTTACACCGATGCTTTCCGACTTACTGATATTCAATGTATTAATCAGGTCACTAACATTCGGCATGGTAGAAAATGTAGTAGTGCTGCCATCCGCATAAGTCACTTTCCATTTTACCCCCTGTGCCACAGCAGATTCTTTACCAGTCAGAGTACACTCAAAAGCCTGTGACTTGCCGCGGACTACCTCCACATCTTTAGGAGTTATGGAAATGGAGTCTATCAATCTCTCTTCTACTGTCACATATGCATATGCCACCATACTCGTATCTGCTTTTGCAGTACATTTTACCACCAGCACATTCGTGCCGATAGTTTCCTCATCATCTACTTTTAAAATACCATCCTGATTAATTGTACTCTTACAATTAGCCCCGGAAGCATAGGACACGCTCCAGGTAACGCCCTCAGCTACTGCCTCTGCGTCACCGCTCAGATTATAGGTAAACTGCTGTATCTTGCCCTGAGGTAATGTTGCACTGGGAGGATCAATAGTCAGAGCACTGATCCATGCGTACGCGGTTCCGGTCTTCTCCAGGTCATTTCTAAGCTTAATAGTCTCTGCAATGTCATAGCTTCTGTCCTGGTAAGTGAAGGTCATATTCAGGATAACTTTCCGCTTGTCCTTCACTTGGCTTAAGTCTACGCTGAAGCTTGAGACATGCTCTGCCATAAGTGCCGGGGTCGCGGTGGTGGGATCTCCTACGACGAGATTGCCGTCCGCATCCGTTGTATTTTTCACTTCATAAAGGTATACCTGATTCGCAGTCGCATAATCCCCTGACGCGGTTCCCTGCCAGCGGATCATATAGGTATTCTCGTTATTGACCAGACGCAATTCGCTGACATGGGCTGTGGTGATCTCATTGCCGGCTGCATCCTTGGCGGTACTGCCATCCAGATCCACTGCTGTGCCGGTATGATCCGGTGTGAAATTAATATCCTTCTCCACATCAATGATCAGGTCGATCATCTGATTCGCTGCAAGCTGTGCTTCTTCCTGCAGGGTCAGTTCCTTATTCCCCCGCAGGTAGGAATTGTTGCCTGCGACGATAAAGGCGCCCACAGATCCTGCCACAATGGTCATGATTGCCAGGGACACTATCACTTCTACGAGAGTGAATCCTTTTTTCCCGATACGCATAGTCAACCTCCTTATTTCTTCAGGATTTTGCCGGTTCTGCCGACTGTTGTGATTGTTATCGTTCTTGTTCCGTTGCTGATCACAATTTTCTTACAATAGTCCTTGACCGCATCTGCGGCAGCGCAGGTCTTCTCTTCAAAAGCTCCCGATGCTCTGTTGAACACCAGATGCAGTCCATCGGTTGCGGACGCATAAGGTAATGTACCCTTTAATTGTGACAGATTGTAGGGGGTGGAATCATCATCAAAATATACTTGTATTGTGATAGGCTCCTTCCCCACGATTCTATCCGAAACGATGGTTCCACCCTGATAGATCTGTGCCCGGTACTCGCCCGTGCTGCTATTTTGCAGTAGCACAAACTCCACCTGGTTCTGTTCTTTCCCAAGGGTCAGCACTCTTGCTCTCTCCAGGGTCGAAACGATCTCATCCGCACATTTTGCAGTTTTTCTTCCGGTGAGTGTTCCCACAGACAATCCAATGACTCCCACCACGATCGCCATGATGGCGACGACGATGATGAGCTCCACCAGGGAGAAGCCACCGTTTTTATTGTTTCTGCCAGTTCTCATATACGATCAGGTCTCCTAAATTAATATCGCTGTTCAGGTAGGTCTTATTGTTATTCTGCAGGTAACCTTCGCCGCCGATCAGGAAATCCACCACATGATATTCCTTCTGACCGCCGCCGGAGCCCGTAACCTCCTTGGAATAGGTCAGCGCACGAAGCACTGCTTCCTTGTCCGGTGTCACTTTCACATTCTGTCCTAACTGGATATCACCACCTGCCAGAATCACACCGTTAAATTCCTCACCATCCTGTATCTTCACATCGCCCGTAGCGATGATGATACCCTTCTTGAAATCCGGATGTCCCGCTTCGGGATAGGTATAATCACCATATACGATGACTGCCTTGCAATCCGGATAAGCACTACTTTCAAAATACTTCTCTGTATCAACGACCAGTCCCGCGCCACGGACCACACCGGTAAAGCTTGTGATCGCGTCCGTATTTACCAGATTGCTATATACATTGGCAGTATCCGCTTTTTCGGAAGGCGTAAGCTGCTCATAGCCATCGATCAGCTTCTTGCAGAGCGCCTTGAATTTGGAATCATCCGCTGTCAGCTGCTGCTTGTAGCCGATATTGCTCTGATCACTGCCTAATGTGGCATTCTGCAGGTTGCCGCTGTAGCTGCCCGTGGTCTGATCCTTGTCGAACATCACCACATTACCTGCCAGGTGCATGATATAAGCACCGGCACTCTGATTCCGGATCTTGATGCCATCGGTGTAGATGCTGGCATAGGCATCCATGGTGCTCTTATTTACCTTATAATAATCCTGAAAATACCGGTTGGCAGCTTCTCTCCCCGCCTGAGTGGAGCTGTCAAAGGACACGTAATAATACACAATGGTGATCTTGCTGTTTAGTCTCTTATAAAAAGTACGGACGCCCTGGCTGTCGCTGCTTCCGTTCGTAATAAACTTCGTAATACCATAGGAAGCAAGGCTGTTACCGCCCAGCATACTGCTGGCAGCATTAAAATCAACTGCCGTATTCCCCATGGTATCTGCCTGCTCCTTGGTCACAGGATTGGTACCCTGTTTTACCAGATCTGCCGGTACCAGATATGCCAACTGGTCACTTTTGACTGCAATAGACTGCCCCATCAGGATATCCTTGCGGTCGGATGCGTTGCCATTGAGATTTCCATCCGCCTCGGTGAGATTATCCTTGGCAGTTTTCGTGGCGATATAGGTATTGCCTGCCAGAGTCAGATTGATCAGACCGCTTAAGTCAATATCCGTTCCGGTACCGTTGACTACGATGGCACTGCTGTCACCGTTCTCCCCGGTGCCGAAGCCTATATACTGTCCGGAGTAATTCTCATCCACCAGACTGCCTGCGGTGAAATTATTATTTGCGCCGTCTATGCGCAGATCTCCCGCTACATAGACATCATTTCCCTTGAAATTCATATTCGCGCTGCCGGTAGATGTCGCTGCTCCGTGCATGGTGATCTTGCCTGCCCACAGTTCTCCATAGCTGTCGGATTCCAGTTTCGCGCCCTTGCCCAGATACAGTTCTGTAGCCGCTACCATACGCTTATCATCATTTTCCTTACCTGTCGGCTCTGCCAGGGTCAGGGTCACATTTGCACTGTTTGTATCATCCTCATTCCCCACCAGTACCTTGTCCGCATAGAAGCTTCCGGCGATCTTAGCGTCGCTTAATTTGCCACTCTCCGCTACCACCTGAATATTCTTCTGTGCCACCAGTGACATGCCGGTCAGTGAAGGCAGGCTTACGGCCTGTGCAAAGCTCATATCCGGCATTTTCACACGGATATCCGTCTGGATCACAGAGACATAACCATTATCATTGGTATAAGTCACCTTTAATTTCTGAAAAGATAATCCGTCCGTGAACAGGGTAAGCTGTCCCTTAGGCAGATCGCTCACCGCATCTCCGGAGCCGTTTGTACCCGTCATCTGCACGGCGCCGTCTACCATCTGTATTGTATAGGAATTGATTCCGTCACCGGTCTGCAACACTGTATTTTTCCGCACCTCCGGTGACAGACTGTCAAACAGTTTCCTCAGATCATAGTAATTTAAGCTTACGGTATCACTGCACTGATACGCCTTCTGCATACTGCTTAAGAACGCATAGCGGAGCTTACTCTCCTTCTCGGATACGGAAGTGTCATCATAGTTCACCAGAATCTGCGTGTAGGCATCTCCCAGGGACGTGGACACCTGCTCTTCCATATGGACACGGATCTCATCCAGCACTGTCTCTGCCGAATAGAAGTTGTCCTTCGCCTGCAGGTTATTCGCCTTCATCTGATAGTTCAATAAGGACATATACATCAAAACACTGGCTAAAATGCCGATAAAGGCCATAGCTATGATCACTACGACCATTGCCGAGCCCTTATCGTCTGTCTGTTTATGTAATTTGAAGTCTCTGCCACGTATGTTCATGGTTCTTACGCTTCCTTCCGGATTCTCCTGTTATTCCGTTACCGTTCCTGTCATAGTAATGATCGGGCTGCCGTCTGCTATCTTATCCTCTGCATAGACCTTCACTTCCATGTCGTAAATACGGTCCTGTTCCCTGGCCGGTGTCAGATTCGTCACTGACATGATGTTCTTCGCCAGTTCATAATTAAGTCCCGTTCCGACTCCCGCGCCGGTCATGCTGGAATTCTCAAATACATATGCCGTAAGTCCGTCACTCTCGTCCAGCAGATTCGTACGAAGAGTTCCCGCAGACGTCTGTGTCGTGCCGGGAGCGGGCATCCAGCCGGGCCATGCTTCCCGCAGTTCCAGAGATATCCCATACTTACTGCGCATGGTATCATAATCTGTCGCTAAGACATCCCTCAACATATCTATTCGGTCCTGTCTCTCGGTCTGCTCCACTACCAGCAGATTCGTCTCCACATTGTCCGGATTGTTAAACACTATCCGGTCTATAATGGCAGGTCTTCCGGCATCGTAGTGCGCACTCTCCACACGAGGCTGTACACAGACAATGATATTCGCCAATTGATTTCCAAGCTCGCTGACATCATTTACCTGTGCTGCACGACTACGCACACTGTCTTCGTTGGAAAAAATCACATAATCCGCTCCCGCCTGCGGATAGTCTGGAGATCTGCCCGTTGCAAGGATCGTGGGATCACAATGATACGTTGTGGAAGCTGTGACAAGATAGACTTCTGTCTCCACCGTAGCTCCCGTTGCCAGCGTCACGTTAATCTTACTGCTGTCAATATTGATCTCGGTCTTCCGTGTAGTATGCTGAATGATATCTGCTGTATAGAGTCCTCCACCGAAATAAGAATAAGCTTCCCTGGCGCCGTCAGCCGCTTCACTGTAAACAGCATTCAGATTGCCCGCCAGGTTCTTGATATCTACCCGTGTCACACTGTTCACCGCACTGTATGCTGTGGGATCCACCTTCACCACTACATCGTAAGTACCGGAAGTGGTGGAATCGTCCCGGATCGTATAGGTCCAGATGCCGGTCGTGTCGTCTTTTACCGCGGTATTGGTAAATCCCGCCGGTGAAGCACCCGTGTAAATATCGGACATTTCCTCCAGGGTATGTGCCTCGAACATCTCCATGACATCTTCAGCAATGGCTGTGGCATGCATGGTGCTGCGGGACTTGGCGTTCGTTCTGGCAGAGGTCACAAAGCTGTGCAGCAGGGGCACTACAATGATTGAGAGGATCACAATGGCGATCAGAAGCTCCACCAGGGAAAAGCCTTCATTATTCAGTTGTCTTTTCTTCCTATGCTTCTGCATTGCGACAACTCCCGATTATCAAATCTATTAGTTCATGTTCCCGAATATCGTCTGTACACCCATAGGCATATCGGGAATATAAGATTCACCATATACCTTATCCGTACCCAGCAGATAATACGTATTCAGGTTCATATTGCCGGACAATTCTCCGCTATCACCGTTATAGCTGATGTTCACGCCCTGGATGCTCTGACGCTCCTGCTGATTGTAAATATATCGAACCAGCCCCTTGAAATCATCATAGGTGCATTCGATGCTGATACCCAGAGGCACCTCATACATATGAGTATCCCCATATGCAGTTCCTTCTGTTGAGACAGGGGATGTAGTAACCGTGGTCGTATCTGTGCCGGACACTGCGGCATCTGCTTCCGCTGCTGCGGTATCCGCCGGTGCATCTGCTGTTGCAGCCGCCAGGGCAGAATTGTCCGCGGAAGCCTGTGCATCATAAGCCACTTCTGCAGTCGTACCGAAAGAAATGTTAGCGACATAAGTCCTGGTCGCTGTCTCCATGTTCTTCACCATCATAATGCTGTCTTCCGGTAAAATATCTGCCGGGAAACGGCTCTCGAATCCGGTAATATATGTCTTCATTTTCTCGGTAGCAGCCAGATAATCTGCCTTACGCTGCTCCAACACCTCCAGTGTAGACACCTGGGATCTTAATGACATATTCTGACTTTCCATAGAATCCGACAACTCATTGAATTTCGCATATACAAGGAAATAAGTCACCACGACCAGAAGAACTCCCAGTACAGCAATCAAAAGCTGAATTTCACTCTTTTTTACTTTCATCTCTTATCCGCCTCCTACTGTGCTGTGGTACCGGTTGTATCTCCGGTGCTTTCGGTCTCTTCGGTATCTGCGTGGATATCCGCATAAGTACCTGTAATAGAGAAAGTAACCGCCGATTCTCCCAGTTCATTCTGCGTATCTGTAATATTGCTGATCTGTACATCCTCGATGCTCTCCATATTCCGGATATTCAGAATCGTTCTTGCTGCTGCAGCCTTACCTTCCACAGTTACAGACATACTGATTCCTTCCATATCCGAACTGAAGCTGTTGGTCCAGAAGCTACTGGGTAATATCTGCTCCAGCTCATTGATGAACTCCACGAGATTCTCATTGGGATTCTCGGTATACTCATACAGATATTTGTATTTATCATACTGTGCTGCCGTTGAGAGATATTCATTATATACCGTCTGCGCGGGCTGTAATTCCTCGACTCTCGCCTGCAATGCCACATTCTCCGCCACGGTGCCGAAGTATCTGGTCAGGGAAGTCACTGCCATGGCGATGGACAGGATCACGCCCAGTACCAGGACCGCCACACTGACGAAGGTATAGTTCGTGCCGCTGACTACGGTCATGCCCTTGGCCTTCTGCTGGCTCTTATCGATCAGTCCCACAGGGGCGAGTACTGCACCCAGGCAGGAAATATAGGCTGCGGGTCTGGTGGAACGGATAGCCTTGCTCATGCCGATCTTGTCTTCCATATCGGACAAGGTATGTACCTTACGCTCCAGGCAGTTGGTAAACAGCTTGCTCATGCCGCTGAAGCTGCCGCCGAGGCCGGTGACGAAGGTCTTCTGGATCGGATTGTCACCGTTCCTGGAATCATAGAAATCAATGACACGGCTAACGCCGACGATCAGTGGTTCCAGGGAAGAGGTGATCTTCTGTCTGGCTGCTGTTACTTCCACATTGCCGGCATCTTCGTCTTCCCAGCGTCCGGCATTTTCCTCCCAGAGCTTATCTCCCTGATGGAGTACTCTGTTCAGGCAGGTCTTCTTCTGGAAACGCTCTACCGCGCTCATGGGATCGTTCACGGCATAGGCACCGGAAGCGATCATGGTCTCAATGGCATCCTGCACGCCGTATGCCACGGTTCTCTGCAGCAGCACCTTGCCAGCGGAAAGCACGGTCACGATGGTGTTGTTCTCATCGATCTTGATCATCATGGTAACGGTTTCGGTCTTCTCGTCACGAAGGATCTGGTACAAGCTGTTGCTGCTGTAATCGAAGCACTCAACCTCCCAGCCGCACATCTGCGCCAGCTGGTAATAGCTGTCTAACAGCGCCTTGGGCACTGCCAGTGCCATAACACGCAGCTTCCCTTCCTCGGTCAGTCCGCCTGCCAGATAATGTCCGATCTCATACTGGGTCAGATCCACGGGAAAATAATCGTTCGCATTGGTCTTCACCAGTGCCTCGATCTTGTTCGCCTTCACGTTCGGGATCTGTACCTCACGGCTCGCCACTCTGGTAGAAGAAATGGTGAAGATCACTCTCTTCGTGTGGATACCATTTGTACCCAGTGCGTTCACCAGGTGATCCGCATACTCCTGCGTCGGCTGCAGCATACCGTCCACCACGACGCCTTCCGGGGTCTCGACGGTCAATACCTTGTAGACCTTCGGTTTCTTCACCTTATAGTCGATCTCGCAGATCTTCGTAAAGGAGTTGCTGATCTCAATACTCAATACGCGATTGTTCATTGCCATGCTTCTACCCTTCCTCTTATCGGTTCTTTATCGTATTTGGGACAGAAAAAGTGTCCCAAGAACTTTCTAATCTCATATCAGATGCAAGTACCCGGTCTCAATGATATAGCCCCAGATACCACTGCAAGAATTCATTGCCCCACAGGACAGCGACTGCCACCCCTGCGGAGAGATACGGTC
>ERZ826220.1419-NODE-1419-length-23992-cov-5.796424_pt1 | contig 23992 bp, 26 predicted proteins | sample MGYA00519927_ERZ826220 | MGnify/ENA primary metagenome ERZ826220 (study PRJEB31778, sample SAMEA3449225) | human gut metagenome | biome: human gut; feature: human-associated habitat; material: faeces | place: United Kingdom | collected 2010/2012 ... | reverse complement strand
CCTTGCAAAAATGAACGCAAAGCCGCAATCTAAAAGGCGGCGAGCGAAACCGCGGTAGGTTCGAGTCCTGTCACACTAGCTTTCGGGGGTATTAAGCGAATATCTTTCATATGTATATTTCAGTTTTTCCCCCTGCAATTGGTGTTTCAAGGTTTCCTACCGTAAAATCTGCGCTGCGGAGTGAAAAATCGGTTTTTTCAAAGAAAATGTCGTATTTTTGATTTGTTTTTTCAGTCATGGACGGACGACATAAGGTCGCCGGTAAAAATAATTTCCGGCATTGCTTTTTCCTCCTAATCAAAATTCAGTTTTCTGATTTCCTCAGGCTCTACATTTCTTAAATTTATATTCTTCTTAACCGCAATAGCTGCCGCCGCGCCGCACGCTTCGCCTATTCCTACGCATATAGGCATTGCCCTGAAGCTGGAGTGTGCCATATGTGTTCCCGAAATATTTCTGCCGGTGAGCAAGAGACCGTCGGTTTTTACGGGCACCATACAGCCGTAGGGAATAGTATATCCGCTTTGCTGCTTAAAGTGCTTTTGCACGCCTGTTTCATCAAGCCCGGCGCCCGAAATATTATGAATATCAAAATTAAACCACGCCCCGCGCACAACCCGGTCTTCAAATTGCCGAGCATCAATTATATCCTTTTCGGTAAGCTGCCTTAAACCCACAAAATGCCGTGTTTCACGAATACCTATAAGCGAGGCTGCGCTTATAATATAGCAGTTTTCATAGCCCGGAACATATTCCCTTAAAAATTCGGTAATCGGCTCCATTTGCGAGCGGCATACAATTTCCGTGCGGGTGAGATCCTCTGCCTTTGTGCCGTCTATCTCGGTGCAGTTTGTCATATTGCAGGTGACTATACCCGGAATGGTTGAGGCATACAGCAGCACATGACCTGCCGGATACGGTAGCAGTTTTTTTGCAAGCGCCTGCAGCTCACCCTTATCGGTTTCAACCGTTGTTTCAAACGAGGGCGGGAATACCGCGCGTGACATATCCACTCCGCCCACCTTGAACATAAGTGTAGCGGGCTGCATTTTTCCGTCGCTTTCGCGACCCTTGAAATATTCCGCACCCGCGCGGTAGGCTAAATCGCCGTCGCCTGTTGCGTCTATTAAAACATCTGCAAGGTATGCCCGCCTTCCGCTTTTATTTTCGGTAATAACCCCGCAAACGCGGTCGCCGTTTTTAATAACATCGCAAACAAGGGTGTAAAGCAGAATATCAACTCCGTCAGCCTGCAGCATTTCAAGATATGTATTTTTTAAAAGCTCCGGGTCTATTCTGACCTTATCATCGCATTTGAAAAAGTCCTGCTTGTGAGAGCGTTCTAAAATTTCACTGTAAAGCCGACTGTCAACCCTGCCGGTAAAGTGGCTCATAAGTCCGCTTGTGGATATGCCGCCCACACCCGACTGCGCTTCAATAATCAGCGTTTTTGCCCCGTTTCTTGCTGCGGTAACGGCAGCCGCAAAGCCCGACGGGCCGGACCCCGCAACTATTACATCATATTTACCGGCTATTTCGGTATGCTTTTCTGCCTCGGTTATAAAGCTTTCTTTCATTTAAAACACCTCAAAACCGAAAATATTAAATGTTTCCGCTCCGTAAGTCTCAAGAGGTAAAAGCTTAACGCTTAAAACCTCTCCCTTAATATCGAGTTTTAAAAATCGTGTATGGATATTACGGAACGGGTGTGTCTCGGTATGTCCGTCCTTATTGGTGAGAATAATATCAAAATCCTTTATAAGGGTTTTCGGAAGTTTAAAGCGTTCCTCTTTAAGCCTTATACAACAGGGCATATTCTGGTAGTCACGGTTTAGGTCGCTGTCAAAAACAATTCTTACCCCCGAAAGCTTAAACGGTCTATCACTTCTGTATTCAAGGTAATCGCCCCTTTCACCGATCCACCGGTTCTCGTCTCCGCGTTCCTTACCGTTTATTACAATATCATTGTTGCATTTTAAATCCAAAGAAAGTTCGGAAACACTTCGATTTTTTCCCGGAAGCCAACAGTCGTCCGCCATAAGGCTGTCCTGAAGTCTTTCAATATCTATATTATCGGTGTTTTCGCCGTACTGTACCATTTGAGCAACAGCCGTTCCCACTGCCTGCCCCAACAGCGCACAGGTAGCCATAACGCGCGAGGAGGAAAGCGCGGCATGGGTAACGCTTATGTTTCTGCCCGCAAACAAAAGATTTTCGATATTTTCGGAGCATAATGCCCTGAACGGTATTCCCCAGGGCGATGGCGCCGGATGAAACACGGTCGGGTAGGATGTTTTATGATTTATACCCGCCGGGGAATGATCGTCCATCGACCAACCGGCATAAGCGATAATATCATCAAAATTTCCGCCTGCCTCAACATCGTTTTGAGTTACTGTATATTTTCCGACATACCGCCTGCTTTCACGTTTTCCCGGCAAAATTCCGACCCATTCAAGCTCATAATTTTCGGCACCGTGGTCACCGTGATTTTTAATATGATCCCAAACGCCGTATGCAATCTTTAAAAGCTCATCGCGGCATTTATCGGTATCGTGTATGCAGTCGCCTTCGCCGCCCGTTTCTATCCACCAAAAGTTTGAGGACAGATCGTGTTCACGGAACGGGATATCATCATCGGTACAGTATTTATATGCCCATTCCGGGGGAGTGAATTTCTGCGGTTTGTCGGTCTCGCGTACCTGAAACAGACAACTCATTCCCATTGTTTTTTTGTCAGCGGTTTTCGGCTCTATACTCTCTCCGAACTCGGACTCCGCCTCCCTGCCGTAGCGAAAATGTGCGCCGGTAAGTGTTGATAAAATGCTGTCACCCGAACAATCGGCAAAATAACGTGCTTTAATTGTATGCACGGTTTCACACGGCGATTGCCACGCTGTAATGCTGATTATTTTTCCGTTTTCCGTATTTGCGTCAAGGCAGCTTGTGTTAAGCAATAAAGTAAGATTGTCCTGTCGCGATGTTTTATCAAACAATACCATATCCCATAACGAATAGCTTAGCTGTGGATTCTGAAAAAAGTTTTCAAGCATTATTTCTTCAATAATCCCGGTTTCTCTATTATCTTTCCCGTGCGCTCCGCAAATCCACATTCTTATTTCGCTTGATGCGTTTCCGCCCAAAACTCCTCTGTCCTGAACCAGCACAACCTTTATTCCGTGCCTTGATGCTGAAATTGCGGTGCAAATTCCCGCCATTCCCCCGCCGATAACACATAAATCGGTAATATGTTCGATGTTTTTCATATTTATCCCCCACTTTGTTATAATAAAATCTTGACTCATTCTGTTATTTCTATTATAATAAATAAAAAGAAAAAAACATTCGAATTTGAATCGGTTTTTTACAAAATCGTGCAAAAGGTGATAAATATAGAGGTAATTATTCAAGACATAACACGCTATATTGATTTTCTGATTGAAACAAATAAATTTTCAGTCACTTTGCATGGCTCGTTTACCGCAATACCCGGGCTTATCCGTTATAATTTTCATCTTAATCCTTACTGCCGTTTTGTGAAAACAGTAACCGGGAATTGGGATATTTGTGTTGATAAGCAGAGTAAGGTTTTCAAAAAATGTGAAGCGGGTGATTTTTTCGGAGTATGTCACGCAGGAGTAGGCGAATATGTTTATCCGGTGACAGTCAACGAAAAGAATGTCGGTTTTATCTCGGTCGGCGGTTTCAAAGGCAAGGACGAAAGCGAGGCGCAGGGTAAGGCAAGGCATTTTGCTTGTAAAAATCATATTGATTGGCAGAAAATATCCAATTTGCGAAACGAATTTCTTAACGCCGATATTCCGGATAAAGAAAAAATCGATACGGTTATACATCCTCTTATGCTTATGCTTGAGACTTATTTGCAAAAATACGAGGAATTCTCCGGAAAGGAAGAAAAAGACGATATTTACACCAGTCTTTTAAGTTACATTACCACAAATCATAACACGCGAATCACAATGAAGGATTTGAGTAAAAAATTCAATTGCAGCGTTTCAACACTCAGCCATATTTTTAAAAAGCGATCGGGAATAAGTATAAGCGAATATATTGAAAATTTGCGGCTTGATGAGGCAAAGTGGCTTTTGAAACAGTCATCATATTCGATTACCGAACTATCTAACATCTTGGGATTTTGTAGCCCCGCCTATTTTTCAACGGTTTTCAAAAAAAAATTCGGTGTATCACCGAAAAAATCGAGGCTTCTTTAAAGCAGATCTGATAAAAGTCAAATGATAAGCAATACCTGCCGACCACACTTCTGATCGGCAGGTATTTTTTGAATTGCAGCGGAGATTTTACCGTTTGGTATTATACCGCTTCTGTTCTTAATTTGAAACAGTATTTTATAACATTAAGTCGGTAATGTGATTTTTTCATCGTCATATGAAAAAATATATGTTTGTTCACCGATAAATCTGTCACTGAGAGTTCCTTTTTTTGATGCGTTGAGCCAGTACATATAGCTTAGGGTGATTTTTGTCAGCTTACCGGAATCTATATAAATTTTAACTTGAATATCGCTGTAATTATCCTTGTTTGAGGCTTTTATAATATCATAAAAAACGGATGAATCTTTCGTAATATAGTAATCTTTCTTTTTTGTAATTTACTGTTTTTAATTTTTTAAGGATACTGAAATCAAAAGAAGGTTTTGTTTCAGTATTCTCTGATTTTTGCTTTTTCCAGGTTCCGTTTTCCGTTGTTAGACCAAAAGCATCGTCATATGTAAGAACATATTCCTCATTGTTTTTCTTATAAAAATAATGCTTGCCGTATATACCGTCCTCAAAATAAGTATTGCCGTCCTTTTTTAATGTGAAAAGTACGTTTTGAGTTTCTGCCGACTTTTTTCAACTTCTTCCTCTGAAACCTCATTACCGTCTTCATCGTAATAAACATAACTTTCATTTGATGAGTCGCCGGCAGCTTCTGTCTGTCACACTACACATATATGGTCAGAGCACGGTGAAGAGCCGGTTGTTTCGCAGAATATTTGCGGTTATTCTTACCGACAACGGCAGTGAATTCAAGCATACGATGGAATTAGAAACCACCGAAGTCTGCAAGAAAAGGACAAAGGTGTTTTATTGTGAGCCTCAGGCGTCCCGGCAAAAGCCGCAGATAGAGAAAAACCGCGAATTTATCCGCTATGTTCTGCCGAAGGGCAAAACGCTGAATCCGTATACGCAATAGGATATTACAGTGCTGATGAACAACATAAACAGTATTCGCCGGGAATCGCCCGGTAACAAGTCACTCTATGAGGCTACGACCGATAAAAGCATATTTCGGTTAATGGAATTGATGGGCCTGCGCGACTCCTGCCGATTTATTTGAGCTGCGAAATAAAACCGCAATGCAAAAGGGACGCATCAAGACAGCGTATGTGAAGGTAGATTATTTTGCGGATTTGTGCTATAATCGGTTTAAGAGCTGCATAACGGCTCGGAAATCAGGAGGCAAATTAAATGAGTAAAGAGCAAAGATTTGAAAAGATTTATACTCAGGGTGCAATGACAACCACGGAAATTTGGGTGGATAAGGAAACGGGGGTCAATTATCTGTTTCATGCGTGCGGGTATGCGGGCGGCATGACTCCGCTTTTGGACAGAGACGGAAAGCCTATCGTTTCGCCGATTATGAACGGTTGATTATTGTGAAAAATAAAGGAGCATTTTAATATGAATATTACAGTGTATCTCGGTGCAAACGAGGGTAATGATCCGAATTTGCGCAGTGCGGTAACGCAGCTCGGGGAATGGATAGGACAAAGCGGCAATACGCTTATCTACGGCGGATCGAAGAGCGGATTGATGGGTGCTGCAGCCGACAGTGTTTTGAATGCGGGAGGCGAGGTTATCGGGGTCGAACCGCAATTTTTTATTGAAAGCGAGTTTCAACACGACGGACTTACCGAGCTGATTGTTACAAAGGATATGTCGGAGCGTAAAAATAAGATGATTGAGCTCGGTGACGCTTTCATAGCGTTTCCCGGCGGCACAGGCACACTTGAGGAAATTACGGAGGTTATGTCGAAGGTGTCCTTGAAACAGCTTGACGTTCCGTGCATACTTTATAATTTGGATGGATATTATGACAGTCTGAAGGAGCTGCTGGAGCTTATGATCGAAAAAGGACTGTCTTCGGAAAGGCGGCAAAAAGGAATATTCTTTGCAAATAATTTGGGGGAGATCATACAGCTGCTTGAAAGCAACTGAAACCGGTGCAAGGAGCTTTACCGAGTTCAGAGAAATTCGCAGAAAAAAGGAAATTAGTACAGAAGCGGCAGAGGCTCTTATATGGTGCGGTCGGCGCGGTATTTTGGCAGTGAACCGGGAAAACGGCTGCCCTTATACGGTTCCTATAAATAATCTTTATGACGGCGATTAGAAAAAAATATATTTTCACGGCGCGCGGGTAAAGCGGCGCAGCTGTTTGAAATAAAGACCGAGCATATCAGCGGCAAAGAGGTGCGGAAAAAATAAATTTATGTGCCTGTAGGTCGGAGATTTTTTGCTTGGCTTACATTAAGGAGGGGCTTTAAATGATAAGATTTAACAATGATTACAATCGGGGAGCTTTTGACTCTGTATTACGCGGTTTAGCGGACGCAAACACGGTCAGCTACCCGGGTTACGGAGAGGATGAATGGTGCAGCAGGGCGGAAAGCGTTATAAAAAAACTTATTTCATCGGATGACGCGCTGATAAAATTTATTCCCGGGGCGACACAGGCAAATATTGTTGTAATTGCGGCGGCATTATCCTCCGTTCAAAGCGTTATCGCTGCCGATACAGGGCATATTAACTGCCATGAGGCGGCGTCGATTGAGAATACGGGGCATAAAATTCTTGAGCTTCCGAATACCGAAGGCAAGATTACCGCCGAGCAGATTGCCGAGTGCGCGGCAGAGTATTACGACGGCGGCGCACCGGAGCATCTTACCGAGCCGAAGCTGGTGTATCTCTCCTTTCCGACCGAGAAGGGCACGCTTTACTCAAAGCGCGAGCTGAAGGAAATAAGAACCGTATGTAAAAAATACGGTATGTATTTGTTCGTAGACGGAGCAAGAATGGGCTACGGCTTGGGTGCGGAAAGCAATGATTTGTCGCTTAAGGATTTTGCACAGCTGACGGATGTGTTCTATATAGGCGGAACAAAGTGCGGCGCTCTTTTCGGTGAGGCGCTGATTATTACCGAGGATTCCCTTAAATATCGCTTTAAGGCCTATATGAAGCAGCACGGCGCGGTGCTTGCAAAGGGATGGCTTATGGGTCTGCAATTTGCAATAATGCTGGAAAACGGCGAGTATTTTGAAAGAGCAAGACAGGCAGATAAGCTTGCAATGCAGATAAGAGGGGCGTTTGAGGCCAAAGGCATACCGTTTTGGGCGGAAAGCTTTACCAATCAGCAGTTTGTAATACTGAATGAACGGCAAAGGAATACGCTCGCACAGAGCTATTATTTTGAGGAGATGGGTACAATGCCGCAGGGTACTGTGGCGCGGTTCTGCACAAGCTGGGCGACGAGTATTGCAGAGGTAAATTCTCTGCTTGCCGATATAGCCGGGCTGTAATCAGCCTTTTTCCGACCAAAGAACGCTTTCAAATAATATAAAATCTATAATTTCGCACTGATATTCCATAGAAATAAAAAGACATACGAATTTTGATATGCTATAATGCGGATATCGGGTGTTGTAAGGATGGGGCATATGGCTGAAAAAATAGCGTATTTCCGACTTGGGAAAATGTGGGATCCCGCCTTTAAGGACGAGCGGTTTTATATTATTAAAAACGCTCATCCGTCAGGACGGCTGCACTGGCACGATTGCTTTGAAATAGAAATAATCACCAAAGGCAGCTGCAAAGAGGTGGTGAACGGCGGCGAAATACCTGCCGCTGTGGGAGATGTGATTCTTGTAACCCCGACGGATCTGCATGAATTAAGGGAAGCCGATAACCTTGAGTTGTATAATGTCATGTTCGACACGGAAATCATAGATCATGAGCTGCTGAACAAAATACTGCTGAACGGCGGCGTTATACATTGCAGGCTTAATGACGAGGATTTTAAATATGCTTTGACCATTCTTGATTATGCCTGCCGAAGATTCAGAAAAAATGAGCAGGATTATGAGCGCTTCGTTAACAATGCCGTAAATCAATTACTGTCAATCATGCTGTGTCAAACCGAAAAAATAATTTCCAAGGAAAAAAACCTATCCATACGCACGGCGGCATTTTACATTAAAATGCATTTCAGAGAAAAGCTTTCGCTTAAGGAGGCTGCTCAGTCGGCAAATTTGGACGAGGCGTATTTTTCGGTAAAATTCCATGAGGTTATGGGCGTGACCTTTAAAAAATATCTTAACGATATAAGGCTTAATTGCGCGGGTAAGGCGCTTATCAGCACAGAGCTTTCCGTTGCTGACATATGCTACGGGAGCGGCTTTGAATCGCTTCCCCATTTTCACAGGGAATTTAAGAAAAAGTACGGAGTATCACCGCTTGAATTCAGAAATCATAAAAGGAGCAGTGAAATTCCGAAAAAATAAATAAAAGGGGAATGACTATGAGATATTTACTGAACTGGCAGGTAGGCTTTTGCGATTCGGAGGATAAAAGACCCGAGGAATTTTTTAAGGCTGCGGTTCCGGGGGCGGTTCAGCTTGATTACGCACGGCAGTATAACCTGTCCGATTACAACAGAGAAATTAATTATAAGCAATTCAAATGGACAGAGGATAAATTCTGGGTCTACACCGCTGAATTTGACGCGTCAGATACAGATAAAAGCAGCTTTTTATACCTTTATGTGGGCGGAATAGACTACCGCTACGAAATTTACGCAAACGGAGAGAAGGTTTGCGATTATGAGGGTATGTATAAGCGGCAGCGCTTATCGCTTTCAAAATTTATCGGTACAAAAATCAAGCTTGAAATCACGGTATTCCCCGTGCCGAAAAGCACCCTGCCCGGTGTGCATAAGGATACGCGCGACGAGGCTAACCAGTGCTGCAAGCCGGCGGTAAGCTACGGCTGGGATTTCCACCCACGCCTTGTACCGCTCGGTATTTGGGAAGAGATTTACATAGAGGAAACCGCGCGCGAGGCGGTATTGGAGCCTGTAATCTCCTACACGCTGTCGGATGACCTTAAAACGGCGCACCTGAAACTTTTGGCAAATAATTTGCCTGATACGCACTGGGAAATCGCCGACCCCGACGGCAAGGTTATATTTGAGGGCGACGGCGAAGAAATTAAAACTGATATTCCGTCTGTACGCCTTTGGTGGTGTAATGGCTACGGCGAGCAGCCGCTTTATACCGTTGACGCCGCTGCCGACGGCTGCGATACGGTAAGCCGCAAAACAGGCTTTAAGAAAATAGAACTTGTAAAGGCTGAGGGCTCGTGGGAGGAAAGGCTCAACTACCCCATGAGCCGCAACACGCCGCCTATAACCGTAAGGCTTAATAACACCGTGATTTTCGCAAAGGGCTCAAACTGGGTATGTCCCGAAATATTTTACGGCATGCTTACCTATGAGCGCTACCGCGAGCAATTGGAGCTTGTGAAAAAAGCCAACTTCAACTTTTTAAGGTGCTGGGGCGGCGCGATTATAAACAAGGAAAGCTTTTTTGAGCTTTGCGATGAAATGGGAATTATGATATGGCAGGAATTTCCGCTTGCCTGCAATTGCTATGAGGGCACAGAGCACTATGTTTCGGTGCTTGAAAGCGAGGCAACAGCGATAATCGACCGCATAAAGCAGCACGTGTGCCTTATGTTCTGGTGCGGCGGAAACGAGCTTTTCAATAACTGGTCGTGTATGACCGATCAGGATAAGCCGATACGCCTTATGCAGACGCTCACATATCTTAAAACACCCGAAATTCCGTTTTTGCCGACTTCCCCCGTTATGGGTATGGCGCACGGACCTTATGCCTTTAACCTTAACGACGGGCGCGAGGTTATAGAGGCTTTGGCGGAAAGCCGAAATACCGCCTACACCGAATTCGGCGGCGGAGGCTTTTCCACCCCCGAAACCCTTAAAATGATAGCCGACAAAGAAAAGCTTGAGCCGATGAGTGCAGAAAACGAAATAGCAACGGAGCATGGCACGCACTGGTTAAGCATGCAGATTGAGCGCTATTTCGGCAAGGTTGAGGGTTTTGACCGCCTTATTGAGTGCGGGCAGTTTTTGCAGTGCGTGGGGCAGCAGTTTATTTTTGAGGAGGCAAGACGGCAAAAGCCCTATTGCTCCATTGTTTCAAACTGGTGCTTCAACGAGCCGTGGCCCAATACTGGCAATAACAGCCTTGTTTCTTACCCGAACAGCATAAAGCCTGTGTATTACTCGGTGGCGAATGCCTGCCGCAGCGTGCTTGCAAGCGCAAGATACAGAAAACTTGTAAACATAGCCGGCGAAACGCTGGATTTTGATTTATTCCTGCTTAACGATTCGCTTAAAAATCTGCCCGACGGCACGGTTAAGGCATTTATTCAGGTGGGCGAGGGCGAAAAGGTGAGTGTGCTTAATTGGGAGTATAAGGATGTTCCGATATGCACAAATGCCGAGGGCCCTACGGTAAGGTACAAGCTGCCGTTTGTAACCGGGGCAGATACGCTTAGCATTATTCTTGAGTGCGGCGAATATTCTTCGAAATATACCTTACTTTACCGCCTGCCCGCAGCCCCCGCAAACGCCCCTAAAAAGATGAACGCCATACTTGGCGAAAATGCTTAAATATTGAATGTCTCGAAAAATTCCGCCTTGTTTTCCCTTGTCGAAGTGAGCTGTAACTGCAGACGACTTAAGTTTATCGACAGGACAGAGGAGGCTGCCGCATTAATACGGCAGCCTCCTCTTTAATGATTCTGAATATATTGCTTTAGATTCACTTTTTATCCTCGGCGGCGCGCGTGATGCTTGTGCTGCCGAATTTTTTTCGCAGCTCGTAAATGGAGCTTTCTATTTTTTCTTCCGTTTCCCGTTTCTCGGAATCACCGAAAATATCCTCCTGAATCGCAGTTTGGTATCCCCTTAAATTGATTGCTCGCAGTCCCACCGAGCGCAAAGGCTCAGTAAAACCGAAATGCTCGTTTAAAAGCTCCATTCCGCGCTCTGCAATGATTTTGGCTCCGTTGACCGAATCGGGATAGCTGCGGCTGAATTCCTTAACGGATAATGCCGCGTTGCGTATATGCACCTGCACGCCGCCGGCATAAAGCCCTTGCTCGCGCAGGGAATCGGATATTTCGCGCGCCAGAGACAAAAACATCCCCCATATTTCATCAGGCGTTTTAAAATCCTGCTGCCGTGTGACCGAGCGCCCTATACTTTTGGGCGTTGCCTTTTCATGCTGCCGCGAAACGGGAGAATTATCCTCGCCTAAAGCGTACCGCTTTAATTCGAGTCCGTTCTTGCCGAGCAGGCGTTCAAGCATTTCGTCGGAGCAGAGGGCGGCGTCGCCTATTGTGCAGATTCCGCAGGAGCGCAGCCTGTCGGTTGTTTTTCTTCCCACAAAAAGCAGATCGGAAATCGGCAGGCGCCATATTTTTTCCCTGAAGTTTTCGCGGGATATTACCGTTATACCGTCAGGCTTTTTCATGTCCGAGCCGAGCTTTGCAAAAACCTTGTTAAAGCTGACTCCTACCGAAACGGTAATTCCGAGTTTTTGCTTTATTTCGCGGCGTATCTTATCGGCAATTTCCTCTCCGCTGCCGAAAAGCAGGCGGCTGCCCGTCACATCAAGCCAGCATTCGTCAATGCCGAACGGCTCTATCATATCGGTATATTCCTCGTAAATTCTGTGCGCCTTTTCGGAATACTCCTTATATTTATCCATCATCGGCGGCAGAATTACAAGCTCGGGACATTTTGCCTTCGCCTCGAAAATTGCTTCCGCAGTTTTAACGCCGCAGCGCTTTGCAGCCTCGTTTTTGGCAAGCACAATGCCGTGCCGCTGCTCCTTGTCCCCGCATACGGCGACCGGCACGGAACGCAGGGTGGGATTGAAAAGCAAAGAAACGGACGCAAAAAAATTATTAAGATCACAGTGAAGAATTACTCTTTCCTCCGTTTTTGCCACCCCACCTTCCCGGAACATCTGTTCTTATTATAGCTTATTTTCCTTATCCTGTAAAGCGGAAAATTTTTCGAGCGCCATGCAGTGCAGGCGTTCGGTTTGGCGCTGGCTGTAGTTTATTGCAAAGCTTATTTCGTACAGAGTTTTTCCGAGAACATATTTGAGATAGAGTATCTCCGAAAGCAGCCCGCCGTCGGTTTTCTCTATTTTTTCCTCAATGTCGCGTCTTATCGCTTCCGCCTGCGCTATAAGTCTGCGGTATTTATCCGCCTTTTCGGGGCAGAGCGCAATTTGATCCTCAAGTCTTTGAATTTTAATGTGCTGCAGCAAATACAGGGAGAGATATTTCTTTGCCTCCGCTCTCATATCTCTTCTTCCGGCATAATGTAAGCCACAAATTCGCCGTAGCTGTAATTTGTTCCGTGAGCCGCATTGTATTCATCGGCGGCTTTAATTATGCGGCTTATCGGGTTTGCTTTCAAAAGCCGCCTGCGAAGGCGCTCTCTTCTCCACATAGCCTCGCCTCTTTCACGGCAGCGGTCGCTGCAGTATTCGTCGCCGTTTATAAGCCTTGCGCCGCAGCAGCGGCAGTGCGTTAGGCTCTTTTCGTGTATGTTTTCGCTTTTGCAAAACGGGCAGCAGCGCCTTTCCTCAAACGGCGGCGCCGAAAGAGAGTGTGCCTCCCTGTAAATTTCAGGCTTTTCAAATTCGCTTCCGCAATCCGAACAAACAATCATAATGTAAAACTTCCTTTCGCTTTTTACTTAAAAGAAAGCTTTCTGCTGCCGTTTTGTAAACGCCTTAGGACAAAACAAAATATATTAAGTTTATTTATCCTTTCTTAACAAAAGGCGGTGCGGAATGGCATATAATATATTAGGCAAGCGAGAATAATCCGAATCCGCCCAAACGGCGTATTTTCATTTGTCGTCTTTATAAGGCGAAAGCCTTATCGCATCCTCCGCATAAAAATCCACACGAAAATCACGCTCGTTTTGGGTCGCAGATTTTTTGAGGAGCGGATTTTTTGCAGAGCGAGGCACAAAACGCAGTTAATCCTAACGGATTAACGAGTATTTTAACGCGGCAATGCGAGAAATCCGCGCTCAAAAAACGGATTCGGATTATTCTCGCTTGCCTAGGATGACGAGGGTCGAACCCTGTCACACTAAGAAAAGGAAAGGAGCGGTGATATGGACTTCAGATACAGGCTTATGCGCTTTATGTCCGGCAGAAACGGTCCGGATGAGCTTTTTGTGCTCATATTCGCGGTCTCTGTTGCTTTGGCGGTTGTAAATATTTTTGTTCGCTCCTATATATTGCAGGCGGTGGCTTACGCCGTTATGCTGCTTGCGCTCTTTCGTCTTTTTTCCCGCAAGACCGATCGAAGGCGGCAGGAAAACGAAAAGCTTTTAAAGCTGCTTAGCACGTTTCGCCGCAAGAAGGATTTTAACGAGCAAAAGCGTGCGGATAAGTGCCATGTATATAAAAAATGCCCGTCCTGCAGGGCGGTACTTCGTCTGCCGAAAAGACCGGGAGTTCACAAAACCGTTTGCCCGCGCTGCGGCAGGGAATTCACGGTGAGGGTGCGGAAATGAGAAAAATATCCCTTCGGCGCTTCCTCGCCGTACATACTGCCGCTGCGGCTGTAGTCGCGGCTTATATTTTTCTTCCGTTCGGCTGCCCGATAAAATATTTTCTGCACATCAATTGCCCTGCCTGCGGCAGCACAAGGGCGCTTGTTGCACTTTTAAAAGGGGATACAGCCTCTTATTTTTTCTATAATCCCATAGCTTTGCCGCTGCTGCTGATCGTTCTTTTTGCACTGCACAAGGAGCTTTTCGGTCTCAGCCGCCGCACCGAATCGCTGATTCTGATACCGAGCGCCGCGGTCGTGCTTGTTGTATATATTTTCCGCCTTATATTTATGCAATAATAATTGTTGCAATATTTCCGCTTATATGGTATACTGATTTCATAATCTAAATTATAAGGGGAAAAAGATTATGGATCAGAACAAAGTAGATATGTATGTCATGACAAACCAGAAGTATTTTCCGGCAGAGAAAATAATGTATCTTAAGGAAAAGCTTGCCGCAATGGACGAGAATAAGTTCACAATGGTTTCAACCGTTGAGCTTAAAGACCCGACTACAATTCTTTTGGTTTCCATTTTCTTGGGCGGACTCGGAATCGACCGTTTCATGTTAGGCGATACCGGAATGGGAATACTTAAGCTTCTTACCGGCGGCTGCTGCGGAATACTTACCATTATTGACTGGTTCACGGTTTCTAAAAAGACTAAAGATCTTAACTTCAATAATATTATGACCATTCTTTAAAAAATATCAGTCCGCCCTTATAAGGGCGGGCTTTTTTACCTTATTTTTCAGGTGTGCTCGGCTAATATGCTTTTAAGCGCCGCGGCAGAGCTTGAATGTGAGCGCGCAACAGTCGTCTTTTTGCCCTTGATATCATTCAGCGCGCATTTTATCATTTTGTGTGAAACCGTTCCGGTAAAAAGAATCAGCAAATCGGGGCTGCCTATTTTCTTCATACAGGCGCTCATTTTCGGGTATACCTTTGCTTTGCAGGAAAATGTATCGCATATATCCATATACTGCCGTACCATACATTCATTCCCGCCCAATATTACTACGCTCATCTTTATGTCATCTCCTGTTTTAGGTTAGCTTGCGCTAACTTATTGCTTTTAATTTGCTCTTTCCCCGAATACAGGGGAAAGAGCGATTTTTTTATTATTTTTTCAAAAACGAGAAAAAGCCTTTTTTCTCATACGGCTCATCCTTAACGGAAACAAGCGTATAGCCTGTGCCGCCTACGGTATCCGCCAGCCTTGCTTCATCAAGCGGAGCTTCGGTTATTATAACCGTTTCGCCCTTTGAGTGAGAGGAGGACACCTTTTTAACATTAAACGCAGCGCGGATTGCTTCGTTAATATGCGCCTCGCACATTCCGCACATCATTCCGTCGATTTTAAGAATGTATTTTAACATTATTCCGCCCCCTTTAAGGCTTCAACCATATCGATTTTACGGTTTTTACGCGCCACAGCCCAGCTGACCGAGAGTGAAACGCCGAAGGTAAGCACCAGTCCCGTAATGTAAGTGAGCGGGCCGATGGCTAATTTCAGCTCGTATTCCGAAGCCATTGTTACAAGCAGGTAGTTAAGCAAAGCTATTCCAAGCGGTATTCCGAGTATTGCGCCCACAAGCGTGACCCACATATTCTGCCCGATAAGCAGCCGCCCGATTTTTTTATCCCTGAAGCCAACGACCTTAAGAGTTGCCATTTCGCGGTAACGCTCGGTGTAGCTCATTATGCCTAAGTTGTAAAGCACCACAATACCGAGCACCGCGGCGGCAATTATAAGTATCGCTATCATCATATACATTATGTCCATAAATGTATCGAACGAGTCTATAATAGCCTGCTTCGACTGTACGGCGGATATACACTCTTCCAATTTAATATCGGCTTTCTTAGTATCGGTATATACCGAATCTGTTTTGAAAGGAATATCCAGCGTTTTTGCGTAATCGGTTGATATAACAATATTTTCCGAAACCGAGCGGATAACGCCCGCGACTTTAAGCTTATAGGTCTTATCAGAGCCGTATGGACTGATCTTTAAGGTATCTCCCTCGGAAAGATTAAATTCATCGGCTATGCGCATACAAATATACGCGCCGTCCTTTGCGGGGGTTACATATCCGTCCTTTGCGGCGGGAAAACGCACCTTGCCGCGGGTTATATTGTATATATCGAGCGCCACCGCTTTATCGTCTGTCTGAACGCTGACGGTTGCGCTGCTGTCGCCCTTGTAGGCGTCGATTATTTTTTGGGTCTCCTCCTCGGTCGCGGTCTCGCTTAAGTAAATGCGTGAGGAATATTTCATAGAGTCGTCGTAATAGATGCTTAAAAATGCGTTCATGGTGTCCCGCATGCCCATTGTGCCGACCACTATTACCATACAGCCAACAATGCCCACAAGGCTCATAAGCGTTCTTGATTTATGCCGCATTACATCGCGCAGATTCCAGCGTGTCCCGAAGGAAAAACGGTTCCAAAGCGCGGTTTTTTCGAGTAAGAGCTTTTTCATTTTTTTCGGCGCATAGGGACGCAGAGAATCGGCAGCTGTGCCCCTGAGCATTTCCTTGACCGATAAGTAGCCTATTAAGGTGAGCGCTAAGATCAGGCATGCGAGTATTGCAAGGCAAAAGCCGGGGAGCTTCAGTGACCAATACGGCATATCAAAGTATGTACCCATTGTGCCGTCGCGGCTCATGATCATCTTTGCCACAAGGAAGCCGAGTCCCGTTCCGAGCACAGAGCCGATAATGCCGATCATAAAGGCATATGATGTGTAATGCCTTAAAATGCGCCTGTCGCGGAAGCCGAGCGCCTTGAGCGTGCCTATCTGAACCTTCTCCTTTGCCGTTAAGCGGTGCATTGTAGTCACCATTGTCAAAACCGCAATCAGCAGGAACAGAACGGGCAGCACCGAGCCCATGGTCTTGCCCTCCTCCATTTCGCCGTCCGCCGCGGAGTATGAGGAGTTTTCGTCCTTTGATAAAACCAGCGTGGTTTTGCCGAGCACCTCATCGGCCTTATCGGTAATCTCATCCTTTGAAAGCTCGGAGATAATGTTGAGCTGCGGGTAGTATTCTCTGCCGAGCGCCTTTTTGTACGCCGCGGGGGAGATGTAACCGAATCCGTAGGTATTATAATCGGGCATGAGCTGGGTCTCGTCGCGCACGCAAACCAAGTGCTCTCCCGATTTCACCGTACCTTTAACAGAGGTATTTATGCTGACGCCCTTATACACAAGCGTGAGCTTATCCCCGATGGAAATATCGTTTGCGGCGGCATATTTATCGGATATCCAAAGCCCGTCCTCGCTTTTCCTGTCATAATCCGCGCCGGCTGTCTTCATAAATGAGGAGACATCGAAATTCTCGGTCACGGTGAGGGCTAAAGAGTCGCCGTCGCGTTCCTTAACATCTGTCGGCACGGAAATGTAGCGCGATACCTTATCGACTCCCTTTATACTTTCCGTTTTTTCAACATCCGCTTCGGAAAAGCCTTCCTCCGAAACGATGCGGTAATCGGCAAAATTTGAGTCCTTAAAAAACCTTTTTGTGTTGGTATCAATACTTACCCATTCCATGTTAAAGCCGATAAATATTCCGACGCCTATTGTTATCATAAGAATCATCGAAATAAACTGCGCTTTATACTGCCGCATTGTACGGAATAATTTTTTCCAAAGCATAGCTTACCACTCCACTTCGTCGGCGCTCATCGGCTCTGCCTGCTCGGTCACCGATTTAATTTTTCCGTTTTTAACCCGTATTACCACGTCCGCCATTTTCGCAATATTTTGGTTGTGGGTAACGATCACTATTGTTTTGCCGTAGTTCTTCGCCATTGAAAGCAGTACCTTTAATACCATAACGCCGGTTTCTGAGTCGAGCGCGCCGGTCGGCTCGTCGCAAAGCAGAATTTTCGGGTTTTTGGCAAGCGCACGGGCAATCGATACACGCTGCTGCTCACCGCCCGACAGCTCCGAGGGGAAATTATTAAGGTGATCCGAAAGCCCCACCTCCTCAAGCATTTTTTCCGCCGGAAAGGCATTCGGCGCGATTTCGTTTACAAGCATTACATTTTCTTTAACCGTAAGAGTAGGCACCAGGTTGTAAAACTGAAAAACAAATCCCACTGCCGACGCGCGGTAGTCCGCAAGCTCATCGCTTGAGAGGGTGGAAATGTCCTTTCCCGAAACATATATCTTTCCCTCTGTCGGGCTGTCAAGCCCGCCCAGCAGGTTTAAAAGCGTGCTTTTTCCCGCGCCGCTCGGCCCTAAAATAACAACAAATTTTCCTTCGTCAAGGCTGAAGCTTACCTTGTCAAGCGCCTTTTGTTCATGATCGCCGCTCACATATATGCGGCTGACATCCTTAAATTCAACTATCGGCATTTTCAATCCTCTTCTCTGCAATCGGGTTAGCACCTGCTAACGAGAAAATTCAAATACGAGTTAGCCAAAGCTAACCCTTACACATTATAATACATGGTTTTTGCGTTGTCAACCGTTTTTTGGAATTTTGTTGCGGCAGGTATGCAATGCCGCCGCAAAACGCATTTATTCCCAGAGGATGGGTTTTCCGATTAAAGCACTCCTGATTTTTCCGTATTCTTTTGATAACAGCAGGCAGCAATATATGCAATTCTTAAAATTATATACGCCAAAAACAAAGCAACTGCAAGCAGGGGACTTTCGTACTTTCTGAGCTCCATATATACTTCAATTAAATAACCGTAAACCAAAAGAAGAGACAATACAATCAGGGCACAATGCTTTTTTGAAGAAACGGTGCCGTTATCGGCATTGTTGCCCTCCGCTCACAATACGACAGTATTCCTCGGTCAGGTGCCGCGCCGCTAAACAGCACCGTTTTCTTACAAAATCTTTGACCCATAGCGAGAAAATTTTTTCGCTTATGAAGTCGAGGAATGCAGGAATACCGGCGTATTTCAAATGACGAGACAATATAAACGGACAAATTTTCCGCTATGGGAAGTATTGTGCCTTGATTGTATTGTCTAAGCAAGCTTAAATTTGAAAGAATGTTAAGCACCGTTTTAAGTTTTGTTTTCAGCTTAAAAATAAAATAATGTACGGTACAAAAAAAGTCTGTTTCGTAAAGCACAAAAAATGCGCCGAGCATTAAGTAAAAGGCAGCGCCGAAGCCCCCGAAAACGTCAACGCTATTATTGATATCATAGCTGTAAGAGCTTACTGCCGCCGCAACCGACAGTATAACGGTGCAGAGAATTAAACTCAAACAGAAAGTATAAATTATTATCTTTTTTGTTTTTATTTTCATAAAGTTACCTGATTTATCGTTTATTTCATAACCAGCTTTATTAAAGCAACCGCAATCGGGCTTACAATAATTCTGTTAAAAATGCTATTGCATAAACAGCCTGCAAAAAACGCTATGTACGATGTTCCGCCGTCTGAGTATTTGATTTTTTTAAGTATATGCGAGCGGTAAATACAGTCGGCTGACAGCCCGATAGGTATTTGTAAAACAAGCATTACAAAAATCGTCCATAAGGTGATTTTATTTGTAATAAAGCTTATTTTTTTGCGTGCTTCATAGGCTTTTATCGGCTTTCCGTTTACTTCTATAATTAAATCCGGATTATTTGCGGTAAAATTATTTACGTCATAATTTTGCTCATAGGCTATTACTTCTTCATAAAGAGGCTTTAACTGATTCTTATATGCGTTAGATATTAAAAGCATTACACATACCGCTGTAACAGAATACAAGACCGCAAAAAACACCGCGTTTTTATACATTTTACGGTAGCACATCCAATTAACGCTAAAGAAAAATGCCGCCCAATTCCAGCTTAAAAAGAATTTTTTATTCTCGTTTTCGGCGTAAATATCAACATAACGGGAAGCGTTTTTATCAATGAAAAAATGCCAGTCCGCCTTTTTTACTCCGTTTAAGAGCTCTTCCTTCGGGGATACGGCGTCGGGCAGCCTTTTCCAACAATTTCTGCAGTATCCGTCGCTTACAATATATGCGGCGCCGCAATATTCACATTTCTTTTCGGTATTATCAGCCATTTTTCTCACCTCGTAATTTTTAACCCTATACACGGTTTGCTTTATAAGATATCTTCAGCTTCTGTGCTCAAGATAATTATAGCCGCAATTCGGGCATTTGGGATAATCAATATCGTGGGTTTTCCCGCATTTCGGGCAGGTGCGCTGCCAAATCGCATCGTCGCCCGCTTCGTCGGTCTCTTCATTTTCAATTGCGGCTTTTGCTCTGCGGTATCGCTTTGCTTTTCTCGTATAACCTAAAGCCATGAGCAGAAAAAACACTGAAATTGCCGACATTATTATTAAGACAATAATTTTATTTATAAGCGGCGACTCGATCAGTCCCGAGGATACAACCTGAACATCGGAAAAGAACAGCCATAAGCCGAATGCAAAAATACCGATAGAGGTAATAAAGCAAAACACCGCCATCGGCGCTGCGTTTCCGGGTGCGGATACTGTCGGCGGTACCTTGCCCGTACCGATGTAATGACCGGGGTTAAACATATTATTCTGAAATTCGGCAACGTCCTTGAAAGAGTCGTATTCTTTTTCAAATTCTTTATTGTTCTCACTCATACCGTAATCCCCTTTAATTTAATAAAAAATTAAACCGTCTTTATTTATTAGACGGAGCGCCGCTGACTCACAGGGAATTTTTAAATTCTGCTTAATTTGATTTTATCATAGAATCAACGCTTATTCAAGACATAATAAACAAAAATTTAAAACAAGATAAAAAATACTGTTGATTATATAAAAATCGCTGTTGTGAGGTCAGCCGTATTATGTTAAAATAATTTCGGTAAGGCAGAAAATAAGAAGCTTTGCGCTGCAATCCGTGTTTCGGAAAAAACGCCGTATTTTACGGTGCGACATCGGTATTTACGACGGCGTGTATGTATTCTTGCTTTAAACGCTCTTTCGGCTGTCCCGCTTATACCTACCCTCTTGCGGCGGTACCTCAGGCAGACCTAAGCGAACGCTTTAATTTCAATTTGTTTTTGCTTTGCTTACAAGCAGCGGTTTTGCTGTGCTTTATCTTTTGGTGTGTTGATTTGGTTTCGGAAAAAATAAACGGACGGAAATTATAGTTTGCATTTTAAGCCGTGCATGAGGGGTGCCGAAACAGAGCCGTACGGAAGAAGCGGATAAATATTTTAAAGCGAATATTTCCTTGAAAATCGGGCGGGATAATGTTATTTTTAATTTATCGGATCATGTGAGGTGGCTGCTGTGGATAAAAAAGAATTTGATATAAATAATGCGGTACTGCTCGGCACGGCGTATTATCCCGAGGACTGTGACGAGGCAGAGCAGGACAGGGATATTGCGATGATGTAAAAGGCAGGCATAAAAATTGCCCGCATGGCTGAGTTTTCCTGGGCGAAAACAGAGCCGCGCGAGGGTGAATTTCATTTTGAGTGGCTTCACAGGGTCATAGATAAGCTGTGGGCGGCGGGGATATATACCATGCTCGGCACGCCGACCGCAACGCCGCCCAATTGGGTCGAGGAGCTCGATCTGGATATGATGATGCTTGATGAATCCGGCAGACGGTACACGCACAGCGCCCGTCGGCACAACCACCAACCATATTCGCGGCAAAATTCAACCGCGATATTGAGCTTTCCGTAAAGCTTGAGTCGGTCTCCACCCTTCTCTCGCTTCTTACAATGCCGATAATCGTCAGTATCGCGCAATATTTCAAATAAAAACGAGGCTCTGCAAATCGCAGAGCCTCGGGCTTTTAGGTAGCTATTAATTTTTCAAAGCTCTTTCAAGCCACACAAAGCCGAAATCAAGTGCGTCAAAGAAGCTTTCCTTAACGGTTTCTTTAACTATTCTGTCCTTATCGGGCAGCTGTGTATCGCTTTTAAGCAGCTGAACGGTGACTTTTTCGGGGAGCTTATCCTCCTTGGTTTCAGACAGCACCGTAAATTTTATAACATAGGCATCCGCCATATCACCGTAGAAAATTTCTTTTCCGCTGCGTACAAGCGGCTTGCCCTTGTAATTTAAAAAATTGTTTTCTGCCATTTTTTCTCCTTATTTCTTATCCTCTCCCGGAATTTCACCGTAAAGATTGAAGCGGAAGAGCATAGTTTCGTCGTCTGGGTTTGTGCAGCGGATGGTCGCTTCTGTTACCTCGGTGTTTTTAAGAATCGTGCTGAGTCCCAGCATCTGGCACAGCTTTGATTTAAGATTTAAAACATCGCCGTCCTTCGTCTCCAAATAAACATCGCCCTTGCATTCGTCAACTGCCTTTATAAAATCGTCAAAGTCCACATTGTGAAGTTGAATTTTTCCGTTATCCATTTTTATATGCCTCCTCATATTATATATTGAAATTATAATCCATATAAATAAATATGTCAAGTAAGTGTTGACTTTTTGACGGATTTCATTTACTATAGTATTTGTAGAAATTTCGGGTTTATGGAGGAATTCGCTTTGGAAAACTCAAAAAAAAGTATGGATACTATTGTCGCTCTCGCTAAAGGACGCGGGTTTGTTTACCCCGGCAGTGAAATTTACGGCGGGCTTGCGAACTCGTGGGATTACGGTCCCTTGGGCGTTGAGCTTAAAAACAATATTAAAAGGGCATGGCTTAAAAAGTTTGTTCAGGAATGTCCCTATAACGTGGGGCTTGACAGTGCAATACTCATGAACCCTGAAACCTGGGTGGCTTCGGGTCACTTAGGCGGCTTTTCCGACCCGCTTATGGACTGCAAAGTCTGCAAGACCAGACACAGAGCGGATAAACTCATCGAGGATTACGTTGCGGAAAACGGACTTGATGATAACCCTGCGGGTTGGTCGGATGAGGAAATGCTTGCTTATATCAAAGAGCATCACATCACCTGCCCCTCCTGCGGCTCTTCCGATTTCACCGATATAAGAAAATTCAACCTGATGTTCAAAACGTTCCAGGGCGTTACCGAGGATTCTACCTCGACTCTGTATCTTCGTCCCGAAACCGCACAGGGCATTTTCGTAAACTTCAAAAACATTCAGAGAACAACGAGAAAAAAGATTCCGTTCGGCGTCGGTCAGATAGGCAAATCGTTCAGAAACGAGATAACTCCGGGTAACTTCATTTTCAGAATCAGAGAATTTGAGCAGATGGAACTCGAATTTTTCTGCAAACCGGGAACGGAGCTGGAGTGGTTCGCATACTGGAAAGACTATGCTGTTAACTTCCTGAAGTCGCTGGGACTCAGTGAGGAAAACCTGAAACTGAGAGATCATGACCCAGAAGAGCTTTCGCACTACAGCAATGCGACGACAGATATCGAATATCGTTTCCCGTTCGGCTGGGGAGAACTGTGGGGCATCGCTTCCAGAACTGACTATGACCTGAAAGCGCATCAGACCACATCCGGACAGGATATGAGCTACATGGATCCGGAAACCAACGAAAAATATGTACCGTACTGTATCGAACCATCAGTGGGCGTAGAGCGTATGCTGCTGGCTTTCCTGCTGGATGCGTATGATGAAGAAGTTCTGACAGACAGTAAGGGTAAGGAAGACGTGAGAACTGTACTGCGTCTGCACCCGGCTCTGGCGCCGTACAAAGCAGCGGTACTTCCGCTGGCCAAGAAGCTGGCACCGGTAGCAGAACCGATCTATGAGGAACTGACGAAGCACTTCAGTGTAGATTACGATGTAACAGGATCTATCGGCAAAAGGTACAGAAGAGAAGATGAGATCGGTACACCGTTCTCCATCTGCGTGGACTTTGACACGGAAACAGACCACTGTGTAACGATCCGTGACAGAGACACGATGGAACAGATTCGAATCCCTGTAGACCAGGTGAAAGAATATATAGAGCAAAAATTAGTATTCTAATAGTTTTAAGCAAGGAGTGTATGTAAAAATGAAAAAATTTGTGTATTCCTTTAACGAAGGTTCTAAGGACATGAAAGACCTCCTCGGCGGAAAGGGAGCCAACCTGGCGGAAATGACCAAGATCGGTCTGCCGGTACCATTTGGCTTTACCGTAACGACTGAGGCCTGCAACAGATACTATGATGAAGGGAAAAAGATCGGTGACGATATTGTAGCATCTATCTTTAAAAAGCTGGAAGAGCTGGAAAATACAACCGGCAAGAAGTTCGGCGATGTAGAAAACCCTCTGCTGGTTTCTGTTCGTTCAGGTGCTAAGATCTCCATGCCTGGTATGATGGACACCATCCTGAACCTGGGTCTGAACGACCAGA